>Ga0031655_10000018_pt1 | contig 102558 bp, 87 predicted proteins | sample FrelakmetHBP12HB_FD_55187 | JGI IMG/M metagenome (GOLD analysis project Ga0031655, IMG submission 55187) | Freshwater lake sediment microbial communities from the University of Notre Dame, USA, for methane emissions studies -HBP12 HB | ecosystem: Environmental > Aquatic > Freshwater > Lake >... | reverse complement strand
TCTTTGATTGGACTTGGGAACAAAAATACGGATTGGCCATTCAATGCAAGGGTTGGTTTTATTTGTTTGATGAGTTTGACTGCACCATCAACATCGATATTCATTATTTCATCATTAAACGGATATGAGACTAAATTGATGCCACGGACACCGGCTGCACCCCATTTCCCAAAGGAGATGTGAGCTCCATTAGCAAGATCGAGAACGACTGCAGTTTCTCCTGGTTTAATGAGGGCTTTTAGAATCGCTAAATTTGCCGTTGTACCTGCTGTTGGTCGGACGTCAGCATACGAGCATCTGAAAAGTTTCTTTGCAAGTTCCATTGCTTTTTCTTCGACAAGATCGAAATATTTACATCCTTCATAGTAACGGTTCCCTGGTGTACCCTCCGCATATCGTCCATGGAAATCTGAAATAAGCATCTCTCTACAAAGCGGTGATAAAACATTTTCACTTGCAATCATAGGGAGCGAATTTGCGAAGAATTCGTTGTTTTTCTTTGCTTGTGTTCGTATATATTCAACTTCTTTATACCAATTCATAGAAATAACCCCAAAGTCCATATCCACAAATCTCATAAAAAGTTAATGGAATTAAAATAATATTTAACAGCAAAAAGTATTAATTAAATCTCTACAAAGTCTCGAGATGATTTTGTCAATAACTCCATTCTGTCTTTTTTTATTAAAATATCGTCCTCTATTCTTACGCCGCCAAAACCAGGGATGTATATGCCGGGTTCGACAGTAAAAATCATGCTCTCTTTTAATTCGACATCGCAATCGGAGCTTAATCCTGCTCCGCCATCATGGATATTGAGACCTAGAGAATGACCCGTGGAGTGAATAAAACAACCTTTAAACTTACCACCATCTATAAATGAATTTACAGCATTGTGCACTTCATTTGCTTTTATACCTGGTTTTATTGTTTCAAAACCAACCTCTTGTGCAGCTAAAACAGCCTCATGCATCTCCTTTTGTTTCTCGGCGGCTTTACCAAACACAAATGTTCTTGTTATATCTGAATTATATCTTCTGAAACGCGCGCCAAAATCAAATAATACAAAATCTCCTTTGTTTAATTTGATATCTCCATGAGTATAGTGAGGTTCTGCTGTGTTTTTACCAAAGGAAGATATGGTTTCAAAAGCAGGGTGCTCGGCACCATTTTTTTGCATTAGGTAGTTTATCTCTGCAGCTATCTCGTATTCATACATACCTTCATGCAAAATACTTGGAATCGCATTCATTACTTTATCGGCTATCGCGCATGATTTCTTGATTATTTCTATTTCAGATTCATCTTTAACAAGTCTTGTTTTTGAAAGTGCATCTGAAACATCTACAAATTTTGCCCTTGAAAATCTGTCTGTTAGTTTACAAAAATCTTTATGCGAAAGTCCATCAGAGTTTATTCCAATTTTTCTAAGAGACGAAAAATGTTTTTTAAAAAGTTTATCGAAATCTTCCTTGTTTTCATAAATATGAAGTGTAGCATCGGCTTTTTTTGCGGTTTCGGCTTCAAGTTCAGAAACCAGAAGCTCGATATTACCATCAGGATGCAAGAGGGCCATTGATCCCTCAAAAATACCTTTATCCAAACCAGTTACATAAAAAAAATTATTGTCAATATACGGTTCGGCAGAGTTTTTTATTATTATTGCATCAAGCTTTTTTTCCAGCTTGCCAAAAATTTTTTTAACCCTTTGTTCCAATTTCATACCACCAGTATAAATTACTCAATTCATACGCAGTAAATTAAACAAAATAAAAAGAATGGCCGATTTGTATAAGTTAAAAAATTTATTTCTTATACTTTATTATACCGTCACTTTCTTGTATTGTTTGACTATATCTTGGAGTTCTGATAGGTCACTTTTTATGGTGTCTACTTGTTTCATTTTTTCGTCTTCGAAACTCTTCAGTATCTGTGGCAATGGTTTGGTAAGTTTGTAAATGTGAACTGGTCTTCCTTTTCCCTCTTTCTTCAGATCTCTCTTCTTTGCCCATCCTCTGCGCCTAAGCTCTTGCATTGCAACGCTTACTTCGGGTTGTCTAAGGTCTGCTCCCTGCTCTACGTCAGCAGAACGACATTCCTCAACCTGTGAAATATACATTAAAGTCTTAGCAAGATTTTTGGGCATACCAAGCTCTGAGAATAATTCAACGGCTTTATCGTCTTTTTCATCTAATACAAATGATCTTTTATGCTTCATTTTCTCCTCTCTATTGTTAATCATTCGTGAGTATTTATATTTTTCTCATTTTTCGATTTTAGGTGGAGTATTAGTATTAAATTTCTTTATTTTTATTTCGCTTTCGCTNAGCATTTTCTCAGCAAGTTCATCTGGATAATCACCTGAAAAAATTATTTCCTTAACACCAGCATTTATCAACATTTTTACACAAACAACGCATGGGGTATTAGTACAATATAAGACAGAATCTTTTATTGAAATTCCGAAAACAGCTGCCTGTATAATCACATTCTGCTCCGCATGAAGTCCTCTACATAGTTCGTGTCTTTCGCCAGACGGGATGTCGAGTTTTTCTCTCAAACAACCAACCTCGGAACAATGTTTAAGACCTTTTGGGGCTCCGTTGTATCCGGTGGTAAGTATGTGTTTATCTTTTACGAGTATTGCACCAACATTTCGTCTCATGCAAGTGCTTCTCTTTGCTATAACATGAGCCATTTCCATAAAGTATTCATCGTATGATGGTCGCTTTTTCATAAAAATCAAAGAGTGAATTGTTGTAGTGCTTAATAAAATTATGATTTTTCCATGATGGATACCACACTCTCGTTTTTACATTATCCCCCCTATTTTCCCCACAAAAGCCAAAGGAGATATCAAAAAGATAGAAAAATATGGAATTTACTGCGGATATGGATTAATCATCGGATATGGATCCTGATTATAACCGCAAAATATTTTATATGGTGTCTCTCCTACACCATCTCCATCAGAGTCTTCACCAGAATAGTCATCCCAATAATTACCAGTCAATGTGGAAGTATTGTAAAAGGTGTTGTTTGAGTTATCACAAGCTTGCGAGTTTGGTATATTATTAATGAAGTTGTTACAATAGATGTAATTATTGTAAGCATTTTCTATATAAATTCCATAATATCCATTATTCAAATAAGCATACTCTCCATAGTGACCACTGTTTTCTAGATTATTTTGAAATATAGTATTATCTTCAGGTGAACCTTGACCGTGTTCGGGCCAACTGTACATACCAATGCCTTCCCATTTAGTGTTTGTAATATTATTTAGGTGAATGACATTGCCCACAGAAGATTGTCTTATAAGTATGCCTCTACCACATTTTGTTATGGTATTTTCAGAGATATTGTTGTAAGATGATCCCTCCAGCCATATTCCATCTGAACTACTGTTTTCGATATAGTTTCTCGTAACAATATTACTAGAGCCACCACCAATGCTAATGCCACACTGAGTAATATTTGAAATAGTATTATTGAAAACAATACAGTTGTTAGAATAACTTATACTCACTCCAAAATGACCTGTGTTTTCTATGATATTATCTGAAAAAACACAATCATTATTTGAATAGTCGCAAATGCCCTCGTCCAACTTGCTACCACCACTGTTTTGTATGGTGAATCCTTTAACGTTGACCCCTTCGGACCGCACGTTAATAACTATCGGATAACCACTGCCATCAATAATTGTATTTTGCCGATCCTCACCCAAAAGATGTATGGAGTTAACTATCCACAAATGCTCGGCATACACCCCACTATATACATAAACGGTATCTTCATAAGACGCATTATCTATTGCATCTTGAATTCTACTATAATTTCCATCTCCAACACCACCGACATAAAGGGTTTTTTTGATGAAGGTAGTATTATAAATTTCTTGTATTTCTGTAGAATTTAATATTCTATTATAAATGCGAACTTCATCAATAAAACCATCAAGAATATAATGAGTTTGACCAGAAGGGCACCCTATTCGCAAATTGTTAAGAGGGGCTTTTGAGGCAAACGATGAATTACCGGTGGCAACCAAATTTCCATTCACATATAACTTGATATTCGAAACATTTGTTGAACCATCCCAGGTTCCGCAAAGAAAAGCCAGTTCAGGGGAAGAAGGGTGATAGGCAGCGTGCCCTTCAGTAATTCCGTTAGTAACACCGAAGCTGTAATCACCGTGGTGCATCCCTTGTGTTTCAACATTAATATAAAAACCATTGTAAAGACTGGATTCACCTCCATTTGCTATAATATACTGTTGTTGACTGTCTGTTATATGATCTGGTTTTACCCAAGCGCAAATTGAATACGGAGGAGCACTTATTACTGGACCTGCAAATTGAACATAATTGCTAGCCCCATCAAAAATTAATGCAGAACCTTTAACGCCAGGTCCATAAGTCGCACCATGAATTTTTCCGAAATTTCCGTTTCCGGTCTTATCATAGAGAACGCTATCTGAAATGTTATCAAAATCCCAGTAAGCTACCAAACCATTTGGCACTGATTGATCAACACCTGAAAAATAGGCACCGGAGATAACTTCAGTATATGGTATCCATTTTAAATTAACATAAGTGTCAAAATTATAATCTCCAAAATCAACAACATCGCCTACACTTACATTACCCCATTCTGATGGAGCGTTGACACCATGATACGGAACAGATGAACGATCCAAGTTGATTAAATCATAACTAATATCGCCAGACCCAGTCATTGTAATGTTTATTTCCTCCCATTTGAAATTGGACGAGGGCACAAAATTAGAGGTTTTAGCCAGGGTCTTTGACAAATAAGCTGAGGAAGTTGATAAGTGAATCAGTGAATCATTTTTATAAAATAGGTAGTCATACGCCTGGTAAGAACTGTAGGAATCTTCTTTTACGTACAGTTTACCGCCTTCAATTTTATAACTTCCCCACAATTTATAAGAACTTACAGCCGTCCCTTCAGTAGTATTAGTGACAGTTAATGTATCATTTAACATATCTTCTTTAAAAGTTATTTTGGAGGTGTCCAGTGAGTTAAAGTTGTATTCGTAATTGTAGTAAGTGGTTGTCTTTAAGGTTTTATTTTCATAAAAATCCCATGTGGTTCTAGAATAACTGTTGTGGTTATAGTATGCATCTTCTACTTCCCATGTTCCAATAAATTTATCCTGTTCAGCTTTAAGTATCCAATTTGGTTCTCTGTAAGCAGCTGAAATATAAAACAGTATACCAGCTACAATTAAGATTATCAATACAACAATTGCAAATGCCTTTCTTAAATTCACTCCGTAATCAGGTTCAATAGGTTTATATTTCTGTGGTTCTGCATATTGGCTCTTAAGTTCAATCTCATTGAACTCAGATTCTTCATCCTTCGAATCTCTGATAATATCTGGCTCATCCTTCATGAATGTTCTCTTCCCATTTATAAACTAGTAATACATGTTAATTTAAAAACGTATTTCAAAAATAAATTTGAAGAAGAGCATATCGTTATATACAAAATAGTTGTTTCTTACTTTAAAGAGTGAGAATATATGAGGATAAACAAAAAGAACTTAATGATTTTAGGATTGTCAGGCGGCATCATGCTATTCTTCATAGGAATGGCCACATATATTGCAATGGGGCCAAGCACTGATACCTATCTACTGCCTCGTCAGATATCGTCATTAATCAAACTTACTGGAATGGGGATCGTATGCATATCAATGATTGTAGGTGGCTTCTTTGTTGAAAAATTAGACAAAGACACAAAAACTTTGTTGCTTATCTTTGGAGTTATTCTACTTTTGATGAATATTTTCATATTTTGGCGTGGAGCTTGAGGTGAAAAATTATGTTTAATATTAAGAATAAAGATTTGATAATGCTAGGAATTATTATTGGAATTGCTTTCTTTTTTATTGGGGCTATAATAAGTAATGTATTTCCAAGCAATGAAACAAATCTTTTATCATACAAAATATCTGCCTCAATCAAGTTAATTGGAATGGGTTTTTTAATAAGTTCAATGGTTGTTGGTGGAATTATTGTTGAAGATATTGATAAAAACTTGAAAATGCTGCTACTAATTCTTGGTTTAATTCTGTTAATTATTTATACTATTGGAGCTCAACAACTTAATTGGAACGTTTCAGGTATGATTGGTTCGCCTTCAAGTAGTCAGGCATATAATAGCAGACCAACGGGTTATGGAATTCCTGGATTTGAAGCTGTTTACGCTATTACGGCGATAGCTGCGGTTCTTTTGATAAGCAGGATAAAGCGTCGCAGATAGGTATCACTTATGGAACCAGAAAGCACTAAGGATTCACCTTTAGGAATTTTATTAATTGCAACTTTTTGGATATTTGTAGGCGTCTTGGTTCTATCCATGATGCCTCAGTTCTACGGTGTATCTTCATTCATTTTCGTAATTCTAGGGATTTTTTTTATTTTTGTGGGATGGGGACTTATAACTCTGAAAGCTTGGGCGTATTATGCTTCACTCGTTATTGCGCTTCTTGGATTAATTCCAGCAGTTTATGTTATACCTAGCGTCATATATAGTCTAATGAGGGGATATTTCTATGGAATGACCACTTTCATTTTTCTGGCATTTATTCCTATGGCATGGTATCTTTTTAAAAATATGAACAAACTAGTTAAGAAACAAAAAGATAAAACAAATATATTCTGCCCTCAATGCGGACGAGCCATTCCTTTCGACGCGAATTTCTGTCCTTACTGTGAGAAAAAAATTTAAAGACGCTATTTTTTCAACGTTATTTCAACTTCTTGGAAGTCTTTTGGAACAAAACTATTTTTAAAAATCTTCTTTGCATCATTTTCCAATATTAGGGGATCCAGATACCTGGGACTAATATGAGTTAAAAACAATCTTTCTACTTTTGCTTTTTTGGCAATCTCCGCAGCTTGGTAAGCAGTAGCGTGACCGTATTCGTTTGCAATATCCTCAAGTTCAGAATCAAAAGTTGCATCATGAACTAAAACATCTGCATTTTTTGAGAAGTCTATAAGCTTATCATAGGGCCTTGTATCACCAGATATCACTATTTTTCTTCCTTGACGCTGAGGACCCAACACCATCTTTGGAGCGATTTTTTTCCCGTTCTTCAACTTTATTGTTTCACCATGTTGAAGTTTACTAAACAATGGTCCTTCAGGTATTCCCAACTCTAGAGCCTTTGGTTTGTTAAATTTTCCAGGTCGCATATTTTCTTCCAATGAATAAGCCAAAGTTGGAACATTATGTTTCACTGAAAGAGCGCGCACGGCATAATAGTCAAAATCTATAACTTCGCCATCTCCAATTTCTCGTGTGACGATCTCGTAAGCTGGTCTAAAATAACCGAGAGTCAAAAGCTGTTGCATTAGTTTTATAATTCCTGTTGGACCGTAGATGTATAACGGCTTATCTCTATCATTCAACTGCATTGTCTGAATAAGGCCAGGTATCCCCAAGAAATGATCTCCATGAAAATGTGTAATGAAAATTTTAGATACTTGCATGTAACTAAGATTTGATTTTTGAAATTGTCGTTGTGTTCCCTCGCCGCAATCAAATAGTATTATTTCGCTGCCTCTTTTTACGGCTATCGAAGATACATTACGTTTCACTGTAGGCCAACTACCGCTTGTTCCAAGAAATATAATACTTAGTTGTGTCATTCTAAGAGGTGATGACATTTCCATTGTAAAAGCGTTTTGGTTAGTTCTGATATACAGCGAAATAACGAGTTAGACTCCGATGCACTCTAAATTCATGTTTATCCATCAATGAAAAATACTTTTCACCAAGTGATATCATGTCTTTATTTGATAAACCGATAACGGCTCTACTATTTTTTTCTAATACTTTAGATATATTTTCAAAAGCGCGTTCATAAAGTTGTTTTATTTCTTCTCCTTTCGTCGTAGTCGATTTTCCGTATGGTAGATCAGTGACAACGGCATCGACCGTTTTGACATGTTTTTTTATACTGCCTATGTCAGAGCAAAATAATTTGTAGTTTTTAATCTTGTAAAAATCAAGGGTTTTCCTGCAACCTTCAATCATTTTGTTTTCGATATCACTTCCAACAATTTTAGCACCGATCAAACCCGCTTCAATTAACATACCTCCAGTCCCACAAAACGGATCTAACATCAATTCATCTTTTTTTATCAGCGAGAGATTAACCAAAGCACGTGCCAACTTAGGATGTATGGAAATTGGTGAAAAAAACGGCCGGTATTGAACCTTTCTTTTTTCAAATTGCTGCCGATCAATTTCAGCTAGTTTTAAACCAGCACATATCTGTTTTTCATCAATTAGTCCACGTACCTCAACCTTGGGGTTTTCGAGAGCCACCACTCTATCCTTTGAATATACCTTGGCTAATGTCTGAATCACGGGCTGCGAATCAATATTATCCGATCTATTTTTGCATCTTATGGCTATCGAACCTTTTTTTTCAATATTGGTAGCTTCAGCGTGTTTTTTTATTTCGTTAATAGAGGGCAAAGAGGAAAACAACAATTTATCTATAAAAAATGTCATTGATAATCTACATGCCAATCGTTTTATCTTTTGTTCTTTCATATCTGCTTTTACAATCATGATATTTTCGTTTGAATCAATGACGTCATAGGAAATGTGTTCTGCATCTAAACAGGCTACAATTTCTGCCTTTGGAAGTGTTTTATGCTCCTTAGAAAGTTCGAATAGGAGATTCATAGGATTTCAACATCACAAAAAGTTTTTGTTTAAATATCTACACGTACCGGTAATATTACTGTAGGAATTCCATTCCACTGCAAACGACGCTGTATGGCCAGTGCTGTTTCGTTGTGAAGTACTTTATGGAATATGGTCTCATTGCGGAAAACAACCTTTCCAGTAAAGAAAGCTGCCTTTGGGAATTCTTTTGCTATGGATTCACATAAATTACTTGCCACATCTACAACATCAGTACCAACATCCATTCTATAGTCCGCAGAAAATCCAAGTCTGCGAGCAAGATTCACATACTTAATTAATGACCCTTCCACAGATTTTTTTAACGCCTCAAGTTCTTCAGCACCCTTAAATGCACCTGAATCAATCTCTGCTATGGAAACAAAAATTATATTTTTATAGAGCTTGGGAAAATTGCGAATGATCGAGAAAAATGTGTTGACACCAAAGCCATTGTAACCGTTCACAAGCAGTACCGCAGTATTCTTTTTTGGATCTGTAGGTTTCGTAGTTGGCTTGCCGGCAAGATGAATGTTTGAAAGTAGTAACAATTCATCGAACTTGTGCATGGCTTTTTTGACCTTTGCATAATGCCTGTGGATAATATAACAAAGCATGACCAAAATTAAGGTTATAATCAAGGTGAGCCAACCGCCTTCCCTGAATTTTTCATAAATCGTAATGATAAGAATCGTAAAGCAGAGAACAAATCCTATAACAAAGATTGAAAGGCGTTTTTTCCAATGCTCTTTCTCCTTTCTAGTTTTTATAGAAAAGCGAGCCATACCAAATTGAGAAAGTGAAAATGTCAAGAAAACGTTTATGGCATACATAATGACAAGAAACGAAACGGATCCGCCAGTACAAATCATAAGTATAACTGCAACAATACCCATTACCATAACTCCATTTTGCATGGTAAGTCTTTCTGATAGAGCAGCAAATCTCTTTGGGAACCATGAATCCACTGCCATATTGGCCATAACTCTAGGTCCATCTATGAATCCTGTCTGAGCTGCTACAAACAGCAATAAGCCTTCTGAGAGGATAATGATGAATGGAATCGCCATGCCAGTTGGCCAACCGCCGAACAGTGTGTTTGCAAGAACGGCATTCAAGGTCCAACCTGCAGGAAACTGCGTATTAACATTGAAATTAAGGAAATAACAGACGTAAAGTCCTCCAGCTACAAGCGCAAGAGAGAGTGCCATATACAACATGGTTTTTTTACCAGTCTGTACTTTTGGGTCTCGCATTATTGGCAGACCATTAGAAACTGCTTCCAGCCCCGTATAAGTTCCAGCCCCCAATGAAAATGCCCTCAGAAAAATAGCAAGAACACCAATTAATCCTATGGCCGACAAATCACTTCCAAAACTCGTGGTAAAATTATTGATCTGCGGGCCGATATTGGCTGTATGACCAAAGATACCATACCCCAGAAGAAGTACATGGGTGATAATAAACAGGACAAATATTGGGGCAAGAATTTTTACTGATTCTTTTACTCCCCTAAGATTCATTACTATAAGGATTAAAATTAAAAAAACTTTGAACTCAAGTCGAAATTGTTGGTATTCTAATGGCAAAAAGCTGAAAATGGCATCGCCGCAGGCAGCTATAGAAACTGTGATGGTTAATACATAATCGACAAGTAGTGCAGATCCAGATACGACGCCTGCTCCCTTGCCAAGTGTGTGCGTAGCTACAATATACCCTCCACCACCGTGGGGAAAATCCTCAATGATACGAGAATAAGTAAAACAGATGACGAAGACGGTCATGGCTGTTGCAAGTGCCAAGAAAATAGCCAAATAGGCATGGCTGCCTATCACCCTAAAAGCTTCTGCTGGACCGTATGAAGAGGACGAAAGACCATCCGCTCCTAGTCCTATCCATGAAAGCAAAGCGATCAATGTTATCTTGCGAAAAATTGAAGGGTCGTTGATATTCCGTGCGCTACCTATCAATTTCGTTCGAACCTTACGGAATGTACTAATCTCATTATTATTGGGCATGATCTTATCTTCTCTTTGCGCTGGAAGTATTAGATTATATCCAACGCATTGACTTTTTCTGTAATAAGAACTAAGAAATCTAGAAGTAGTTTATAAATCTTATATAATAATCAACAGAGGAGTGTAAAGGAGTAAAATAGCCACCAAAATACAATATAATCAATTTTCCATTACTCTAATTTTAATTTTATATACTTCCATTTGCATATACAATATGTGTGGTGAGATAGGATGGATCAAAAACAGGTATTGGAAAAATGGTTAAAACAGTTGCAAAAAGGAGAAATAACTCCTGATGCAATAGGTTTAGATACAGATAGTAAAGAAGAAGCAATAAAGCACTTAAAACATGAAATTAATAAACTTACAATTGTAAAAACAGTTGAGACTGTTAAAAGTCATGAGAAATAATATCTTAAATTTCTGACAAATTTTTTACTTTGCCCGATGTCTTGTGGCTCATTAGACGAATATATTTAAAGTCCAAGTTTTTTACCTACGCGGGACAACTATGAAGAATATATTTTATTTTCGTCTGCTCTCATCATTATACATTTCTACTTTTCTTATCCGTACGAGTTTTGGAATAATGCTGGCAACACTTCCAATATATCTCAGCATTACTGGAGAATTCACTGGCTATGGCATAGTTACAGCCGCATCGCCTCTCTTTGAACTAGGTACCGTTCTTTTCATAGGTGCAGCAGTGGACAGATATGGTCGGAAAGTGGCAATGCTTTCAGGACTTCTAATCGCTACAATATTTCTTTTCCTCTTATCACAAACAAAAAGCCTTTATACTATATTTTTCATCAACGCTTTTCATGGAATGGCTGCCGGTGCCATACTTGTAGCATCTTTAGCACTTCTAACGGACTATGCACCAAAAGACAGACGTGGAAGGGAAATGGGAGCATTTGATGCCGTTAATCTTCTTGGATGGGTAACTGGATATTCTATGGGTGCACTTTTTATTGAATTTTTAGTGGGTGCGCTCTGGCAAGCATTTGTAATTGCAGGCGTCATGGCTGCATTTGGATTTGTGTATTCTTATATCAATATAACCGAGCCTAAAAGAGAAGATTTTGTATCCGAAAAAATAAAGTTTAGTAACATAATCAAGGTTTTAAAACAACGTTCTATCCTTCTTCTCACACTACCATGGTTCATCATATTCATGATTATAGGGGCAGGGATGACATTTCTTACAGTATCTACCTCTCAAGGAGCATTGCAAATATCTCCGCTACTTCTTTCAGGCATTATATTTGCTGCAGGTATAGTGCTGATAAGCACCCAAATATTTTATGGAAGACTCTCAGATAAATATGGAAGGATTCCCATTATGACTGTAGGCACAATTGGTTTTGTCGGTCTGATGTTTGTTATTGGAATGGGATATGTGCTCTCACCCTCAACCAGTGGAGGAGACTTAAAAAACAGCATAATACAATTCTGGCCACCTATAGGAATTTTCGGTTTCATGGCTCTTGCATTTGGCCCATCTGCACTTTCCTCGCTTGCAGATGAGTCACAAAAGAATATGAGGGGAGTAACAATGGCAGTATACAGCGTTGTAATAAGCGCAGGTATGTTCGTAGGAATACCTGCGATAGCTATAATTTCTGATAACTATGGGGGACAAGGCGTGCTCATATTCATGATATTGTGTGCCTTGGTAATGTTGTGTTTCATGGTGGCACGATATTTTGATGTAAAACATAAGAAAAAAATTGCATAAGAATAACCTAATTTTTCCTAATCATTATATTTGGGGAGATGCTTCTTGAGCCGTCTTTGGTATTGGCATTCTAAGAACTTTTCTTTTAGTAAAACTATCCAAAACAAGCCTAAATAAAGAAGTTACTAGAGAAAAGCCGATTATGATGATCCAGATTTTTGCATCATAAATTGGTGTTGTTTTAAAGAGAACATTGAGCGCAGGAATATACACGATGCCTAGAATCATTAGGATTGTTATAAGGAGAAAACCTTTCAACAATTTATTGGGAGCTTTAAATTTTTGAGCAAGTCCCCCTTCACGCAACATAAACACGTAGATTTGAGGAGAAAGTAATGTAACGGCAAAAGAACCGGTTCCTGCAAGAATATAATTCTTGGTCAACAAATAAATTGTAATGTAACTAAGCGAGATCGCGAGACCAAAAATAATTCCATCAATAATCATTTGAGTCCTGTCCCTACGGTTAATAATGGGTTCAGAAAGTTTTGAAGGTTTTTGTTTCATAATATCAGGACTTGGTGAGTCGGTACTGATACCTACTGCTGGGAGAGATTCCATGACTACGTTTGACCATAAAATCTGCAATGGTAAAAGTGGGGTCGGAAAACCAAGGATTGGGTTTAGAAGAAGCCCAGTCACTTTACCCAAATTATTAGTTATAAGGTAACGAATAAGTTTTTTCAAATTTTGATAGACCGTTCGACCTTCTTTAATCCCCTTAATAATCGTAGAGAAATCATCCTCCGTCAAAATGGCATCGGCAGCCTCTTGAGCAACTTGCGAACCTGCACGCCCCATTGCAATTCCCACATCAGCTTTCTTCAATGCGGGGGCATCGTTGACTCCATCCCCAGTCATTGCAACGATATGTCCATTTTCTTTAAGTTTCCATACGATATGGAGCTTATCAAGTGGTGCTACACGGGAGTAAACTCGAAAGTTTTCCACTTGTTTGGCAAATTCTTCTTCAGATAATTTTTCCAATTCTTTACCTTCGATTGCCTGAGTGCTCTCAGAAGCAATTCCAACACTTTCTGCAATAGAGAATCCTGTTTTTTTACTGTCCCCAGTAATCATGACGACATTTATGTGTGCGTCTTTGGTTTCTTGAATAGTCGCTTTTACTTCATCTCTTGGTGGATCGTAAATAACAGCTGCTCCAAGAAAGGTAAACTTGCCTAAATTTTGAACATCAATTTTTTTATACTCTTCTGTCGCCTTCTTTTTGGCAAATCCAATTAATCTAAATCCCTTTTCTGAACGATTGGCAAGTTCTTTTTTAATCGTTTGTCTCAAGCCCTCATCCATAGGGATAGTTTTTCCTTGTGAATAGATAGAGTCACACATATCGATGACTTTTCCAGGGGCACCTTTTATAAAAATTGCCTTTTCATTTTCGGCATCAGTAATTAAAGAAGCGGAAAACATCAAATCGGAAGAGAAAGGGATGCTGTCGTGCACATTATAGGTTTTGAACTGATTTGGTTTAAAACCCGCAATAATCCCTGCCTTAATAAGCGAAGTTTCAGTCGGATCACCCATCTCTTTCTCGATCGTTCCCTCCTTCTCAATAACGTGTGCGGTTGAACATTTAACTGAGGTTAGGAATATGTCGTGGAAAATTTCTGATTCGCCTTCGGCAATCATCTTAAAGATATCACTATTAGTGTGAAATTTATCACCAATAAAATATTCCTTAACTGCCATATTGTGCTGGGTAATGGTTCCTGTTTTATCAGTGCAGATAAAATCTACATTACCGAGAGTTTCAACAGATGATAGTTTTTTTATAATGACAGAATTTTTTGCCAATCGCTCAATAGCTAATGACAAAGCAATAGTAATCGAAGCAGGTAAACCCTCTGGAAAAACTGCCACCATTACGCTGATTGCAATGAGAAGTGTTCCAAAAATGGTTTCTTTTGAAAGATTTTCCAGTCCATTGATTCGTATTAATGTAACAAAAAACACAAGTAACGCAGAAACAACAGCAAGAACAACAAGGAATTTAATTTCTGTATTCATCTTTTTTTGAAGTGGCGTTCTTTCGTCTTCTTCTGTTTGGATAGTTTCTGCTATCTTGCCCATCTCAGTATTTGCTCCTGTTTTGATAACAAGAGCATTGCCATGACCATCCAGCACTTTACTTCCGGTAAAGACAATGTTTTTCATTTCATAGAGTTTCAAGTCTTTTGTTGCGATCAACTCTGGATTTTTTAAAATGGATTCACTTTCTCCAGTAAGATGTGCCTCATCCACTAAAACATGTTTAGCTTCAATCACTCGGGCATCGGCAGGTATAATATCACCTGATTCAAAAATAATAATATCTCCAGGAACAAGAAATCTGGAAGCAATAACATCGATATTTCCATTTCTAATGACCTTAGATTGAGGTGAAAGTATTTTTTTAAGTTCTTCAACAGCTTTTTCGGCTTTTCTATCTTGGATTAAGCTGATGATTGTATTGATTGCGACGACGCCAAGGATTGCCAATCCATTAATAAGTTCTCCAATAAGTATAGCAAATATCGAAGCAACGATAAGGATGAGTGCCATTGGTTCTATAAGTGCTTCAATAATTTTTTTAAAAATAGTTTTTTTTCTTTTTTGCGGAATCTCGTTAAAACCGTGCGTTTTTCTTAAATCTTCGGCTTGCTCATGAGTTAATCCATCGATGGAGGAACCAAGTTTTTTAAGTGAATCTTCAGTACTTACCGAATAATAATCTTCTAAATCCATTTCATCATCCTAGTTTTAAGTAAAGAATAATTTGATTTTGGCAAGCACTTCATAGAGAATCGACATACAGAAATGATAACGTTGGATTTTAATTTTTGTAAATAAATAGCTTAAGATAACGATATGTTGTAATAGAAAAACGACACGTTAAAATAGAAATTATTGTTTCGGGTAGTAAAGTTGGAGGAGCGCATTATGGAAAAGATATCTAATTCACAGGGTAGTTTAATAGAGAATATGAATATATCGCGAAAGATCTTGCGTGCAACGGCTGTTATCATGATTGTAGTTGGGCTTCTTTTACTCATTGCCCCAACAACTATGGCGGCAGAAACCGGTGGTGAAGCAAACCTTAAAGTTCCTGATTTAAGCACGGTACATTTTTTTGGTGTTGATGCACGGATTCTCTTAAGTATCGGTTTAGTTGTTTGTCTCTTGGGGCTTCTCTTTGGTTTATATAACTACCTTCGGGTGAAAAACCTCCCGGTTCATAAATCGATGCGGGATGTCTCAGAGTTGATTTATGAAACCTGTAAAACCTACCTAATTACACAAGGGAAATTCCTTCTTATTCTCTGGGCGTTCATTGGTGCTGTCATTGTCATCTATTTCGGGCTTTTACTTCATTTTGAAATCTTCCGGGTTGTGATTATTCTTTTATTCAGCTTGATGGGAATCGCCGGAAGCTACGGAGTCGCTTGGTTTGGTATCCGAATCAACACCTTGGCTAATTCTCGCTCAGCGTTTGCTAGTCTACGTGGAAAACCACTACCCGTGAATCAAATACCTCTCAGAGCAGGTATTAGCGTTGGAATGTTCCTTATCAGCGTTGAGCTGTTCATGATGCTCGCTATTCTTCTGTTTATCCCCGGTGATTACGCAGGTCCCTGTTTCATCGGTTTTGCCATTGGAGAATCACTTGGTGCTGCAGCCCTTCGGATAGCGGGTGGCATCTTTACAAAAATAGCTGATATCGGCTCAGATCTCATGAAAATCGTCTTTAAAATCAAAGAAGATGATGCACGCAACCCAGGTGTTATCGCAGACTGCGCAGGAGATAACGCAGGTGATTCTGTTGGGCCCACAGCAGATGGATTTGAAACCTATGGAGTGACAGGAGTCGCTCTCATCTCATTTATCGTTCTAGCTATCAACGATCAGCTCATACAAGTTACTTTACTTGTTTGGATCTTTATTATGCGTGTGCTGATGATTGTTGCAAGTAGTCTTTCTTATCTCATTAATGATCTCATCTCTAAGGCTCGTTATACGAAAGCTACAAAGATGAATCTCGAAGCACCGTTAACATCACTAGTATGGATTACATCCTTTGTTTCTGTCATCATGACATTTGTGGCATCTTATTTCCTCATCCCAAACATGGGTGGTGACACAACACTGTGGTGGAAACTTTCCATTATCATCACCTGCGGTACGTTAGCTGGAGCGGTTATTCCTGAGTTTGTCAAAGTGTTCACCTCAACAAAATCCGGTCATGTCAAAGAAGTTGTGACCGCTTCTCGAAAGGGAGGAGCATCACTGAATATCCTTTCCGGATTAGTTGCTGGTAACTTCAGTGCATACTGGCTTGGTTTTGCTATCCTTGGACTCATGGGAACTGCGTATGCTGTGAGTACATTCGGATTAGGGGCACTTATGATCCCTCAAGCTATAATTGTTGGACCAGCGGTGTTTGCCTTTGGACTTGTCGCCTTTGGATTCCTTGGAATGGGGCCAGTCACCATCGCAGTCGATTCCTACGGACCAGTCGCAGACAACGCACAATCTGTATACGAACTTTCTCTCATTGAACAAATCCCAAATGTGAAAGAAGAAATACACACTGAATTTGGTTTTGAACCAGATTTCGTCCATGGAAAAGAACTTTTAGAAGAAGCGGATGGCGCAGGAAACACCTTCAAAGCCTCAGCAAAACCAGTCCTTATTGGTACAGCGGTTGCTGGAGCAACGACGATGATTTTCTCAATTATTATACTTCTTACTAACAAACTCGACCCAGCACTCATCGGGAATCTCTCCGTGCTTCACCCACCATTCTTCCTTGGTTTAATCGCAGGTGGAGCAATGATTTATTGGTTCACTGGGGCATCTACTCAAGCAGTCTCTACAGGAGCATACCGAGCTGTTGAGTTCATCAAACGAAACATAAAACTCGAAGGAGTCGAAAGAGCTTCTGTTGAGGATAGCAAAAAAGTAGTAGAAATCTGCACACAATATGCACAGAAAGGAATGTTTAACATCTTTATTGCAGTGTTCTGCGCAACCCTAGCATTTGCCTTCCTTGAACCATACTTCTTCGTTGGATACCTCATCGCAATCGCAATCTTTGGGTTATTCCAAGCAATCTTTATGGCCAATGCTGGTGGTGCATGGGACAACGCAAAAAAGGTTGTTGAGGTTGATCTAAAAGAAAAAGGAACGGAACTGCATGCAGCAACCGTTATTGGTGACACAGTTGGTGACCCATTCAAAGATACATCATCAGTTGCACTGAATCCGATTATAAAATTCACCACACTATTTGGTTTACTTGCCGTTGAATTGTCAGTGTTATTAGCTGCAAAAGTGGAAAACCTGAACTACCTGCTTTTCGTAATATTCCTTGCAGTATCTATGTTCTTTGTATGGCGATCATTCTACGCAATGAGAATTAAGACGAACGACACAAAAGAGTCCACATCCGCTTAAGTATGTAATTAAGCGACCATAAATAAGAAAATGCGCGTACGCGTAAATATCAATATATTTATNTAATTAAATAAGCATTCGCAGGACGGGTTGGTGTATCTTATGATTATTGAAATTGGGGATATCGCAAATATAATATTCCTAATAGCAACAATGATTTTTATCATCATGGCTATCGAGATGAAAAATCTCATAAAAGCATCCATCGCTTTGGGTATCGGAAGCGCACTTCTTGCAATGGCATTCTTTGTTTTAGGGGCACCTATTGCGGCTGTCTTTGAACTGAGCGTCTGCGCGGGTTTGGTAACAATACTACTGCTTTCAGCAATAGGGATGCTTGAGAAGGAGGAATCTGAATGAGTTCGCTTAAACCGTATATCACATACGGCATTGCCGTACTTCTATGGATTGGGCTGATGGCCATATTTTTAGGAGGGTTTACCAATTTGAGGGCACCTACCAAAGACACTTTGTCTTTCGGCGAGGCACTATGGAACGGCTGGGGCATTACCGTTGTGATAGTGGCACTTATCATATTTGCGAGTGGTGCCGGAATTTTAGTACTTCTAGGGGGGAAATGGCGATGGGAATAGAGTCCTATCTTAGTTTTGCAGTTGCTATTCTGTTTCTGGGAATTTACTGCATATTGACAAAAAAGAATGTTATCAAAAGTGCGATCGGCATCAGTGTAATGGTAAAGGGCGGCTCACTGAGTTTTCTTGCAGCAGGTGGCTCAACTGCCCAGGTTGCAGTCGTGCTCATAATAGTAATCGACGCGATAGTTGCAGCATTATTGTTATCTCTGGCGGTTAACGTATATAAGCAAACGGGTACCTTGGACATAGAAGCGCTGAGGCGCTTGAGGTGGTGAGCAAATTGTTTATAGATACAAATATTCTTGTTTTGTTGGCGCTTGCGCTACCTTTTATTGGGACCGTACTTGTGCCACTCGTTGCAAAAGCGAGCAAGACTGCAAGAACCTATTTTGCAGTGATAGTTGGATTTCTTACTGCGACCGTGGTATTACTATTGTTACCTGACATATGGATGGGTGGAACAAAAGGTCCACCCTACAGCTTTTTTGAATGGTTGCCATCCATTGGCATCTCATTCTCAGTTTACATAGATCCTTTAGCTATTATGATGGCTGTCATCGCAGGTGGAATAGGTTCACTTGTTTTGCTTTATTCAGTAAAGTATATGAAAGGAAGCACAGGATTGAGTAGATACTACGCACTCGTACTTCTATTTATAGGTGGCATGATAGGTTTAGTTTTTGTTGATAATCTAATAGTACTTTATTTCTTCTGGGAGATCGTTGGTCTCTGTTCCTACGCGCTGATTGGTTTTTACAATACCGATCCCAAGGCTGCGAAGGCAGGAATCAAAGCACTCGTGACAACACGGGTTGGAGATATCGCGTTTCTCATCGGAATCGTCACCCTTGCCGCTGGTGCGATGACAATTCCTGGTGCCGTTTTCTGGAAGGACACATTAAGTATTCAATATTTAATTGGACATGTCTCTAGCATCCCGATAGAAACGTTAACACTTGCTGGTTTCTGTTTCATAATCGGCGCTATAGGAAAATCTGCACAGGTGCCACTGCACGTGTGGCTTCCAGATGCAATGGAAGCACCAACTACAATCAGCGCTCTCATTCACGCAGCAACAATGGTCAACGCAGGTGTATATCTGATGGCCAGATCACTTCCATTATTTATATCGGTAAATGGATGGACCACCACGCTAATGTGGATAGGTGGCATTACCGCAATTCTAGCAGCAACAATGGCTATTGTTGAGCCAGATTTAAAAAGAGTTTTGGCGTATTCAACGGTAAGTCAGCTTGGATTTATGATGTTCAGTCTTGGTCTTGTTACTAAGACAAATTTCTTAGGATTTACTGCTGCAACATTTCATCTGATGAGCCATGCAGTGTTTAAAGCGCTTCTCTTCTTGGGTGCAGGTGCTGTTATTCACACAGTAGGCACACGCAACATGTACCAGATGGGCGGTCTAAAAAGCGAGATGAAACTCACCTATGCGACCATGCTCATTGGAGGCCTTTCTCTGGCTGGTCTGATAGGATTTAGTGGATTTTGGAGCAAAGATATGATCCTTGCAGCCGCTTTTGAAACTGGGAATTATTTACCTCTATTTGTAATATCAATTACTGCTATTCTCACTGTAGCCTATACGTTCCGGATGCTTAATTTAGTATTTTGGGGCAAAAATCAAAGAACTAAAGTGGCACACGAAGCACCATGGCATATGACTATTTCTCTGATCATACTCGCCGTTGGCTCGCTAATATCATGGGTATCCATAGGATTTCTCACTCGAGCATACACATCGTTTGGATTCAATGAGGTAGTTGCCGTCACACTAATTAAATTCATCACTGATACATTTAGCAAACCAGCTGTTGTCATTTCTATCATAGCGTTTTTACTAGGTATCGGCGTCTTTTATTTTCGTAAATCCTACGCCAGCAATTCAATTGGAGCAAAAACGATTACGATGGCACGCAAAGGATACGGATTCGACACGTTCTATGGATGGATAATTTCTGGGCTTCGTAAATTTGCAACCAAATTCCAGAAAACTCATACAGGTGATCTTAACTACAACGTCGCAGGCATGGTAATAGGAGTTCTTCTACTAATCATATTATTTGTAGTTTTAGGGGGTGGTTTCTAGATGATGGAAGCCATTGCTCCGCTAGTTGTACTTGTCTTTGGTGCATATCTATCATATGCTATGGGGCGGGTTGAACTTGTCTTCAAAAAGAAATATATCGCAGCATACACTGCTATCTTTTTCTTCATATCAGCCACAGTGATCCAACTAGTTCTTGCTTTGCAGGTTTGGGATAGTGGTCCGCTTACGTGCACAGTTGGGGGAACAATGCTGCGCATGGATGCTCTGTCTATATTGCTAGCTATCATTACGTTGGTGCTTGGAACTGCAATTTGCATATATTCTGTCAAATATATGGAAAATGATAATGGACAAGAATATTACTATACGCTTCTCCTATTGATGGTTGCAGGTATTGTTGGGATTGGGCTTGCAACTGATCTGCTGGTCCTCTATTTATTCTTCGAGTTAATGTCGATACCATCCTTTGCGCTTGTGGCTTTCAGAAGGCATGAATGGATGGCGATAGAAGCTGGTATGAAATATATAGTCATGAGTGCGGTAGGCTCAGCGCTCGCCTTCTTTGGGATATCACTCATCTATATACAAACTCATACGCTTGTGTTCAATGAACTAGCCGGTCACCTAACAACGCATCCAGTTCTCCAAATTGCTACAGTGTTCCTCATCGCTGGTTTTGGAGTTAAAGCTGCAATTGTGCCGCTACATACGTGGCTACCAGATGCTCATTCTGTTGCACCGTCGAGTATAAGTGCAATGTTATCAGGCATAATCATTGGCGCCGGATTCTTTACCTTACTACGCGCTTTGCTTATTTTTACAGTTAACGGAATCGCACTTGGCGTCGGTGAGGTGCTCATAGTAATGGCGCTAATCACAATGACTGTTGGAAATTTGATGGCTTTTGCACAATTTACACATCAAAAGAAGGTGGAATTGAAACGAATTCTTGCATATTCAAGCGTCGCACAAATGGGATACATTATTCTTGGAATGGGTGTAGGTCTTGCCTATGGAATTGGATTAGGATATGAAGGAGGACTATTCCACATAATGACCCATGCGTTCATGAAAGGACTCGCCTTTTTGTGCGCTGGAGTGATCATTCATCAATTGGGTACAAAGTACGTAGACGATATGCGTGGTGTAGGGTTATCAATGAAGTTTACAGGATTCGTGTTTGCGCTCTCACTACTATCTCTGGCAGGCATTCCGCCCTTAAGTGGATTCATGAGTGAGTGGATGATATTTAGCAGCAGCATTATGACGTATAGTATCATAGGTCTTTGGGGCATCGCAATAGCGGCAATCGCATTGATTAATACTCTAATTGCACTTGGCTATTATCTGCCAATTATCAAAACAATGTATCTTGGTGCGGAAAAAAAGAAAGTATCGGCAGCACACGACCCATCATGGAGTATGATACTTGCAATGGCAATCCTCGCTACATTGACCATAGCACTAGGCATATGGCCAGAGCTTGGTCTTAAGGTGGTAAAACCTGCAGTTGATGTATTGATGAGTATAGGAGTTTGATAAAATGATCGAAACTTTCCTTTATCCAATTGTGACATTCCTCATATTCCTCATATTGGTCTTTCTACTTTACGTCCTTGCAGGCAAACTTGGACCAAAATTTAAGGAGGCAAAATACAAGCTGAAGAGTTACGCCTGCGGTGAGGACTCACCTGGTGAAAATAAACCGCAATCCTACGGTCTATTCCATGTTGCATTCTTTTTCACGGTACTCCACGTTGGTGCTTTGCTTATTGCAACTGCACCACGGGGATTAGGAGCGTTGTTGGGTATTATCCTCATAGGTTCGATGGGCATCACCGCCCTGGCATTGTATGTCGGGAGTGATAAGCATGTTTGATAATCTAGTTAAATGGGGGCGTTTGAAATCCCCATGGATACTACACATGAACAGCGGATCATGCAACGGCTGCGACATAGAAATTTTAGCTGCGCTAATACCACGACTTGATGCTGAGCGTTTTGGTGTGCTACTCAAAGGAACCCCGCGACATGCTGATGTTTTGGTCTGTACAGGTCCCGTAACAAAGCAGATGAAAGAGCGTTTGAAACGCATATACGATCAGATGCCCGAGCCTAAGTTCGTAGTAGTTGTAGGTCAGTGCGGTTCATCTGGTGGAATATATCAAGGTGCTTACGGAGTTGAAGGCGGCATAGACAAAGTGATACCAGTAGACGTCTACATACCAGGCTGCCCACCAAGGCCTGATGCAATACTCAATGGAATTGTCAAACTTTTAGCTAAAATAGAAAAGGGAGGTGCCGAATGACGAGCAACGAAGAACAAATTAAAGAGATTGTCAGTAAGAGTTTACCAGGCAAAACAGATATTTCTATCAAAAGACAACGACGCGTATCAATAAAAGTGTCATGTGCTGATCTAAAAAAACTAATGAAGATACTTGCTAAAGAATTGAAAGCACAGCATCTCTCGACAATTACTGCTCGAGATACGGGCATAGAGTTGGAAATACTCTATCACTTTTTCATTCAAAACGTATTGGTTACAGTACGTACCTCCTGTCCAAGAGATGATCCAACAGTTGATAGCATCATGGATATTTTCCCAAGTGCTGTACTGTATGAACGTGAAATCAACGATATCTTGGGGATAAAGCCTAAAGGACATCCTGATCTCAGAAGGCTAGTTCTACCAGATGATTGGAATCAAGGATTTCCTTTACGCAAGGACTGGAAACCGTCAGGGGGTGATGCCGTTGACAAATAAGGTTAAGATACCTATTGGACCACAGCATCCTGCTTTGAAAGAACCAGAAAATTTCACAATTACATTAGACGGCGAAACTGTTGTTGATGTCGATATTAGAATTGGTTATGTCCACCGCGGTATAGAAAAATTGATGGAAACCAGAAACTATATTCAGAATTTGTACCTAATTGAAAGGATCTGCGGCATCTGCTCATATACTCACATGGTTAACTATGCACAAAATGTTGAAGAAATTCTGAATATTAAAATACCGCCAAGAGCAGAATATATACGTACTCTATTTCTAGAACTTGAACGTCTACACAGCCATCTGCTTTGGTTAGGTGTAGCAGGACACGAAATAGGCTTTGATACACTTTTTATGTACACATGGCAGGACCGTGAGGTCGTACAGGACTTACTAGAAATGATTTCTGGCAACAGGGTAAACTATGCGATGAATACGATTGGTGGAGTGCGGCGGGATGTAAGTGATGAGCAACGCAAGAAGATAATGGAAGCCATGAACTATCTTGAGAAGCGTTCACAATACTACAAAGAGGTGGCAGTCAACGAAAAGACGATTCTTGTGCGTTCAGAAGGAGTAGGCATCCTAAAACCGCAAGTGGCATTGAAGCTTGCTGCGGTTGGACCAACCGCTAGAGCGTCGGGAATAAATGTGGATATCAGAAGGGATGACCCATATGCATCTTATGCTGAAACACCGTTTGAAGTAATCACCACCGACACTTGTGATGTTTTTGGTAGGGTAGTGGTACGTGTTCTAGAACTTTTTGAGATTATAAAGATAATTCGTCATCTAATGAATAATCTGCCCTCTGGCGACATAAAAATAAAAGCACCGCGTAAGGTGCCAGAAGGTGAAGCAATAAGTCACACTGAAGCTCCAAGAGGGGAAGACCTGCACTATTTACATTCTAACGGCACAGATAAGCCCGATAGATATAAGGTAAGAACTCCGACTATGGCAAATATGCCATCAGTGGCTGAGATGCTGAAGGGAGCATACCTGGCAGATGTCCCAATCATTGTTGCGGGCATAGATCCCTGTATGGGATGTATGGATCGCGTTCTTGTATTAAAGGATGAAAAGGATGATTCCGGTCAGATTATAGATATGGAAAATCTCCGAAGGTACGGTATAAAATGGTATGAAGTGCAGGGGTGGAAGTAATGGACTTGTTACTGTCTATTATATATCTCTTGATATTCCCAGGTTTCCTCTTTATCCTGGCATTTGGACTCTTTGCAGAATATATGGATAGGAAGATCTATGCTCGCATACAGCGGAGGGTTGGGCCGCCTTTTCTACAACCACTAGCAGATGTGATAAAACTTTCAGCAAAAGAAGATATTACACCTGAAAAGGCAGACAAATTTATGTTTACTGCTATGCCAATCATAACTCTTGCTGCAGTCATGGCATCGTTCCTGTATATACCTATAGTTGCATCCAGTGCGCTGCATAACTTTGAGGGGGATCTCATTGTTGTTTTGTATCTTCTGCTCATTCCAACGCTTGCTCTGTTTCTAGGAGGTTGGTATTCGGGCAGTGTCTTTGGAGTTAAAGGAGGGATACGTGTCGCTACGTTGCTATTTTCTTATGAAGTACCATTCTTTCTTGCATTGCTGGCACCAGCCCTTGTTGCAGGCACATGGAACATGGCAGGAATTGTTACCTTTCAAAACGGACATTTGCCTGCCCTGGCAATAACCATACTTGGGCTTATAATCGCGATAATTTCACTCCAAGGAAAACTGGAACGTCTACCGTTTGATATACCCGAAGCAGAAACCGAGATTGTAGCCGGGCCACTGGTTGAATACTCTGGTCGTAGACTTGCTTTCCTTCGCATAGCTAGAGATGCAGAGATGGTTGTGGGCGCTGGTTTAATTGCTGCGTTGTTTCTTGGTGGGCCATCACCGCTGTTTTCGATAACGCCCATCTATTTGTCATGGATAGTGGGATCGGTCATATTTTTACTCAAGACATTATTAATTATTTTCCTTTTGATATTGATGAAGTCAGCCGTCGCTAGAATTAGGGTCGATCAAATGGTTGTCGTGGCTTACAAGTGGCTTATACCCCTAGCATTGCTACAGATGCTTATAGCCATCTTGGCAAGAAGTGGAGGATGGCTCTTATGAAGACTCCAGGTAAAATGTTACCAAAAATATTTGGATTTATCTTCAGAAAGCCCGTAACAGTTTTGTATCCTAAAGAAAGGCTTTTGCCACCACCTGGCTTACGAGGAAAGATGAAGTTTCACCTCGATCGTTGCATCAGTTGTAGTCTGTGCGCTCACGACTGTCCATCAGGTGCCTGCACAATGCACACGATAGACGGCAAACTTAGACCCGTATTTGATTTAGATTTTTGTACCTTCTGCGAACAGTGCGCAGAGACATGCCCAAAAGATGCAATAGAGATGACTACTGAGTATGAACTTGCTCATTATAAAAGAGGAGAAGCAATTGTTAAGTGAGCTTACTCGAATAAATTAAAATTAGTGAAAAATGATTAGGTCTTATTATCTTTCTTTTTGTCTTTTTTCTTCACTTTTTCATCTATCTTTGCTCGGATATCATCTATCCCCTCAAACCACTTGTCAGCTCCTTCTTCATCGATTTTTCCAGTTATCTTGTCTATTTCGTATCTAATGTCGTCAGTTCCTTCAAACCAATCATACTCATGCCTTCTTCTAACCTTGCGAGTGATTGCTTCATCAACTTTTTCTTCTTCAGCATTTATGGGCACGATCTCTTTTTCTTTACGAGGGCGGCTAATCCTGATTTCTTCGACCTTGGCCCCTCGTTCTGATTCCATATCAATGTTTTCTGTTGTTCCATGCTGACTCATCGGTTGATTTCCTATTTTTACGCTTGGTTGCATCGATACAACTGTCCCTTGCGGACTATATTGTTTTAAAGTCTGGGCTTTTGAAATCTCTTTTGTTCTAACATCAATCTGTTTTCTTTGCCTAAGGTTTACAAGCACTATAGCCACTATAACTGCTATAACAGCAATAAAAATAGGAGTGTACTGGTTTTGCATCAATATTTCTATTAATCCTGGAGAAGTATCTATTTTTACTGTTGTAGTTCCATATAGGTATCCTTCTTTCTGCGCTTTGATGGTTATCTCGGTGCGATCACTAGGAGCAGTAAGCCATGCACGCCCATCACTATTTGTAGTCTCACCATCACCCGTGCCGCCTTGTATTCCTACAGTTGCATTTGACACTGATTTACCAGTCTCATTTTTTACAACAACAGAAAACTTCTGATTTGCTTTAACGGTATATATACTACCATCTAGAGTGATATTCAACTTATGTTGTTCTTGAGCTGACACCATATTAAAAGATATAAAAACATTAGAAAATAATAAAATAAGTAGTATAGTTAATATAACAATACATTTAACATTACTTTCTAAATGTATTTTGCTCCTCATCAACCAACCTTTCCATCTTAGAGTGCTACAGTCTAAGATGTTTTAGGACATATTTATGTTTTATTGAAGAAAATTACGTGCTGCCTGTCCTAATTTTCAACATTTATCGATAATTTAGCACAATATTTATTATACACTAAATATATAATAGTGTTATATATTATTGAAACGACGCCGAAATAAAATGATAACTATTGTAAACAAAGATTTATATATTAATAGGAATAATATAACATATCAAGGTAGAGTTAAATGTCACCGTTTACAAAATTCAGAACCTGCTTCATAATATTCATATTACTTCTAAGCTCACTGTCAGTTTTTGTATTTAATCCTAAAATCGCAAAAGCGGAAGAATCGACAACATCTACTACACTTTATTTCCACGATGCAATGATTGAAGATCAAAATCTATCTGATCTCATCGGTTATTACAATTTGGAAAAACTGCAAGATTTGCTTGCTAATATGAATGAATCTGATTTGAACGAAAGTTTTTTTAGTTCTTTGGAACAAGCACTTTCATCTGCTAGTTTAAGCAGATCAATGGATCAAAGCCAACCGACCAAAACTAACGATTCAGAATATCCTCCAACCATAAAAACAATTATTGATATGTGCCGCAAAGGCAACTGGGACATACTAAGTGAAGTTTTACTCTCTTATTTTGCACCATTTCAAGGCATATATGTTTATAATGGAAATGAGGCAGTCAAAGTTAATGGTGATGTGAAATTTAACATCTATTTTTCATCACCACCGTGGTATATTTGGAACAAAGATACAGTCAATGTGAGCTTCTCGATATTAACAACAACTGAAGACGGATATCTTCAGGCTAAATTTAAAAAATCTGGAACCATTGAAGTCAAAAGGAAATTACTAAGTCCTTTGCAGAACCCAGTCGAATATGAAATTCCAGTCACTGTGGACACTACACTAGAACCAGGGGACATCATACTAGCAGAAATTAATATAACTGGAGGAGAAAAACCATTTATAAATTATCTTAATCTTAACATATCTGACCTAAATCAATCGTTGGAAGAATTGGGAAATGCTCTTAACAAAACTGGATTGAAATTTTTATCAAATATTGGCGAAACGTTCCTAAATTTAAGCGATCTTCTTGGTTCAGATTTTGCAGATTTATCTCTTTCAGAGATCATAAAAAAACTGTCCTCGTCTTTTATATATGACTCCGTAGAACACAAATCATCACTAACAATTCCCGGCAGCATATCGGGCGAAGATGAAAATGTAAAAACTTATTATTTACATGATAAAAACATGAGTGAAGAACTGCCAACAAATAATAAACCATCGCAACTGAATCTGAAAGGTTCAGGAAAATGGGATGGACCAGCTCTTCAAAGAAGCAAGATATTGAAAGAAGCTTCGGCTAGTTTATACATAGATCATCTAGACCTTATTCGCCTACTCAATATTATTAAAGGAAAAATCAAAGTAACTGCTACATTATTTTGTGAAGATAAAAATATTGCTTCGTCTCAAATAGAATTGAGTAGGAATACCATATTAGATCTATTACAAAAACCTAGGGAGCCAACAGTATTTACTTTTACCAATATGCCTCAAGAAATACCCTATGGCAAAAAGTTGAGTTTAGAAGTCACTGCTAATAATGGAACCAAGTTCGGTCTTCTTGGTTTGCGCAGGAATGCCAAATTGCTATATGATTCAACTTCATATCCCTCTTCTCTAACTGTAAAATTCGTAGAAACAGATCATATTAAAATTACTCCAGATAAATTAGACACTAAAGTGGCCTTGGGTGGAAGCATAAATTATAATTTTAACATAACAAGTGATTCTCAAAACGAAGATATTCAAATAAAATCTGATTTATCAAAGGCTGAGAGTGATAAATGGGATATCACAATCTCTCCAGAAAAGGTATCTGTTCCAAAAGGTGGCCAAGGAACGTTTAACGTAGTGATTAAGTCAAAAGATACCGAATACGATGAATCACGCTATGGCGATCATTTAAAGGTAACCTTTACTGCAGAAGGACTAACTGGAAAAACTTCATGTCCTGTAGATTTAGAGATATCTAAGGATGCGGTCGAATATAACATAGGAATTACAGCGGATCCTGAGGGCCAGAAAATAAATCACGGAGAAAATGGTACTTATCAGTTCACAATAAAAAATATGAATACTGGTTTCTTGCCGGATGATTATACCATAAAAGTATCTTCAGAACATAAGTGGAATTTAAATATATCTAAAAATCAGATAAATGAGTTAGCGGCTGGAAAGGAAGTTAAAGTCGATGTAACATTATCTGTTCCAAAAGATACAAAAGGTGCATCTTCTGATGCACTGAAGTTTACTGTAACTTCTGGAAGTGGCAAAAAATCTGTAACTTTGAATATAACTACAACAGTTGTCGGTCCAAATATTCTAGAGTCGTTATACGACACTTTTGATTCTGCAGCAAAGAGTTTAGGGTTGGATAGTGTCTTTGGTTCCTATGCTCCTCACTTCTTAGCAGCAATATTATTTATCATTATATTCTTCATGATTATTGTGCTGGCTTATTTCCTTACAAGAAAATACGTAAATGTTATTTGCCTTGAACGTGTAAAAGATATTACTCCAGAAGGAGAAGCCAAGTTTGAGATAACTATACAAAATCCTTACAAGTATAAGCTTAGCTATGAAACTCGAGCAGAGGAAATCTCTTCATCACAAAGTTGGAATGTTTCGCTTGATACTGCCGAAAGCATTGTGCTTGAACCCAAGCAGTCCAAGACAGCGATTTTAACTGTTAAACCCACCAGCTTTGTTAAATCTGATGACTGGGCGGAAGTAAAAATAATAGTTAAAGCATTAGAAAAACAAAAAACTGCCGAGATATCAACTGTTACAACAATAAAAGATGCAAAGCCTGAGTTGTATATAACCAGTGTATTCCACTGGCCAAAAGTCTTCAAAAAAGGAGACCTAGCCGAAACCTCTTTTAAACTCGAAAACAAGGGCAATGTATCAGCCAGTAATCTTACCGTTGTTTTGTACGTAAACGGTAAGGAAAAGAATAAAGTAGAAAACGTTACTATCCCTGCTGGCGGATATGCTGATATAAAGATGCCTTGGATTGCCGTAAAAGGTAAAAACGAGGTTAATATAGTAGTTGAATAATACATAACTAGTTACCTTTATATTGGCAATGTGTTATCGTGATTTCTTATGCCCGATGAACCAATTGGCAAGAAAGAAATAGAACAAATAAAAGATGCGGAAAAGAAGTATCAATCTTACATAGAGAAACGTAACGAACTCAATGACATGGCAAGAGTGCTTCGCGAAGAACGGGACATGGTAAACGGGAAGCGCAAAGAGATCAAGGAAAAAATGGACAAGGTCAAGAAAAAGAGAGATGAACTTGTTTCAAAGATGAGACAACATAAAGAGATAAGAAATAAACTACAACAACGGGCAAAAGAGCTTATCGAGGCGAAACGAAAGAAAAAGGGTGACGTTTTTAGGAATTTACCTCTACATGTAGAAGAACTCAAAGCAGATTTTCAGATGCTTGAGTATCGACAAGAAACGGTTCCGATGGACACTGCTGAGGAAAATAAACTTATTGATAGTATACGTGGGAAAAGAAAGCAGTACGAAAAGTCAAAGAAGCAATTAGATGAACAGAAGCTTATAGAGGTAGATATAACAGATAAGGATAATGCCATAGATGAACTTTTTAAAAAGGCCGATGAGGAGCACAAAAAGGTTCAGAGGTATTATGATGAAAATCAGAAGACACATGAAGAATATGTAAAACTAGTCAATGAGCTATGCCTCTCCATTAGTGAGGCCAATAAGAAGCATGATCAGTACATGGAATTAAAAAATGAGGCACAAAAGATTCACGAAAAAGCCTTCGAGATGAAATCCAAGATGATGGCCATAAAAGGAGAGCGAAGGAAAAGGTATGAAGAGGATAAAAGAGTTATACGAGAACAGAATTTGAGTGCTCGAAAGGCGGTACTAGACGAAAAGAAATTGGATGAGATCGCCGATGAATCTGTAGATGCTCTAAAAAAAGGAAAGAAGATTTCTTTATCCGGATAGAAAATAATCGGCTGTAGTCGAAAAAATAATCGTCAATTTTAAATATAGTGTCTTGTTTTTGCCCTTGTGAATTAGATATGAATAAGGTGGGCATTGTCAGTTATGGGGCAAATATACCAAGGTATAGAATTAAATCCGCAGATATTGCAATAGCGTGGAGAAAGGATCCAGATAGCATTGCAAGCGGCCTGAATATTAAAGAGAAATCAGTTCCTTCGCTTGATCAAGATGTTGCGACAATTAGCGTAGAATCAGCCCGAGCAGCTCTGGCCAGATGCGACCTTGACCCCCAAGAGATTGGAGCAATATATGTGGGAAGCGAATCACATCCATATGCAGTAAAACCCACGGGAACAATTGTTGCCGAGGCGATTGGTGCAACACCTAATCTAATGGTTGCTGACTATGAATTTGCTTGTAAAGCTGGAACAGCAGCCATCCAGACTTGCATGGGTTTGGTTTTATCTAAGATGATAAAATACGGCTTAGCCATAGGTGCTGATACCTCACAAGCCGCACCAGGAGATGCATTAGAATATGCCGCAAGCGCTGGAGGGGCTGGATTTATCATAGGTGCAAAAAACTTTATTGCTTCAATTAATGACACTTGTTCATTTACTACAGATACGCCTGATTTCTGGCGTAGGGAAGGAAGAAAGTATCCTTCACATGGTGGACGTTTCACTGGTGAGCCAGCATATTTTAAGCATATTACCAATTGCTCAAAAAATCTTATGAATCGTCTTAAAACAAAACCAGATGATTATGACTATGCAATTTTCCATCAACCCAACGGAAAATTTCCTATAGCGGTTGCAAAGATGCTAGGGTTTTCATACGAACAGATAAAACAGGGCCTTTTATGCCCAATTATCGGAAACACATATTCTGGGGCCACAATGCTAGGCCTAGCTTCCGTCCTAGACGTAGCAAAACCAGGGGAGAGAATCTTTGTTACCAGCTATGGATCTGGAGCGGGAAGCGACTCATTTGACATTACCGTTACCGATCAAATAAAGGAAATGCATCGCGAAAAGGCGCCATCAGTAGCAAAGATGATAGAAAATAAAGAATACATAGATTATGCGACCTATGCAAAATTTAGAGATTTGTTATATTGGGAGTGATAAAAGTGAGAGAAGTAGCAGTAATAGGATTTGGCGTTACAAAATTTGGAGAACTGTGGGATAAATCATTCCGTCAATTAATCGCAGAAGCAGGAGCAAAAGCCATATTTGATGCTGGAATCAGCGGAAAAGAAATCAATGCTTTGTACGTTGGATCGATGAGTGCTGGCCGATTCATTGGCCAAGAGCATGTTGGAGCACTTGTCGCAGATTGCGCTGGTTTTTCGCAGATGCATATTCCAGCAGTTCGTGTAGAAAGCGCATGTGCCTCAGGCGGTCTAGCTATACGACAAGGATTTATGTCAGTGGCATCTGGTATGAGTGATATAGTCGTAGTTGGCGGCGTAGAAAAGATGACAGATGTAGTTGGAAATGAAGCCACAAATACCTTGGCTACAGCCTCAGATCAAGAATGGGAAGCTTTTTTCGGTGCAACATTTCCAGGACTGTATGCTATGATAGCAACAAGACATATGTATGAATATGGAACCACAAGAGAACAGCTTGCTCAAGTTGCAGTTAAGAACCATGCAAATGGTGCTTTAAACCCAAACGCTCAGTTCCAAAGGGAAATAACTTTAGAAAACGTAATGAATGCAACCATGGTGTCCTATCCCCTCAGCATATTAGATTGTTCTCCAGTGAGTGACGGTGCGGCTGCTGTAATATTGTGTGCCGCAGATAAAGCAAAGAAATATACGGACAAACCAGTGAAAATAATCGGTTCAGGTCAAGCATCTGATACTCTTGCATTACATGGTCGTAAAGAGATATGCACACTCGAAGCTACAGTTCATGCGGCCAAAATGGCATATAAACAGGCAAACATCCAGCCAAAAGATATCGATTTAGCAGAGGTACATGATTGTTTCACAATAGCAGAAATACTTGCAATCGAAGATCTCGGTTTTGTAAAAAAGGGAGAAGGTGGAAAAGCAATTGACAAAAAGATTACAACTTTAAACGGAGAAATTCCAATTAACACAAGTGGGGGTTTGAAAGCCAAAGGGCATCCTGTTGGTGCAACTGGAGTAGCACAGGTGGCTGAAATAGTAGCACAACTCCAAGGGGAAGCTGGGAAAAGACAGGTGAAAGATGCAAAAATCGGATTGACCCATAACATTGGTGGAAGTGGAGCATCTTGTCTTATTCATATTTTGGAGGCGATGTAGATTGGTAGACAGTGCCGTACCTCGCTTTTGGAGAGAGATACCACAGCGGTATAATATTTTAGGGAATCAATGCGGCGTGTGTAATAAAATATATTTTCCTCCAATGGAATCATGTCCAATTTGCAGAAGAAAAAGCATGGATAAGATGAAAGACTTTAAACTCAGTGGAAAGGGAGAAGTAGTTACCTATACCATCACCCATGTTGCTCCCGAGCATTTCGAAGGTCAAGCTCCTTATCCCATTGCCATTATCCAACTTGATGAAGGGCCACGCATAACCGCTCAAATTGTTGATTGTGACATAAATGACGTAAAGATAGGAATGAAAGTGCAGTCTACATTCCGCAAGATCCAAGAAGATGGATGGTTAGGCGCAATTTATTATGGGTACAAGTTTAAACCCGTGAAGTAGAGCATGAACATAAAGAATGCATTGTCTGAAAAGATGGCAGGAGAAATTACTCTTAGCCCTAAACCAGGGCAGACCATTCGTAAGTGGCGTAATGTTTTTGATATCTCCCAAACGGATTTGGCGAACTTTCTAGATTTGTCACCAAGCGTTATAAGTGATTACGAATCTGGAAGAAGAAAATCTCCAGGAATACATACCATCAAGAAAATCATAGATGCTTTTGTAGAGATAGATAAAAAACGTGGCGAAAAAATTTTACATCGATACCAGTCCATGATTGAGACCCGCGAGGGTATTCTTGATATAATGGAGTATCCCTATGCAATACCCGTTGATGTTTTTATTAAAAAAATAGAAGGAAATATTCTGACACACAAAGGCGTCGGCATGAAAAAGAGTGTGAAAGGTTTTACATTGGTTGATAGTCTTAAAACAATTGAAAATATTAACTCAACAGACTACGCACATCTTTATGGTTGGAGTACTGAAAGAGCGTTAATATTCACGGGTATTAAATTCGGGAGGAGCCCTATGATAGCTGTTCGTGTTCACCCTGTTAAACCAGCGGTCGTTGTTTATCATCACCCGGGGTCTGTCGATTCTCTTGCTGTAAAGTTGGCTGAGCGCGAAAACATTCCATTGGTTGTTACGAATATTCCTTTGGATGAATTAAAAAGAAGATTGTTATCGTTGAGAGAGTGATATTGTGGACCTAGTGGGGTTATGCAGCATTTGTGGCAAGCCAGATGCCATGTTTACGTGTAGACTGTGTGGAAGGCTTGTTTGCAATAGTTGTTTTGATAATGGGCATCAAGTATGCAACAGTTGTAAAATGGGAAAACGCTAGTTTTAAACATTATTAATCATAAATTTTTATATAAATTTTATAATAAATTAATTATGATATAAATAGTTAAATATAAGTAAATATAATATCTTTTTGGAAGTAGGGAGGTATCAAAAATGAGAAAAAAATTTTTGTAAAAAATTATCTGTTCCTCCTTCAGGAAAATGTAAACAAATCTCTGGATTTAAATCCATTATATATTTTTACAAACAAAATCGTTTACATAGATAAAGCTATAATTTACTATGATAATAACGATGATGGAATTTGGAACGACGGCGATGAAAAACAAGAGTTCGTATTTGTCTATCAGTATTAAAAAAATGAAAATAAATAAATCAAACTTGCACATTTACCATTCAAAATTCAATTTAAAATCATTACATTCTTCACAAGATTTTAATACCACTCATGTGATATCAGTTACATAATAAAAAAATTGAGGAGACATGTACGGAGCGATGGGGAGTTGATTGGTAGTTGATTGAACTCCAAAAGGATGACGAAGAACCGCCGCCTTTTGATTTTGAAAGTGTCGGAAGTACAATATTTACGCGAGCGAGAAACCTTGAGCGTGCCATTGGTTTTAGTAACATCTATTTAAAATTTGAAGGCGGAAATCCAACAGGCACACAGAAAGATAGGATCACGCTTTACCACGTAAAAAAAGCGTTGAGAGAAGGCTATAAAGATATTACAGTTGGCACATGCGGCAACTATGGCGTTTCTCTTGCTTACTTTGCAAAGCTTGCGGGACTTAAAGCAAAAATTTTGATTCCAGAAAGATACACGCTCTCGCCAAAGCGGAAAGCCGAACTAATGAATCTTAACACTGAAATTATCTCGACCGATGGAAAATATGAAGACGCGGTTGAAGAGAGTCGAAGACTTGCGCGCAAGGAACATTTATACGATGCAAATCCTGGCAATGGAAATGAGGGTTGGCGCGGGTACATGTCAATTGCTTATGAAATATTTCAGCAACTTGGTAAATCTCCAACCGCCGTAGCAGCTCCAGTTGGAAACGGAACAACACTCGTCGGCATTTATCATGGATTCAAGAATTTGCTTGATAGCGGCGTCATTGATCGTATGCCATATTTAGTCGGCGCGTCGACGCCAGGCGGAAATCCGATAATAAAAAGTTTCAAGAACGGTGCTTCAAAAACAGAAGATCTTCGCCCCTGCGAAATAAAAGAGACAAGCGTCAATGAACCGCTCATTGCATATCATTCGTACGATGGTGACGAAGCGTTAAATGCAATTTACGAAACCGATGGTTGGGCTGATTATGCAAGCGATTCGCGCATGCTAAAGTACCATACAATGCTCAAAGATTTGGAAGGGTTAAATGTTCTTCCTGCATCGGCAAGCCCGATCGAAGGATTAATTAAATTTAAACAGCATCGAGTCCTCAACAGTGATTACGTCATTGTTTTAACGGGGAGGAAATTTAGATAGTAGCGACGTAGACGGATTGATCATTTTATGCCCAAGAATCGTGCGATAATCTATGCTGACCGATTGTACAGCTGCGCTGATGGAAAGACCGCACATGGACTTGTACGTTACAGCAAAAAGTACAATATCGTCGGTGTTGTTGATTCTACCTTACCGAAAGGTGACGCAGCAGAATTTTTAGATAAAACAAAACATGGAATTCCCTTAATCAACAATCTTGATGAAGCATTTACTATCACAAACCCGGACACATTCATCATCGGCGCAGTTTCTGAAGGTGGTGTACTACCTAAAGGCTATGACAAAGCAGTGGAATGGGCCCTCTCAAAAGGACTCAACGTTGTATCAGGTCTTCATCAGTTTCTTTCTGACTATTCCAGATTTACAAAACTTGCGCAAACAAATGGATGCACAATTACTGACGTACGAAAAATATTCCGTGATTACAAGCGGTTCTATACCGGTGATATCAAAAATGTGCCATCAACGCGTATCGCTTTAGTGGGTACAGATTCCGCAGTCGGAAAAAGAACGATGGCTGTAATGCTTGTCGAAGAATTGAAAAAACGAGGCAAAAAAGCAGACATGATTTTCACTGGTCAAACTGGCTGGCTTCAAGGTTGGCCGCATGGCATTGTATTGGATGCGATGATCAACGATTTTGTTTCGGGGGGAATTGAAGGTGCAATAATAGATTCATGGAAGGATGACAAACCAGAGTTCATGATTGTAGAAGGACAAGGAAGTCTGGTGCATCCGTTCTTTCCAGGCGGTTTTGAAATATTGGCCGCTGGTCAAGTGCACGGATTCATCTTAGTCGATGCACCGAAAAGACCACATTTAGATGGTTTTCCTGACTATCCAATGCCAGATCCAAAACGTGTAGTGAAGATTGCAGAGCTACTCACTGGAAAAGGGCTTGTTGGAATAGGCATCAATCAGGAACGTATGAATGAACGCGACATCAAAGCCGCAAAGAAACGATTTAAAAAAATATTTAACGTTCCAGTTGCAGCTCCGCTCGTCGATGGAGTTGGCGAAATAGTTGATGTGTTGGAGGAAATGCATGAGCAATAAAATATCTAACCTGATTTGTTTTTCATCAATTTCACTTGCTGAACCAATCATTGAAAAGAATATAGCAAGAGCTGAAATTGTTCTTAAGGATTTAAACGGACGAGAAAGTCGTTTCCAACTCACGAATAAGTACGAACATGAACTAAAGAAGGATCATCTTCCTTTTCTGAGAATGGCCTTTTGTATGCCTTTGCTCAACTATGGTTTATTCTCCGAAAAAATTTTGTTGAATTTTCCTATCAGCAAAGCTGACCTTGATATTCTCAATGACCTCAACGTTGTTTTCAGTCGTGACATCTTTGTCAACAAAATCGCAGATGGAACCAACCCGTATATTATTCCAGAATTTTTCCCAAAAGAAAAACAAATCAAAGCAGAAGATGGAGATCCGAAAGCAAAAATAACGCCTGCAAAAGTAACACCCGATGTTTCCCTTGCTAGTTCAATGGATCCGATGAGATGCGGAATTTTATCAAGTGGAGGAAAGGATAGTCTTCTTACCTACGGACTTTTGAAAGAGCTTGGTGCGAACGTGTATCCTCTCTACGTCAACGAGAGCGGAGGCCACTGGAAGACTGCATTGTCTGCTTATAGATACCATCAAAAAACAGAAAAAAATACGCATAGGGTTTGGACGAATGTCGATCGCTTCTATGTGTTTATACTCGATCATCTCAAATTCATCAGACCCGATCATAGAAAGATATGGGCCGATATCTACCCAATAAGACTTTGCATTTTCCCGTTCTACGTATTTTCACTGCTTCCAATTTTTGTCGAAGAAAGTATCGGAAACTTACTACTAGGAAGTGAATTCGATGATCTTAGGTACGAAACGCGATATAAAGGAATAAAGCACTATTTTGGTGTGTATGATCAGCATCAAGACTATGATGTTCGGATGAACGAGTGGTATGCAAAGCGTATTCCGGGGTTGCATCAATGGTCTGCTTTGAGAAATATTTCTGGTCTTGTTGATCAAAGGATTCTGGCCTCACGATATCCAGATCTTGCCAAAGTCCAACGCTCTTGTCACTCTTGCCACATCGAAAACGGCGAGATTTATCCATGTGGAACTTGTTCTAAATGTTTAGGAATTCTTTTGTTTTTACTAGCAAATAAATCAGATCCGACTATCATGAACTATCGTAAAAAAGATATCGACTATTTTTACAATGAAGTCGGCACCTCATCTTTGAAACTTGATAAAGATGAGAAAAATCAGTCGTTCTTTTTACTCAAGGGAAAAGGAAACTTACCTGAAGTCACCTATGTTGACCACGTAGAAAAAATTCACATTCATCCTACGACCTGCGATCCCAACTTATATCCAAAACAGTTCCGGGAAGGACTGCTGAGCATTCTTGAGAAATATGCAAATGGCTATTGCAAATTAGAAGGAGAGGCTTGGGTATCTTTAGAAAAATCAGAAATAATGTCTGCTTTAATTCCTTAGCCATAATAAATGCTTGTTGACATAAAATTCCTTTTTATTAATTGTTTAATAGGGCCCGAACCGGGATTTGAACCCGGCACAGAGGATCCACAGTCCCATATGTTACCAGACTACACTATTCGGGCCATATCTTTAGGGGAAACGCAATATCTATAGAAATATTTAAACTATGTGCACGATTCAGCACGACAAACTTAAGAGTAAGTATAGAATTCTAACTGCAAAAAGCAGGGGTAGCCAAGCTTGGCCAACGGCGCAAGATTCAGAGTCTTGTCCTTAGTGGTCCGAGGGTTCAAATCCCTTCCCCTGCACTTTTACACTGATTTCATTTCAATATTACATTAAAAAATAAAAAAAGAAAGAGGGGAAAATGCTTTCAAAATTACATTATGTCATAGGGTTTTCCCGCTGGATGCAAGTCGAAAGCAAAATAAGGGATAGGCTTGTAGGGTTTATCTATTATCTCTATGAATCCTATGATAATTTTTGGGAAGCTTCTAAATAATTTGAATTTTAGTCCAACCCATTTATTCCAATAATTTCTATCCCAATTATTAAAAAAGGAACGACGATCTAGGAGAGCGTGTCCGCCATTAGGGCTATCTATGACATTATTACAAATAATATCATTTTTGTTAGAGTTATAAATTAGGAAGCTAAGAGGATGGTTATTTTTAACGGTATTCCTAAGGATTTTATTGTTTTCTGAGTCATAAAGGACAATTCCTCCTATATTGTTTGAACAGGTATTGTTTTGAACAGTATTATAGTTAGAAAAATACAGAAAAATACCATCAAAATCATTACCGTAACAGGTATTGTTTCGTATAATGTTAAAGTTAGATTGAAATAAAAATATACCCTCAGCATTATTAAAAAAACTGTTATTTTCAACAATGTTATTATGAGAATAACAAATTTGTATACTAATGCTATCATTATCAATATTCAGATTTGTAATATTAAAATCGCTACAATTAACCAAGATCAATTCTCCAGCATTGGAAGGGGGGGTCAAACCAGCACTATCCCTATAATAATAAATTGGTTTTCCATTAGCAATATTACTAGTATCAATATCTTGAATATAATAAGAAAAAGAATAGCCATATATCGATATACTGCAATTAAACATGATATTATTTCTAAAAATATTGCCGGTACTATTTATCATAGATACGCTATTATAATTATTTAGAAAAATATTATTTTTTATACTTACAAAATCTGATTGATAAATTTCTATTCCCGAACTCATCCAAATGTCTTTATACCTAGTAGTATTTTGCACGGTGAATCCACTAATCCAAACGTTATTAGCACAAATCTTAACTGCTTTATTTGATCCACAACCATCAATAATCGTAGTGTCTTTATCCTCACCAACGAGGTTGATATTTTCGTTTATGATTATATTCTCGTAGTACGTTCCGTTATAAACAAAAACCGTATCTCCATCTGAAGCATTGTCTATTGCATCTTGGATCTTTGTATAGTTCCCCGGCCCAATTCCACCAACATATAATGTTATACCACCATCTAATGCACCTACAGACTTATCTCCAACAACAGAAGTTGTTGTAAAGATGGGTAAAAGCAGTAGAACCAGCACTGCAACTACAATTTTACTCTTATTCATAATATTAATAGTAATTTTATACCCATATAAAATTTATGTTCAAATAATAGCGGAAAAAAAAGAACAACAAATTGTTTTGTTACAAAATGTTTTATTTTTTACACAGATTTCATTTCATCAAATCACGAAAAACCAAAAACCGCTCAAAAGGATAAATCAGATTTTTTACTAGTGAAATAACAATATATATAAGTCTCTAACCTATCTCTCCAATACGAGGATGCGACTATGACTAATATAGTGTCAGAATTTGGTATAGGTGCAGAGAAGATATGGAAAATAATTAATGCCCAAGGTCCCACATCAGAGACAACTTTGATGACTATGGCAAAACTCAACGAGCAAACATTCTGCGGCGCCATTGGATGGCTTGCTTGCGAAAACAGGATTCACAAAGGTGGATCTATCTACAGAGTTGGAACAACTAATCTTGCTGAAAAAATTAGAAACGATGCAGGAAAGGTTTGGACTCTACTTTCAAACTTAAAAGAAGCAGATGTCTCTGCAATCCCAGAACTCGCGCAAATGAACGAGACAGATGCATTTTCTGCTCTCGGATGGCTTGCATGTGAGAAAAAAATTGGTGTTAAAAGCATGATTGTGTTGAAATAAAACCTTACTCTTTTTTTTATTTTATCAGTAAAATGGTGTTCAAATCCCTTCCCCTGCACTTTTTACATTCATTTCATTTCTAAAATAAAGAAATAAAAAGGGAGGGAGAGATTATTAATCTCCCCATTTTTGTTTTCTACCATCAAGGACAATTTTTATGCGTTCTTTCCTAAAAGAAGAGAGCTTTCTGACGAGTTCTAGGAGTAATTCTACGGCCTACACTCAGCACAAAATCAGTGAGTCTTTGATATTTTAAAATCAACTTATGACACTGAGCTATCTATATTTTCAGTTGATCCGCTGGCAGTCAATAGTTCCTGTAAGGCATTGTGATACCCATCAGGTTTGGAATCGAGTAGTCTTTTTGCATATTCCTTTAAAAATTCACCATATTCGATTTCCAATTGAGAATACTGCCACCGTCTGTCTTCCCCTTTTTTAAAAACTAACAAAAATGCATAGGCAAGTGATTTTCCCTTTGGAGTATCGGGCCGTCTTTTTATCTCGGAAATGGCTTTTTCTTCTCCAAATGTCTTATATGTTCTAGCTATATTATTGGCAAATTCGGCCAGTGGTGGCAAAGACTTGTACTTTGGAAGTTGAGATAATATCTTCTTTCGCTCTTTATAGCTAAAAACTATTTCTAAAATATCTGATGGATTGTCATCCAATGAAAAGAATTTTTTTGCCATTTCTTCGTCATCAATAATTGAACGGATGACATCCAAGCCATTTTCTTTCCAGAAATGTTCCAATACCTTGTTAGGAGTAGCATTATTTAGCAAAACCGGCTCTTCCATTCTTTCAAGAATAAATTCAAGTCCCTCTTGTTCAAACTTATTTGGTTTTAACGCTTTTATAAAAGCATCAATATCTCTACCGTAAGAAATACCATCCAATACTAGCACCTTTTCTCCTGACTGTTTTACAGATTTCTCTTGTTGTTCAACATTTTTTTTGATGAATTCACTATCATTTAGTTCGCCCGATAAATATTCTTTTAGGTGAGGTATTTGCTGTCCTGTTCTTGATTCCTTGTGTTTTACCAATTGACCAACTACATCAATTGAAAAATCATCTGATATATTTGGCTCTAAAAGATATTTGGTTATGTTGAACATCGTGTTCTTTGTTGATTTTGTGCAATCCTCACATATTGCAATTATTTTATCGGCTGATTTCCAGTTTATCAGTAAGTAATTTTTTTTCAAAAATTCTTTCCTTTTTGCGCTTTCTGTATCCACATGTCCACAAACTGCCGCACCTTTTTTGTCTAAAATTCCTATCTTGCTTATTGTGAAATCGATAAATTCCTTTGGTGGCCTGGCTTCTGTGCCCGTGGAGACAAATCCTCCGTCCCAAGAATAAACATGAAGTCGTTTTTTCGATGCTATATCTTTTATTCCCAGCAATCTTAGCATGGGGTCATCAAAATGTTGTACTGCAATCAATCTTTCTTTATCTGCTTTTCCTCTTTGTGCATAAGCTACATCATTATCGTGAAGTCGAGCAACCGCCAGATAAGGCGCTTTTTCAGAATGGGCAAGTAATAATGTTCCAGCTAAAGCACCATCTAAGCCTCGCTTCTTTGACAGTTTTTCAAGTTTTTTTGCATCATCGCTAAATCTTTGAATTTTGTCTAAACTTTTTTTTATTTTTCCAAAATATTTTCTAGAGTAGTTATCTGTATATTCCGGTAAAATAAGATGAGGATCTTCTTTCAATTTTTTTGCATTTTCTACAAGATTTTTTTCAACTGATTTTGCTGCTGTTCTTGCAAAAGCTACAGTTGGTTTAATTTTTTTAGCCATTACAAATTTTTGTAATGCGAAAATAGTTAAAGTATATTGCCCTTGTTTTTAGAAAATCTATTTATTAGAAATGCTGGTTCTTGGTATCGTGATGGTTATGGATGTATACGATGCTATACTTTCAAGAAGAACTATAAGACGTTTCCAAAAAAAACCGATTAAACTGGATTTGCTTGGGCGATTTGTTAATGCTGCAAGGCTTGCACCATCTGCTGCCAATCTCCAGCCTATTGAATATTTTATTGTAACGGAAAAAGAGATATGCTCTAAAATTTTTGAAGCAATAGGTTGGGCTGCTTATATTATACCCAAATGGAATCCTAGTGTGGAGGAGCGACCAACAGCGTACATAGTCATACTTGTTAAGGATACAAACAACAAATTTTATACTAGAGATGTTAGTTTTGCTTCAGAAAATATCGTTCTCGCTGCTGAGGAAGAAGGCATCGGGAGTTGTATCCTATATAACATTGATAGGGATAAAATCCAGGAGCTACTTAAAATTCCTAAGGTGTTTTACGTAGATTCGATAATCGCCTTGGGTTACAAAGCCGAGCATCCTGTTGTAGAAGAATTAAAGGACTCTGTAAAGTATTGGCGAGATGAAAACGAAGTATTGCACGTTCCAAAGCGAAGGTTGAAAGATATAATTCACATAAACAAGTTTTAGTAATGCAGAGAATGGATTTGAACACCAATTTAGTCATAAAAAATGCTATTACCTTTTGACAACTCCTTTGTCATTCTTAGAATGATATTTTTTTTCCACAATTATAGCAATATCCTCGATGAACACAAATTGTTCCTCCACATTGAGAACAAGCCCACCGTATTTTTTCATTTTTTACAAATGCTCTCACTCCAAATTTTTTAATATTCTCTAGATTTTCAATCGTACTCATCTTATATTTGGTTCGATATCTTTTATCCATATGTTTCATTCTCTCACAAGGGAATTTTTTACATTCAAAGCAAAATTTTAAATTATTTTTATATAACTCATTACAGTTTTTGATTTTGCATTGAGCGCGAGTAATAGGTTTAGTGATAGTATTTATTCTGCAACCCGGACATTTATTATTTTCCCTTAGATATGCGATGCAAACACGACAATTTATTCCGCATGGAGTGAGAAGTGAACTCTTCATTGATGACCTGGTGTTCATTGTTTAAACCTTATAATGTAGAACTAAATAATTATTGTTACCATTTTCTATATTTTCATTATCATAAAGAAAATAATTTAATAAAAAAATGCAGGGGAAGGGATTTGAACCCTCGGACTCCTTCGAGACAGGATATCTCATCGAACCCTTAGTTTAAGATAAGATCTTAAGTCCTGCGCCGTTGGCCAAGCTTGGCTACCCCTGCGCGTATCCAAATATTTCGTGCTATTGATGCGGGCGCCGGGAATCGAACCCGAGCAGAGGGCTTGGAAGGCCCTAATCATAGCCTCTAGATCACACCCGCAAAGTTAAGGGAAAAACGCTTAGGTGTTTTTGAAGGTTTTGGAAAGATGATGTCTTTAAAATCAACTTTTAAACGAAAATGTTTAATTATCTATTAAATATTCATAACCATATAGGAGAACAAATGCAGAATATAAAGCGCATAGTTATTCCAGTTGATGATTCTGATGTCTCCAAGGATATTGTTAAAAGAGGAGCATTTTTGGCTAAGCTATTGGGTGTTGATTTAAAAGTAATTTCTGTGAATGATACCCATCAGTTCATGGCTTCAGTTATACTCGAAGATAAATTTAAGAAAGAAGCCACAGCATTTCTCGAAAATTTCAAGAAAATCGGTCAAGAAATGGGAATAAAAATTGAAACAGAGCTCATTTCAGGAAAACCCTCTGAAGAAATCGTAAAATTTGTGAAGGAAGATGATTTGATTATTATAGCAAATAGTTGTAAAAAAGGCTTCGACAGATTTTTTTTAGGCAATGTATCTGAAGAAGTTGTTCGTGACGCCCCTTGCTCTGTTTTGGTTGTAAAGTAAAACTAGCTATTTTTTAGTTTTCTTTTTATCATCTTTTACTTTGTAGTCTGCATCTATAGTTTTGTCATCGTCTGATGGGTGACCTGCCCAGCTTTCGTCTTTATTTTCATCAGAACCTGCTTGTTGTTGCTGATACTGTTGTGCTGCTTGCTGATATATTTTGGCTGATGCTTTTTGCAAAGCTTGCGTTAATGCATCTGTTTTTTCTTTTATTTTATCTGTATCATCACCAGTCAGTACTTCTCTTAGTTCAGTTAATGCTTTTTCGATGTTCTCTTTATCCTCTTGAGCGAATTTATCTTTGAGTTCCTGCAGTGTTTTCTCAGCACTATTTATGAGGCCATCTGCATTGTTTCGAATCTCTACTTTTTCTTTGCGTTTTCTATCTTCTTCTTCGTGTTCCTTTGCTTCTTTTTTCATTCGATCGATTTCTGTGTCAGAAAGTTTTGTCGAGCCGGTAATCCTTATGGATTGCTCTTTTCCAGTTCCCAAATCTTTTGCAGATACATTCAGAATTCCATCGACGTCGATGTCAAAGGCAACCTCAATTTGTGGTATTCCTCGTGGTGCTGATAGGATGCCATCAAGATGAAATCTTCCTAGACTCTTGTTGTCTGCAGCCATGGGGCGTTCGCCTTGCAATACATTGATTTCTACGCTGGTTTGGCCATCCGCTGCGGTGGAAAAGATTTTACTTTTTCTAGTCGGAACAGTTGTGTTTCGATCGATAAGTGGTGTTGCTACGCCGCCAAGTGTTTCTATGCTTAAGGTGAGGGGGGTAACATCAAGAAGGACGATGTCTTTGTCAATATCGCCAGAAAGCACGCCCGCCTGGATTGCTGCCCCAATAGCAACACATTCCATTGGGTCAACCTCTCGTTTCGGTTTCTTGCCAAAGATTTTCTCTACTTTGGCAATTACAAGCGGTATCCGTGTTGTTCCTCCAACAAGAACTACATGATCTATATCTTCTGCTTTGAGCTTTGCATCTTTTAATGCTTGACGACATGGCTTTTCTGATTTCTCTACAAATGGCGAGATAATTTCTTCGAATTTTGCTCTAGTAAGTTTCATTTCTAAGTGTTTTGGCTCATTATTGAAGACTGTAATGTAAGGAAGATTGATATCGGTTTGAAGTGTTGAAGAGAGTTCTATTTTTGCCTTCTCTGCTGCTTCTAAGATTCGTTGCATTGTTGCTGGGTCGTTTCTCAAATCAATCTTATGTTTCTTTTTAAATTCTTCAACTATATATTCAACTAGCGTGCGATCCATGTCAGATCCACCGAGTTGTGTATCGCCGTTTGTTGCAAGCACCTCAAAGACTCCGCCACCCACATCCATAAGTGTGACATCAAGCGTTCCGCCGCCAAAATCATAGACCGCTATTTTGTGGTCTCCCTCTTTATCTAAACCATAGGCAAGGGCGGCTGCTGTAGGTTCGTTTATAATTCGTTTAACATTGAATCCTGCGATTTTTCCTGCATCTTTTGTTGCCTGGCGTTGATCATCATTAAAATATGCAGGAACGGTAATTACCGCATCAGCAATCTTTTCACCAAGAAAGTCTTCTGCATCCTTCTTCATCTTCTGTAAAATAAACGCGGAAATCTGCTGAGGCGTGTAGGTTTTCCCATGAATTTTTATCTTTTCGTTTGTTCCCATNTTNCTNTTAATTCGCTGGACNGTTGCTTGGGGATTGGTAACAGCTTGACGCTTTGCCGCTTCACCAACAAGCATTTCTCCGTCTTTTGTAAATGCGACAACCGAAGGAAAATACGGTTGTCCTTCTGCGCTTTTAATTATTGTCGGTTTTCCAGCTTCAACATAGGCAACTTCAGAATTTGTAGTTCCAAGATCAATTCCTACAATTTTACCCATTTATTTTCCCTCCGTTTATTTAATGCTTTCTTTTTTGCTACAATGACCTGTGAAGGTCTAAGAAGTTTCTCTCCAAGATAGTAGCCTTTCTTTGCTTCCTTGATGATTTCTCCATCCATACAATTCTCTTTTTCAACCGTAGATATTGCATGATGGATTGTATGATCAAATGTTTTTCCCAAACAATCAACATATTTGACTTGTTCTCGTTCGAAGAACGCATCAAGATGGTTAAGGAGCAATTTCAAACCCTGTTTTGGATCGTTATCTTCATACGCTTTTTTTAGCATATCATAAAGATCAATGATTTCTACGAGATATTTTTTCTTAATTTCATCTTCTAGAGCAGCTAATTCTTTTTCCATTCTCTTCTGGTAATTTTGTAGATCTGCGTAGGAACGTAGAAGTTTGTCATTTTTTCCATTGAGTTCTTGTTGTAGTTGCTGTAACGTATCCTCGGGATTTTTTACTTTATTCTGAATGGAATTTTGCATGCCTTTCTTTTTTTCGCTATTTTTTTTTGCTGACATGCTTCTATAAAAATAAAAAAAGAAAAAAAGGATGGACTTAGTAGTCGTCCATGCCGCCCATACCACCCATACCGCCAGGTGGCATTCCGCCAGCAGGTCCCCCAGGTGGCATTGATGGTCCTCCGCCTCTAGATGCGATGACATCGTCGATTCTCAGTATCATCGTAGCTGCTTCGGATGCTGCCTGAATTTCATGTAGACTGACGTTTAGAGGTTCGATGACCTTGTTTTTCAACATGTCGCCGACTTTTCCATTGAGTACGTCAACACCAGCATTCTTATGTCCTTTCTTGTGTTCTCTTCGGAGCTCAAGCATTANGTCAATTGGATCNAGTCCTGCGTTTTCTGAGAGNGTTTTTGGTACTACTTCCATAGCGTTTGCGAATGCTTCGATTGCCATNTGTTCTCGTCCGCCAACTGTTGGTGCGTAGTCTCTTAGGGCCATTGCGATTGCGGTCGCAGCNGCTCCTCCGCCTACGGTCATCTTTCCNTCTTCTAATGCGGACTTTACGACTGAGAGGGCATCATGCAACGCACGCTCAAGTTCGTCAACAACGTGTTCAGTTCCNCCTCTAACAAGGATTGAAACTGCCTTTGGATTCTTGCAGTCAGTGACAAATGTCATTTTGTCATCGCCGAATTTTTTCTCTTCAACGTTGCCTGCATATCCAAGGTCTTTTGCGGTTAAGTCTTCTAAACTTGCAACGATTTTTGCGCCGGTTGCTTTTGCGAGTTTCTCCATGTCGCTCTTCTTTGCACGTCGAACTGCATAAATTCCTGCTTTTGAAATGAAGTGCTGTGCAAGATCGTCAATGCCTTTTTGGCAGATAAGGACGTCTGCTCCACTATTTTTGACTTTTTCTACCATTTTCTTGAGCATTGATTCTTCTTCATCAAGGAAAGCCTGCAGTTGCGAAGGATCACGGATCTCAATCTTTGCGTCAACTTCGGTTTTTTTAACTTCAAGTGCTGCGTCTAATAGTGCGATTTTTGCGTTTTTAATTGTCTTTGGCATTCCCTCATGGACGCGTTCTTTGTCAAGTATAATTCCTTTGATAATTTCTGTATCATTTATAGTGCCACCTTGTTTTTTCTGAACTTGAATATTGTCCAAATCAACAAAGGTTTTTCCATTAATTTTTTCTGCGATACTTGTTATTGATTCCACTACAACGTCAGCAAGGATCTCTTTTGCTGAGCTTGCACCCTTGCTTGCCATCGAGGTCATTGCAATGTCTTTCAGCGTGTTTTTATCGCCTGGCTTTATTGTAATTGCGAGTTTATTCAAAACTTCTACAGCTTTTTCGGCTGCCATTTGGAATCCTCTGGTTATAACTGTTGGATGAATATTTTGCTCCAATAAATCCCCAGCGGTTCTTAGCAATTCTCCGGTGAGAATTACAGCTGTTGTAGTTCCATCACCGCATTGTTCATCTTGAGCTTTTGCAACTTCAACAATCATTTTTGCAGCGGGATGCTCGACGTCAATTTCTTTCAAAATAGTTGCTCCATCGTTTGTGATTACTACATCACCCATGGAATCAACTAGCATCTTGTCCATTCCTTTTGGTCCAAGTGTCGACTTCACTGCGTCAGATATGGCACGTGCTGCCATGATGTTGTTTGATTGTGCTCCTCTGCCTTTTTCTCTTTTTGTTCCTTCTCTTAATATTATAATTGGTTGTTGTCCTGCCATCATAATTTTCTTTGCCTCCTATTATACTTTAAAAGCAGAACTGGTATACAAACACTTCTATATATAGTTTATTCTACATTCCCCTGTTGGTTTTAAAAATAAATGGTGTTTATATCAGCGATTTTTTCTTAAGCCAATCCAAATCACTGATGTAAAGTTTTCGAATATCCGTTAAACCAAATTTGAGCATGGCAAGACGCTCCAGTCCAAGACCCCATGCCAAAACAGGATCTTTAATTCCTATGGGCTCAGTAACCTCAGGTCTAAATATACCGCTGCCGCCAAGTTCCATCCACTTGTTGTTCCAGAGGACGTCTACTTCCATGCTGGGCTCAGTGTAAGGAAAATAGCCTGGCCTGAAACGAATCTGCTCAAAACCCATTCTCTTGTAAAACTCTTTCAAGATGCCTATTAGTTGTCTGAAATTGGCGTTTTCTTCGTGGATAATACCTTCAATCTGGTAGAATTCCGGTAGATGCGTAGTATCAATATTTTCCTTTCTGAAAACCCGACCTATAGAAAAAATCTTGGAAGGTGGGTTTGGATTGTTATACAAATATCTAATTGTATTAACTGTTGTATGAGTTCTCAATAAGGCTCGTTCTCCTTCAGTTTTTGAAAATTTGTATCCCCAACCGGTCGAAGATGTATCTCCACCGTTTTCATGCACTTCTGCAATCTTATCAACTAAATCTTTTTCGTTTATCTTGATCTTTGATGGGTTTTTACAGTAAAATGTATCCTGCATTTCTCTGGCAGGGTGATCTTGGGGTATAAAGAGCACATCCATGTTCCAGAAACATGATTCTACGAAGTCTCCTTCGATTTCTTGAAAACCCATTTTAAGGAATATCTTTCTAATCTTGATTATCAAATCAACTAGTGGATGGGCTTTTCCGCCATACATTGCTGGCGCGAATGCATGAATGTCATAGGGCCTAATTGTTTTGTTCTTCCAGTCTCCACTTTTAATAATTGCAGATGTTATCTGGGAGATTTCATCTTCAATTGTTATGCCTTTTTCCAGTAACTTTTTTCCGTCATCAGTAAGAAGGATTGTGCTAGTGATGAGTTCTTTTTCTTTTAGTACACTTTTTCTAGATAGTAGCGATTTGATTTTAGTTTTGTCAACTTCTATGTTAGGATTTTTATCAAGAAGTTTTAGAATTTTTTCTTCTTCACTTTCAGTCTTTAATGCTTTTTTTCCTTTTTCTGTTATTTCTAAAATGGTTTCTTCTTTTTCCTTTTTGATTGTCGCCCAGTCGTTTTTCCTTAACCAACCGACTGCGACAAGAGTTTCTTGTTCATCTAAAACAGTTGACAAATATTTTAACGATGCTTTTCCTTTTTTACTTGATAGTACTTCTAATGCTCGTTTTTCCGGTAGTCCCTTTTCCAAGAACCGCTTTCCTTCTTTTCCCAATGAGTAAACTGTTTTGATGTGATCTTCCACCGTTACAAGTTTTTTTGATTGAAGCCAGGATGAAGCATTCATAACCTCGACTTCTTGGCTGAAATCACCATTTTTTAGAATGTCGTCTGGTGATGCTTTTCCTTTGAGTTTTTTAAGTGTAAGAAGTACTTTTTTCTCGCTTTGCGAAAGTTCCTGTATAGTCTTGTCTATATCCATTGAAATCCCGAAATCGTTTAGTTGTGTATTAAGATATCGATAAACAATAAATTATCTTTTACAGTTAAGCTACTGGTGAATGAAGCTTTTTTTTTATAGAAATTAAATCTGTAAAAGCCTGTGTCTTTTTTGGTAAGAACTGTTAAACAAGGTTTATAAGCGATTAGGTAGAAAATAAATGGTAAAATATTAGGTGAGGAAATATGAAAAAAATAATCGCATCAATACTTATACTGGGTTTTTTATCATTGAGTTCTATTAATGCAAGTGCTTATACGAGTGGTAGCGAGATATCAATTATCCATAGTGACAATGAACCCTTTGATGGCTATACCTTATTTGCTCCGATGTACGGTAAAACAACATATCTAATCAACAATGATGGAAAAATTGTTCATACATGGACAAGCAAGCATATCATGGCTTTAGGAATAACTCTCCTTGAAAATGGAAATCTTGTTCGTAGTTGCGCACCAGGTTTTGATTTGAGCATATTACTAGGCGGTAAAAGTGGAGCTATTGAAATGTTTGATTGGAATGGTTCACCTCTCTGGTATTATGAATGTGTTGGTAAAACATATTGCGCGCATAACGACATAGAGGTTTTACCAAATGGTAATGTTCTATTGACCGTTTATGAGAAAAAAACCAACGAAGAGGCTATTGCTGCTGGTTGTGACCCTAAATTAATTCTTCGAGGAGGATTTTGGATAGATCATATTATTGAAGTACAACCGACCTTTCCAAGTGGCGGCAAAATAGTCTGGGAGTGGCATGTTTGGGATCATATTATTCAGGATTTTGATGCTACAAAAGAAAACTATGGTGTGGTTGGAGATAATCCTGGGTTAGTAGATATCAACTTCAGAGATAATGGAAGGCCACCCGACTGGGGGGGCACTGACGTACTTCATATCAATTCAGTTGACTATAACCAAACAAACGATCAATTATTATTAAGCCTGCGTGCTTTAAATGAAATTTGGGTGATTGATCATAGCACTACTACTAAAGAAGCAGCAGGTCATACTGGTGGAAACAGCGGCAAAGGAGGAGATATTCTTTACCGTTGGGGTAACCCCCAGGTATATCGCCGAGGAGATGCAGATGATCAGAAACTCTTTGCACAGCATGATGTCAGATGGATTAAATCCGGATGCCCTGGTGAAGGACATATTTCGATTTTTAATAACGGTTTTTATCGCCCAGGTGGTAATTATTCATCTGTATTAGAAATCGTACCTCCAGTAGATAAAAATGGCAATTATTATTTGGATCTTAATTTACCCTATGGCCCAGAAGAACCGGCGTGGACATATACAGCTGAAAATCCAACTGATTTCTATTCAAGTCATTTAGGAAGTTCTAGACGACTTCCTAACGGAAATACATTGATATGTGAAGGTGAGAAAGGGCACTTTTTTGAAGTAACTCCTCTAAAAAAAATCGTTTGGGAATATACCAATCTATTTCCAATGATTGGTATAAATCAAGTGTTTAAAGCTCAACGTTATCCACTTGGTTATCCAGGAATTGGAGAGACATCAACAAATGTGTTAGTCACTCCAGCTCAAACATATTCTCAGACAACTCCTTCATCACAAACTCGAGCTAGTATCCAACCAAGCCAGCAAGTTAGCGTCACTCAAACTACAGTCGGTTCAAATACAATTTCTGGTACAATAACAGCCAAATAAACATTATCAACTAAACCCCCTCTTTTTTTGTTTCTGTTGAAATGAAATCAGTGTAAAAACTACTTTTCCAAAACAAGAGAAAATTTTTTTAAGACCGTTCTATTCTTATAGGAAAACCGTAATACGTCCTTTCATTGGGCCCGTAGCTTAGACCGGTTTGAGCAACCGGCTGATAACCGGTAGGTCAAGAGTTCAAATCTCTTCGGGCCCACTAGCTACTAATTAGCACGGTTGTTTTACAGGAGAAAAATAGACTAGTCTCATTTCAATAAATACTAATTTTAAAAACCCCAGATAACAAGTTATTTCTATAATTCTATTTTATCCTCTTTCGTTTCCTACACCTTCTTAATTGAAAACATCTCATTACCCAACGATTCAAAACAAATACCATCCCCTGCTTTCAAATTATATTTATCTAATAGTTCCTGTGGGAAACGTATTGAACCACTACGACTAATTTTCATCAACATATTAATATCTACAACTCCCCATTTACAATTTATAAAAAATAAGAACAACTAACGCCTTTATATGCTACCAGCAACATGAAGCAAAGTAAGGTATAAGATTCATGTCTGAGGTCTTTTAAGCCTCCCTAAAACTACAATTTCATAACCTTTTTTTCTTATTCATTCTATAAATACGAAGCCTTTCACTCATTTCGCTTATTACTTTTTCTTGATGCTTTTCAAAAGCTATTATTTTTTTCATTTTTCCCCCACGTATCGCCAACTATAACCAGGGTATCTCATTGCTTTGAAACCTTTTAAAAATTCATTAAATGATATTGAGTTACGGAAACGGATTGCTCTTACTACATACCCTGTCTTTTCATCAAATAACTCGATTTTTTTCATATTTTAATCCCCATTATTAAATTTTTATAAAATAAGTGTACTTATAGTGTACTTTAGTGTTTATAAATGTTCCGGTTAGGTTTTTACGCTGATCTCATTTCAATTTGTTGCTTGAGTCTATTTATTTTGTCTCTCAAGAAAATTGCTTTTTCAAAATCTAGATTATCCGCTGCTTCCCTCATTTCAATCTCAAGATCGACAATCATCTTTGGAATTTCCTTCTTAGGAATATGTTTTACATCTTTTACTTCAACAAGCTTTTCTTTTATCGGTTTAACAATTGTAGTTGGAGTTATTTCATGTTTTTTATTGAATTCAAGCTGGATATTTCTTCGTCTATTTGTTTCCTCAAGAGCCATCTTAATAGATTCGGTGATATTATCCGCATACAAAACAACTTTAGAATTCACATTTCTCGCCGCTCTACCTATAATTTGAATTAGGCTTCTCTGATCGCGTAAAAAACCTTCTTTATCTGCATCAAGTATACCAATGAATCCGACTTCAGGAATGTCAATTCCCTCCCTAAGAAGATTAATTCCAACTAAAACATCAAAATCTCCAAGACGAAGTTGGCGAATGATTTCAGATCGCTCAAGTGTTTCAATTTCAGCATGAAGGTAGCGAGTTTTAATATTCTTTTCAGCTAGATACTCTGATAATTCCTCAGCAAGCCTTTTTGTAAGAGTTGTAACAAGAACACGATCACCACGTTTAGTGGTATTGTTAATTTCTGAAATAAGATCCAATATTTGCCCCTTTGTTTTTCTAACTTCAACTGGTGGATCAACCAGTCCCGTAGGCCGAATTATTTGCTCTGCAATCTGACTTGATATTCCCAGCTCATAATCTCCAGGTGTTGCAGAAACAAAGATAACATTTCGCATATAATCGGAAAACTCATTAAAAGTAAGAGGTCTGTTGTCAAAAGCGCTCGGCAGTCTAAAACCATAATCGATCAATGCTTTTTTCCTAGAGAAGTCTCCATGATGCATTCCATGAACCTGTGGAATGGTTCTATGGCTTTCGTCAATAAACATTAGAAAACCCTCTGGAAAATACTCAAGGAATGAATACGGTTTTTCGCCAGATTTTCTTCCATCAAAATGACGAGAATAGTTTTCAATTCCTTTACAAAAACCCGTTTCTTCAATCATTTCAAGGTCATAAAGGGTTCTTTGTTTCAAACGATGGGCTTCAAACATGTCCAATTGTGATAATCTTTCTTCAAGTTCTTGCTTGATTGATTCAATTGCTCTTTTCTTTTTATCTTCCGCAATAACAAAATGCTTTGCCGGATAAACAAAAATATACTCCAAATTTTCTTTCAGCTCGCCTGTGATTCTATCAATTTCAGAGATTTTTTCAATCTCATCACCAAACATTTCAATTCTTATGATGTTGTCATAGTAACCAGGTACAAGATCAATAGTTTCACCTTTCACTCTGAATCTACCGGGTCTAAGATCAAGATCGTTACGCTCGTATTGCATATCTATTAAACGGCCTACAATTTCACTTCTCTCAACGTTATTTCCTTTTCTCAGTTCATACCCAAGTGCCAAGAAATCTTTAGGATCACCAACAGTATAGATGCATGAAACTGATGCGACAACGATGGTGTCTTCCCTAGATAAAATCGAGGCAGTAGCAGAAAGCCTCATCTGTTCGATTTTAGGATTTACATCTGCATCTTTTTCAATATATTGGTCCTTTTCTGGAATATATGATTCAGGTTGATAGTAATCGTAATAGGAAACAAAATATTCTACACGATTTTCAGGAAAAAAATCTTTAAATTCACCATAAAGTTGGGCTGCAAGCGTTTTATTATGAGCTAGAACTAGTGCAGGTTTTTGAATCTGCTCGATTACATTTGCCATCGTAAAAGTTTTACCAGAACCCGTTACACCAAGAAGTGTTTGGAACTGTTCACCACGCCTAAGACCTTCAACTAATTTCTTAATTGCTTCAGGTTGAGAGCCTTTTGGTTTCATATCTGTTGAAAGTTTAAATTTATTCACGGCATCAACTCTTTTTTACGCAGAAGGCGATTGTATTTAATTGCAAAACGATGAGCTTCATTTCGGATTTCTTGAATAAACTGCAAGGCTTTATCTTTTTTAGAAAGCCTAAATGGCTGCATTTTACCAGGAATGTAGATTTCTTCGAACTGTTTAGCAATTGAAATAATTGGAATTTTTAAATCAAGTTTTTTAAGTTCTTGAAGAGCAAAATTAAGCTGTCCAAGACCACCATCGATGATAATTAAATTCGGAAACTCCAGATCCTCGCCTTTAAGGCGAGTGTATCTTCTTTTAACAACTTCGGCAATAGCTGCGAAATCATCAATTCCTTCAACAGAACGAATTCTGAATCTACGATAATTGTTCTTATCAGGTTTACCGTTTCTAAATTGAACCATGGAGCCCGCTGTTGATGTTCCAGATAGATGAGATATGTCAAAGCATTCGATTACGGTCGGGCTCTCATGAAGTTGCAATCTGTTTTTCAAAGTTTCAACTTTATCAATATCTGCAAAAAAAGTAATTTCGATATTTTTTAAAACCAAATCTAGAAGTTGCTTTTTTTCACCTTTTTCAGGTTTTGTAATTATGACTTTACTCCCTTTTTTATTCTCAAGATATAGTTTGATAGATTCAGACATCGATTTGGGAACAATAAGCTCTTTTGGAATCGTATTTTCCGAGTAGTACTGAACAATAAATTCTTCAAAAAAATCATCATTATAACCAAAAATAAACTCGTTTTTATTTGATAATGTTCCTTTGTAGATATTGAAAAGCATCAGATACACTTCATCATCTTTAATTTCATAATTTATTATATCCTCGTCATATCTTTTTTCACGTTGCATTTTTTGTCTTTCATGTAAGTGCTCAATTGCTGAGATTTGATTACGAATCTTTAATGCCAATTCAAATTCATTTTTTTGAGAATACTTCTTCATCTCTTCCTGTAAATTATTAAGAAGCTTGTCAGTATGTCCGGTTAAAACCAACTTTACTTTAGCTATTTTTTTGTCATAATCTGATTTGGAACTAAGTCCAATACAAGGAGCATCACAAAGATTCAAATGATTGCGAAGGCAAGGTTTTTTTGGCATTTTTTTACAGCTTCTCAAAGTAAATGTTTTTTTCAAAAACTGTAAAACATAATCGCGCTCATGAGCAGAAACAAAGGGTCCATAGAATTTTCCTTTTCCTTCCTTTATTCTAGCAATCAAAACTCTTGGAAAATTTTCTTCAGTCAACAGAATATAGGTATGGCTTTTTGCATCCTTTAAACGAATGTTGTATTTGGGCTGATGTTTTTTAATCAACGTGTTTTCAAGAACAAGTGCTTCCAACTCATTATCAGTTGCAACAAAATCAAATGATTCAACACGACTTATCATGCTCTGAATTTTTACGTCCAAATCATCTTTTTGAAAATAGCTTTTAACTCTTTTTTTTAGGTTTTTTGCTTTGCCGACATAAATTATTTTGCCATTGTTATCTTTAAATAAGTAACAACCTGGATCTTTTGGAAGATTTTCAAGCTCAAGCATTTTTCTTTACCTTTAGTAAAACAGGTTTTAGAATTTGTCCAGTGTAACTACTTTTGTTTTTGGCGACTTCCTCAGGCGTTCCAGTTGCTACAATCCTCCCACCAAGTTCTCCGCCTTCCGGGCCAAGATCAATTATGTAATCAGCGGATTTTATCATCTCAAGATTATGCTCGATTACAACAACGGTATTTCCCATATCTACAAGACTATTTAGTACACTAATTAACTTTTTGACATCATGGAAATGAAGACCAGTTGTTGGTTCATCAAGAAGATAGATTGTTCTTCCAGTGCTCCTTTTAGACAATTCTCTAGTTAATTTTATTCTTTGAGCTTCACCACCAGACAGTGTAGTAGAACTTTGTCCCAATTTAATATAATCAAGACCCACACGCGACAGGGTTTCAAGCTTCTTTTTGATATAAGGTATATTTTGAAACAAATCAAGGGCTTCTTCTACACTCATACCAAGAACATCTGCAATTGATTTGCCCTTGTATGTTACTTCAAGTGTTTCTTTGTTGTAACGTTTGCCTTTGCATTCTTCGCACTCGATGTAAATGTCAGGTAAAAAATTCATCTCAATTTTAATTAGTCCGTCACCTTCACAAGCTTCACAACGACCCCCTCTAACGTTAAATGAAAATCTACCAGGGCTATAGCCTCTTCTTTTTGCTTCAGGTGTTTTTGCAAAGAGATTTCGGATTTCGTCAAAAACTTTTGTGTATGTTGCAGGGTTACTTCGGGGTGTTTTTCCAATGGGGCTTTGATCAATAACAACCACTTTATCGATATTTTCATCAAATTCAATGGTATCATGCTCGCCAGGATTAACTCTTGAATCGTGCAGTTTTTTCATCAGACCTTTGTATAATATATCGTTAATCAAGGTGGACTTCCCGCTACCAGATACACCCGTAATATGGGTTAAAACGCCAATTGGAATAAGAACATCAATATCCTTTAGATTGTGTTCACGGCAACCATTAATATGTATAAATTTGTCTGCCTTTCTCCTACTTTCAGGAATCTCAATTTGTAGCTTACCTGATAGATATTTACCGGTTAGTGAAGTCGGATGCTTTTCGATTTCTTTGGGGGTTCCTTGTGCAACGACTCTTCCGCCATGAAGTCCAGCTCCAGGGCCCATATCTACAACGTAGTCCGCATTACGAATCGTTTCTTCATCATGTTCAACAACAATTAAGGTATTTCCGAGATCTCTTAGCCTACGTAGGGTATCGATTAATCTTTTGTTGTCACGTTGATGAAGACCAATTGAAGGTTCATCTAAAATATATAAAACACCCATAAGATTTGATCCGATTTGCGTGGCAAGTCTGATTCTTTGTGCTTCCCCACTAGATAATGACCCTGCGCTGCGTGATAATGTTAAATAATTTAAACCAACTTTGTCAAGAAAATCAAGTCGTGCTTTAATTTCCTTTAAAATCTGCCAGGAAATTTCTTCCTCTTTCCTTGCAAGAATCAATGTTTTGAAAAAGACAATAGCTTGATTAATTGACATATCAGTTATGTCAACAATTGATTTATCTGCAATTTTTACCGATAAAACCTTTGATTTTAATCTTTTGCCATTGCATGCTGGGCAAGGAGAAACTCGCATGAATTTTTCCAGATCATTTCTGCGGTATTCAGATTTAGTTTGCTTGTATAACCTTTCAGATTGAGGAATAAGTCCCTCCCATGCCCCTCGTCCGCTCCATTCAGAATCACCACCTCTCGTAATCATGTTAAATTTGATTTTTTCAGTGGTTCCATACATCAGCACATTGTATTGTTCGCTAGTCAAATCTTTTATAGGCGTAAAAATTGAAAAATCGAAGTGTTTTGCAACTCCTCCAAGAAAATGAACTCGCCAACCATCAATTACATTTTTGTAAAGTTTTATCGCTCCATCAGCAATTGACAGGTTTTTATCTGGAATAATAAGATCTTGGTCAAAATCCATTTTTATTCCAAGGCCATGGCACTCTTCACAAGCACCAAATGGGCTGTTGAAAGAAAACATTCTGGGTTGCAATTCTTCAAAAACCATACCGCACACAGGGCATGCCATCTTTGAAGAATAAACACGCTCGCGTTCGGCCTTGTCAAGAACAATTAACAAACCATCAGATTTTTTTAAAGCATTTTCGCATGCTTCAGCAAGTCTGGTTTTATCGTCAGCATTTAATCTATCGATTACAATTTCGATATCATGTTTTTTGTACCTATCTAGTTTTATTTTTTCATCTGTTCGATAAATCCCTTTGTCCACTCTTAATCTTGTATATCCATCCTTATTTAAATCCTCAAAAAGCTGTTCATAGGTTCCTTTCTTTTGTCGAACAATTGGTGAAATAATTGAAATCATTCCATGAAAATCTTGACTGATCCTATTTGCAATTTTTTGAGGAGATTGCGATTCAATTTTTAAGTTATGATCTGGGCAGTAGGGTGTTCCAACACGTGCGTACAAAAGTCTAAGATAGTCATAAATTTCAGTAATAGTTCCAACTGTACTTCGAGGGTTTTTGCTAGTTGATTTTTGTTCAATAGATACTGCAGGGGATAGTCCTTCGATGCTGTCAACATCGGGCTTGTTCATAAGACCAAGAAATTGCCTTGCATATGCTGAGAGCGATTCTACGTACCGGCGTTGTCCTTCAGCATAAAGAGTATCAAAAGCAAGAGTAGATTTACCTGAGCCGGACAAACCCGTTATAACAATAAATTTGTCTCTAGGAAGCTCAATATTTATGTTTTTGAGATTATGTTCTCTTGCCCCTTTGATTATAATGTTTTTCAATTTGGCCCCCCTAAAATCAAGGATAGATCATGATATTTCTTTGTATATTGGTTTTTCTCCTCATTGTTTATGGGTATTCAAATCTTTTGTTTAAAAGTTGATGGGAGGGCCATTGAAAGTATTTTTACCCAAGGATTTGATCGAAGTGATAATCATCCCAATTCTTTTCACCAAGTAAAATTTCAAGTTCAACAGGTGTAATAATGGGGGTTTTATACTGTAGATAATCATCTATTGCAATTCTTGGGCAAGCAGTGGAAACAAAACAATCGATGTCTTTAAACCCACGCAATTCAGAGGGTGAAAAATTATTCAATACTATAATGTATGATTTTTTTTGTTTTGAATCAAGCATTTCTTTTATTTTATATGACAATTCTATGCGTTGCTGACCGCGTTTGATTCCTAAGAGTATGCCAAATACTTTTGCATCCTTTGAGCGGGCGATAGCACCATACCTTTGTCTTAAAATTTTATCTTTCAATTCATCTAGTTCTTTTTCTTTTACTATGTTTATATATGGATCAACGGCGATGACCGGCTTTTTAGTGGCTAGTAGTAAACCTAAAGGATGAAAATTACCACTGCCTATGAAAAGAAACGAATCAACCTTGCTAGCTATTGATGTGGCTGCTGAAAAATTACACCCTAAAATCTGTCCTTTTAAAGCAATACGTTTATCTCCTTTGCCTACGACGGGTTTAAAATTATTTTTAATTAGTATCTTTTTAGCTATGTCTATGGTATGAACATGCTGTGCTGTTGAAACCAATCCAATTTTTTTTCCTTTAAGTAGCGGTATTGCCTTTTCAACAACCTTGGAGATATCTAGATCTGACTCAGCATTAACAAACATTGTTGGAATCCGAAAATTTTTGATATCTGGCATTGGCGTATGTCCTATATGAACAACGAAATCTACATCCATGTTCTTGAGTTCGCAATTTGCAACATCACAAGCTCCAAAACATGTATCTGCAGAAACAAGAATAGTCGCATTGGTTTTTTTCTCAAGATAGTCAACAATAATAGAAACACTTCTCTTTAACCCTTCGGGAATCTGAAGTGCCACAATTTTGTATTTGTTTTTTTTGATGTTACTTGCTACCTTTTCAATGTCAAGCTTGTAACCAGAAATTTCCATTATGTGACCTCACTGATATGTGAAACTAGTGATTTGAAAAATTTCATTTTGTAATCATAGGATTCATTTGAAGTATCCATCTCGATATGTCTTTCATCAGGGTCAAACGGTTCAAATGTCTTTTTTTGCTGGATGTAAATCTCCCATCGCCCATCGGAAACTGATTTTTTCTTCAAGCGTTGTTCTAATCGTTTTTTCACAACTTCATCTGGGCAGGTACACTGGATAATTACTAGGTTGGTATTGTTTTTTGCTGCTATATCTTGCGCCATTTCACGGTATTTCTTTTTTTGGAATGTAGCATCCAGGACAACGTTTTCTCCTTTTTTTAATAAATTTGATGCTTTTTCCATAACTTTTTCATATGTAAAGTCAACATTCTTTGGGTCATACAGGCCAGTGTTGAGTTTGTCATGGTGACGTTCGAATTTATCGATGCCCGCTAGCTCCTTTCGTATAACATCTGTATTAATTTGATGCGCATGGTAATCAACTGCTATTTTGAGGGCAACTGTAGATTTTCCAGTCCCAGTAATCCCATTAACAAGGAACAACAACGGTTTTGTGGAATGCAAATCTAGGGAAAAGAGAGATGTATAGTACCCTGACAGGTCAAAGTATTTTTTCGCAGTTTCAATGATGCTGTTCTTTTTTACTGGATCTATATTTAGATCACTTAGCTGGAAACCATTTACCTTTCCTCGTACGTACGCTCTATAAGATTTGTAAAAATTCAAAACGTCAAAAATGCCCGTGTCGTTACTCTTTTCAACATATTTTTGAATGAGGTAGCTAGAAAGATATGGATAATTCAGATAATCCAGATCCATTGCTAAAAAACCGATATCTGAAGCAACATCACAAAACCTGAATCTTTTGTTAAACTCAATACAATCAAATATGTGAATTTTATCATCGGCAACGACTATGTTTCCCGAGTGAAGATCACCATGGCAATCATGGATGCGGCCTTCTTTCATCCGATTGGTAAATGTCTCTTTTTTCCTTTCAAAAAATTTGGTGTTTGCTTCTTTGATACAATCGTATGTGTCTTTTGGAATTGTCACATCAATGAATGATTTCGTTTGTTCGAAGTTTTCATCAATGTTTTGTTTTACTGCTCTTAATTCTCCATATTCTGTAATATCTTTGGAGGGTGTCTGAGAATTATAAAAATCAACAAGAATGGTACACAGGCGATCGACAGTTTCTTCATCGATTTTTCCTTGCTTGAGCAGATTTGTCATTATTTGCTCTTGAGGAAATTCTTTCATTTTAAGTGCATACTCGACGACTTTTCCACATCCATCCAATTCAAGAGTATCGTCTTTTTCTGTGACGGGGAGAACATCTAAATATATCTCCGGGCAAAGCCTTCTATTTAATCTTATTTCCTCTTCGCAGAAAAATTTACGTTTATCAAGTGTTGAAAAATCAAGAAATCCAAAATTCACTGGCTTTTTTACTTTGTATGCAAAGGTTCCTGTCAAGAAGACATAGGAAATATGAGTTTGAAGAATTTCAACAGATTCGACGTGAGCTCCATAGAACTTAGGATTTTTCAAACATTCAAAGACCTTAGATTGTTCCATAGCAACCATCGGAAATCATGGTTTTTATAAAAGCTTTATCATTTCATCATATTCTAAAGAAAACAACTACGAATACCACCTGTACCATAAGTAAAGAAATAGATGCAGGGATGAACCATTTATAGATTCTGGTCGGATCGGTTTTTAGGTAATCACTACTTAGCACATTGCAGAAGTGGATCGGTGAAATGAGGTATCCGGAAAGCGTACTAATGAAAACTAGGCTAACAAGACCAAGATTCGAAATCCCTGCCGCCATAAAAAATGGTTGGACAAGAGAATATGATAGTGCAATTGCCCCTAAGTTATATCCTATAAGAAGGCCGAGTAAAAATGGAATGATTATAATTATTGCAATGGTAGGTGCTGAAGTACCAACGATGAGATTTGCAATAATTTTATTTGCTTGTGTTGCCTCAAACATTTCTCGAAAAATCATAATCCCAAAAATAGCGGCAATGAATCTCCACGTGAAAGATCTTTTTATGATACACCAATATTCTTTTATACTTATTTTTGTGAGAAAATATAGCAAAATGATACTAAAGAATACACCGATAAGAAATGATAGTGTTTGAGAAAATCCAAAGAATTGTAAGACGATATAGACGAACAATGGTAAGATCGGTGGTAAGATGAAGAGCAATCCGTTATAATTTTTTGTCGTTTTTATCTGTTGCACTGTTGTTTTTTTAATAAATTTTTTCAGAAAAACAAAACCAATGATGATTGCTGCAATAAAAACGGGCATATCAACAAGGGAGAGAGCAAATATGTTGATATTGGCAAATTCTGCACTGCAAATGAGAATCAGAGCAGGAAAAACGGGAAAGATTGGTTCCCAAATATGTCTAAACCACATATTTAAAAAATTTTTTTGATTTTTGTCAAGCCCATATTTGTCTCCTTCTGCATCTATCATTGGTGCAGAGAGCAGTGCACCACCAGGAATTGGCATAAATCCATAGACTGCAGGGATAACTCCAAGGATTCCCCCTTTGGAAAAGAACATTCGCAAACTATCTATTAACCTCTTTATGCCACCTGTTTCTTGCATCAATTTGGCTAATATGTAAATTAATGTAGTTAGTAATGCAAGTTCAATTGTTTCAGTAACAATCTGATGATTATCGAATGAATAGGCAGTTGCTTGAACTATTGCTTTGGGGATTTCAATTGGTTGAATTGTTTCTAATGAAAAAATCCCAAGAATCAATGCACCTAAGAGTAAAAGTAAACCAAACTTTATCTCATTTAAGATGGGAAGCTTCAAAAAATTTGTTTGTTTACGAATCAACAAAATGATGACGACAAATGCAATGATGACTCCAAGGAGGGTTGCAAGCATAATGACTTCTCCATCATCGCTGTTCTGTTTAACTAATTAACTCTTTAGTGCATTCTTCCGCATCTTCGATAGTTTTTTCACAATCAATGGTTAAAAACTTGTTTTCAAGCATGATTGGTTTTCCATTAACAATGGTGGTACAGATATCACTTCCACGTGCAGAATATACTAAGAGCGATAGCATGTTGTGGCTTGGCGTAAGGTGTGGCTTGTTCAAATCAAGCATTATGATGTCAGCTTTTTTTCCTTCTTCTACTGATCCAATCTCTTTTTCCATTCCAAGACATTTGGCACCTTCAATTGTAGCAAAATCAAATACGGTTTGCGCGGGAAGCACACTTGGGTCCCACCGATGCTGTTTATGAGCTAAAGCGCAAAATTTCATGGTGTCAAACATATCAAGTACGTTATTGCTGGCAGCTCCATCAGTACCTAAACTAATTGGAACACCCGAATCAACTAACTCGGGAATCGGAGCAAATCCGCCTGTTCCTATTTTCATATTGCTTACGGGACAGTGAGAAACCTTTGCTCCACCTTTTTTTATATCCAGAATTTCATTTTTAGTGATCCATCCACAATGTACAAGAATCATTCTTTCACACAATAACCCATATTTTTTCAATTGTTCAATGGGTCTTACTCCATATTTTTTTTGAATATCATATACCTCTTCTCGAGTTTCTGCGCAGTGAATTTGTAACAAAACATCATATTTGTCTGATAGTTCAAGGGATTTCTGAAGGCTCTCGGGTCCACAGGTATAGACTCCGTGAGGGGCAACAACGGGTTTTATAAGATCATTTTTCTTCCATTTTTTTATAAAACTTTCACATTGGGAGAACAAATCCTTATTGGCGTATTCCGGTGTATCAAAATCAATCATTGCAAAGCCAAGAAAACCTCTTAATCCAGCTTTTTCTGTAACATTTCCGATAACGTCTTCAAAAAAATACATGTCCTGGTATGTTGTCGTTCCCGAAGCAATCATTTCCAGAAGACCTAGCTGTGTACCAATTTCGATATATTTACTATTTAGTTTAGCTTCTGCAGGCCAGATTCTTTCTNCCANCCATTTNTTTAAAATCATGTCATCCGCATAACTCCTAAAAAGAGTCATTGGGATGTGCGTATGGGTATTTATTANACCAGGCAAAACCAATTTATTTTTCCCATCTATTTTGTAATCTGCTTCAGTAGAAATAGGTTTTTCAGAAACTTGGACGATCTTTTGATCATCGATGTAAATATCTCCGCGCAGTTGTTCCCTCTTTTTGTTTTGGGTGAGAATAAAAGCCTTTTTGATGAGAATACTCATGTAATCATCATTTTTTTTCTTCTGGTTCTATCTCTGATGCTTCGTCCCACAGGTTTTCAAAGTCGCTGTTTAGTTTTTCTACAATTTCTTTTTCTACAGTCCAAAATCCAACTTCATCTTTTTTTATTGGGCCTGCAAGAATTAGTGCCCTGTCATCGCCTATGATGATATTTCCTTTTATCCCAGAAAGCTCCTTTATGTCTACTCCAGCGAGCATACTTTTACCTTTATATTGGCTTACAATCACTTTTGAGCCTTTTGGTATTTCTACGTCATTTCCTAGGTATTCAGCCATGATGCGTGGATTGGGGATTTCTGATATACTCCAGCCTTTCGCCTCTTTAGAGGTAGGTTCATCTTTCGATGTTTTCTTCATTCCGAATTCGATTGCAAGAGCAACTACAACTACGCCTAGGGCAAACCCTATCACAAGTGAGATTATTTCCATGCTATTCCATCCTCAATGGGTATATTTACTATCATAGATATATAAGTTTTGTATAGATAAATATGAGAGCAATCTTTATTTTAGGCATCGTTATATGGGCAAAGAAAAATACGGCTAGGCTTCAGTGTCATGGATAAAAAAACAATCATAGATAAGATAAATGATCTAAAGAAAAAAAACAACGCAATTATTCTTGCGCATAACTACCAGACACCAGATATTCAAGATATAGCTGATTTTGTGGGCGATTCATTAGATTTATCATTAAAAGCCACAAAAACAGATGCGGAAAATATCATCTTTTGCGGCGTGGATTTCATGGCAGAATCGGCAAAGATTCTCAATCCTGAAAAAACAGTGATACATCCTGATAAAAATGCAAAATGCCCAATGGCAGAGATGGTGGATGCTGAAAGTTTAAGTTGGCTGATAAAGGATAATCCTGATGCAGAGGTCGTAGCCTATATCAACACGACTGCCGAGGTAAAAGCATTAGTTGATATCTGTTGTACATCAGCCAATGGTGTAAAAATTGTTAAAAGCATATCCTCTAAAAAAGTAATATTTGTTCCAGATGTAAACCTCGGACTTTACATTCAAAGGTTTGTCCCTGAAAAAGAAATGATTCTTTGGCCAGGAATTTGCTCAACGCATCACAAAATCAGTAAGGAAGAAATTTTAACATTGAAAAAAGAGCATCCTGGCGCCGAAGTACTAGTTCATCCCGAATGCAGATTAGAAGTAATTGATATAGCAGACAAGGCGTTTTCAACAAATGGAATGGTTAATTACGTAAAACAATCCAAAACAAAGGAGTTTATCATTGGTACAGAGAAAGATATCTGTTACAGATTGAAAAAAGAAAATCCTGAGAAAACTTTCTATCCAGTTCTATCCGCTGTTTGCCCAAATATGAAAAAAATAACTTTAGAAAAAGTCTTAAATAGCTTGAAAACCTTAGAACCTAAGATGATTCTTCCTGAAGATATAATGAAGAAGGCAAGGCTGCCTCTTCAAAAAATGATGGATGTTGGACGGGGAGACTGATGAAAAAAGTTTACATGGATTATGCGGCTACTACGCCAGTTGATAAAGAAGTACTAGACGTCATGTTACCTTATTTTACCAAGGATTTTGGCAATGCATCTTCCATACACGAATGTGGAAGAAATGCATTTGATGCAGTGGAAGACTCAAGGAAAAAAGTAGCAGATATATTGCATACAAGTGCAGATGAAGTCATATTTACAGCTGGCGGTACTGAGTCAGACAATCTTGCCGTAAAAGGAGTAGCGTATAATAACAAGGAGAAAATAGGAACAAAAGGACCGCATATAATAACAAGTACGATTGAACACCCCGCAGTTCTTGAGACCTGTAAACATCTAGAAAAACAAGGATTCAAAGTCAAATACCTTCCTGTAGACAAATACGGATTAATAAAATTAGACGATCTAGAACAATCTATTTCTAAAGATACTTTTCTTGTTACAATCATGTATGCCAACAATGAGATTGGCACTGTAGAACCCGTTGCAGAAATAGGAAAGATAGCAAAAGAGCATGGCGCGTTTTTCCATACAGATGCGGTTCAGGCCATAGGTAAAGAGCCTACGGACGTCAACAAATTGAACATAGATATAATGTCTATTTCGTCTCACAAGATTTACGGGCCAAAAGGTGTTGGAGCCTTATACATCAGAAATGGAGTAAAAATACAGCCCATAATTCATGGTGGTGGACACGAGAAAGGACTGCGCAGCAGCACGTATAATACACCTGGAATCGTAGGTCTAGGTAAGGCTTGTGAACTGGCACAAAAGAGAATGGAAAAGGACGTAGCACATCTTAAAAATCTTAGAGATAAACTAATAAACGGAGCTTTGAAAATAGAGGAAAGTTATCTTAACGGCCATCCAGAAAAGAGACTAGCAAACAATGCACATTTCCGTTTTACTGCAATTGAAGGTGAATCACTCAATCTTATGCTTGACGACAAGGGAATAGCCGCTGCCACCGGTTCAGCATGCTCTTCAAAAAAACTGCAGGCATCTCATGTGCTGCTTGCCATTGGTTTGGATCCTGCTCAAGCCCATGGTTCACTTAGATTGACTCTGGGAAGAACTAGTACAACGGATGACGTTTCTTATGTTTTAGATGTACTGCCTGGGACAGTTGAAAATTTGAGAAAGATGTCTCCTTTATGGAACAGATAGGAGGTTATTGTATGAGTGGTATGTATAGTGATAAGGTAATGGAGCATTTCCGAAGTCCAAGAAATATGGGTGAAATAAAAAATGCAGATGGTGTTGGAACAGTAGGAAATCCAATCTGTGGAGACCTTATGACCATCTATATTAAAGTTAAAAACGACAAAATTACGGATGTAAAATTTAAAACATTTGGATGCGCAGCCGCCATTGCCACAAGTAGCATGATAACTGAACTTGCCAAAGGCAAAACGTTGGATGAAGCATCAAAGATAACACGTGATAATGTTGCAAATGAACTTGACGGGCTTCCACCAATAAAGATGCACTGCTCAAATCTTGCTGCAGATGCACTCCGTGAAGCCATAAAAGACTATAGAAAGAAAATGAAAAAGTGAGTTTATGGATTCATACATCTATATCGATGGGTGGGAGTCAGACATTAGGTTTTCATCTGCTCATATAATACCCGACTATGAGAAATGTGGTAGGTTGCATGGGCATACCTATGCAGTTCATGTAAAAATTGTTGGCAAGCCAGATGAAAAAGGCATAATCATGGATTTTGCTCTCCTGAAAGATATTTTTAAGAAAATAGTTAATGAATTAGATCATAGGATTCTAATCCCTGAGAAAAGCAGCCTTGTTACAATTAAGAAAGAAGAGAAAAGTATCAAAATGGTTACCCTTAAAAAACAGTACATTTTGCCCATGGAAGATTGTATTTTGCTACCCATTGATTCTACGTCGGCAGAAAATCTTGCACATTACATACTTAATAGAGCCTTGGAAAAAATTACTGCATCTAAAAGGATTAAAAGTGTAGAGGTAGGTGTAGATGAGGGTTTTGGTCAGGGTGCGAGGGTAACAAAAATATTGAAAGGATAATGAGTTTGTATGGCGAGGAAGGCGGTTTGTCTCATATCAGGTGGTATTGATTCTTGCGTTACCACCTATTTGGCTAAAAATGAAGGCTATGAGATTCATGCTTTGTCATTTAACTATGGTCAAAGACATATGAAAGAGCTGGCGTCTGCCAGAGCCATTTCATCTGCTGTCCGCGCAAAGGAACACATCGTTTTTGATATCGATCTTAAAAAGTTTGGTGGTTCGTCTTTGGTTGATAGATCTATTACTACTCCAGATCATCCACTTGAAGATATAGGTAAATCTATTCCAACTACCTATGTTCCGGCTAGAAATACAGTTTTCTTGTCTATTGCTTTGGCCTATGCTGAGGCTCTTGACGCTGATGCCATATTCATCGGCGTTACTGCCACTGATTATGCGGGTTATCCTGATTGCCGACCACAATACATAGAAGCCTTTCAAAAAATGGCGGATCTTGCAACGAAAAGAGGAGTTGAAGGAAAATCTATCAAAATAAATACGCCAATTATCCATCTGTCAAAAGCAGACATTATAAGGAAGGGACTTGAGCTTGGAGCTCCCTTTGAAAAAACTTGGTCCTGCTACAGCGGCGGACAAGAGGCCTGCGGTAGATGTGATTCCTGTCTTTTAAGATTGAAAGGTTTTAAAGAAGCTGGAACTAGAGATGCTATAAAATATGAATTTTTACCAGATTGGTATCTAAAGTGATACAATCACAATTTTTGTTTCTTCTTTGATCTATAGTAATCATAGAGATCCAATGAGACTGGTATCGATATAAGTATGACTATTAGGATTACTAAACATGTTATACAGTCTGATTGGACGTTGTGTACAGTGCTTTTTCCGCTCGTTACGTCGTTAAAAAGTAGGTTAATCGTTCCGATCCATGGCAGTTCCAATCGCGCCTTTCCAGATACCCACTCCAATTTTATGAGTTCATCAGAGATGCCGCCAGTCTGGTCACATTCTTTATTTGTAAATGGATTATCTCCTTTTGTAATGAATCCCGAGTGAGACCAATCTGGAGTGTAATTCCCTCCAGTGGGACTTTCCATCCCCAACTCAGGAATATATAATGATTTTTTGTTATAAATATTTAATTCTGCTATTGTATATGTTCGTTCGGTTCCACTGCCTTCAACATCAACCCAGCACATCGCTCTGTGGATTATCTGCTCTTCAGCAGGATCGCCATATTTCCTATATACTACAACATCCCCATGGAGTCCGTAAGTTTGCGGGCTATCTTTTCCTTGAGCTTTTGCACTGTAATAGGTCACTATGTCGCTTCTTTTGTTCACTTTTACTAGGAGCACCATATCTCCAGCATCTATTGTGCCCAGTCTTCCAAAAGGTTCGTTTGCATGCATCATACTTCCTGATTCTATAGCAACCATTGGTGCTCCGAACCATTGGCCGGTATAGGCCCACAATAGAGTCAATATTATAAAAACTGCAATTATGGCAACTACAACATCTCTGACCAGTGATATTTTTTTATTTTCACTACGCCAAAATCGTAAAAATAATTTTTTAAAATCTTTAAAGTTCATCTATTATCACATTCTTTTCCAGCGATGTTCTCTTTGTGAGAGATAATATTTTTTGTTGTGGCTCCGCAAATAGGACAAGTCTTTATATTTTCTTCGAATTTTTTACCGCACCCCGAACATCGGTAAATCCATTTAAACTTTTTTGTTATGCCTCTTTGTGATATGGCTTCAAATTTTATTTTTAAAACATATGCTACGTTTTGGATGGAGTAGTCATCTGTGAGGATAACTGCTTCTTTTTCACCGTTTTTATTTAAATCTAATGCTAGTGCTAGGATTTCTTTGTCTGTTTCTGACAATCTTTCTTTGTCACCTGTTTTAAGAGAGATATTGTTTATTTGTTTCATTGATTCTTTCGTAGGATTATGAACTGCTAATCCTTTTTCTAAAAGAAATTGGAAGTTTTGATAATCCCTGCCACCTGGTGTAAATTCTTTGGCGACACCCTGTGTTGTAATCATGTTTGCATCTAGATCAATTGGTTTCCCTGAGAGGATAACTGACGTGTCAAGAATATATATCTTTGACTTTTCTTTAGTCATAACCCAAGTGGTGTAAGTAGTTTTATTATATTTTAGTTTGGCTGATCATTTGAAAAAAATAAAAAAAGAAAAATGTGGGATTTTGCTAGTTCTACGATGGTTGTGGTTGGCCGCCATTTAATAATAGGTCGTACCAAACTGAATGCCATGCTATTGATAAATCGCTAAGAGATACAAAATCAATATCTCCCGTATGGTGTAAGTCCCAATTACTTGGATCGTAGCCGGTAAAGTTCCAGAATAGTTTATAATCTTCTGCTCTTAGATACTCAGCTGCAATGCGGAAACCCCATTTAGGATGATAACCTTGCTTGTCTTTTGAAATTTCAAAGATCATTGTAGGAGTCTCCGCGTAGTCATTATCAATAGTTATGTTACCTTGAATATGACTAAAATTTACAGCCCAGCCAAAATACACATGTTGAGTTAGGTTAAAGGTTGCCGATATATTTGTTCCTCCAGCCAATGTCGTTGATAATGTTATGTCTTCATTGAACCCAGGATCAGTATTAAATTCAATGCTTCCCACACCATCTATTGGATAATCGACATCCAAATTTATGGTAAGACTTTTCCATTGATTGGTTTGATAATCGGAGAGCTTTGAATAGATTATTTGGTTTACAAGATCGAGTTTTCCACTGACATCCAATTTACCTGATGAAGTATTTCTCTTTATCTGAAAGTTATTTGCTTTGAAACCACTTAATGTTATGCTTCTACCTGTTATTTGTGTTGGGTCTTGGTTTTTTCTTATCGATGTGAATGTTATTCCGTCTAATAGTTGAGTGTTGCTCGTGTCCAAGTATAATCCTATGATCTTGTTGTTTTCTTCAATGAATTTCAATGTTGTGGTTTTTGAGTAATCGTTTGAATAGAATAGTAAACTTGCTGATAATTTCCTGTCTGCATCTTCGTAAGTGTAAGTGGGATTAAGGCTCAACATGCCATTATTGACCGTTATTATCTTGTTGGTGGTATCCAAAATTAACTTGAAGTTGCCTGGATTCAATGCAAGATTTCCAAGGTCGAGGGATTTATTACCATTGTCCCACGTTAATTTTGCAAGAGCAAGGTTCATCAAACGATTACTGCTGATTGAAAGATTCTTTTGATTGGTTGTACGATCAAAGCTAATTGATGTCTTTGGATTTGTGACTGTGGTTTGCTGTATGGTACAGTTGCCTAGTTCAATTATTATAGGATTTTGTGGATTAATAGTAATCTTGACAAGAGATATTGAACCGTACACACCTGCATTGGTGAGATTAAGCCATCCTTTCGATAATTGTTGGTGGCTCCATTCTAAGGCAATTGATTTTGGATACGAGGAGCCAGTATATAAATTCATTTCCGCTAGCTCAATTTTAATGTAGTTATGACTAATATTAAAGGAGTGAGACAATGGTCCGCCGATATCATAAAAGTAAATTTGACCTGAAGTACCAGGATTCCACTCGTTTATATTTATTTTTCCACTACCATTGTAGTTTCCATTGAATTGCCAATGACCATATTGGGTGGTCTGCAAGTCAAGACTCCAATCGAACGCAACATTGCTAGTTTCAATTTTATAGCTATTACTGCCATTTATATCTGCATATATCGTGCCCGGCTTATCCATGTGGAATGAAGAAAGGGTGAAATTTATCGCTGTTCCAATCCTAAAGTACAGATTATCAATATGAAGATAACTGCTCGATCCAAGATCAGAAGTTTCTATGTGGAATTTTGGGAAAGCTTGGCTATGGTCATATTTTATAGAACCATTATGTTCTAACTCAAAAGATCCTAAACCAAATTTGAAACCATAAGTAGGGTGATTATAGCTGATTGTAACATTATGCACTTCTAGTTGTTTGTCGCTGTGGGGGCCAAGTGAGTAGCCATCAATTTCATACTCCTTCGTTTGCGGTTTCAGAGTTATTTTAAAGTATCTCTCCAGTTTTATACATTCGAGAGTTCCAGTCCAGTTGCCTATTGAGACTGAAACATTCTTGATTGTGATTCCTCGGTTCTGTGAGAATGCTGTGAGTTCAAGTTTTGGTAGTGCATCATCTCCTTTGATTATGTCAAAGGAAGAGAGTCCATTTCTGCTAAAGCTGATTTCCTCTGTAAATAAGTTAAACTTTCCAGGTACATTTAGTGATAAATTACTTATATTCAATGGAATATTAGTTTGTAAATGAACGGTTTTTGATCTATCCCATTTTATCTGCATTTGGCCACCGAGATCTTTAGTAATAGCAGCATCAGCGGAAAAATAAGCAGGAAAATCTAAATCTTCTGCATATATATGGAGAGAAATATCTCTTTCAATACTACTGTTAATCCAGATATTACTTCCTTGTTCATCAAAATTATTGAAATCAAATTTAATATTCCCTGGCCCCGTGATTCGAGATGCATTTACGATTAAATTCCTGCTATCTTTATGATAAGATGCATTAAAATCAATGGTTGTCTCACTTTTTTGTAATTTCAGATATTTCTGACTAAAACTCCATTCAACACCTACTTCAAAAGGATCTAGAATAGTTGCTTGTAATTTTATGTTTTGATCTTGATGGTTGATATCTTTAATTTCACCGGTTAATTTAAGACCAGGAGTATTACTAGAAAAACTAATTTTATACGGGTCTGATAATAGATTCCAATCAACTCTTTTTGTCTCATCATATGTCGCAGGATGAGTAAGATAGATATTGACAGTTGGGTTCTCAAGATCATTTTTAATACCGATCTTGAATTCTGTATCATTACCCTTGCGATTGAATATAATATAACCATCCAATTTTGGTAGGATCTCAAAGGTAAGACTGTGCGGTATATTCTCTAGATATAAATAATTTGATTTGTAATCGCCCCATGAGCTCACACTTTCTGCAAATAACACTAAATTCTTTGGTGGATTATCTATATTGAATGATAAAGTACGGACTTCTGTATTTGGATCCTTAGCATAGTTAACTTGAGTAATAAAGTTATGAATTGGGTTGATTATTAATCCAAGTGTTGCTCTCTTTCCATTATTTATGTATCTTGAAATAGTCAATGTTAAACTCGTATCATTGTTTTGTTCATATCCATTAAAACCAACATCTTGGAATCTTTTAGATTTAATAGTTGAATCAACAAAATGATCGAAGGATAGATTTAGTTCCGTCCGATTTGCGTTATTTTCAAATGCAATAACCAGTGAAAAATGGTCTACATCTATGTTTTCAAACTTTACTTCTTGTTCAGGGTAGAAATCAGTTCCACCAAGGGGATTTCCATTGATTGTTTGTTGAATTGCTTGTGCCTGTAGGGATTGTTCTGATTTGATTTCTTGCACGCCAGTATTTTCTATTGGCGCCGGATTAATTTCATAATCGTTATAGGCCTGTGTTTGCTCGGAAGGATATACCTGTGTATTACTTGTATAGGTTGCTGCTTCATTTTGGTTGTATTCTTCATTTTCATTATTTTGTGAGTTTCCATATAATCCCAAACGCTCTAAGATATATGGTCTGAATCTGTGTGATATTGTGAATTCAGTGGTGGGTTTTTCTTCTCCTGCTTTGGACGTGTATCCTATTTGTATCTTTGGTTCTTCAATACCTAGTTTAGATGCTATCCAGGACCCAAAGGAAAATTCCAATAATATCGTGAAATTATCGCTTTCGCTAATACCCGACAGGATTTGTGCAGAGAAAGTTGAGTTCCACGTATGACTAGCCATACCAGTAAAAGCAGAAATGGTTAAGTTTTCATATTTAAAAAGTGAAATATGATTAATTTGGATCTGAGCACCGTTACCTGCATCTATTACTTTTGGATAATGTTCATCGAAACCATCTGTGATGGTGGTTTCATTTGTGATTCCATTGAATATTGTTATGACTTTTACATCTAATAAATAGAAAAAAAGCCTACTATCTGTAATATATGATAAGATGTTCTGAACAATTTGGTTTGAAGTGGCTAAAAAATCATCGTATTTTGATAATTTACAACCTATGTCAGCATGAAGAACATCGAATCTTTTGTTTCCAGCACTATCTTGTATTTCTAAATGTACAAGATATGGAATTGATTCATTGTATGTGTGATATACTTTTTTTCCATATCCAACTGTTCCATCTCCAAAATGCCATATGTAACTTGTGATTGGTAGACTGGAATTTGTACTTGTAGACTGTGATGCATCAAAAAGAATAGGTTTACCAACGGACCCATAGTAACAACATCCACCATGGGGATGTAGATGATTATTAGGTTGTAGATGATTACTATCTATGCTAACATCAACAGATGCCATGTCAATGTAGGTTTTTCCATCACTTTTAGTAACTTTGAATGTAGCAAGATAGTTCCCTGGCTTGGCATAGGTGTATGTTGTTACACCACTATCTGTTGAGCTCCATTCATAGATTCCATCTTCATTAAAATCCCAACTGTACGTAACTCCATTAATTGGCAGATATGAACTTGATCCAGAAAACTGAATTGCTTGCCCAACAAAACCAGAATATGATCCACCAGCATTTGCTACATATAAAAAGGCTTGTTGCTGTCCAGGGATAGCATGTTGCCCAGGTTGCACAACAATACCGCCGCCATCAGGTACCTTATTGATTACAGCATTTTTTTCATTTTGTTTTGTTATCGTAACTTTATTTTCTTCTAAAGGTGGTGCACTTTTTTCTTGGGTTGTTGGTACGACTTTATATGTTTCAGGTGAGGTGACATTTTCATTTTTGATTGATGTGGGGTCTATTTTTTCTATTGTTTTTTGTGGATTTTTGTTTATATTTGTGGATACTGTTACAGCACTTGTTACAATGCTGAAGTTAGTTAGGATCAATAAACAGCCTATAAAAATTACAATTGCTGATTTTTTATTCATAATATCTTCTACCCCCTAAACTCCTATAGCAATCTATTATTGTTCTTTATATAAGAGTTTCCTTTATCAATTTATATATTAGTATCTTATAATATATAATGCTTTCCAATAATTTTATCTAATCTACCTACAATTTTTAAAAAAGTGACTAATTAAGCCTATTCTGTATTTCGTTTAATTTAACTGTTTCTTGCTCCCCGGTTTTCATATCTCTGATGGTTACAGAGCCTTGTTCTAGCTCCCTTGGCCCTACCAGTATGGCTTTTTCAGCGCTTATTGAGCTTGCATATTTTAGAGATTTGCCAATTCCTCTTCTCAGCAGATCGATGTCTGTCGAAATTCCCTGTTTTCTCAAATTTTGTGCTATCTCTATTGATTTGTCAATTGTTTCTTCATTTACCGGTACGACATAAACTTTTATTGTAGTTGATGGAAATGGATATTTTTCTGTTTCTAATGCTAAAATAGTTCGGTCAAAACCTATAGCAAAACCTGCTGTCGGTGTTTCTTTACCACCGAATAAAGATACAAGTTCATATGCCCCTCCGCCACATAGTTGTTTTTCCGCTCCTAGAGCCGGTGCATCTATTTCAAAAACAATGCCCTTGTAGTAGTCAAGACCTCGAACTATGCTCATCTTTATTTGATAGTTTTTAATGTTAAATGATTTCTCCAATAAATTCAATATTTTTTCTAAATAAGACAATTCCTTTTTAGCCGATTCGTCTTTTTCAATAATCTTTGTGATCTTTTTAATGTCTGAAGACTGAAGGATTTCCAAAAATTCGTTTGCAATTTTTTTTCCAACACCAAAATTCTGTAAAAGAGTTAAAACTTCATCAAATTGAGACTTGTCGATGAGCGGTATCAGTTGTTTTTGTTCGTCTTTTGATATTTTGAGAGTTTCAAACAATGAAGATAGAATATTTAGATTTCCGATGTTTAATTTCACGTCTTTTAAGCCAACGTTTTTCAATAGGGAGTAGGCCATTGCAATGAGTTCAGCATATGCTTCAGGCGTATCGGCTCCTATTATTTCGCATCCTGCCTGCATAAATTCCCTGTATCTTCCTTTTTGTGGTCTATCGTATCTGAAGCAGTTTCCAAAGTAAAACAGTTTTAATGGTTTTGGTTCCATCTGAAGTTTATCTATGTAGAAGCGTATTACCGGTGCGGTGAGTTCTGGTCTTAGAGCTAAATCTCTCCCGCCTTTGTCTTTAAAGGAATAGATTTCTTCAATAATTCCTTCACCGGATTTGGCAGTAAAAAGCTCGAGTGTTTCAAACATTGGTGTTTGTATTTCTTTATATCCAAATGTTTGGAATGTAGTTCTCAAGGAATCCTCCAGATATCTGCGTTTTTGCATTTCTTCTGTAGTAAAGTCTCTAGTTCCTCTTGGTATTTGATACATGTTTTAGTTGTATAAAAACCGTGTTTAATATCATTTCTGTTATTGTTCTAGCGTTGCGTGTCTTCTACGCATTGATTCTTCAGTCTCATTTTTGCTTTCCAAAAGATCAGCGATTATTCCGTCTAAAAGAATCCATACGCTTGCTTCAAAAAGAGTGCCCAGGGGAGCATATCGTTTCCTTTCAACATCGCTACAGTTTGCAGATAGATATAATGTTACATCTGCGTATTTTGCTATTTCTGATTTCCTTTTTCCAGTAATTGATATTACTTTTGCGCCTAAGTCGTGGGCAATATCCGCAGTCATGACGGCCGGAATAGTTTCGCCTGATCCTGAGATAATTACTACCGAATCTCCTTTCTTTACGGGAGCAGTTATGGTTTCACCAATAACAAATGTTTGAAAACCTAGGTGCATGAGTCTGATGGCAAAGGCTTTTGCAACCAGCCCAGATCGTCCTGCACCATAGACGAATATGCGGTTAGATTTTAAAAATAATTTTTTTATGTTGTCGACATCGCTCTGTGGTACCAAGCTCAATATATCTTTTACTTTACGTTGTATATAATCTATCGATTTCTTGAAAACCTCTTCTTTTGTCATAGAATCTCCGAGAGATCCTTGTAGTTGGCTGTTTCTTTTCCAGTTCTCTTCATAATGCCCTTTTCCACTTGAAGGCGTATGTACACGGCATCATGCTCAAGTAAGGGAGATTCAGAGATCAACGTAACGTTGTAGTTGTTATCTAAAATGATTTCTACCAATGGCGCAAGAGGCATATCTCCTTTTTTAATTGGTAGGTGATAGTATTCACTTCCATTCTCATAAAGCACGCCCGTTATGTGTATCAGATAATGTTTCAGTCTCAGTTGTTTGAGTTTTTTGAAGATTGCTTCAAAATCTTCTCGCTCTTTTAGACAACCGTTACCTCTGGCGTGTATGTGGCCTAAGTCTATGACAGGTACTATTCCTTTTACTTCTTTACAGACCTCTACGATCTCATCGATACTCCCAAACACCTTTTGTTTACCCATTGTTTCTAAGCCTATCTTTGTCTTGATTTTTTCTTTAATAAAAATTTTTTGCAGTCTTTTTGTGTTTTTGATGACTTTTTTCAATGTTTTTTTCTGACTTTCTTTTCCATAGTATCCAGGATGAATAATCACTGTTTTTGCACCCATCTTGTCTGCAAGCCGCGCTGAGAACAATATTTTTTCAAAACTAAGATCTGTTTCATCGTCGCCAGCTAGATTGATATAGTAAGGTGCGTGCACGTGTAACTCTACGTCGTTATCCTTGGAATAATCCTTCATAAATTGTGCTTCTTCGTCGGTCATGACATACAGTCCACGGACAAACTGCACTTCCATGGAATTCAGATCAAGAACTTGTTTCGTATAAACGAGTCCGTCTTTGTTGGTACGGCCTTTACATGACAGGGGTATGCCTGCTTGTCCAATTCTTATCATAAATATTATCTCCCGAGATTAAGCCTATACATTTTCCTTGTTGTCTATAATAAATTTTTTGTTTTTTATAAGAAGATAGTTTATGCCAATTCCTCTAAACGGCTCATGATGTTCCATATGAGGGTTCTGCCGTGTAGTGGTATATTTGGGTCGTTTGCCAATTCATCAAGGCGTGCCGTTGCGGTGGAGACCCGTACATCAAGAGGATCCGCTTCATTAAGCAAAATACGTTTGATCTCTTCTGCCCCCCGTCTGATGTTTCGCGGGATGGAGTTGTCTTCATTAAGCATGTTTAATCCATCACATACTTGCGAGATTTTGTCCTCCTTTGGCATAGCTACATCACCTTTTTTAATCAGCCATGTAACACAATAGGGGATAAAAATATTTGGTAGGTCGATATTATTCGATATACTTGGCGTTTAAAATCTCAGCTATTTCAGATGCGATACCCTTTCCAATGCCGGCAACCTCGCGGAGTTCTTCCTCAGATGCATTTACAATATCTTTGATGCTGCCAAAGCGCTCCAGAAGTCGCTTTGCAAGAACTGCAGATACATTGGGTAGTCCTTCTACTATGAACTGCTGCTTTTCCCTTAAAGACATGGGAGTTTTTTCTCCACGAACCGCTATAGGCCTTTTTTCGTCTCTCTGTTCTCTTTTGGCCATTATGTAAAGGAGGTCTGCGGTTTCCATCGGGTTTTTGGTTGTGATTATGGGAACACCGAAATCTACGGTAATTGATACAATGCTTCCGAATATGGCGTTATGACTTATGTTGCGTTTTGTCAGTAGCCCGTCCCCCTCTATTATTAAAATTGGTCTTGGATAGGCATCTCTTAGTCTTGATATCTGGTCAAACAATTTGCCATCTATAAGGGACTGGAGGAAATCATCTACGGTCTTTCGTTCAACTCCGATGCGAGTCGATAAAACGTAATCTCCCGTGTTTAATTGTTGAGGTTCCACAAATGCATCTTTTATAGTTAGGTTTCTTGCTACAGGTGAGCGGTATTCTCTGTGGTCTGCAATTATTTTTACCTGTTTTTCTTTCTCTTTTTGGTAGTCTGTAAGTGTTGTTTGATTTTGTTTTTCTTCCATCTTTTCTTTGTATATTGAACTGGCGTCTTCAAATTTTTTACCTATTTTAGATCGCAGTATTTCGAGTTCACTTCTCATGCGTTTTTCTTTTCTTTTGGCTGCCCAGTAGTACGCCTCATCCTGCGTGTCTTTTGTTATGAGTATTATGACAGCCCCAGGCATCTTTCGTCCTGTTCTTCCCCTTCTTTGGATGGCTCTTATTTCTGAGGGTATTGGCTCATAGAATACGACTAGGTCTGTGGAAGGTATGTCAAGACCTTCTTCAGCCACAGAAGTTGCTATTAGTACGTTGTATGTGCCTTCTTTGAACTTTTTTATGATATCTGCTTGCTCCTTTTGCGTGAGTCCTTTGTCGTCATCTCTTCCTGCCTGACCTACGAATCTTGCGGGCTTTGCTTTTTCCACGTTTTCCAGTTGTTTTACAACATAGGATGATGTGTCTCGATAGTGTGTAAATATAATGATTTTTGAATCTGGTTTTGCATTTAACTGTTGTTGGACGATTTTTACGATTTCTTGCAGTTTTGGATGCTCGACATTTAGGGATTTGACATAGGCAACTGCTTCTACTATGTTGCTGTCGGACATGATCTCTCTTGAAGCTTTACTACCCTCTTTTGAAACAGATTCACTTCCTATTCTTTGGAAGTAGTTTTTTAAAGCATTTACTCCCTGCGTTTGCAATAGTTCTAAAGCATAATGTATCTTCATTGCTACACTTTGGGTGGATGCTGCCTGAAAAAGAATCTTTGAAGGCTTCACCTGCGATCTTATTTCCTCTTGTATTTTCCTTTGTGCATCCAAAAGCTTTGTACGGTTTATCAAAGATACAGATGATGATTCTACCACGCCTACATCTTTCAATAGTTTCAAGCGATCAGACAATGCTTTTCTGAGTAGTTGTATGGTATAGGCAAATTCTTTCGGTAGTGAAATTTCCCTCCATGTTATATTGAGATCATGCACGTAAGGTCTAACATCTGGGTCGTATTTTGTACGTATTTCTATGTTTGTAATGTCTAGGTTTTTGCACACTTCCAGTATCGTTGTGATATCGTTTCCTGGAGATGCAGTCATTCCTAAAACAAGTCTGTCGTTTTCTCTTTGTTTTTTATGCATCTCTGAAACAAACACGTAGGAGTATTGCCCAACAGCATGGTGCGATTCATCAAATATTATGAATGAGACATCTTTTAGGCTTATTTTTTTGGATAAAAGATCATTTTCTATAACTTGGGGCGTAGAAACAATAATTCTGCTTTTATCCCACATCTCTGTTCTTTTTGCCGGCGGTATCTCTCCAGTAAATACGGATATGGATTCCGCATCGATAGTTAGATATTGTCTGAGGAATTGTACATGCTGCAGTACCAATGGTTTAGTTGGTGCCAAGAAGAGTATTTTGTTGTTTTCCTTCTGAAGTTGTTTTTCTATTAAAAGGAGTGCTATGACGGTTTTTCCCATTCCCGTAGGTAGAACAACTAGAGTGTTGGCTTTGGCTGCTGAGTTGGCAATGTTGACTTGATATTCACGTCTTTCGACGCTTTCCGGTTTTATGAATTCCTGAGTTATGTACACGAAAAGTGGAATACTGGCAGGGTTTTAGTATCTTTGTGGCATCATTGAAACTATTCTATTTTTCAAAACTATTATAACATGAACTAAAGATTAGTATTTGGTGGATTAAGGATGGAATTATTCGGTTACGTCGTCCCTCTTTGGGCTGTTTTTCTTCTGGCAATAGTGATTGCAATTTTTGCTTGGAAGATAATCAAATTTGCAGTAAAGATTTTAATTGTGTTGGTAATACTCTTTGCCATCTTTATGGGCCTTGATTATTTCCATATTTTTAGTTGGATACAGGGCATATTGGCTAGTTTTATGTAAAGTACACATTTAGTTTCTTTTTTTCTGAGGTTTTTTACATTAGTTTTTTATATTTAGTAAGTGTTTCATATTATAGTTAGGATGGGATATAGATAAATCATGCAGTATTAGCATCTTGTATTAATGCAAGGTCTGTTGCTAGATTAAGCGATAATTCGATTTTAGCGATTCTTTTGGAGTAGATCTCGATGAAGAATGACCCTGAAATTGTACGAATATTGAGACTGCAGGAAAATTTAGGGGTACTTCGGGAAGAACCATCGTTTAACAAATATGATGATCTTAAATTTTTAGAGGATTCCTCTGGAGATGCATTTGGCAAAACAATACTTTTTGACGAAGATTATGAAAGAGATGAAATCGAAATAGAAGAAGTTCATAAAAATAGATTAATGCCTACGGGTGCAAATAATGCATCAGAATCATCTTTTCAAGATACCAACGATATCATTATTTATCTAAATGGCTCCGGTAAAATAGTAAAAATCAACAAGGCCGGACTAGCTTTTGCAAATCTTTCAGAAATTGAAATTGTTGGTAAAATTTTTTGGGAATTGCCTGGCACTTTTTCAAAGATACCTGTATCTGATTTTCGTAATTTGTTCAATAATGCAGTAGACGGAAAAGAAAACCAGAAATTGCTCTGTGAAATCGTTGATAAATCCCAAAATAAACATGCTATGAAGTTCTCTATGTACCCTATTGCTGAAGATAGTATCGTGAAATATGTTATTGTTGTTTTTCAGGATGTTACTAGCGAAAATATCACTAAGATTATACTATACGAAACCAAAGAAAAATTACGTGCTCTATCTGATTATTTTGAGGCAATTACAGAATCTACGATCACGTTTGGAGTAAGGGATTTATTTAGTAATGTAAGTGACATAATTTTCCAAATCACACCAGCCGGTCACATCACTTACATTAATTCAGCTGTCGAAAAAATTATGGGTTGTAAGTCAGAAGAGTTAATTGGGGATAGTTTTGCGAAAATAATTCCAAATAAAATATGGAAAAAAGAATGGAAAAAAGCTATTTCAGAGGCCGAAAATCTTTCTATAAATGAGGAATTGAATGGATTCGAAACATATGTTACTCATAAAGATGGGCGTATAATACCTGTTGAGGTGAATGGAAAATTAATTCGACATGGCCTTGAGGTGGTCGGTAAAGAAAATCCTCCATCCATTCAAGGTAGTATCAAAGATATTACTGAACGTCGAGAAGCCCAGGAGAAGTTACGTAAGAATGCAGAGCAGTTGAAAGTGATGAACGAAGAGCTGGCTACAGCAAATGAACAGCTAACCTCTATGAATGAAGAGCTAAATGGAGCCCATAAACAGCTAACAACATTGAATGAGGTGCTTGAACAGAAGGTTGTTGAGCGAACTGCCGAAGTAGAAAAGCTTCTCAAACATAAAGATGAGTTTATAGCTCAGCTAAGCCATGATTTAAAGAGCCCTTTAACACCGCTTGTAGGATTGCTTCCCATGGTGGAACAGCAGGTTAACGATCCAAAAGTAAAAGAACTCTTAGTAATAATCAGTCGTAATGTTCGATATATTAAGGATCTGGTTGTAAAAACGCTACAACTTGAAAGGTTGAATTCGCCTAATTTGGTATTTCAGATAAATGATGTCGCTCTTTTGGAAGCAACCGATTCCATCATCCAGAATAAAGAACATATTTTTAAAGAGAATAACATAACAATTGAAAACAATATTGACAAGAAAATCTTTGTTAAAGCCGATAGTTTGCATCTTGGTGAGTTGTTTGATAATATTTTTACTAACGCCGTGAAATTCACACCCAAAGGCGGCAAGATAATTATTGATGCAGAGGCAAATAAAGATTTTGTCACTGTATCAATAAAAGATACTGGAATTGGTTTGACCAAAGAGCAAATGGAGCGTATTTTTGATGAGTTTTACAAGGTAGATCCTGCAAGACATGACTTGGAATCGAGCGGTTTGGGACTGTCAATTTGTAAGCGTATTGCAGAGAAGCATGGCGGTAAAATCTGGGTTGAGAGCCCTGGACTAGAGAAAGGTTCGACATTCTATTTCACTATTCCATCGGCATCTAAAAAATGGTTTATATAAGGAAATGTTTAAGTTGACTACAAATAATATGGAGTTCAGACAGTATGAAGAAAAAGATATTGATTGTAGATGATGAACCGGACGTAGCATCTACAGTCGAATTTAATTTAAAAGAATCTGATGGCGAGTATGAAGTCGCATGGGTTAATAGCGGAAAAGGATGCCTCGAGTTGTTAGAAAAAAATCAGATTCCGGATCTAATAATGTTAGATATTATGATGCCGGAGATGAGCGGTTGGGAGGTATTCAGCAAAATAAAAGAAAATCAGATATGGGCAAAAATACCTATAATATTCTTAACTGCACGAATAGACAGAACCGCTGAAAAGGCTGGCAATTTTCTCGGGGATGATTATATTGAAAAGCCGTATGATCCAGTGGATTTAAAGAAAAGAGTTAACGATGTTTTAAAGAAAAATGAAAAGTAAATAATTTTTCTTCTTTTGGTTATTTTTTATTGTTTTTCTCCAAATATTGCAGATACTGTTGTTTCGTTTAAAAAATATATTCCTTCATTTGGTATATAAGTACCTTCTCCGCCTGCAGAAATAAATAAAAAAGGTTTGTCTTGGAAATATTTTTTTAGTTTTTCTTGCACCTCATACACGTTATATCCTAAAAACATCTGATAAAAACAACAAGAAACAAAAAATCCAAATTCAGGTTTGTTTAGGGTCAATAATTCATCTATTGATCCGACTAATTTTTGCTGTGTCATCTGAACAACGAATCCATTTTTGCCTTCAAACTTATGAATGAATCCTAAAGAGGTTCCCAAAACTAATAGAATTACACGAACAAGTATTTTATCGTTCTTGTAATATGCTATGGGAAATCTTATGATTCTGTCAATGGCTTTAATTTCAAGTGATTCCTCGGTCCAATTCATCAATCGTAAAAATTCTGGATATGCCGGTTTATCGTTAATCTTTTTGATTAATCGTTTGTCTTTGCTCAATTCGATTTTTTCGAGTTCTATATTGTTTCCTTCAAAACTTGTTACGCCCGTTGTAAAATTTAAATCAAAATCAATATCTGTTTCCAAACCAAGACATACTATCGAGTTGGTAAAAACAGTTTTATTATAGAATTCATATTTTCTTGTAGTCTTCATATCGTCTATTGAAGACCCATGAATTAATTCAAATTCGGGCAGTTCTTTTGTCAATTTTTCCAATATGTATTCTTCATTTCCAAATCCCCTCTGAAAAACCTTCTGGTAAAAATTCAGTACTGGCACAGCCATTCTTGCCAGAATGACAGATTTTACAAAAGCCACTTCTTGACTTTTTTTAGGAACTTTTGGTAATGTAAAACCTGAAATCATACTAAACAAAAATTTATTATTATATTTGTTTTTTAACCCGTTTTTCAACATCTTTGCACACCGCCTAGCTGCTTTTTTTGGGCTCCTTTTAGTATTTTTTCCATAGCCCACAGTAACATTCATATTTGGATAGGAAACTGCCATCGCAGTAGCACCTTTGGCATAGCAACCTTGTGAGTTTAAAAATCCAAAAACTGTTCCACCAACAAGTGGTGTTCCTTCAGGCAATACCTCCCATACACCATTCAAGAAATCCTGGAATCCACCATAATCATCATAATTGATTGTAGAAAATAAAAGAAAGAAGTTTGGTTTAGATTTCATTTGTTTCAAAGTGTTTTCTGCAACTTCTCTTCCTGCTTGTCTCGCATCCTGCTTAATTGATGTTCCTACTGCAACTTCTAATTTGGGCTTATCATCATCGATCATTTTCACTCCCAACCAAATATTGTAGACGTTATGGTTTCATTAAGATAATATAATCCTATATTCGGATTATATATGGCTTCAGCACCTGTAAAAATCAGTAAAAAGGGTTTATCTTGGAAATATCTCTTCAGTTTTTCTTGGCTCTCAAAAGCTTTGTACCCCAAAAAAGACTGTCTGGCCATACATGATACAAAAAATCCAAATTCAGGTTTTTTGCATACTAACACATCATCTACTGCTTGAACCATGTTGGCTGGCGTCATATGAGCTACGAAAACATCATCACTTTCAAATTTACCCATGCATCCCATAAAATTTCCCATAATTATGGCGGATGGACGCAGAATAATTTTATCATTTTTATAAAATGCCAATGGGAATCGTGAAGCTCTATCAATCCATTTCAAATCATAAACTGAACTCTCAGACCAATTCATTAACCTTAAAAACTCTGTAAATGCGGGTTTGTTGTTTATTTTTTTAATTATCTGCCTATTTTTAGTTATATCCGTAATTTTGAAATTTACATCTGTTTTTTCTGCCCCAGTTGCAAAATTCTGATAAAAAGGAATATCCGTTTCTAAAGCTAGACATACTATCGAGTTTTTAAGAATATCTTTATTGAAAAACTGATAGTTTGTTCCACCTGCCATATCAATTGTAGATCCGTGCACAAGTCCAAAATTTGGTAACTCTTTTATTAGTTCCTCCAAAACCTCTTCCTCCAGCCCTAATCCTTTCTGAAGAATCTTCTGTGAAACCGAAAGCATGGAAAGCATAACCCTTGCCATTATTTTAGAGCCGATAATAGAACCACTTTTTACCCCGGGAATATTTGGTATAACACTACCCGAAACAAAGTTGAATAAAAATTTGTTGTTATATCTATTTTTTAACCCAGCTTTTATCATCTGTGCACATTGTCTTGCAGCTTTCTTTGGATTTCTCTTTGTGTTCTTACCGTAGCCCATAGTAACATCTATGTTTGGATATGAGATGGCCATTGCTGTGGCCCCCTTAGCATAGCATCCATGTGGATTCAGAAAACCTGTGACTGTACCTCCTATTAACGGTGTCCCCTCAGGTAGAACGTCCCATACCCCGTTCAAGAATTCCTGGAATCCACCATTATCTTTGTAATGAATCGTAGAAAATAGCAAAAAGAAATTTGGAGATTGACTTAAATTCTTAATAGCAGTTTCAGCTACTTCTCGGCCTGCCTTGCGGGCATCCTGTTTGATTGAGGCACCTACTGCAACTTCCAGCAGTGATTTATTTATTGTTTCTGTCATCTCTCCACTCGAAATTAAAATCAACTACTACAATTAAATAATTTTGCACTAGTTTGTTGAATAGGTCTTTACGCTATTAATGTTATTAAATATTATATGTCTGTTTTTTTTCACTTTGACATTTGTTCATCTTGATAGTTTTACACGAAAGGTATATAAACTAAGCCAGATAAAGTATATCATGTCAATAAATGACAATATAGGATGGTGAAAAGAGATATGGAGATATTGGTGATTGGTGTTGTTGTTGGTGCAGTAGCTGCTGGAATCATGCCCCTGCAAGGTATTATGCCTAAATTGTTTTAATATAGATAGGAAAATGAGGTCATCTGTTAGAGATGGGGCGTTATGGGATAATTCATCCCATAATCACAATTTTATAAAAGAATCTATAACTGAAATAAAAATATTAAAAATCTAGCTCGGGGAGCCAACGTTCCTTATGAACTTTTTCGGCTATCCAAAATGTTTGTTTTTTTATTGCATTTGGAAATTTTGAATAGAGTTCATCCATTATTTTACCAAGTTGGTCTACATTTTCAGCTATTAATTCAAATTCTAAATCACACCATCCTATAGCTACATTAAGTGTATCGCAATAAGGTTTTTCTTTCAAATAATTCCAGATAACATTTCTTTGTTTATGATCCTTTAAATAAATATCTAATTTATAATGCTGAAGTTCCAATTTTTGTAAATCAACATTGACCCTAAAAGCATTAATGACATCATTTTTTATTAGGTTTTTTAGTCGGTAGTTTACTGCTTGCGAAGAGCATCCGAGTTTTTCAGCAAGAGCTATCAATGGTATTCTGGCATTTATGGCTATTTCATTTAAAAGTTTATAGTCAATCTCATCGATTTCTACTGATTTTCCACTGCATGTTGTTCTGTACAGAAGTCTATCCTCTTTTTCATGCTGATCAAGAAGTAAATAAGATTTCTTATAGTTGAATGCTTCAACGTACACAGATATTGTGTATTTTGCAAAATAATCTTCAAATTCGTCAAGAGTTTTGTTCCAAAATTGATAAAATTCATAGATGTCATTAACCCAAACAATTGCATCAAAATCAATTTCAGCTTTAAGTGATATAACAGCCCAAATATTTTTATAATCTATAAAATGTTGAACTATTTTCTCTTTTATCTGTGAACTAACATATTGAAAATTTATATAGATTCTATAGACTTGATAACCTAATTTGAATGTATTGATGGCTGTCCAAAAATTTGTAATTATGCCTTCATCTTGCATCCGTTTTATTCTATAAGCAACTACATCTTTCTTGAGACCGACCTTTTTACCAATCTGTGTATTTGATTCTCTGCAGTTTAAGTCTAGTTCGTATAGTATTTTTCTGTCCTTCAAATCCAATTTGGTCATGTTAGTTAAATATATAAGATTATCAGTTATTAATTATTTGGATTTGGCGATGCACACAGATAGTAAAAATGTTCTACTTATTTCGATGCCTTTTGCTGGAACAGCTATTCCTTCTATACAACTTGCAGTTTTAGAGGGTTATTTGAAAGAACGTGGAATAAACATAAAGACACGCCACCTATATCTAAAAGCGGCTGAGATTTATGGATTGAATAATTACAACTTCCTCATTTATCCTCCTAATGATTCGTATACCGCTCAGATGATATTCTCAAAATACGTTTTTCCTGAGCATTGGCAAAAAACAGAAGATAGATTTAGAGAATATTTCAATGAAAATCTATCGAAAAATAAAGAGATTCAAAAACAGTTTACATTCGATAATTATGTTCAACAGACAGACAAATTTTATAATTGGATTCTTGAAAATACTGATTGGCGATCATATGATATTATTGGTTTTACGCTGAATTATGGACAATTACTGCCTTCGCTAGCGATTGCTAAAAAAATAAAGGAATTATGTCCTGACAAGAAGATTATTTTTGGTGGAAGCAGAACCACAGGTACATTAGGAATAAAAGTGTTAGAAGCTTTCAATTATGTAGATTTCGTTGTCTCAGGAGACGGCGAGGATACGCTTTACCTTCTTTCTTCAGATTATCAGAACTATGAATCCATACCACGTTTGATGTACAGAAAAGGAAATGAGGTTATCTGGAGTGAATCAGATGCTATTGTTGATATCAATAGTTTGCCTGTTCCTTATTATGATTCTTTCTATGAAGAGTTGAAATTAACATCCATGGAAGTGCAGCAATACTTTTTTTACAATGGTAGACTCCCAGTTGAAATTTCACGCGGTTGCTGGTGGAACCAATGCAGTTTTTGTAATCTAAATATACAGCATAAAAAATACAGAGAAAAAAACGTTGATAAAATTATCGAAGAGATACAAGCCTTATCTGATAAATATAAAGTACTTGATTTTCAGATCATAGGTAATACTCTTCCAAAAACTGAGTGCCGGGCTCTTTTTGAAAAATTGAAACAGTTAGGTAGAGATTTTACGTTTTTTGCAGAAGCACGTGCAGGTCAGTTAAAAAGCGAGGAGTATACTCTAATGAAAGAGGCAGGGTTTACGACGATACAGACAGGAATTGAGTCGTTTAGCGAGCATTATTTAAAGAAAATGAATAAAGGCACTAGGGTCATTGATAATATTGCAGCATTAAAATTTTGTAAGGAAAACGAAATAAAAAATAGCTATAATCTTATCGTTGATTATCCGAATGAAGAACCCGTTGATTTTGAAGAGACAAAGAAGAATATACAATTGTTTAAGCAGTATCTTGATCCTCCACACATCTGTTATCTTAGGGTTTTATTTGGTAGCCCTATTCATCGCAACCCTGGGCAGTTTAATATTCAACAGTTGGAATATGCACCTATTGATAGGCTCATGTATCCTCAAGAATTTTTAGAAAAAGGATTCAATTTTGTTTACGGGTTTAAACGGAAGGAAGAATTAGGCGGACACGAGTGGGTACAACTAGTAGATGAGTGGAAAAAAGAACGGGAATCTTTAGAAGTCGATGGAATAAAAAAGCAAACTATGATTGATAAATTCATTTTTTATTTCGTTGATGGTGGAAGCTTTGTTAAAATCTATGATAAACGGAATAGCGAGAATATCAGGATCTATGTCCTTGATGAACTTGAGAGGAAAGTTTTTCTTGCATGTATCGACGTGATTTCCTATAATGAATTAAGGGAACGATTTTCAGACATTTCCGAATTTAAACTCGCTGAGATTCTAGAAGCATTTGAACAGAGTAGCATTGTCTTTCATGAGGATGATTGTTATCTGAGTCTACCTTTAAGATGTAATATCAAATTTGTTCATCAGCCTGTTAAAGAGGAGTTTCTGTTGGTTTCTGATTAATATAGGACTTTGGCATTTTCTCCTGTTTTTCCTACAAACGTAAAAAAAATACCCACATTTTGGCATTTTGTAGGAATTTCTAGATGTAGGGCTTTATGTTAACTTATGACTTTATAGGAATCAGTAAAGTGAAAGAAATGTATGGAATGAAACGCACAGGAGCGAAAAAAATGAAAAGGGGGAATTAAAAAATGTATTATTTCTTTTTGTTATCCTTCACTGTTTTAGGAGCAGGTATAAAATATATTGACGATGCATTTGATGAAAAAACGTTCAATAAAACTACTGCTGTCGTTCTTGCACCAATCCTTGGTGTATTAGGAGCTTATACTATGCTCATCGATGCAGTTTCAGCGACAATTCTTTTAGCTATTGTCGCAGGCGTTCTGTTAAAGGGTAAAATTGATAATTATGCACACCTGCTTGGGTTTTGCATTGCCTTTTTTATGATCATAACAGCAGGCGTACAATTACTTATCATACCCTTAATAGTTCTTTCGATAGCAGCGCTTTTAGATGAAGTGGGAAACGATATGATAGATCGCAAGAGAGCATACTTTAATACGAACAGACTGAGTCATCGATTTGTTGTCTATTTCTTTGACCAGAGATGGATCATGAAAGTAGTAATTTTGGTTATCGCACTTGCAGGTGTTATACCTCTTTATTTTTTCCTGGCAATGTTGCTTTTCGATTATGCGTATGTGGTAGTACGCTTGTACAGTCAGTCAAGGCAAGGAATGCCGAGTTCAAAGCCTCTTCCAAAAATTTACAAATTGAAAAATTATCTCCATCCTGAAAGAAGAATTAAAATCAACAAGGCGATAAAATTAAAGAATGAGTCGATTGCGGTCTATGAAGCTAGATTTTTCAGTTCCTAAGTACTATCCCCACAGAAATTACTATCATCTTGACCAATCCTAGTTTATCTTAGGATGACACTCTCTAAATTCATAAAAATTTATCAAAATCTTAGAGAAGTATTTTAAACAAATTCAATATGTTGGTTAATTTATAATATAAAAATATAATACAATACAAATAGATAAAGTGATAATGGTAGTAAGAAGTGAATAATGTGGAAATAAATTGGTTATTGAATTTTGGAAATAATATGTATTTCGTATTACTATCTTACACCATTTTAGGAGCAGGGCTAAAATATTTAGATGATGCGTTTGATGAAAAGACATTCAATAAAAATGTAGCTCTGACCATTGCACCTTTGCTAGGTATTTTGGGGGCATATACCATACTTATTAATCCCGTATCAGCGACGATTCTTTTGGCTGTTCTAATTGGTGTTTTGTTAAAGGGTAAAATTGATAGTTATGCCCATTTACTTTCATTTTTAACTTTTTTTGTTTTATTCGTCTTATTAGGTATTTTTAAAGTGATGATCTTACCGCTGATATTTATTGCTGCAGCAGCTGTTTTAGATGAAGTAGGAAATGATGCGATAGACTACAACATGAGATATAAAAAAAAGAGGAGATTTAGATATCAATTTGTAGTATATTTCTTTGGCCGCAGATATTTAACGAAGGCGGCACTTTTATATCTCGTATTATTGAATATTATCCCTTTGTATTTTTTGCTAGCACTTATATTATTTGATGAGGCATACATCATAGTTGGTTTGTATAGTCAGACAAGAAAAGAAAAAGCTAAGCTGCCCAAGGCTAGTTAAAATTTAGATATATATTTAAATTGAATCAAGTGTTAAATTTCAATAAATTTATTTTTTAATAAGGATCCAAAACTTAAACTTGTTAATTTCAACATGTTATTAGGATTGATAAGTGCCGTTCTCAATATTGAAAGTACATGTTTTTTAATGGAAAAAGAATCGAACATATCATCAAAATCCAAGCCATTAGATTTTATTCTATTCAATATATTTATTATATATTCAACGTCACTATCTGTTAAATGATCAAAGATGTCCCTCAAGAAAAAACCAGTTTTTATAGCATCTACCAATTCATTTCTCCATAATATCTCATATTTTTTTAGTACCGATATGTCATTTTCTGATATTGCTTCTACAACTACATCAGCAGCCAAAGATCCAGTTATTATCGCATATTTTACACCGTAGGCAAAGAAAGGATCCATTACTCTTGCAGCATTTCCTATTAGCACCACATTATTTTTAACAGTTGTTTTTAGTGGTCCTGAAATTATTCCGACCCCCCGTATTTTATTTAAAACCTTAACTTCTGAGAATTTCTCTTTTAACATCACATTATTCTTTATAAAGGAATAAAAATATTTCTCTATATTGATATTGTTCAGTCTTCGTTTATCCAAAAGACAAACTGCAGTAGTAGTTCCATCTAAAGCAGGAGCAAGATATAAATAACCACCAGGTGCGTACTCTGAATTTATATATACTTCAGGAATTTTAGGTTCTACATTTTTAAAATGAGAACATTCTATTCCATATCCTTCTACCATTCGGATTGTTTTATTTTCTGATAACCCACATATTTTTGCTACTTTTGAATCAACACCGTCAGCTCCAATTATCACTTTTGAGTGTATTCTCTTTTCGCCAGTTGGCGTAGCCAATATCACTGTAGCATCACTTCGCTCCTTCTTGATATTAGTAACCTTGGTATCTAAAGCTATTTCAACCCCATTTTTAGTAGCTTCACGTATTAGTTGAGATTCAATGCTATCTTCTGCAGGTCCTCTTTTAAAAAAGTAACAATCTGGATTTTTAAGTTCAAGTAAAAAAAGATTATTTGATGGAGAGTACCATTTTGAATTGAATGTGATGCAATGGGGTTTTATTTCTAATTTTTTGACGTATTGCTCCAAAGTTTTAACTTCAGTGACATCGATTTTACTACCAAAGCTATCACCAATTTTAAATTGTTCTACAAGTAATACATTTAAGTCTTTTTTTGAAAGAATTTTAGCTACAGTTGCGCCAGCAAGCCCTGCTCCAACTATCGTAACATCATACTTCTTCATACATTGTTATTAAATATATAAGAATAGTTTTTAAATAATACTATCAGATATCGATGCCATGAAATGCGATATCTTAGTAGTAGGAGCCGGTCCAGCAGGGTGCGGGGCAGCAAAGATTGCTGCGAAAAAAGGCGTAAAAGTTATTGTTATTGATAAAAAAAGGGAGATAGGAGTCCCCGTAGAATGCGGAGAATGTATAGGTACAAGCCTTCCAAAACTTTTTAAAATTAAGATACCATCCAATGCCATATGTAGTAGACAAGAATCTGCGATTTTTTGGCTAAATGAGGAGATAGGAGTAGAGAATTTAGAAGGATACTGGAAGAGTATAAGTGTAGAAAGAAAAATACTCGATAAACATTTTGCGACAGAAGCCGCAATAGCAGGCGCAAAAGTTTTAGCAAACACGGAACTCATAGAAGTTATGAAAAACGGAGAAGACATCATTTCTACAAAAGTTAGATCTTTTGGAAAATCAATAAATATCGAACCAAAAGTAGTGATAGCTGCTGATGGTTCTCACTCCACTATTGCAAAAGAATGCGACATAAAATTATTTAACGACCGACAAATGGCATATAGTATCGAATATGAGATGGCAGGCATTAAGCTAAAATACCCAAAAAGTGTCCAAATTTTTTTAGATGAAAGTATCGGATATGGATATGGGTGGATCATCCCTAAAACTAAGGATAGAGCAAATGTTGGAGTAGGTAATTTAGGATTTAAACAAATTGAATGTAAACTACGAGATTTTGTTGATAATAATCCTATAGTAAAATCACAAATAGGGGATGCCAGCATATTAGAATTTAAAGGAGGGGACACGCCAATAACAGGTCCTATCGATAAACTTGTGTGGGGGAATATTCTTTTCGTAGGTGATGCTGCAGGACAAAACATAGCCCATGTCGGAGAAGGAACGATTCCTTCATATATTGCAGGTGGAATAGCTGGAGAGTGTGCCTCAATGGCTGTGACAAGCAACAACAGTCAGAGCAATTTAGAACGATATCCTGTCGCAATAAAAAAAGTTTTAGGAGATATTATAAAGGTAGGAGGAGATATAAAAGATTGCATCGTCAAAACATGGGAATCTAACCTTACATTAAAGAAAAAATTTTTAGTAGGGGGTTTCCTAATGAGCGAAATTCTACCAGCTAAAGACTTTTATGTAGAAGCATTTGAAACTCCCAATGAAAACGATATAACAAAAGAACTTCTAGAGAAAATTAAAAAGGAGAGAAGAAAAATTAATATTTTCAAAGTTAAACATCCATGAATGATACTAAATTATAACTATGCGTAAGTATATTTGCATCTGTTTGTGGTAAGGAATAATTTTCACCACCAAAGAAGCATACTAGATAAGGAATTTCTTTAAATCTACTATCAAACAATTCTTTTACAAAGTTTATTTTGTTACCGATTGTTTCTAACTCAACTTCACAAGCACTTCCGAAAACACAGTTACCGTTGGGAGTCCGTTCCAATAAATCAGAAACTGCATTATGGATTGCCTTTCCGCTGGATGAGAATAGTGAAAGAGTATCATCTTTTATCATATGATCTACAAGAATTGCGTCATTAAAAAATCCACCAATAACATATGGATGCATCTGTTTATTTTTGTCTATACGACCCAAAGGCAAATAAAAAGTAGTACGGTAAAGTTTATCCAATTCCTTTAACGATGCTTCATCCCAACCAATTTTCGTAAATAGAGTTTTCTTAGCCGGTTTTCCATCGATTCTAAATATGATCCTTTTTCTTGCTTTCAACTTCGATACTTTGAAAGAAATACGAGTTTCGCGAAGACCGCATGTGCTGTTAATATTTAACCTATTGTCCGTAGATATGCCTAGGCATACTAATGAATTTTTAGATACTTTAGTATCGTGAAATTGATATGTCTTTTCCACTTTTCCATTATCCATACAAGATCCACCGAGCATGTAGTGATTAGGGAACTTGCTTTTCAAAAGAGGAATTATTTCATCTTCTCTCCCCCAGCCATAACCAAAAAATTGAGATAATCTCCATCCAATAGATGTTATAATCATTGATAAAATTCTTGAATTTGTTAGATTTATCTTCCCCATACCTGGCAAATCAAAAACCGTTGACGAAGGTATGAAATTAAGTATTAGTTTATTTTCATATTTGAAATTTGTATCTTTAGCCAAGTCATTTGCTACATTTTTTACTGCTGATTTTGGATTAATTTTTGTTCTTTTACAACTTGCACTTACGGCATCCATCGTATAACAACAAACTGCCAATCCTGCTGCACCTCTCGTATAGCATCCCTGTGGGTTCATAAATCCAGCCACGGTCCCCCCAACCAGCGGTATTCCTTTCGGTAGCACATCCCAAACTCCATTCAAGAATTCCTGAAACCCACCATGTTTCCCATAATGAATTGTAGAAAACAACAAAAAGAAATCTGGTGGTCGACTCAAATTTTTAATCGTATTTTCAGCTACCTCTCGTCCAGCTTCTCGGGCGTCCCATTTACGACTCATGCCAACAGATGCTTCAAATTTTGATTCAATCATATATGTTCAATAATCCTTTATTTTCAAACATATTATGCATGAACAGTAATACCTTTAGCTTTATCCTGTTCATTCATAATCTTTAGTATATCTCGTCTTGCGTTCTCCATCTCAACCTCAAGAAGACCTTTGTTTGCAAGCGCGGGAACTATAGCAACAAGTGCAGTCTCCGTATCAGGGAAAACATAGAATAAAACTTCGTAATCCTGCAACCTAAAATCCATCTCGCCTAGACCCGCCTGAGAATATGCACTAATCACACCAAACACATCATCCATAGCTCGATGGATAATATCCCATATGTTGTTTACCTCTGGTTTGAATCCATCACCAGAAGGCATAACGCTGATCATATTACGTCTAGCAACCATACAAGCAAGGATATCATCAAGCTTCAACAAATCATCTAAAACCATGGCTATAGGGTCATCTCTCATCCTATTCACAACTCCTTAAAGTTACAATTATGCATCCACATCTCTTACAAGTTATACTTTATCGTTTAGCGATTTATAAAATTTTCTTAGATATTATACGAACTTAATGCCGTTCTCAGTAATGGCTATATCCTGCGGTCTCAATGTGTGCCTGGTGGCCCTCATCTTTCGAACTGTTAGCTTCCTACGGTCCATTGTCATGTCCAAATCCATCAATATTATCCCGTCAACCAAAAACTCGCTGATTGTATCACGAGACAAACTGCGACTTCCTTCAGGAACCTCAGATGTAACCATCGCAGTACAATTCTTCTTATTTAATATGCTTAAAATACGCCTAACATGAACTCTAGTGGCAGGAACGGAACCAGTTGGAAAACCTCTCGTCATCTTGGACTGTTCATCAGAAGGAATTATTTCATGAACGCCACTAACCCAGATAGGAACCTCTGCAACAGGCGTCAAGGAATCCAAAACCACTCGGCAATAATCCCCGTTCTTAATTTCCTCTTCTATTTCTCTATGAATGGTACTCCTATCAAGATCCACATACATGAACTTCAATTGTCCTTTTTCGGCATAAGGCCAAAAATCAAAGCCGACCTCTCGAGCCTGCTTGAGAATATTTTCGATCCGCTCATCAGAACTCAAATAGAGACACTTCTCACCGTTCTTTAACCCCTCAGCAATATAGTGATAACACATTATAGTCTTACCAGAACCAGGCGTACCAGATACAAGAGTTACACTGTTGCGAGGAAAACCACCTGACAGAAGTTCATCAAGCCTTTGGAGTCCCGTGTTAACTCTATTGTTACTTACTTTCTCTAAACTCATACCACCACTAAGCCCATCCATGCTCCTCATACTCTCCGATATTATTTATCTAATTTCATTATCATTAAACAATTTAAATAGGTTTCCCCGAATAAGAATTTAGTATGCCGAAATCATCCGTTATGACAATTTATATAAATAATGGTAAATATATCTAATAGCATAATTAACATGTGATGACATATGAAAACAGGAAATTTTAAAAAAATACTTGTAGTAATCATAATTTTGTTAATGGTGTTAATCTCCGTTACTTCTTTTATATTTTTTAACACGAAGACGACTACAAGCGAAAAACCTCAAAAAATTCAGGATTTATCTGCATTAGAAATAAAATCGATATCAATAGAGTATAACTTCTCCGATCCTACCATCAGCGAATATAAAAGTTATTCTTATGTATATGTGGACGAAGCAGATTTTTATAGTATAAGCACCGGACGGCCAGTCGTACCTGTAAAACTTAGCACGTATGAGTTTCCCTTAGGGACAAAAAATAATAGATGTAAAATATGAATATTCAAAACCTGAAACAATGATTTTATCTAAAAAGCTCTCCTTTGGTGCATGTTCAACAACAGCTACTGAAAATGACACAATTTACAAAGAAAGCCAAATGTACCCTTCCAATATTATATATTATCACACGGGAGGTGGTTTATCAAATAATGAGCATAAGACATTCCTGACTGTTAGAGTATATCCTATAATTTATAATCCATTAAAAAATGAAATCGGGTTTATTCGGAATGTAAAAGTAAATATCAATTATAAAGAACCGGAAAAACCTTTGTTAAAGGATAAAAACGGATACGATCTCTTAATTATTACACCTTCCGAATTCCAAAGAACATTACAACCACTTGTTAAACATAAAAATAAAGTAGGCGTACCAACAAAACTTGTAACTTTAAAAGAGATATACGCTAAAGAGTCTAAGGGCAGGGATGAACAAGAAAAAATCAAATATTTCATAAAAGATGAGATTGAAAACTCTGGAATTAAATACGTTCTTTTAGTAGGTGGCATGAAAGGTCAAACATCAAAATGGAATATGCCAGTAAGATATAGTCATGTTCTGATAGCTCCAGGTAAACAGGAAATACCTGAACCGGCTTTTTTAAGTGATTTATACTATGCTGATATCTACGATAGCGAAGGGAATTTTTCAAGTTGGGACACTAACAATAATGGTATTTTTGCAGAGTGGAATGGAAATCGGATAGATAAGATGGATCTCTATCCAGATGTATATTTGGGAAGACTTGCTTGCAGGAACAGGTTTGAAGTTAAAACAGTAGTAAACAAAATTATCAACTATGAAAAGAATAAAGCCGATGAAAGCTGGTTTAAAAAAATAATCATGGTATCAGGTGACCACTGGAATGACCCAGACCATATAAACGAAGGGGCACTAATGATGGAGGAGGCGGCAAAAATAATGCCAGATTTTACACCAGTAAAACTTATAACTAGCGAGAAAAGTAAGATATTAATAAGAGACATAAACAAAGCCTTTAACATGGGAGCAGGGTTTGCCTATTTCTGCGGTCATGGTAGTCCTACTGCATGGGGAATACATTACCCTCCTAATGCAGAGGGATGGGCGCCAACTCTCACCAAATCTAAGTTGCCTTTCTACTATCCAATATACATGAACTTTCTCAGAAACAAAAACAAACTCCCAATAACCATTGTTGGAGGATGCAATAATGCACAATTCGATATTAAGTCTAGCTGTTGGGCATGGAAACTAACTTGTAAAAGAGGAGGTGGCTCAATAGCAACCATAGCCAACACAGGACTTGGAACTCATGCAATGGGTGATTCAGATAAAAACTCTATAAACGACTATCTTGAAATTCTTGATGGTTGGATGGAACTACGATTCCTAGAGTTATACGGGAAGGAACACAAAGACATACTTGGCGAAAATCATGGCCAGACTATTACCGAGTATTTGCATAGATTCCTCGGTAATAACGATGAAATGGACACAAAGATGGTACAACAATGGCAACTATTCGGTGACCCTAGCCTAAAAATTGGAGGTTAGGATATAGAGATAGTAACAAATAACCAGAACATCACAAATTAAAGAAGACAAAAAAGAGAAAAACACGTTTTTCTAATTATCTCGTCTATTATAGCAGATATAAAATAGCTCTCTATCAACTAGCTCTAACTCTCCAAAATTATGACTAATTAAATTTCTATTTTTGTCATTTAGCATAAGTTTACTTCTCCCCGAAACGCACAATAAAAAGCTGTTATATAAACTCTTTCTTTTTACCCAGCACAAATATTTACAAAAGTTCTACAGAAGAAACCTAACTAGACGGAATGGTGAAGCATATGGTTGCACCCCTTCCAGGACCAGGACTTTCTGCCCAGATCTTTCCACCATGCTTCTCTACAATACGCTTACATATCGATAAACCAAGGCCTGTAGAATCCAACTTATGGCGGGAATCGTCAGTCTTATAGAACTCATCAAAAATATGGTCTATCTGCTCCTTACTCAAACCAACGCCGGTATCATGTACAGATATCCTAACAAAAGGACCCGTCTTCTGCTCCACGGGCTCAGCTACAAAAGTTAACGTACCACCATCAACCATACTATTTACAGCATTGGAATAGATATGGTCGAGCACCTCTGCAAGTCTTGGCATCTCAGTGTTAACATATACGTCTCGCTCCACATAATTCTCAACCTTGATATTGCAGGTCCTGAAAATACCTTCATATTTCTGCTGCAAACCTGTAACGATTTCAAGAAGATTCTCTCTTTTTAGATACAAATCAGTGGTATTCAACTCGGCTAACTCACGGGTGTTGTTAACAACGCGTTTTATGTATTCAGCACTGCGAATGCAGGTATCTACCAAGTCTCTCGTCTTGGGATCTTTGATATTTTCCTTTATAAGCGGTAAAAGGGCTAGAAGAGGCGTTAAAGGAGTTCCAAGGTCGTGGCTAAGATTGTCAATATACTTGGTTTTATGTAAGAGGAGTCTGTTAACCTCAACGGTTCTTGCAATTACCCTTTGTTCCAAGTCTCTATTGAGCTCATTTAGTTTATTTTCGATCTCTGAAAGCTTCTTTTTCAATTCTTCCAATTCTGCATCTTTAAGTCTAAGCTCTTCTTCGAGTTTTTTCGTATAATCTTCAGTTACTTGATCTAAACCCATTGCGTATATCTCTCCAGAGATAACAAATGTTTTTTCACTATTAAAACTTTTATGAGTTTTTGGGCAAGGAGTGAAGCATTAAATATTAATATAACATATATTATATATTATTCTACACTATGAGTTCAAGAGAAGATTTCAAATCATTTGTTCCAGCTGAAAAAATAATTCCAGAACTAACTGTTAAAGCAATATTAGTAGGAATATTTCTTGCAGTTGTACTAGGAGCAGCAAACGCTTACCTAGGACTATACGCGGGTATGACGGTATCCGCAATCATACCAGGCGCAGTAATGGCGCTAGCATTTATGAGACCCTTCAAGGGAACGATACTAGAAGTAAACCTCGCAACAATGGGTGCTTCTGCTGGAGAATGTGTTGCAGCAGGGGTTATATTCACAATACCTGCACTTATTTTACTAGGAGCATGGACAGAGATTCATTACTTGGAAACGACAATTATATCCCTTCTAGGAGGACTTCTAGGTGTACTATGGATGGTTCCCCTTAGAAGGGCACTGGTTACTAAAACTGATTTGCCGTTCCCTGAAGGGGTTGCCGTCGCAGCTGTTTTAACAACAACTGTTGGCGGAGAAGATATAACAAAAAGATCGAAAAGTGACGGTATAAGTGGCATTTGGTTAGTCGTAGGAGGCCTTGTAGCAGCCCTTTACAAATTTGGAGAGTTATCACTTAACATTTTTAGAGGAACAATAGAGGGAATTGGCAATATAGGAAAATATGCAATAGGGGGACAAACTCGAGATGGATGGCTTTACGGGGGTGTAACAACGTCCCCGGCTTTGCTAGGAGTAGGATGGATTATTGGTCCGCAAGTATCATCATACGTACTAGTAGGCGGCTTATTGGGCTGGGTAATTATTGCACCACTCATCGCTTTGGCATTAGGTTTGCCAGTGCCAATAACTCCAGAACAGATATCTGAGGCCGTATCCTATGGATACGGTAACTTTGATCTCGGCAGCCATATATGGGGATTCTTTCAGATTTGGGGCAATCAAATTAGATACATAGGCGTCGGGGCAATGCTAGTTGGTGGCTTATGGGCAATATGGAGCATACGAATGAATCTCGTGGACAGCATAAAAGAGGCAATCATAGGTATAAGGGGAGGACAAACGAAAACTAAAAAAAGAACAGACCAAGATCTTAGTTACAAACTAATATTCGTACTCATTGTGCTTATGATTATTCCTATTTTCCTTCTTTACATGTGGCTCTCACACATGGTTGGATTCTCTCTATTAATGGCAGTTATAACAATATTATTTGCATTTATCGCAAGTGCATTAGCCGGTTACCTTACTGGGCTTGTTGGATCATCAAATTGTCCTATCTCGGGAGTAGCAGTTGCAGTATTACTTATTGTTAGTCTAATCATGCTTGGTTTGGGTGCTACTAGCCTCGAAGCTATGGCCATAGCAATATTCATAGCTGCGGTCATCTGCGTAGGTGGGTCCATATCTGGCGATTTATTGCAATCCATGGCATGCGGGCAAATGCTAGGCGCAACGCCAAAGAAATTGCAGATATCAATGACATTTGGAGTAATAGCTGTTTCAGGTGTAGTGGGCGTAGTCATAGGAGTACTCCACAAGGCATTTACCATAGGCAGCAGGCAACTTCCAGCTCCACAGGCCTTTCTCATGGCTGGAATTGTAAAAGGAGTATTGGGGGGACAGATGCTTTGGCCCTATGTGATTGTAGGAATTATACTGGCAATAGTACTAATCCTCATAGATCTACCAATTTTGCCAGTTGCCATAGGAATTTATCTTCCATTCACACTATCCATACCAATCTTTGCGGGTGGAGGTATACGATACTTAACAGATCGTTCGCTAAAGAAGAAATTTGGAAGTACTGAAGAAGAAATAAGTGACTGGGAACTTGCTATCAAACAAACAAACATAACACCAAAAGAAAAGGCCATAAGAACCGGCCTTCTCTTCACCGCTGGACTGGTGGCCGGAGAAGCACTCACTGGAGTCGCAGTAGCAATACTTATTGTAATGGGAATAAACCTATCCATATTCCCGAATGCACCATGGTGGCCAGGGCTAATAATATGGATATATATAGCAATACTGCTAGCATACATCCCAATGAGGGAAATATTAAATAACAAAAAATCCCAGTAAACAAACTATGGTATATGCGTGTTTTTCCAAAATATCTTTATACGGAATAAACGATAGATTGTTTATTGTTAAAATGATTTGAGGGGTTAAGAGAGAGGGACATGGAGCAAGAGTTACAACAAAGGAGTAAAACCACTGTAAAAACCCACGAAGAGATAATGGCAATTATGGAGGAGCTCAAGGCATACGAAGAAAAATACAAAGAATACGAGTTATCGGCAATAACTGTACCTGAAAAAATTGAGGAAGTGCTAGTTGAATTTGAACCTGTCGGTCCAGAATTTCTAAACACAGAATCCTCAAAGGCAAGCCTGAAAGATAAATTTGCACGCAGAAAAAACAAAAAAAACGTGCAAGAACTTGAAAAACCAGTAGAACCCGAAGCAGATGAAACAAAACGACCCAAAGCAAAGCATACGCAGGACACTGTTTTTAAGCTTCGATTCGGCGAGACAGGCAATCTAGAAATGTTGGGTGCAAAGAAGCCTCCAGTAAAACAAACAAAACCTGAAACCAAGGGAGTAAAAAAACTGAGCCTTAGAAGAAAAAATAAAACAGAATCAGAGCCAAAAGACGAAAAATCAAAGCTTTCTAAATTGAGGGGCGGAGCCGGCAAAATAAAAAACATTATTCCGCACAGAAAAAAGAAAGAAGAGACAAAAGAGATAAAAAAACAGGAATCGCCAAAATACGAATAAATTTTTTAGTATTGTTACAAAAATTTAAAACATTCAAAAAATGTCAAAATCTAACAATAAATCTTAACAGGAAATGAACCTGAAGAAGCATTTAAGCTGCGTGAGCAATCTCTTTGATTCTGGTGTTTACAATGAAGATTTCCATGACCGCTTTCATCTCGATCAATTCCTCT
>Ga0031655_10000016_pt1 | contig 106025 bp, 84 predicted proteins | sample FrelakmetHBP12HB_FD_55187 | JGI IMG/M metagenome (GOLD analysis project Ga0031655, IMG submission 55187) | Freshwater lake sediment microbial communities from the University of Notre Dame, USA, for methane emissions studies -HBP12 HB | ecosystem: Environmental > Aquatic > Freshwater > Lake >... | reverse complement strand
GCCAGTGGCGGCGCCCTGATATGGCTCGATTGCAGTCGGGTGATTGTGGGACTCGATCTTGAAGACGACCGCCATACCGTTGCCGATATCAACCGCGCCGGCGTTTTCCTCACCAGCTTCGGTCAGGAGTCCTTTCCCTTTGCGGGGGAGAGTCTTAAGCAGGGCAATCGAGTTTTTATATGAGCAATGTTCCGACCACATGACCGAAAATACGCCCAGTTCGGTGAAGCTCGGTTCGCGACCGAGGATGGACTTGATTTGTTCGTATTCCTCGGGGGAAAGCCCGTGTTCGGCTACCAGTTCGGGGGTAATTTGCGGTTCCACTATAGCGCCTCCAGCGTTAAGAGCAGGGAAAGTAGAGGGTGGGGGAGGGAGAAGCAAGGGAAATTTGCCAGCGGACAGGTCGGTGGTTCACGCGGCAATCCGAAGCCTCTTCATACGCGTCGTCAGGAATCCCGAGGCTATCTCATAAGTTATGTTTTGGGCATACAAACCCTGCATGGTCTACAGCGTGTAGTGGTCGCCCTTGCGGCGACCCGCATTAACATTGAGTGAAACGACAGGTCGGCGGGCGCACTGCCGTGCGCCCCTACGACAAATCGTTCGTCCAGCCGGTGAAATCCCACTTGTGGGACAACCTCAGGATTCCTGCCAGCGCGCTCAAAGCAGAGGTCGACAGTCAGGGTACCAAAGAGAACCGGAAGAGCTGTCAGGTAATAACTTGAGAAAGACGCTGGCACGAGGCAGAAAAATAACCGGGAGGCCCTCAGTTGGATTAATCTGTTTTGACACGTCAACCTTCCCCTCCGATGAGAAGGCTGATCTAACTGTTCATGGTTACCGCAACTGGCTTCAGCCAGGCGAATCTAACCAGGCCGGGGATATCCGGTCTTGATATCTGGGCCTCCCGGCTAATAACAAGCAAATGCGTCCGCTTTGGATGTCAAGAGTTTTATTGGGGGTTAGAAAATTTTGTTAGGAAATGCTTGCGTTCTTGGCGACATGGCGTATTATACAAGTCTGTTGTTTTGGAGGATGTGTTTTGTCACGAACTTGCGATTATTGCGGCAAGAAGCCGATGTTCGGCCATACCGTGTCGCACGCCCATAATTTGACCAACCGACGCTTTAATCCGAACCTGCGTACGGTGCGGGCTCGTGTTGGCGGTCGGGTACAGAGAGTTTCGATCTGCACGCGCTGTTTGAAGGCCGGCAAGGTCGAGAAAGTCCATTAGTCTCACCACAAGGCTTCGTCAAGCCCCAAGAGGGCTTGACCTGCTTGGCTCAAGGGGCTGATGCCGTATCCCCGGGTATACTTTTCTGCCTGCGGTGACGGCGAAGTAACGCAATTTCCGGTTGACAAACTGCGACATTCGTGTAATCTGGCTGTCAATACGCCTATTTTTCGTCACAATGAGGAGGATTTTATGGAGTACCGCATAGAGACCGACAGCATGGGGGAGATGAAGGTTCCGGTAGATCGCTACTATGGCTGCCAAACGGCCCGGTCGCTGGATAATTTCAAGATTGGCGGCGAGCGAATGCCGCATGAACTGATTCGCGCCTTCGGTATTTTGAAGAAAGCTGCTGCGATAGTCAACAAGGAGTTGGGGTTGTTGCCCGCGGAGAAAGCCGACTTGATCGTTCGCGCCGCTGATGAGATCATCGCCGGGATGTTGGATGACCATTTTCCGCTCGTCGTGTGGCAGACCGGTTCAGGCACGCAGACAAACATGAATGCCAATGAAGTTATTTCCAATCGTGCTATTGAAATGGCGGGGGGTGTAATGGGTTCCAAGAAGCCGATTCACCCCAATGATGATGTGAACAAGGCGCAATCTTCAAATGACACATTCCCGGCGGCAATGCACATTGCGGCCGTCGAGGAAATTTGCGATCGACTGATTCCGATGGTGACCAGATTGCGGGACACGTTGCAGAAGAAATCGGATGCCTTCAAGGATATTATCAAGATCGGTCGTACGCATCTGATGGATGCGGTGCCTTTGACGTTGGGACAGGAGTTTTCCGGCTACGTGCATCAGCTAACCTGCGGCTTGGAGCGGATCAACAACTGTCTGCCGCACCTCTACGAACTGGCGTTAGGTGGCACCGCCGTCGGCACCGGCCTCAATACGCATCCGCAATTTGCGGTTAGGTCGGCTGAAGCGATTGCCAAGATTACCGGCAAACCGTTTATCACCGGCCGCAACAAGTACGAAGGTCTGGCGGCCCACGACGCGATTGTCGAAGCGTCGGGTGCGTTGAAGGTGCTGGCTTGCTCGCTGATGAAGATCGCCAACGACGTCCGCTGGTTGGCATCAGGGCCGCGCTGCGGAATCGGCGAATTGAAAATTCCGGAGAATGAGCCGGGTTCGTCGATTATGCCGGGCAAAGTTAATCCCACACAGCCGGAAGCCATGACGATGGTCTGCACGCAGGTGATCGGTAATGACGTGGCGGTCACGGTAGGCGGCAGCATGGGCAATTTCGAGCTTAACGTATTCAAGCCGGTTATGATTTACAATCTGCTGCAGTCGATCAAACTACTGGCGGACGCCTGCGAGATGTTCAATGAACACTGTGCAACCGGTATCGAGCCGATCAAGGAAAACATTCAGCAACTTCTCAACAAATCGCTGATGCTGGTGACGGCGCTTAACCCACACATCGGGTATGACAATGCAGCGAAGGTCGCCAAGAAAGCACATGCCGAGGGCAAGACCCTTAAGGAAGCAGTGGTTGAACTGGGATTCCTGACAGCGGAGAAGTTCGACGAAGTAGTTCGTCCGGAGAAGATGGTGGGACCGAAATAGACCCTCACCCCGACCCCTCTCCCAGAGGGAGAGGGAAAGAAGCAGAACAAGGAATCAAGGAAACGGAGATTCAATGCATAAGAACAAGACCGAATCGGAATGCGGTTGCCACGATCATGATGAATGCAGTTGTGACTGTGGCTGTGGTGGAGATATGGGTTTTCAACGGCGCTTTATGACGCACAAAGAAGAGCTGGAGATGCTCGAAGACTATCGCGGTGACCTGAAGCTGGAATTGGAAGCGGTAGAGGAGCGAATTGCGGAGTTGAAGAGCAAGAAGAAGTAGAATCTTTTGTCGGAACATATTTGGGTCTGCAGCAGGGACACTCCGATTCCGGGTGTCCCTGTTTCTGTATCTATTGCGGCTACCACTTACGATAGCGCCAGAAGGCAAGGAAGGATAGTACCGACAACAGCGCCAACCCCATGATGATAATAAAAGCGTAAGGGTGATCCTCCAGCGGAATGCGAACATTCATTGAGAAGGCGCTGACCACGAAAGTCGGCACCATGATGCCGATAGTGATGATGTTGAGGGTTTTCATCAACACATTGAGATTATTGCTCACCACGGAAACACGCGCATCCATCAAACCGGCGAGAATATTGGAGTAGATTTCGGCCTGCTTGTAACACTGGTTGTTCTCGATCATGATGTCGTCCAATAGCTCGATTTCCTCGGTTGGGAAGCCGATTTTGGTGGAATTCAGTTTGAGTTTCTCCAAGAGGGCGGTGTTAGAAGTGATCGAACTCAGATAGTAGACAAGGCTCTTTTGCAGGGTGAACAAATTCAGCAGGTGACGATTTTCCATCGACTTGGCAATCTTCTCCTGCAAGTCATCGGAGATCGCGGAAATAACTTTCAGATGCTCACGATAATGCAGGATGGCGCGGTAGATGAGCCTCAAAACCATCTCTGCCGGTGAAGTGACGCGGATTGATTGAAGTCCCTCCGCCAATGGCACGTCTTCCGAAACTACCAAGATCAGCTTGTCCTTGAAGAGGAAGGCGCCGACCGACGAGACCTTGAAGAGGAATTGATCCGCAGCGGTATAGCTGCGAGGGCGTTTGTAAATGAGAGCCAGGTGCTCCGGCTCAAACTCCAGGCGCGACAGTTCATCCGGGTCGAGTGCCGAAGCAAGCGTATGCTCGTCGATTCTGAGGGTGTCGACCAAATAGTGTTTTTCGGCGTCGTCAGGGTTAATCACGACAGTGACCGGAGCCTGCTCGGAATCCGTTTCTACCAGTATGTGGTTGACGATCTGGAATTTCTTCTGCACGGTTAGCTTCTTTGCCTACAGCGTTCGCCATCCATTGTCGCTTGACACGTAAGGTCGCAGCGATTCAAGTCTTCTCCCGACCGGGATCACTTGCTTTCGAACGGGAACGTGCGAAAACTCAAATCCATAGGCAAGGCAAAATCAATTCAGGGCGAGCAGCATGCTACAACAGGCCGTGAATCCGCCGGCGCTAGGTCTCGTCGACGAAGTAAAGACAAAGACTTGCGGAGACCGTGTTATGGAGGCGACCCTACGGTTTTGCGAAAATGCCCAAGAACTTCACCAAGATAAGGGCCAGCATCGCCAGCAAATAGAAGCGGAGGAAGAGCAGAGCCATTTTAACCGTTCGAGTGGTTTTGACACGCGGCATAGAATGCCTCAGGTTTTGGCCCGAGTAACCAGGCCCTTCATGATGTTATTGTAATGAACTACCCCCACCAGGTGGTCATCCGCCACGACGGGAATCATCCGGTAGTGATATTTGGCGAACAGATCGGCGAGATCATCACGGGCATCGCCTGATTCCGCGCTGACAACCGGCGAAGTCATAATGCTGCCAAGCGCCGCGTCATCGCCCGCCAAGACCAATTCCCGCAGATCGACGACACCGACGAGCGTGTGGTCCGCCTCACTTTCAACATAAACGTACGATATCTCTTCGTGCTTACGGCCTGATTTGCGGATTAGTGTAAGGACGTTTCCGACGCGATCTGTGGCCGAGGCGGTGACGCAGTCGGTTGACATGATGGCGGCGGCAGTGCTTTCACGCTCGGAAAGTATGGCCTCAATCCGATCAGCGTCTTTCTTCGGTAACAGCGACATCAAGCCGACCATGTGGTCTCTGGGCAGAACGGTGAAAAGGTCGGCCAATTGCGCGACTGACATCTCCGAGAGGATTTTCCTCGCCCGTTCTCGCCGCAGACTGGCGATGATTTGCCGCTGTGCCCGCGGCTCCGCCTCGACCAATGCGTCGGCGGCGGTCTCGGAATCAAGGGCAGAGAAGAAGGCCTGCTGTTCGCGACCCGACAACTCCTCCAATGCGTCAGCCAAATCCTCGCTGGGGAGGTCTTTGACCAGATTACGCGTTAGGGACAAAGTAACGGCGTCAGTGTTAGTGGCGTCTTCGAGAGAGAGCGGCTGGACATACTTCCAGGAGATAAGTCGATCTTTGATCCAACGAATCTTCCCCAGCCCGATCTTACGTAGGAAACCATTGAAGGAGATGTCTACATGGACGATAATCATTCGACCGTGCGATTCGAGCAGATGTACGTCGTTAACGACCTCGATGCGACGTCCGTCCATATCCAGTATTGTCCGTCCCATGAGATGCTCATTGAGGAGCAACCAGCCTACTTGATCCACGAAGGGCGGATACTGCTCACCTTCGGGGGGCTGAACAAATATCGCATCATCCTCAATCTTGACCACCCGATCCCAAGGAATAAACTCCGTCGGTTTTCCCCAGCCGTGTTCAAGATAGATACCGATCGCCTCCGGATAGTGTTCACTCAACTTGAACACCAAGTCGGTCAGTTTGCCAAGCGGCTTCGTGATTTTCCCGGCGCAGACCGGACGTTTGAGAAGTTCGGAGAAGAAACGAAAACGATAGTCACTACTTCCCGCACTGGGATCAGACGGAAGCGCGGGATTGAAGCGTTGCGGACTCATTGAAACACCTCAGGAAAAGAGTTCCGGAAAAAGAACCGAAACGGCAAACAGCGTCGACATGGCTATCACAAACGCAACGATAGTCCAATTGGCGATATTTTGAAAACGAGTATTAACATGCTCTCCCATAAGTTGTCGGTCGTTCAGCAGCAAGATGAGAAACATCAATGCCGCCGGCAATAAGGTCACGGCCACGACCTGAACAAACATGGTGATGGCTATCAGCGGCGCGCCCGGGATCAATACGACGGCCGCGGCTGAAGCGAGCGTTACCAAATAGATCAAGTAGAACCAGGGAGCTTCCTTGACACTCCTATTGAGCGAATGTGCCCAGCCGGATACTTCTCCAACCGCCCAGGAGGTCGACAGCGAAATACAAAGGGCGCCGAGGAACCCGGCGTCAAACAAGCCGATGGCGAAGAGAATCTGAGCCCAGTGTCCCTGCGCCGCCGGCAACAGTGGCGCCAACGCCTTGGCGGTTTGGGAGGCATCCTCGACCACAATCTGCGGCACATGATAGTAAAATGCCGCGCCGGTGGCAACGATGATAAAGATCGCCACGAGACCGGTGAAAAATGACCCGGCGAAGGTGTCGATCTTGCCAAACTTAACGTCGTGCACATCGAGACCTTTGTCAACTACTGCGCTCTGCTGGAAAAAAATCTGCCACGGAGTGATCGTCGTGCCAATATTGGCCATGATGATGAAAATCAGATCGCCGGTCAATCCCTTCGGAAACTCGGGCCAGCAAAATCCTCTCGCCACGGCGCCCCAGCCCGGGGCGGACGGAGTATTCATGGCCCAGATCGCTGCCGGAATGTACACCAGATTGAAGATGCAAAAAGCGAGGGTGATTTTCTCGAAAGTCCAATAGCGGCCGGTCATTACTACCGCCATCAGGATTCCCGTGACAGCCAAGCAAGTCACAAGAGGCGGGATGCCAAACATGCGCATCGCTGCGGTCATGCCGATATATTCTGTTATGAGAGTCAGCCAATTGACAACGGCGAGATCGAATATCGAGAACCAGCCCCAAAAAGCCCCGAAACCGTCGAAGATGGCTTCAGCATGGCCGCGCTTGGTGACGGCACCAAGACGGACGGTCATCTCCTGTATGTAGTATGCCATCGGGATCAGAATAAAGAAGACCCAAAGCAGGTTGAAGCCATACTTGGAACCGGTAACGGCATAAGTGGAGATACCGCCGGCGTCATTGTCGGCGATCATCGTAATAATGCCGGGGCCGAGCACCGCCAGCAGGATAGCTGTTCGACGATTGAGTCGATCGAACCGATGAATGCTCTTGCTGATCCAATACATCCTCGTCCCCAGACAAAGCGATGAAGCCCCGGGCCGATCACCCTGATCTGTAGCTATCAGTATTAGCGGTAAGCATAACCGATGCTTGCGAGTCGACTGCCAGTGTCCGCAATACCGAAGTCGAAAAGTATTGAGTCGTTCTAGCCTTGTCAAGGCGTTTGGAGCGAGGCAACCGACCGGGATAGGATCGTGCGGTTGGCAATTCCTGCTTTGCAGCTTTTAGTTGACACTATCTCAACAATCCGTCAAATTCGATTGAGATAAAGGATGGCTTATGAAGAAAACCTATCTAATTTTTTCCGCAGTACTGGTAGTACTTATCCTGGCGTTCAGCTTCACTAAGACCTATCTCCATTCGCTTGAAGACGAAGCAAAATGGAAGCAGAGAACAGAGGCAATTCACGCCGAACTTGACAGCCTTGAGCGAGAGATGCAGTCCCGATTTAACGAATCCAAAGCGTTTGGCAGCGTGCCGAATGGCAGTCAGAAACCGCAAGAAGTTCAGAGGAAGCCGGAATCGTCTTTGGTCACTCCCGCACCCGCCAAGCCTTTTTCCGAGGAGCCGCTGCAGGTCAAGTCCGAAGAGAAGATCGATTTGGCGGTTGCTGCGGACAACATAGCCGCCGAACCCACACCGGACGAGCTGGCGATCTATAGGTTCTACGTTCAGAGGCGGCTGTCGCTTCCGTCCATAATGTCGGCGTATGAGTTGCGGATGGCCAAAGAACAGATACTAGCGGACATAGGGCGGTCATACGGCATTACGGCTGAACAAGTCCTCAAGATTGTCGATAAGGTCTATGAGTATCGCAGGAAGGGCAACAGCAATTGACAACAAGTATTAAGACGATAGGACTACTGACCGGCGGCGGTGATTGCCCCGGCCTAAATGCCGTGATTCGGGCGGTCGTGCTTTCCGGTAGCTACGAGCATGGCTGGGTAATGGTAGGTTTTCTGGACGGGTTCGAGGGGTTGATGGATGAACGTTACATCAACCTGACACCGCAGTCGGTGAGGGGGATTTTGCCGCAAGGCGGAACCATTCTTGGGACTTCCAATCGAGGTAATCCGTTTGAATGGCGCGTCAAAGATGGCAATGATTGGAAGATCGTCGATCGCTCCGAAAAAGTGTATCAAACGATGAAAGGGCTTGGCCTGGATGCGCTCATTGTGATTGGCGGCGATGGAACCATGACGGTGTCAAAGCTGTTTATGGACAAATACGGTATCAACGTCGTTGGCGTCCCCAAGACAATCGATAACGATCTCAAGGCGACCGAGGTGACTTTCGGATTCGCGACGGCGGTGGTTACCGCCACGGAGGCGCTCGACAAGCTGCACACAACCGCAGCCAGCCATCACCGGGTAATGATCATGGAAGTGATGGGGCGGTATGTCGGCTGGATAGCGCTGGAGTCGGGTATCGCCGGCGGTGCGGATGTCATTTTGCTTCCGGAGATTCCGTACGATATCGAGAAGATCTGCGACAAGATTCACTCGCGTCGTAGCCGTGGTTCCAATTTTGCGATTGTGGTGGTCGCTGAAGGAGCCTTTCCAAAGGAGGGTGAGGTTACCCTGATTAATCCAGAAGAAAAAGGAACCATCCATGCGAAACTTGGTGGTGTGGGGCTAAGAATTGCCCATGAGATTGAGGCGAGAACCGGCATGGAGACACGGGTTACGGTGTTGGGGCACTTGCAGCGCGGCGGCACACCTTGTTCCTTTGATCGCCTTGTAGCAACTCGCTTTGGAAAGGCCGCGATCGATCTCGTCGAGAAGGGAAAATTCGGGCACATGGTCTGCTACCGGGGTGGCAGAATAGAAAGCATTCCTATTGCCGACGCAATCGGCGGGTTCAAAGCCGTTGATCCTCAGGGAGAAGCGGTCAAGACGGCTGAGGCGTTGGGTGTTTCGTTCGGAAGATAGTTGTCTCCGGGTCCTCCTATGGCATCTCCGAGATTTTCGGCAGCCTGATCAGCAGGTGCTCACCCTGCAGAATCTTGTTGGTGATCATGATGAACCGTTTGGTGGTCAGCGATTGCAGGCGGTACGAGACCCACATCTTGTTGCCAACCACTCTCTCGCGACGTGAGCGTTTCTTCGGGGGCATAAAACCGCTCCTATGCTGAGATGGTCTTCAGTTGTTTCTGTCGCGCTTACAGCTAAGAAGTTGTAAGACTCAAAAAGTACGTAAAACGTAAGTAGCGTCTAACCTGTGTGCAATCAACCACGCCTGATCTGTCCGCATGGTGAATGCGGTAGCTCGCAGATCCTGGCGCCCAATGCACACAGCAGTTAAGACAGTTGAATATAGCAAGTTGTTTATTGAACCACAAATTTTTTTTGGCAAGAATTGGGTAATTTCTTGACAGCGCCAAGACGGGGGTCAAGAGACGCTGGCAACCGACTTCCCAGCTTCGGACTCTCGCCTTGTTTTCCCTGTGGAAACGGGATTTTGCTTGACAATCGCCTGAATTATCGCTATCTTTGCCATTGATTACTAGTCTGATAATAGCCACTTCTCACGCTATGGGAGGGCATCATGCCTCGTTTGATAACGTTAGTTTTCGGGTCAGTCGTCGTAATACTGTGCAACTCTCTATTTGCAGCCAACACGCAGCCAACGATCCAGTCTCTCGACAAGATGCCGCTGGCATTCACTCAAAACAACGGGCAGTGGGATTCACATGTCCTATTCCGCGCCGACGCCGGTGGGGCCACGATGTGGTTTACCAAGGAAGGTGTGACCTACCAATTCACACGACGCATTGACCGTGATACCAACGCCTTTTCCAGTCATTCCCGCGAAAGCGGGAATCCAGGTTCGGTAGGTCGGACATTCTTGTCTGACCCTGGACAGGCAGGAATGCCTATCCTACCGAGCGACGGGTACGAGAAAGACTCGGTGGAGCAGCTTGTTCTAACCGCCAAATTCGTTGGCGCAAACCCGAATCCCGAAGTTGTTGCCGAAGGCCAAATGGAATACAAATGCAACTACTTCCTCGGCAATGATCCATCCAAATGGCATACCGATGTTCCCAACTACGAAGCGATCACGCTCAAAGACATCTATCCCGGCATCGATCTGAAATACTATGGCAACGGCGATGGGAAGATGGAATACGATTTTATTGTCCAACCGGGAGCAAATCCAAAGCAGATTGCGATTCGCTATGACGGCGCGGCAGAAGTGTGTGTCGATGATGCTGGACAACTAGTTGTCGAGACCGAGTGGGGCAGGGTGACAGAGCGTGCACCGTTAGTGTGGCAGGTTGTTGAGGGGGATAGAAGAGAGATTACTGCGCACTACGTTCTGAAAGAGGGGAACACGTTTGGGTTCAAACTGGATGAGGGCTATGATCGGGAGTATGCAGTGGTGGTTGATCCGGTGTTGAGTTATAGCACATATCTGGGGGCAAGCGGTGGCGATTTCGCAACTGGTATTGCTGTTGGCCTGTCTAACTGCGCTTACGTGAGCGGTTATACATATTCATCCGATTTTCCTGTTCTCAATCCATACCAGACCGATCAAGGAAACTCCGACGTTTTCGTAACAAAACTGGATAGCATGGGGAATTCATTGATATACAGCACTTATCTCGGCGGTAGTGACCAAGACGATTGTCGACATAATGCTATCGCAGTGGACACCTTCGGATGTGTTTATCTCGTCGGTCGGACGTTTTCGATAGACTTCCCTATCGTGAGTGCATATGACAGTAGCTACAACGGTTGGGTCGATGTGTTCATAACCAAGCTGACCGGTAGCGGTAGCGGACTGGTATACAGTACTTATGTCGGGACGAGTTATGAAGATCAACCCGGAGGGATAGCAGTTGATGTAAATGGCAAAGTCTATGTTACGGGATTCACAAATTCCGCTGACTTTCCGACTCTCAATCCATTGCAGAATGCATTGCATGGTCCCTATGATGCATTTGTACTAGAGTTCAACAGTGTCGGCGTACTCGAATATAGCACATATTTGGGAGGAGCTCTTACGGACTATGGAGTCGATATCGACGTCGACGACGTGGGCAATTGTTATGTGATTGGGGAAACATGCTCATTTGACTTTCCGACTTCAAATGCAATTGACAGCAGTTTCAACGGGTCCCAAGATATCTTCGTAGCCAAGCTAAATGCCACGGGCAGCAGCTTCATCTATAGCACCTACTTGGGGGGTAGTGGCGCGGAGTACGGAGGAGGGATCGCCTTGGATAGAGACGGTCACGCGTACCTTGTGGGTACTACGCAATCCGCTGATTTCCCTCTCAGCAACCCATACCAAAGTGTTAAGCTGGGTTACAACGATGTTTTCGTGTCAAAGATCAGTGCCGACGGTACGGACTTGGCATACAGCACATATATTGGCGGAAGTTCTGATGAGGACGGTGATGGAATCGCCGTCGACACGAATTGTAGCGCTTATATAACAGGCTATACAAATTCCACGGATTTCCCGACCATAAATGCTTTTCAAAGTGGCTTTCAGGGAGGCTACACTGAAGTTTTTGTCGTGAAGATGAAGAGAGTCGGAAACGGCGTGGTTTACAGTAGCTATCTGGGAGGCAGCGGTGACGACGGTGGTTACATGCGGCCGACTTTAATCTCAGTGGATCGGAATGATAATGCCTACATCACAGGGACTACGGGGTCGGTCGACTTCCCAACCATTGCCCCGTTTCAGTCATATCAGGGTGGCGGTGATGTGTTTGTGACGAAATTTGGTCCCTTGCCACCTGATGCCTCTGTACTGCGCATCATCGCACCGGATAGCACTGTTAACTACCTGTCAACGCTGAACCCACAGGCACTAGTGTGCAATGAAGGCGAGAACCCTGAAACTATACCAGTTATCTTTCAGATTGGTTCAACCTATACCGACAACAGCGAAGTTACCCTCTTTCCTGGAGATACAAGCGTCATGACCTTCGCCAACTGGAACGCCGACACCGTCGGCAGTTTCAACATCACTTGTTTCACGACCTTAGAAACAGATAACTACAGGGGAAACGACACCCTAAAAAGCGTCGTCACGGTTGTCGCTGATACGATGGCGCCAGTGATTCAGTCAGTCACTCCGAGTCGTGGAGGTAATACTGGAAGCGTCACGGTGACAGTTGCCGGCGATCGATTCCAAAGCGGTGCGAGGACAAAACTGACCCGAGCAGGTGAGACAGAAATAACGGCTGATTCTGCCATGACGCTGGTGCTTGACTCGACGACGATTATTGCGACGTTCGATCTTCGAGATCGCACCGTTGGCCTCAGGGACGTCGTAGTCACCAACCCAAACAGCACGTCAACGATATTCCATGACGTGTTCAGAATCGAGGCCGGAAACGAGGCGGTCTGGTGCGATGTAATCGGCCCAAGCAGTTTTAGACCGGGACGAACGGAAACAGTATGGGTTGGTTTTGGCAATTCAGGGAACGTGGATGTCAATGACTATTTGTTGAGAATCACTATTCCGGCTTCGGCGCTGTGCCAGCTTGACTCGGCCGACTTTCTTCTTCCGGTAGGCTCTCAAGTCTCTTGGGACTCTATTCCAGCTGGAGGAGTAGCTGGCACAGAGCTCATCATTCCAGTCTGGTTGGTGAGAATGGTTCCGGGTTTCGCGGATGTAATCAATCTTAAAATCACAGTGCCCGGTGGGTATCCCGGTCAGGTTTTTCCCTTACTTGCGGAGATAGGTACGATGATGCCTTCATCTGAGTTCTCTGTGACAGGGAATCTTGCAGTCCTGGAGGCCGCTACGGGGTTCAATCACTTAGTTGACGCTACTATCGACAGTTGGCCAACGCTCCCGATTCCAGGGAGAGTCGATATTGTCGCGGCATACTTGGCAGAGTTTGAACAGCTAATCGGCGGACTCAGGTCGACTTTTGATCAGAGAGGTGTTGGGGGACTCGACAATGTGAACCAAGAACCTAACATACGGCGAGCGTTCTGGGAACATGGCGCAACCACGACCGTCACAGCCATTGCTGCAACAGTTGGTGCTGGAGAGGGAGTAGGACTTATTTTCCAATTGTCTACTGGAGTCGCAGCGGGTTTCGAGGGTGTCATGATGATAAATCAGCATTACAAACGGTACGAGCCTTGGCTGGCCATGGCTCGAGACCCAAACGACAAGATAGGTCCGATCGGCTTCGACACATCGTATGCGTACGTCTCCCCAGATCAAACCTTCAACTACGTCATTTATTTCGAAAACGACTCAGCTGCCACTGCTGACGCCGAGAACATCATGATCATCGACACTCTTGATGCGAACCTCGACTGGAGCACGTTGAGATTCGGCCAGGTCTTCCCGGGTGCGGGGCCTGACAGTATTCGACCCAGCTATAACGCCGTCACCAATTTTGACCCAACAACTGGAGAGCTAAGCTGGTCGTTAAGTAACATTAACTTGCCACCTGACTCGATGCCATATTGGGGCGAAGGCTGGGTCAGCTACTCCGTCAAACCAAGAGCCAATCTCGCATCGGGAACTCAAATTGAAAACATCGCGGCGATCAAGTTTAATGTTAATGACTGGATTCTTGCCCCGATGGACAGTATCCCGATTGTCAACACTATCGACGCGAGTACCCCTAGCAGTTCCGTGGCTACACTGCCTGATACAACCAGAGGGAAGCAATTCAATGTAAAATGGTCTGGATCGGATGAGGTTAATGGCTCCGGTATCGGCTCTTACTCAATCTATGTGAGCATTGATAATGGTTTCTATGAGCTCTGGGCTACAGATTCACTGGCAGATTCGGCGCAGTACACGGGCTCAATAGGACACAGTTATGCATTTTACAGCATCGCTACGGACAATGTCGGACATGTGGAAGCAAAGCCAGCAAGCTACGACGCACGCACGAGTGTGAGCTATCTCTGCGGCGACGCCAACGCCGATAAGGCCGTTGACATCTCCGACGTTGTCTATCTGATCGCCTTCATCTTTTCAGGCGGGTCAGCACCGAATCCGTTGCTGGCTGGTGATGCCAATTGTGACAGCACGGCGGATATCTCGGATGTGGTGTACTTGATTGCCTACATCTTCTCCGGTGGCGCAGCACCGTGTAAGGTGTGTGAGTAGAGCGGCGTTGCAATGCGGCGCGCCCTTCGACAAACTCAGGACGTACGGCGCGCAGCAATATGGCACGCGGCAGGCGAGACTACTGCCGCTCACTTTGCGCGAAAATGCCATTGGCGTGGTCTGGAACGGCATTGGTGCAAGTTCTTGTTTGCTGATAGGTTGCAGTTAACATACACGCGCGCAAATTATTAGAAATATTCTTGACAAGGCGGGAAAGGGCAGTTATAATAAAAGACTTGGACACAGTTGGGCCCATAGCTCAGTTGGTTAGAGCAACTGACTCATAATCAGTGGGTCCCAGGTTCAAGTCCTGGTGGGCCCATAGTATTTTGGGCAATTAGCTCAGCTGGTTAGAGCGTTCGGTTCACATCCGAGAGGTCACTGGTTCAAATCCAGTATTGCCCACCATAGAAACCGTGACGAGGTAGGTTGGTGACTTTGACGGGAAACCTAAAGACTCGATCGAACAGCAAGAGAGACATAGCGGGTTGTTGTGAGATGCACTGGATGGTCAGTGCGTTTTTTTTTCTCTTTGGCTGAGCGACAAGTACCGGAGGCGTGCATAGATGCATGAAGACATTAGGCTTCTAAAGGAGTTGCAGGACATTGACTACTGGATCGGGGAATTGGAGCGATCCAAAGCTTTCTTACCCGACATGATGAGAAACTTACAGGAGCAGATGGCTTCCATGGCCGCTGATCTATCGCAAAAGAAAGCCCGGCTGCAACAAGCTCAGATAGAAGTCAAGGAACTGGAAATCAAGATTGCGAAGACCAAGGAACTCAAGGAGAAATATCAGGAGCAAATGCTCTCGATCAAGACCAACAAAGAGTATGACGCTCTGGTGGCACAGATCGAGGGGGCCAAGACCGAAGTGGCGAAAGACGAAGAACGCTGTCTGGAGTTAATGACCGAGATCGAACAGCTCAAAGCTTCCGTTGCGCGGCTTGATGAGGAGAACACAACCGTTCAGAAGGATAACGCCGGCCGACTTATTGATTTGCAGTTTCAGATTGATTCGGTTCAGGGCAAGATGGACGAGAAAGAAGCTTACCGCGATAATCTGGTGAGAAAAGTGTCCAAGACCGCTATGGCTACCTATGAACGGGTGCGCAAAGGACGCGGCGGCGACGTGGTGGTGGCACTCAAGCGCGGCGCCTGTGGCGAGTGCTTCAAGTCACAGCCTCCGCAGAAGATTCAGCAGATCAAGAAGGGTACCACCATGGAAACCTGCGCTTCGTGCGGCAGGATACTGATCTGGGAAGGGGAAGAATAGCGGGTGGCTCAGATTCTCACGGAAGTGGGTTTGACTTTCGACGACGTGCTGATCGTCCCGCAACTGGCGGAGATTCATCCCCGCGAGGTTGACGTAACGACTCAGCTCACACGCAACATCCGCCTCAATATTCCGCTCATTTCGTCGGCTATGGACACAGTGAGCGAATCGGGACTGGCGATTGCGATTGCCCGCGAGGGTGGTGTGGGAATAATCCACAAGAATATGTCTCTGCAAAAGCAAGCCGAGGAGGTTGACAAGGTCAAGCGGTCGGAAGCAGGGATGATCGTGAGTCCGATTACGCTGACGCGGGACCAGACGATTGGCGAGGCGCTGGCGGTTATGCAGCGCTATTCCATATCGGGAATTCCTATTGTTGAAAATTCCCGTCTCGTTGGTATTCTGACCAACAGGGATCTCCGCTTCCATCCTGCGCCGCAAACGCTGGTCTCGGAAATCATGACCAAGGATAATCTGATCACGGTGCGGGAAGGGACGACGATGGAGCAGGCGAAAGAGATTCTGCACAAACATCGGATAGAGAAACTGCCGATTGTCGATAACCAGATGAATCTGAAGGGAATGATCACGGTCAAAGACATTATGAAGAAGCTCCGCTATCCGAACGCTTGCAAGGACGGTCGCGGACGGTTATGTGTCGGCGCCGCCGTTGGTATCGGAAGTGATCTATTGCCACGCGCCGAGGCGGTTATCGCTGCCGGCGTTGATTTGTTGGTGCTGGACAGTTCGCACGGACACAGCCGAGGCGTTTTGGATGCTGCGAAAACTCTGAAAAAGCGATTCCCGGACACCGACTTGGTTGCAGGCAACGTTGCCACAGGCGACGGGACGAAAGCACTCATTGACGCAGGCGCCGATGCCGTGAAGGTGGGCATCGGTCCGGGGGCGATCTGCACGACTCGAGTGATTACGGGCGGTGGTGTGCCCCAGGTGACGGCGATCATGGACTCGGTCGCGGTGGCTGTAAAACAGAACGTTCCAGTAATTGCAGACGGCGGGATTCGCTATTCGGGGGACATCTGCAAGGCCTTAGCGGCAGGCGCACATTGCGTTATGGTAGGTTCATTGCTGGCGGGGACTGAGGAATCCCCCGGAGAGACGATTCTGCTGGAGGGAAGGAGTTTCAAAGTTTACCGAGGCATGGGATCAATCGGCGCGATGAAGGACGGCGCAAAAGACCGCTATTTCCAGGAGAATGCCGAAGATATGTCCAAGCTGGTGCCTGAGGGCATTGAAGGGCGGGTCCCGTATAAAGGCCCCCTGGCCGATCTGGTATTCCAACTCGTCGGTGGCTTGCGCTCAGGTATGGGACTTTGCGGAGCCAAGAACATTGAGGATTTGCGTACTAAGACAAAGTTTATTAGAGTAAGCACAGCCGGTCTAAGGGAAAGCCATCCGCATGATGTGACGATCAGCAAAGAGGCGCCCAATTACCGTATGATGTATTAGTGGTATAGGGAGTAGTTTTTGAGTCCAATATATTCCGAAGCAGGCGATGCAGCCGCGTCCGGCAGTTGCCGGATGAGGAAAGTCCGAGCTTCACTGAGCAGGATACCTCCTAACGGGAGGGCGGAGCAATCCGACGGAAAGTGCAACAGAAAGGATACCGTCCCGACACATTCGTGTCGGGATAAGGGTGAAATGGTGGTGTAAGAGACCACCGGCGGTGGGAGTAATCTCGCCGGACCGGCAAACCCTATCCGAAGCAAGACCAAATAGGGGAGAAGAGCTGCTCAGACTCGTTATTACTCCCGGGTAGGTTGCTTGAGGTCCCATGCGAGCGGGATCCCAGAGGAATGGCTGCAGGGCCTTAGGCCTGAACAGAACTCGGCTTACGAACTGCTTCGGAATTTTTGTTTTTGAAGAGGCATTGATTGATCCTGAAAAGCCGCGTGAAAATGCGCTGGATGGTCGCCTCCGACCCGGACTATCGGGTGGTCGAGCAGATTTCGAAAGAAGTGAATCTGCCATCACTGATAGTCAAGATATTGGTTAATCGGGGTATGACCGGCGCCGCTGAGATCGAAAAGTTCATCAATCCGAGCATGACCGACCTCTGCGATCCCTTTCTGATCCCCGGCATGGAAGCCGCGGTGGAACGGACCCTGCAAGCGCTGCGCGAGAACGAGACCATCATGATCTACGGCGACTATGATGTTGATGGCATTACCGCCGCATCATTGATGTTCTTGGTTCTCAATAAGCTGGGCGCCAATGTGCATTACTATTTGCCCAATCGACTGGTTGAAGGATATGGATTGTCGGAGGAAGGGATTCTGGAAGCGGAAAAGAAGAAGGCTTCACTGATTATATCCGTCGATACGGGTATTACCGCCAACCGCGAGGTCGAATACGCCAAAGAGAAATTCATCGATTGCGTGATTACGGATCATCACGAGCCGGGTGAAAGTCTGCCGCTGGCGGCCGCAGTCGTAAATCCGAAGATTAGCGGCGAACACTCGGTTGGACGAGAGTTGTCGGGGGTCGGTGTTGCGTTCAAATTCGCCCAAGGGTTGTTCCGCAAACTTGGGCAGGATGAGTCGGAGCTTGAAGAGCATCTTGATTTGGTAGCGCTCGGGACATCGGCGGACGTTGTGCCGCTCGTGAATGAGAACCGGGTACTGACATATTTCGGCATCAATCAAATTTTGCGGTCTTCCAAGCCGGGACTGAAGTCGCTGGTCTTCGAGTGCGATCTGATGGGCAAGGAGATCACTACAAGTCAGATTGTCTTCATTCTCGCTCCGCGTATAAACGCCGTCGGTCGGTTAGGAGGCGCCGAGAAAGCGATTAAGTTACTAACGACCAAGGACACTGCTACCGCCAGCAGTATTGCCAAGTTTCTCGAAATCGAGAATCAGCGGCGCAAGTCAATTGATGAAAGTACACTTGAAGAAGCGCTACAGCAGATCGAAAAGACCGTAGATGTGGAAAACGACAAGGCGATCATCCTGAATTCTTCCGGTTGGCATCAGGGCGTAATCGGGATTGTGGCTTCGCGTTTGGTCGAGCGTTTCTATCTGCCGACAGTGCTCATCGCCGTCGACAATGACGAAGGTAAGGGTTCCGGCAGGTCCATACCCGGGTTCCATCTTCACGATGCGCTGAAGAGTTGTGAAGATCTGTTGTTGCGTTACGGTGGGCACAAGTACGCCGCCGGGTTGTCAATTGCGCCGGGAAATATCCAGAAATTCCGCGAGCGCTTCAAGATTGTCGCGGCCGCTAAGCTGGTGCCTGATGATTTAGTACGCAAGCTGCAAATCGACGCTGAACTTGATCTGGATGACGTCGATTTTGAGATGGTCAAGATGTTGGAACGATTCGCACCGTTCGGACCGGAAAACATGAAGCCGGTTTTTGTTACCCGCAATCTGGAAGTGGTCGGGCAACCGCAGGTCGTGGGCAAGAATCATTTGCGGATGCGAGTGCGTTCCGGGCAGAAAATTTTTGATGTCATCGGCTTTGGTTTTGGCGATTTCGCAGAACAGCTTTCGATGCAGGGACTCGACTTCGATATGGCTTATGTCATTGAAAAGAACGTTCATAACGGCGTCACCAAGATTCAGCTTCGAGTCAAAGACATTCGTTGGAGTTAGGGCATGTCCGTGTTTGACGACTATGTCCGTCGAGACAAACGCGCTCTGGCCCGAGTCATCACCCACATTGAGAATCGTCGCGAGAATTATCGGCAGTTGTTAGCCGCCGTCTCACGACTACCGCACCACGGATATCGTGTCGGTATAACCGGTCCACCGGGCTCTGGCAAGTCGACGCTGGTAGATGCGCTGGTGTTGCGCTATGTCCGGCAGGGACTCAAAGTCGGCGTGATCGCGGTCGATCCGTCCTCGCCATTTACCGGCGGCGCCTTGCTGGGGGATCGCATTCGCATGCAGCATCTGGCTAATCGTGACAGTGTCTTCATTCGCAGTATGGCATCTCGCGGCGAATCGGGAGGATTGGCGGCGGCAACACGTGATGTAACCAAAGTTCTTGACGCCTTTGGAATGGATCTGATCATCATCGAAACCGTGGGCATCGGACAAATCGAGTTGGATATTGTGGAAGCCTGCGACAGCGTCGTTGTCGTCCTGGTTCCGGAATCGGGGGATATGATTCAGACGATGAAAGCCGGTTTGATGGAAATTGCGGACGTATTCTGCGTGAACAAGATTGATCGTCCCGGCGCCGATCGACTGCTTAGCATCCTCAACAGCATGGTTCATGAGCGACAGACGGCAAGCAGTGTGGAAATACGCGCGGTCGGAACAAACGGCATGAGTGGAGAGGGTGTAGATAGTTTAGCGGAGGCGATTGAGAAACATCGCGGTGTGATCACAACCGGCGGTGAACTTGAGCGACGAAGAAGCAGCCAACTCAAGGCGGAGATTGTTCACGCCGTACGTGATCGGGTGGTGAGACAGTTGGAAGAGACGATCGATTTTGACGGCCAATTCGAGAATGTCAGCCGGCAATTAGCCAGCGGCGAATTGGATTTGTATGCCGCCGCAGATATGATTTACGACCGCTACTTTCGCAAGTAGCGCTGTGGCGGCCGCGCCGATCAAGGTTGTCGTCGCGGGGCGCTGATGTACAAATGGTTGCTTAGGAAGGAAACGACAGATGGCAAAAATCCGAAATCAAGCAGAGATATCTGAGCAACAGTTTGCCGAAGCCATGAAGAAGGCGTACGCCGGGTGGAAGGCGGCTGCGGAGGCTAAGACAAACAAGAACAGGAAATATGTCACCGTCTCCTCGGAACCGGTAAATCCCCTTTATACACCCGCAGACACGGAGAACATTGATTTTCTGCACGATGTCGGATTCCCGGGTGAATACCCATATACACGCGGTGTACATCCGTCGATGTATCGCGGCAAGCCCTGGACGATGCGACAGTTTTCCGGCATGGGGACACCGGAGCAGACGAATCAGCGATATCATTTCCTTCTAAGCCAGGGGCAGCATGGGCTATCGGTGGCGTTCGATCTGCCGACGTTAATGGGATATGATTCGGATCATGAAAGATCACTAGGAGAAGTCGGCAAGTGCGGTGTGGCGGTCGATACGCTGCTGGACATGGAGAAGATTTTCAAGGGCATTGATCTCGGCAAAATTTCGACGTCGATGACGATCAACGCTCCGGCATCGGTGCTGCTGGCAATGTATATCGTGGTGGCGGAAAAGCAGGGAGTGCCGCCGGAGAAGCTGCGCGGAACGCTGCAGAATGACATTCTCAAAGAATACATCGCGCAGAAGGAGTGGATTTATCCCCCCGAAGCGTCGGTCAAGCTGATTGTCGATACAATCGAATTCGGCACGAAACAGATGCCGTTATGGAATACGATTTCTATTTCCGGCTATCATATTCGGGAAGCAGGCGCCACGGCGGTACAGGAGTTGGCCTTTACGCTGGCGGATGGATTCACCTATATCGAGAAATCCATTGAGCGCGGGTTGGATGTTGACGAATTCGCGCCGCGCCTATCGTTCTTTTTCAATGCGCACATGGATTTCTTTGAGGAGATTGCCAAGTATCGGGCAGCAAGACGGATTTACGCCAAGCGAATGCGTTACAAGTATGGCGCCAAGAGTGAGCGATCGTGGATGCTACGGTTCCATACGCAGACCGCCGGATGCTCGCTTAATGCGCAGCAGCCGGAGTTAAACCTGATCCGTACGGCGTATGAGGGGATGTCAGCAGTGTTGGGTGGGACACAGTCGCTGCACACGAATTCAATGGATGAGACATTGGCGTTGCCATCGGACAAGGCGGCGCTTTTGGCGCTCCGCACGCAGCAGATTTTGGCGGAAGAGACCGGAGTAATTAATACCATCGATCCGTTGGCGGGATCATACTACGTTGAGGCAATGACGAATCGCATGGAAGCGGAGTGTGAGGCGTATTTCGCCGAGATCGATCGTCGCGGAGGTGTAATGCGCTGTATCGAAGAGGGTTTCCTGCAACGCGAAATCGCCAAGGCGGCATACACATACCAACGAGAAATCGACAACAAAGAGCGGATCATTGTCGGCGTAAATGAATACGTGCTGGAAAATGAGCGAATCGACATTCCAATTTTGAAGATTGATGAATCAGTGGCGGAGTCGCAGCTGCAGTCGATTAAGAAAGCCAAGTCGATTCGCGATCAGGATAAAGTGACGCGAACCCTGAATAACTTGCGGCAGGCGTGCCGTGACAACAAAAACACGATGCCATTCATCATCGATTGCGTGCGGCAGTATGCGACGATGGGGGAGATTTGTGACGCGATGAAGGATGTCTATGGAGAGTATATTGAACCGCCGAACTTCTAGTTGACGTCGATCAGGGCGCGAGGATTTGAATAAAGCTGTGTGAGCAGAGAGATATATGAGCGACAAAATCAGAATTCTGTTGGCCAAAGCCGGTTTGGATGGTCATGACCGGGGAATCAAAGTTATCGCGGCGGCGTTTCGGGATGCCGGATTTGAGGTGATCTACACCGGTCTGCGCCAGACGCCGGAAATGATTGTGGATGCTGCTTTGCAGGAAGACGTCGACGCCGTCGGAGTGTCGATTCTGTCCGGCGCGCACATGACACTTTTTCCGGCGATCCGCAAATTGATGGAAGACCGCAATTGCGCCGATATGATCTTGTTCGGCGGCGGCATAATGTCAGAAGACGAGATCACCGAACTGGGGCGCAGAGGTGTGAGCAAACTGTACGGGCCGGGCACTTCGACAATTGAAATCGTCGAATACATCAAGGGCGCAGTGGCCAAAAAGCGGGCGGGCGAGAAGCTGGTGTAGGGTGCGCGGAGTGTTAGCCCGCCGGTGGCTACGACAGTTCCCCATTTTGCAGTTGATTTTCTTGCGTGTTCCACTTACATTCGTGACAATGAACTTAGCTTAATTGTTGGGAGACAATATGATTTACAACGTTTCTGATGCTCAGCAGCCGGTTCGGGACATGATGAAGGAGATCGGCCCGAAATTAGAGGAGATGGGACGGGTGCATGATCGGCAGCCGGATGCTTTTGCGCATGACATCTTTCAGTTTATCGCCGGCAAAGGGATGGTCGGTTACACCATGCCCAAGGAACTGGGGGGTGGCGGTCGTACGGGGCTGGAGTACGCGACTCTGATCGAGGAAATCGCATACTACGATCCGCCTTCCTCGCTTTTGGCTGCGGTCAGCCAGCTTGCTTGTGATCCAATTATCCATCACGCCAACGACGAACAGAAGAAAAAATACATTCCGCCGTCGGCTTCCGGCAAATGGATTCCCGCGTTTGCGTTGACCGAGCCGAATGCCGGTTCCGATGCCGCCAATCAATCGACGGTGGCAACGGTGGACGGGGATCATTTCGTGATCAACGGCGAGAAGATTTTCATCATGCATGGCGATGTCTGTGACTTTGCGGTCGTGTTCTGCAAAATTCAGGAGGGGGACGCGCGTGACAAGGTGTCGGCGATTCTGGTTCCCAGCGATGTGCCCGGTTTCAAGAAGGCGACGTTGATGAACAAGATGGGTATGAAGTACGCCACCACCGGCAGAATGTGGTTCACGAATGTAAAAGTGCCGAAGTCGAATCTGATGGGGGAAATTGGCAAAGGGTTCAAGTATGCTATGCAGACTCTGGATGGTGCACGCATCGGTATCGCGGCGCAGTCGACCGGTATGGCTCGACGCGCTCTGGACGAGTCAATCAAGTATGCCAAAACCCGTCAGGCATTCGGCGCGCCGATTGCCAAGCTGCAGGCAATTCAATGGATGATTGCCGATATGGCGACAAAGGTTGCGGCGGCGAGTCTGATGACTTACAAGGCTGCGCAGTTGCAGGATGCTGGTGCCAAGTTCGGTCTGGAAGCGGCACAAGCCAAGTTGTTCGGTTCCGAAGCGGCGAATTTCTGCTGCGACCGCGCGATGCAGATTCATGCCGGTTATGGCTATATCGGCGAGTTCTCGATGATCGAGAAGCTTTATCGCGACCAGCGCGTGTCGGAGATCTACGAGGGGACATCTGAAGTCCAACGTCTCGTGATCGCCGCCAATTATTTGCGCGGTTGATGCGGTAGCATAACCCGATTTTGATTTTGTAAGGGCGCATGGCTGTGCGCCCTTTTATTGTTAGGATACACCAATGCCGGACAAGTGGCACAGCAATTTCGATCCAAAGAAGTTCCTATCACGCGTCGATCTTGCGAAGCTGCTAAAGCGAAATGCCGCACATGAGAGCAATCAAGTCGCTAAACTAGGCGGCCCTTGCTTCCTCTGTTCGGAACCCCATGGCGTCGGACTGATACTGAATGATGGATCCTATCTGTGCCACAGGTGCCTTGAAGAAGTCTCTGCAATCTCCTATCCAGAAGAATACGAGTCTGCTCGACGGACCTGGCTCGAGAATTCTGCTGCCCGAAAGGTCGCTCGCGAGGCACTCGTTCACTCCGACGGATTCCGAAAAGCTAGCATCATATTCCAGGGAGCGTGCGTTCCTGCGTTTCTTCTGCTTGGTGCGAGTCTCTTCTTTCGACTGAATCTATCTTTACCCGTGAACGTCGCGTTGGGTGCTGCCGGATTGGTCTTCTGGGGGACAGGATCACTTTGCAGCAACCGGTTCGACCATAGGCTATCTTCGTGGGACAAAGCATACCCAGAACCTCAACAACCACAGGTATTCCATTTTCATCATCCCATGGCAAGACTGACGGAGAGAGACAAGCTGATATTGAAGGTTTTCAACAATTGGCCGGGATACCCTCCTTTCTGGGACTATCTGAGAGGGGTGGTGCTCCAGCGCGACAGCGGTCGATGTCAAGTAAGCGGTTGCCCGTCGCGGGCTACTCTGCACGTCCACCACAGAACTCCCATATCTAAAGGCGGGCAGCACACTCCGAACAATCTTGTAACCCTCTGTGAGTTTCATCACGCACTGGAACCGGACGGAATGCACCAAGTTACGTGGGATACTGCCAAGAGCAAGTTCATGACGATGGTGAAAGAGCATCATAGAGCCAATCCCGTCGAAGCCGGAACACATCTGGTTCATGCACATCATAGGTGACTAGAGCTTATTTCCCCGCAGGAGCTCGAGCACATCAAGGTATTGTATGGACTAGCATGCCCCAAGTGTGGCAACCAGGCGCTCGGCATGGTAGTGAATTGCGAGCACAAAGAGGTGTACGTATCTTGTGCAAATTGCGGAATGGGCCTGAAGACTGCAAGACAGCTACCCGAAGAGACCGGTCCTTTGCTGGCGAAGCATTTTGCTGTGACGCGGAACAGGGGTTCATGGCAGTACAGTACAGACGAGTACGATCGTCGAAGAGCCGAGGAGAAACTTACTACCAAGAATGGTTGGTCGGCAAAGGGAGCGAAAGACAGAAGAAAGCAGCAGCCGATCTGCCCTATTTGTGGAGCACCGATGAGGATGGTTCGACCTCGCCCCGGCGACGACTGGAAGGCGTTCTGGGGTTGTACGCTGTACAAGGTTAACGGTTGCCGGGGGACGATAAAAGCTTGACGCCGTGGTCTTGACTTTGGGCATGCCCAGCGTGCAGCGGTAGGCAGGGAGCTAGGTGAGGGCGCACTGCCGTGCGCCCCTACAGCTTCCGCCTGTGTTGAATTCACATTGATGGTGACACTGGCGTGCGCCCATACGGAGTCACGACTATTCGTTACGGAAGTATTCGTCCAGGTGCCATTTGAGAGGATTCTCTCGGATGTACTTGCGTATCTGAGAGAGTTCGCGAGGATTACGAATAATGTGCTCATGGTAGTTGCGTTGCCAGACGTGTTGCCTTGGCGAGTGGAACTCTTTTCGCACTCGAGTGGTCACGACCGCCTTGAACTGTGCCACCAGCGATCCCAGTGATCTTGCCGGGCGTTGTAGGGGCGCACGGCTGTGCGCCCTGTTGGGGTAAGATACCGGGAGTTGATCGCCATAAGTGATGAAAACAATACCATGAAAGTGGTTGGGCATGACGACGAACTCGTCGAGCACAATCTCGGTGCGCACCTCGGCAGTGCGGAGCCACTCCTCTTGCACAATCCTTCCGCTGCCGCTCAGGTCAATATGATCGCCATTCACGACGCCGAACAGCGACGCGTGGTCAGCCGCGCAGAGGGTGAGGAAGTACGCCCCTTCTTGAGTATAGTCGTAGTCCTGCAAGCGAAGGGAATGGCGACGATAGTTACTCATAATAGTGAATATAGAAGATACACTGCCGTGCGGCGGTACAAAATCTTGGCTGCAATGGATCAAGGGCGCACTGCCGTGCGCCCCTACGAAGGCCCAGACGTGTTTAGTCAAGGGCGCACTGCCGTGCGCCCCTACAGTGTCCGCCAGTGTTGGATTTATCTTGATGCCAACGCCGTCATGCGTATCTTGCGGGTGCTATGCAGCTAAGGAAATCGGGCGCACTGCCGTGCGCCCCTACACGAGGAACCGCCATTAGTCATCAGAGTGCAGGGTGAGTATGTTGAAGCTCGGTGAGTTCGAAGTAGATTGCATCGTCGAGAATCGGTTCTATCTTGATGCCGGTTCGGTGTATGGGATCGTTCCCAAAACGATCTGGAGCAAATTGCAACAAGCCGACGACGATAATCTGCTGCCGTTTGACATCAATGTCTTTCTGGTCAGAGCGCATGGCAAGAATATCCTCTTGGACTCGGGTCTCGGCGATTTTCTGCTGGAGAAGCAGCGTAAGCTATACGGCTGCGAGAAACCGTCCAATCTGGTTCCGGCGTTAGCGGCGCTTGGCCTGTCGCCGAGTGATATTGACTATGTAGTGTTGTCGCACTTACATTGGGATCATGCCGGGGGATGTATAAAGAAGGTCGACGGTAAGCCGAAGGTCGTCTTTTCCAAGGCGCGGCATGTGATTCATCAGGAGGAGTGGGAGGACGCCAACCACCCCGATGAGCGGACTGTCGGAGTGTACCTGCCTGATCGGCTTCGAGCAATCAGTGACGCCGGACTGTTGGAGTTGGTGTCTGAGAACAGGGAAATCATGCCGGGTGTGAAGGTCGTTAAGATCGGTGGGCACACGCGGGGACAGCTTGGCGTAGAGGTCGAGTCGGAGGGAAGCAAGTTGATCTACTACGCCGACAACTTCCTGAGTTGCCACCATCTTAAGATACCTTACGTCTCGGCGGTGGATCTGTTTCCGCTCGAAACGCAGCGCTGCAAGCGGGAGGTACTGCCCAAAATCGTTGACGGGGGCTGGTATGTGGCGATGGATCACGATCTTGAGTACAAAGTCACACGCGTCAAGTTTGATGGTCTGAAGTACGTCTGTGAAAAAGTGAATGTGTAGTACCAGCAATTAGCTGGTGAAAACAATGTCAAGACGGTATCGTAGAGAGTGAGATATATGTCGATTGAGGAAAAACTTACCCGGCTGCGCAGGAAGCAAGAACAGGCGAAGCTCGGTGGCGGGCCGGAGAAGATAGCGGCACAACACGCCAAGAATAAACTGACGGCGCGCGAACGTTTGGAACTGCTGCTTGACCCCGGCTCGTTTGAGGAGTTCGATATGTTCGTTGCACATCGCTCGAGCGATTTCGGACTTGACAAGCAGAGGGTACCCGGCGACGGCGTGGTCACCGGTTGTGGACTAATCGACAATCGCATTGTGTTCGTTTTCAGTCAGGATTTTACGGTTTTCGGCGGCTCGTTGTCGGAAGCACATGCGGAGAAAATCTGCAAAGTGATGAAGGCGGCGATGAAGATTGGCGCACCAATCATCGGGCTCAACGATTCCGGTGGCGCGCGTATACAAGAAGGGGTTGTCTCTCTGGGTGGTTATGCAGACATCTTTCTGCTGAACACGCTGGCGTCCGGCGTAGTGCCGCAAATCTCGGCCATTCTGGGTCCATGTGCGGGTGGAGCTGTTTACTCGCCAGCGATCACTGACTTCGTCTTCATGGTCAGAAAGTCATCATACATGTTCGTCACGGGACCAAACGTTGTCAAGACCGTTACTCATGAGGACGTAACGATGGAGGAACTGGGTGGCGCGGATACTCATGCAACCAAGTCGGGCGTGGCGCATTTCGCCTGCGACTCGGAAGCGGAGGCGATCATCGGTATTCGCAGGTTGATGTCTTATATCCCGTCAAACAACGTGGATGATCCACCGATTAAAGAGACAACCGACCCATCCGATCGCTGTGAAGAAAAGCTGAATTATTTGATCCCCGACAATCCCAACAAGCCCTACGACATGACCGAGGTGATCAGATTTATTGTCGATGAGGGAGAGTATCTTGAAATTCACCAGGATTATGCTCCCAATATCACAGTCGGCTTTGCGCGACTCGGTGGTCGATCGGTGGGTATCGTCGCAAATCAACCGGCTCATTTGGCTGGTGTGCTCGATATCGATTCTTCGAACAAGGGTGCGCGTTTCATTCGTTTCTGCGATGCTTTCAATATCCCGATTGTGACATTCGAGGATGTGCCCGGTTTTCTGCCCGGTGTTGCGCAGGAGCATGGCGGCATCATCAAGCACGGCGCAAAACTGCTTTATGCCTATTGCGAGGCGACGGTTCCGAAAATCACCGTGATCACGCGCAAAGCATACGGTGGCGCTTATGACGTCATGAATTCCAAACACGTGCGTGGCGATATGAACTATGCCTGGCCAACGGCAGAGATTGCGGTGATGGGTCCCAAAGGCGCGGTGGAAATCATTTTCAAAAAGGAGATCGAGTCATCACCCGATCCGCAGAAGATGCTCGATGAGAAGATCGCCGAGTATACCGAGAAGTTCGCCAATCCTTATATAGCCGCGGAGCGAGGATACATCGACGATGTGATCGAACCAGTGCAGACACGGCCGCGTCTAATTCGAGCGCTGGCGATGCTGGCTACCAAGCGCGACAACAACCCGCCCAAGAAACACGGCAATATCCCGCTGTGACGATTCCGCATTTGATCCATCGGTAGAGCAGTTAGCCGGAAGCTCCTGATTCTTCAGGCGTCGTCAGGAATCCTTTCCTGACGACCTTGACTGGCTTGATGAACTGGCAGCAAAGGATTCCTGCCAGCTCCTCGAAGAAGCATGGCAACATACCGCTGTAGTGATTCCGCATCCGATCCATCGGTAGAGCAGATGGGCGGAAACGTCTGATTGCAAGTACGGTCTAGAAAAGAAAAATGATGGCGACGCCGCCGACCGCAGCAGCAGTGCCGAAGATCGCGCGGATGCTGGGTCGTTCCTTGTGAATAACCATCACCAGTGGGATGATGAACAACGGCGTCGTTGCCATCAATGTAGAAGCAATGCCGATTTTGGTGTACTGGACCGAGAGCAATGAAAGCCAAATTCCCAGAAAGGGACCGACGACAGCCGCTGACCCGATAGCGGTCATGGCCTTGCTGTCCTTGAGCGCCTCCCGGATGCGGGACAGGCGTCCAGTTGCGATTACTATGATCCAGATGGCGGCAGTGGCACTCACCATCCGCACAAAGGAAGCATTTAGAGGCGGTATGTTGTCGCCCATGCCGACTTTCGCCATTGTCAAGGCGACTGCCTGTGCCAGCGATCCGCATATCCCCAGCAAGTACCCGAGCGCCTTTGGACCGGCCTGAGCGCCGAATGAATTGCGACTGCGTTCAAGAATGACCCAACTAATCCCCGCGAGAGTCAGGGTGATTCCGAGTAGATCAAGCAGACCCATCTGCTGGCCGACAAAAGTCCAGGCAATGATCACGGCGAATATGGGCGAGGAGGCGGTCAGCAGCGAGGAAATGCGGGGACCGAGGATCACCAACGACTTGAAATAGCAGCCGTCGCCGATTGTGAGGCCGATGATGCCGCTGATCGCCAAGATGAGGAGTTGATGATAATCGCAAGAAGCTGGGAGGATCTGCCCTTCTATCAACAGGTTGCCGGCAGCGAGCAGAAGCGCTGCGAGAGTAATGCGAATCGTGTTGATGGCAAAAGAACCGACCCGCCTGCCGGCATAACCAAACAAGATCGTTCCGAAAGACCAGCAGACAGCGGTCGACAATGCAGCCAGTTCACCGAAGTATTGCACAGCGCCTCATAGAACGATATTCAAATACCACGAAGACCATAGGTGCGCAACGACTTTCTTTCTCTGTCCCTGAGAAAACGCTGTGGCCGGAAAAAAGCCCAATCTTTCGGGAAATCGTTTGTATAAGTACGTAAAATGTCGAAGAATAGAGTAATTAGATACATCTTGCATGGTATGCGACCTCCTGTGACATTGTTGGTCGCAATTCCCTGTAATTCCGGAGGAACAAAATGAATGCAGCAGCAATACTCAAGAGAAAAGGGAGCAATGTTGTCACGGTATTCCCAGATGCCAGTATCCGCGAAGCCATGCGAGTACTGATTAAGCGCCGAGTAGGATCGTTGGTCGTTTTGAGCGAAGCGCGCGAGGTGATCGGCATCATTACCGAGCGAGATATCTTCCGACTGACTTATGAGCATGAGGGGAAGATCATGGATATTCCGGTGAGCGCCGTAATGACAACCAATCTGATCGTCGCTTTGCCGTCTGACTCCCTCGACTATCTGAAAGGGATGATCACCGAAAACCGCATCCGACATCTACCGGTCATGGACAATGGCAAGCTTGTTGGAGTGGTCTCCATCGGCGATATCATCCGTGAGGAAGTATCGGAGGTGGCGGTCGAGAACAGATACCTGAAGGATTACATTGCCGGTGTGTATCCGGCGTAATCTAGTGTTCCACCCATCTTGACTCGAAACCGGTTCCCGACCAGGAGAGCGGAAGCAACATTGATGGGACTGTTGAGAAAGTATGGTGGTCTGTCATTCTGAGCGCAGAGACTGTGTCGCAATTAGTCTTAGCGTGGGGTGCCCCACCACTTGTGGTGGGATCGTTGGCTCTTGCTCCACAACCCATGGCGTAGCTGGACGGTATTTGGAAATTGCGACACAGTCTCGCAGCGAAGAATCTCGGACGTGTATGATGTAACAATTTGGAGATTCTTCGTCGCGCTTCGCGCTCCTCAGAATGACACACATAGAGGTTCTTCAACAGTCCCTGATCTGTGCCGTACGGTCCAACATGGAGATAATTCTTGTCGCGCCCGTCGATTTGCCGTATAGTTACAGCTTGTTGGCTAAACCGGACTTAGGGTTCGGACGATAGCTTTAGCAATATCGCTGTGGAGGTTCGATGCTGCCTGTTGACAAACAGATGGAGATAATCCGCGAAAATACGGTGGAGATACTGCCGGAAGGGGAACTTGAGAAGAAACTCGCCAAGGCCGTCGCAACAAACACTCCGCTGGTCGTCAAACAGGGTTTCGATCCGACCGCCCCGGATATTCATTTGGGGCATACCGTCGGATTGCGCAAACTCAAGCAGTTTGCCGAGTTGGGGCACCGGGTTGTTGTAATCGTCGGTGACTACACGGCGCTAGTGGGGGATCCATCAGGACGATCGGCCACACGCCCGCAACTTTCAATAGGGGAGGTTGAAGCCAATGCCACAACTTATCTCCAACAGTTCAGCAAGGTGATGTCGCCGCACAAATTCGAGGTCAGGCGCAATGGTGAGTGGTTCGCTGACATGTCGTTTGCAAATATCCTGCGGTTGGCCGGGAAGATGACGTTGGCGCGGATGCTGGAGCGCGAGGATTTCACCAAACGGTGGAAAGACGAGGCGCCGATTTCAATTCACGAATTGCTCTATCCGTTGATGCAGGCGTACGATTCGGTGGCGATCAAGGCGGACGTCGAGCTTGGCGCTACCGAACAGAAGTTCAACCTGCTTACCGGAAGACAGATTCAGGAAGCTTATGGTGTCGAGCCGCAGGTTGCGTTGACATTGCCGGTGTTGGAAGGTATTGACGGCCTGCAGCGAATGAGCAAGTCGATCGGCAACTACATCGGTGTGTCGGAACCGCCACGGGAGATTTTCGGCAAGATCATGTCGATACCTGACAGACTAATTATTCCATATTTCCAATTGGCGACAGCCTGCCCGGCAGGGCGAATCGCGGAGATCGCTAAGGCCATGAAGTCCGGCGAAAACCCAATGCAGTATAAGAAGGAACTCGGCAGGGCAATTGTCGGTATGTACTACGATGCACAGGCGGCCGAAGAAGCTCAGGGCGAATTTGAGAAGATATTTGCGAAGAAAGGGCTACCGAACGATATTATCGAGTTCGACTACAGCTGGAACGAGCACCAGATCTGGCTGCCTAAGTTGATGGTCAATCTGAAGATAATGAGCAGCACCAGTGAGGGTTTACGCATGATCAAACAGGGTGGCATCTATCTCGACGGCGAGCGGGTTGCTGACGACAAGATCAAGATCGAAGTCGAACGTGAGTACCTGCTAAAGGTGGGCAAACGGGGATTCTATCGCATAAGAGGGAATATAGCCTGATGTCGAACCGGGGTAGAAGTCTGGCATTCGCCGTACTGGCGGCGCTGCTTATTTCGGGCTGTGCTGCGAGCAAACCAACCGCTAAACCCGCGTTAGTGCCGCACGCCGCAGATGTCCAGAAAGAGATGAATCCGGATGCCTACAATCATTACACGAATGCGATCATCTATGAACAGGAGCAGATCTGGGATGAGGCAATCAAAGAATACGAAGTAGCCCTATCGTATGAACCGCTGTCTTATGATATCCGCATGGCGCTGGGATCGCTCTATTTTAATATGAACCGCACGAGTCAAGCGCTGGATGCGTTGCTGCCGATACCGGCGAAAACGGGAGACACTTACCGGTTGCTGGGGGACTGCTATCGACAACTCAATCGTGATGACGAAGCCTGGGCGGTCTACAGGCGGGCGCTGGTTGACGATTCGAACAACGTTAGTCTCAACTACAACCTTGGATTGCTCGCAGCCAAGCAGCGCAAATTGGATGAAGCCGCCAAGTATTTCCAGGTGGCGGCGCATTATTCCGGCAACCCCAAGCTGTTTCAGCAGATCGCGGAGATGTACGCCGGTATTGGCATGTTCGACTCGGCGACGGTGCTACTGGAGAGGGCAATCACGCTCGACACGGAGGATCCATCGCTCTATTCGCGGCTATCAGTCTACTATCACGCCGGAGGCAAAAAACTCGAATCCAAGAACGCGTTGTATCGAGGAGTGCGAAACTATCCCAACGATGCGCGACTGCGGGCGCAGTTGATCGAGACCTATAACTCCGAAGATAATCTGGACTCTGTTGCGGTAATCGCACGACAACTTGTTGATTTGCCCAGCACGGATAAGGTCATCTATGAGCGGATCGGTCAAGTGCTTCTGAGAGCCAAACTTGATACGTTGGCGGAGGCGTCATTCAAGAAGGCGCTGGCGATTGACAGTACCAGTCGCTACGCGATGTTCTATCTCGGTCGCATGGCGATGGACAAGAAACAATATGACTCGGCGAAAACCTACTTCACGAGATTAGTGGGGATTGATTCTACGACGCCCGACGGCTGGGTCAATCTGGCGGCTATATATGAGCAGCAAAAACAACCTGACAAATCAATGGAACTCTTGCAGCAGGCGCTTACGCACGTAACCGCCGATCGCGACAATGTGCAGTTCTATCTGGCACGGCTATTGGCCGGCAAGCAGATGGCGGATTCATCGCTGGCGCTTCTCAAGCAGATAATCGCCGAAGGAGGCGATACCGTCAGGGCATTGTTCATGATCGGCGTTCAGTATGAACACGACGGCAATTTCGATAAAACGGTAGAAACGTTCGAGTTGTTGCTGTCGATTGACAGCGCCAACGCTCAGGCACTCAACTATCTCGGTTACACGTTAGCCGACAAGAGCGTGCGATTGGACGAATCATTGCAGATGATTCAGAAAGCGGTTGTGGCGGACACCGCCAACGGGGCTTATCTCGATAGCTACGCCTGGGTCTTGTATCGATTGGGGCGCTATGACGACGCCCTCACACAGATCAAGAAGGCACTAACCCTCATCAAAGATGATGCAACCGTGCTCGAACACCTGGGCGACATTCAAATGGCGCTGGGCAATGCGGATGAGGCTCGCAATGCCTGGCAAGCGGCGCTGCGTGCGGACCCCAAGAATGAAAAAGTGAAAGCGAAGCTGAACAAGTAGATCGCTTTGCGATAAAGTCTCGCGAACCAAGACTGAGGCTATCTTGACAAGGGGCGTTTGAGATTGTAGTACGCTGTCTGGAAGAACGACAGCGCTTTTCGGTCGAAGTCTGCGGCAAGCGATCTGAGGGAATCGGCAAGATCGACGGAAACGGCCGCCAAAGAATATAGTGAGGGTTTGCCTCCCAGTCGCGAAATGAGATAATAGCCGTTCTCAACATAGCCGACCGTGTATCCCTCCGAGATTAACGCGAAGTTGGTGACACTGCCGTCAACGGCTGATGTATCGAGCAGATCAGTGCCAAAAGATTGATCGTCGTAGTCCAGTTGCAGCAACCCCATCACCGTAGCGAGAATGTCAACTTGCGAACCAAGTCGATTAATGCGTTGTCCAGCCCCGATCTTATGATCAGTATCGTAGATTAGAATCGGTATTTCGTACTGGGAAAGATCAGGGTCATGAACCGGATTGACGAGCGTGCCGTTGTCGCCGGTGACTATTATCAGCGTATGAGCAAAAGCGGGGTCGTTCTCAATTTTGCGGACAAAGTGTCCTAACGCCCAGTCAGAATACTTAAAAGCGTTGAGAATATCGGCGCGATTGTCGGTTGCCGGTACTTGCTGAAAAGGCACATCGGGAATCTTCCAGGGGCCGTGATTAGATGCGGTCAATAGCGTGGCGAAGAACCTTTTGCCGGCATGGTTGTTCTTGATAAACTCCACGGCATGATCAAACATAACATGATCGGGCACTCCCAGCGTGCTCAGTTTCTCATCGCTGGCGTAGTCAAACAGGGAGTAGACGCGCATCATGCCGTTTGACATCAGGAAGCCTTGCATGTTGTCGAATTGCGGGTCATGGGTACAGAAAAACAGAGTTTGGTAGCCATGCTCGCGCAGGATCGAAGGTAGCCCCCAGAAACTGTTTTCGCTTGTGAAGAGCTTCATCACCGAACCCCCCGGAAGCTCCGGATAGCCGTACAAAGTTGCCATGAGGCCTGCGTATGTGTGAATGCCAGCCGAATAGATGTTGGTAAAGAGTAAACCCTCTTGCGCCAACGAGTCAAAGTGAGGTGTCAGGTCGTACGGAAACGAGGGGTGCAGGCAACCGATGCTGCGCGAGCCAAACGACTCCATGATAATCAAGATCACGTTTGGTGGATTGGCGTTCTCTTGATCAAATCGCACTTGCCTCGATAAGCGACGATTTTGCAGGCTGTCATCGACGGATAGACCCAGCATCCGGCGTGTGATCTTGGCTGCATCCGGGCGTGAGATTTTCTGCATGGTAGCGGCAACTTGTTCTTTGGTGCCGGCGTCATAGAAAGCGTCGCGCACAAAGGTAAAGACCGGATTCAAGGCCAGTAGATTGGCGAAGCTGTACTCGGAGAAATAGGCCTCACCCCAGGTGAGCGGCGCTTTCTCTTCGATACGACCGCGCGCGCCCAGCACAACGATCGCGAGCAGCAGCGGTAAATAGGCGGCGTTGAGCCAGATCGAGGATGGCTGGCGATTTCGTACGAGCGTTCGCTGGATCCGCAAGATGACGATGACAAAGACAATGTAGATGACAGCGAAGAGCAGAAAGTAACGAACAACCGGATAAGTTTCCCAAATCATAGTTGCGACAAACCCCGGCGTGTCAATCCAATCGAGTGCCATGCCGTTGAGACGGGTATTGAAGAACCTGAAAAACTCGATGTCGGAAAGGTTGATACAGAATGCGACAGCGGCGATCAAAAATAGCAGTGCATTGTTAACCCAGCGTGCAGCGCCTGAACGGCTGATATCAACAAATGGCAACATCCCAAACAGTAACAGCGGCAAAGTGATGTAGCAGGCAATCGAGAAATCAAATCGTAAACCGGCCAGAAAACTCTGCGCAATGACCGAAGATGGTACGGAAGCTGCGCGGTCGCGGAGTTGCAGCAGAGTCAGCAACCGCCAGATCTCAAAGAAGAATGACAGCGTTGCTGCCACAGCCAGATAGTAGATGGCGAGGTTTGATACGTAACGGAATCTGGCTTTCACTGTCAATCCTTTGTGGCTAGGCGGACTGCTGGGAGAGCCTGATGGTTCGTCATTCTGAGCGCAGCGAAGAATCTGATACCTAAGTAATGCAACGACTCGGAGATTCTTCGTCGCGCTTTGCGCTCCTCAGAATGACACGCACAGAAGTTTCTCAGCATTCCCATAAGAGCCGCGTGATTATGTGCAATACGTATTCGGATGTCAAGCTATGTGGAGAGAGATGCACCCGCATGACCATTTCCGCTCGTATCGAAGGGACTCAAGCCTACACATCAGGCTGCGAGATTTTCACCGCCGGCACGAGGAGATAGAACATGAGCGAGACGATTAGTCCGGGGAAGATCGGTTCTAGCCCCAGCCAATAACCGCCGTCGGGTGTTTGCGTCTTGGACCAAAGCCAGATTGTCGATAGGGCGCCGGAGACGATCATTGAAGTCATAACTGTTGAAGATCGCATTCTGCGCTTGCCAAAGAAGCTCGTGAACAGCGGCACAAGTAGAATCGGTGTGCCGATGGAGCCAAAGCTGTACCAGATGGTGACGACTGACTCGAAGTACATGGCGATACCGATTGTCAACAGCGAGCCGAGCAACAGGCTAATCTTCGTGTAGAGATTGGCGTTCTTTTCGGGCTGTCGCATCCAGCCGCAGAGGATGTCTTTGCCGACGGTCGAGGCAGCGATGAACAAATATGAATCGGCAGTCGAAATCACTGTCGCCAACATGCCGACCGCGAAGATACCGTACAGCCCGATCGGCAAAACGGTCGCGCCAAGCAACGGAAACGACGACACGGGATCGATGTTGGGAGAAAGTACCGCGCGCGCATAAAGACCGCAGGCAGTGGTCAGGAAATCGAAAAAGCACCAGCAGAGTATCGAGACCAGAATGCCGCGACGTGCCACGGATTCGTCCTTGGCGGCATAGCAGTTCTGGAAGAATGAGGTGTCAACAAGCGTCGCCAGCGCGATAACATACCAAACAGCAATAAACCATGGCGAATTGCCACCATCCCAGGTCAGGTGTGCAGGAGGCACATGGGTTTTGATGAACGAGTAGCCTCCGTACTTTGACACCAACGCGATCAGAGTTACTACGAAGCCGATGTACATCGAGAGGAAGTGCCAGATATCGGCTCGCGCCAGAGAGCGGAAGCCACCGAGATAGGCATAGATCAGCACAAGCACCGTGCCCGCAACGATGCCGACAAGCTTGGGCCAGCCGAAGAAAGCATTGCCCAGTACGCCGAGAATCAGAATGTAAGCTGTCGGCAGCGCCCAAAAGAATAGCACGACCGCGCCGATGCCGGAGACGTGTCTGCCATAGCACTGATGCAGTCGGTCCGGGATGGTGATAAACTGCGTGCGGCGAGCTTTGGCGGCCAGCAACATAGCGAAAAGAAAGGCGGCGAGATAATAGGGCACGCCAAAGACAAGCCAGTTGGAGATGCCGTAACGGAAAGTGTACTCGCCGACTCCGAGGATGCCGCCATACCAGGTGGCGACCAAGGTGGCGACAAAAGCCGGAAGCGTCAGTCGCCGTCCGCCCAACATATAGTCAACAGCAGATCCCGGCTCCGCAGTCTTCTTGCTATGTCCAAAGACTAAGATGCCGATCAGGTAGGCGCCGATGATGCCGAGATCAATCGCCGACATGAACTACTGCAACTCGAGTTTCAGCGTCGCGAAAAACGACCGTTCTGCCGCGGGAAAATACTCCGCCCAATATTGACTTGGCACATCGCGAAAGCGAGTAACGCCGCCATATCCAGAGGCCTCGTATTTCTTGTTGAAGAGATTGTCAATCCGCACCGCCAGTTCCAGATCGCCGAGATGGAGGAGCTTGCCAATTGAGACCGCAGCGGAAACGGAGGAGGTGAAGAAGGGCGCGATTGACACCTCCTTATTGTTGTCATTTTCAACGTAGATGCGACCGACGATTCTGCCACGGTATGTCAAATGGATTCGGTCATTGAAGTACTCGGCGATGAGATTGCCCAGATGATCGGGGAACCCGGCAATGGTACTGCCGTCATAATCGAACTTCCGATAGCCGAGGGAATTCCCGTTCACAGAGTCGTAGACTTCCTCCTCCACGGTAAAATCCCTAATGCGGTTGTAAGAGAACGAGAGATTCCCCGACAACCGCATATCATGTCGCGGTTCGAATGCTGACGACAACTCAATTCCGGCGTGCACCGAGCGATTGACGTTGGTCGTGATCGGCAGACCCATATTGTTGATGCCGCCTTTTTGCACGATCTCATTGCGAAATTCCATCCAGTAGAAATTGAGCACGTGCGATTTCTGCTGACCGCGATAGTTAAGTCCCATCTCAAAGTCGTGCACCAGCTCGGCCTTGGAGGTGGGATCGCCAAAAATGATCGTGGAATCCAAAGCAGAAGTGCGGTTGATCGAAGTGATTTGCAGCGACGGCACCGCTGACGGGTCGCCGGCATCGTAGATTTCGCGATCAGCCGGAGCTCGCTGTGATAAAGAGTAGTTGAACAGGGCACTGATCTTGTCAGTGATTGCATAAGTGAGGCCCAATCGCGGCGACAAGAAATCCCAATTGACACTGTAATTATAGCCCGCAAATGCACCCAGCTTGTGCTGGTTGAAATCGTAGGTCTGATGGCGGAATTGCACATTTGCCATCAGATTCAGGCGGTCACTCAGCCGGCAATCCTGTGCAGCGAAGAGCGAGGCCAGATATTTCTTGCCATAGTACTCGTAGTATCGGTGACGCGGACTAATCCTGTTGGTAATACCTTCCGCCCAAACAACCTGTCCCCAGTGGTCGGAATCGAAATAGTAGAACGAACCTCCCAATTGAAGTGTCCCTCTGTCACGCACGAATTCCAGACTGGGATTCCAGCCCCATTGATTTTTATTGACCCACTGTTGACGTACGAGATCGCCAGTCGTGATGACGTCGACCGTGTCGCCCTGTGGGTTGACAACGTACTCCGATGGAATGTTGTAGTCGGAGAAGCTGTGACCGTCTTTGGCCGGAGCGTACTGCTCGTAGTAGCCGTTGCCATGGATATGATACAGGGTACTATGCATGGTCAGGTTGGATCCAAGTTTGATCTCGTTGTGCAGTTCGTAATGAGGCTGATTGAAATTGTCGGTTTCGTTGTCGTAGGCCAGAGGATTCGCGCGGCGGTCCTGCCGCTCAAGTTCCCGTGAGATACCGTAGTATGCCAGGTGCATTTTCATGGGGCCGCCATACAAGTTGATGGTGGAAGTGACCTTTGGGTCAAGACGCGAAATCGACAGGTAATAAGCCCAACCATCATACCATGAATCCTTGCGATAGCCGTCGGAGAGCTGGCGCGAGTAGCGACCGGACAGATTCCATCTGCCATCGATCAGACCGGAACGGTATTCCAACGTCTGGTTTTGCATGTCGCCGATATAGGCGCCGTTGTGCCAGAAGCCGCCGTAGCCGCTGGCAAGCGTGATTTGACGCTGTTGCTCCAGTCCGCCTGAGACGATGTTGACCGAACCGCCAAAAGAGGCGTCGCCATAGAGCGATTTGCCTATGCCACGCTGTATCTGGATATCTTTGACACTGGCGGCGAAATCAGGAATATCAACGAAATAGGTTGCTTGATCCTCGGGATCGTTCAGAGGAATACCGTTGACATAGACCGACACGCGCTTGTCATCGAAACCACGAATCTTGAGATAGCTATAGCCGAGGCCGCCGCCGGCATCGGCGTAAGCATAGACATTGGGAGTAGTTTCCAGAAGCAAAGGGAATTCGCCGATCTGATAATCGCGCTTAAGTTCGCTGGTCGTAAAGTCGGTAAACGCGATCGGCGTCTTGCCCAGAGTTGCGCGATCGCCCGAAACGGTGATGCCCTGGATCGGATAGACCGCCGCTGTCATCGTGATAGTATATGGTCCTCCCTGAGTGACCTTGACCATGACCGGCTGATAGGCGACATGCGTAAATGTAACGTGGCGGGCCGACGTGAGATCGAGTGCAAGGTCAAAGCCTCCGTCAAGGCCAGTGGTCACACCGGTCGGCGCGCCATCAACGGCGATATTAACTCCGGCGATGGGGTTGCCCCGTTCATCGCTGACAGTCCCCGAAATCTGCGCTGCCATCGACGAAGTGCAAATCATGGCCAACGCGGCCAAAGTGAGTAGCAGTTGCTTCATACTAACGCCTCCTGTCGTTTCCTGACAACAAAAATGCCGCCCGATCACGGACGGCGCACGGCGTCAGAAGCGCTTGACTTTTCTGTCGCGCCGTTTCCCTACGCCGGTATTGTCCGGATCAGGTTTTGGGGGTATAATCTCAGACGACTCTCGTCGCCACTCCCAACGGCTTATGTTCTACGGGAATGTTACGCAAAGCTGAAATGAACGCAAGAAGTTTTTTTCGCGGATTGATCGGTTTTTATTCTCGTTCCGTCAGGTCTTGACCGGCCTGCAACAGGAGACCAATAGTCGTGACTCGGAGCAGGTGACACATAGCGTCAAGCCAACGCGAACACGGGCCGGTTGTGACCTGACGGACCTATCGCGGCAGTAGATCGCATAATGGATTTGCGGCTGGTCACGCTCCCACAGCATCCCACTTCCACCACTAAGACCCGCCGCAACTTCAAAGGTAAGTTTTGACCAGTCGATTGCGGTTTCCCGCTTGTGAAAAGAAGCGCTTGCCTTTGCCCTGCCTTGACGTTATTTTTCGCCTCGATGTGTATGAACCTGCTTCAGATGCCCCATCTTTCTATCAATAGGTAAGACTTATGGTTATGGTAAAGGCGGTCAGGGGTCTGCGACCAACGAAGGAATTGGCGGCGAAGGTTGCGTCGCCGCCCTATGACGTGCTTTCAGCGGATGAGGCGCGCGCTCTTGCAGCCGACAATCCGATTTCATTTTTGTATGTGGAGAAAATGGAAATATCCCTGCCGCCCGGCGCCGATCCGGATGGTGATGAAGCCGCGCAGGCAGGGAAGAAGAATCTGCAGCGGCTGATTGACGACGGCGTGCTGGTGCAGGATGACGAAGAGTGCATCTACGTCTATCGGCTGACCTGGCATGGACGCCAGCAGACAGGATTTATGCTGCTGTCGGCGGCGGACGATTATCTAAAGGGGAATATCAAGCGTCACGAGTTCACTCGCGCCGACAAGGAGGCCGGTCGCACGCGTCTGGAAGAGACCCTGAACGCGCAGGCGGGACCGGTGTTCCTGTTCTATCCGTCCGCTACCAACCTCGATGCGTTGTTGGCCGAAGTGGCTGCCGGCACGCCCGAATATGATTTTGAAGCTGATGAAGTCCGCAATCAGTTCTGGGTGGTCAGCGACGGTAAAACGATCCAGCGCATTGTCGAAGGTTTTGCCAAGGTCGATGCGACATATATTGCCGACGGCCATCATCGCTGTGCGGCGGCAGTCAGTGTCTGCAAGAATCGTCGCTTCGCCAATCCGAACTATGACGGGACCGAACCCTTCAACCATTTTCTGACCGTTGTCTTCCCATCCGATCAGCTCAGGATTCTGCCTTACAATCGGGTCGTGGCCGATTTGAAAGGGATGTCACCGAACGCGTTTATCCAGCAAGTGAAGTCGCGTTTTATGGTTGAGCCGGAGACTAACAGCAAACCGGTGGAATCGGAGCAGGAGCATGTGATCGGAATGTATCTGGACGGCAAGTGGTACCGCATTATGCCGCTGTCTGACAGTTTCAACAAGTTCGACCCGATCGAACGATTGGATGCCGGCATTCTGTCACGTAGTCTTCTTGACCCGATTCTCGGCATAACCGATCCTCGCACCGACATGCGCATTGATTTCGTCGGCGGGATTCGCGGTACCGGCGAACTGGTCAAGCTGGTAGACAGCGGCAAATTCAAGGTGGCATTCTCGATGCCGCCGGTATCGATGTTGGCTCTGAAAGATGTTGCCGACTCGGGGGGTGTCATGCCGCCCAAGTCAACCTGGTTCGAACCGAAACTTCGCAGTGGCTTAGTAGTTTATTTGTTGTAGATTAGCTGATGGTTATCAGAACAAAGGATGAAGTGACTTATGAAAATACTCTTAGCCGATGCGTTTGATGCATCTCTACCCGAAACGTTGCGCAAGCATGGCGAGGTGACTGCGGATGCCGCACAGTTGCCTGAGGCCGACATTGTGCTGATTCGCAGCAAGACCAAAGCGACCAAGGAGTATATTGATCAGGCCAAGAAGATGAAGCTCATCATCCGTGGTGGTGTTGGTCTTGATAACGTCGACTCTGCGTACTGCAAGGAGAAGGGCATCATTGTCAAGAACACCCCCGAAGCATCGAGTGTGGCCGTGGCTGAACTGGCATTTGCCATGATGATTGCCGTCCCCAACCGCTTGATCGAGGCACACAACTCGATGAAGGAAGGGAAGTGGCTAAAGAAAGAACTTAAGCGTACTGAGTTGATGGGCAAAACACTCGGTTTGATCGGCTGCGGTCGTATCGGCGTTGAAGTCGCCAAACGCGCGCTCGCTTTCGGAATGAAAGTAATCGGCTACGATCCGGTGGTGACCAAATCAGACTATATCGAATTGAAGCCGTCGCTCGATGCGATGCTGCCGTTATGCGACTATATCTCGCTGCATACGCCTGTCAACGATCAGACCAAGGGTATGATCAACAAGAACACGATTGCCAAGATGAAGAAGGGCGTTGTGTTCATCAACACCGGCCGCGGCAAGTGCATTATCGAGCAGGACGTCGTGGACGCACTTAAGTCGGGTCAGATGGCTGCCTATGCCACCGACGTCTGGTATTCCGATCCACCGGCAGAGGACTCCCCCTTGTTAAAGGCGCCTAACATGCTGATGGCTCCCCATATCGGCGCCTCCAGTAACGAAAATCTGCTGCGCATTGGCAAACAGGTCGATCAGATTATCGGCGAGTTCGTCGCGGGCAAGTAGTCGCAACTCAACGTGGTCGCGAGCGTAGTATAGGCAATGTTGGGACAATCCTTATGTTTGTCCTGTGACGCATAAAACGAAATAGGTGAACCATGAACAGAGTATTCAATTTCAACCCCGGTCCTGCGACACTTCCGATCGAGGCGCTCGAAGTCGCCAAGAACGAATTCCTCGACTACAAGGGACTCGGCATGTCGGTATTCGAGATGAGCCATCGCAGCAAAGATTACGAGGCAATTCTTGATGACACCAAAGTACTGCTCAGGAAGCAGCTTGGCATTCCAGACAACTATCATATTCTCTTTCTCGGTGGCGGCGCATCGATGCAGTTCGCCATGATCCCGATGAACTTCCTGTCGACAGATCAGACCGCCGATTATATCAACACCGGCGCCTGGTCACAGAAGGCGATTGCCGAGGCGAAGTTGTTCGGGAAAGTCAATGTCGCCGGCTCGTCCGAAGAGGCCAAGTTTACTTTCATTCCTTCGCAAAACGAGCTGAAGTTGAGTCCGGACGCCGTGTACGTGCACATGACCTCGAATAATACGATCTTTGGCTCACAGTTCCCATACTGGCCGGATCCGCACGGCAAGCCGCTGATCTGCGACATGTCATCCGACATCCTTTCGCGCAAGATCGATGTCTCCAAATTCGCCATGATCTATGCCGGTGCGCAGAAGAACATCGGCCCTGCCGGTGTGACAGTAATCATCATGAATCCGGATTTTGCCGCAAAGCAGAAATCGGGTCTGCCGAAAATTCTGAGCTACGCAACGCACATCAAGGAAAACTCGCTTTACAACACCCCTCCTTGTTACAATATCTACATGATCAAGCTGACGCTGCAATGGGTCGAGCAGATCGGCGGGTTAGCGGAGATCGAGAAGCGCAATAAGATCAAGAAAGACATGCTGTACGGCGCCGTTGACAATTCCGGCGGTTACTACAAAGGCACGGTACGTCCCGACAGTCGTTCCGGTATGAACGCGACGATGCGTCTCGGCTCGGAAGAGTTGGAAGAGAAGTTCGTTAAAGAAGCCAAGGCGGCTGGCATGATCGGTCTCAAAGGCCATCGCTCCGTCGGCGGTATCCGCGTGTCGATGTACAACGCGCTGCCAGTCGCCGGCATCGAGAAACTGGTTGAATTTATGGCGGACTTCAAGAAGAAGAACTAGTTGGGATTTGTAAGGGCGCAGCATACTGCGCCCGCTGATTTATTTGCATGTAAATGCGCAGGTCACGCCTACTTGGGGCGTGACCTTCTTCTTAGGCTGTCGGGCAAGGCTGCCGTGACGCACTCTTCTTTATTCGGCATTATGCAGATCAAACGTGGATGGCATGTCCAAAGCGACATGAGTAGCGGTGAATCGGTCCATTCGGCAACTTGAACGCTACCACCCGGCTCGAAAGCTGATATCATAAGCCACCCAGACAGCAACAGGTTTTCCCTCCTGCATTGCCGGTCTCCACTTGCCGTCAATGGCCGCCGTTAACGCTGCCTCCTCAAAACCCAAACCCGGTGTGTCAGACGGCTTCGCCACTGTCGCGCATTTGACATTTCCATTCCTGTTGACAAGTACCTTGACTCTAACCGTGGATTCTACGCCCGAAGCCGCGGCTACTTTCGGATACGTCGGTGATGCGAGCTTAATGGCCTTAGGGGGTGTCTCAAATGCAACAAATCCTGTAGAGTCCGGCGTAGCCTTGGGGGTGGCTGACGCATCATCAAGTGATTGACTTAAGGGGTTCCCGTCATTGACCAACCATAACCACCGGTCGACTTTGGTTACCGGGTCGCCCGCGGATGTTATCACTAAGCGGAATTGATTCTTATAGGTTACCCACATCGGCATTGGCTGACCGTGCCGATACGCTGGCTCCCAGCGGTTCCGTCTGGTGGCTTCGAGTGCCGTCTCTTCAAATCCAAGATCATCCATTCCAGAATCCTTTAGAATGTAGGCGGAACGCACCTTCCCATTCTTGTCGATCAGGATGCGTACGTCCACGTCTGCCTCAGCGCCCTTGTCAAAAGCCTTCTGCGGATAGTCGACTCTCGCTCGCTTCTTGAATATCGGTTGTTCGTCAGGGAGTGAATCGGGAGTTTGCAGCACCACCTCCTTGAATGACGGATCACGCCAGACCCATTTGTGGCTGCTCAGCGTGTCGAGCTCGCTGAGGGTCCAAGTCCGCCCCGTACTGGGTTTCGTGACAGAGCTGCTGTCACCTGACTGCGCCAGCAAGGGCTTTGCACTCGGTAGCGCAACAAGAACAAAAAAAGTAAAAATCGCAGACTTCAGCATAGACTCCTTCATTTCGCAAATGGTGCTTACGGGGCAGAAAGTAATGAAGTTAGAGCGATTCGTCAACTAGATTTGACTCTCCCAATACAAGTGCAACAAAACTGTTGCGTGCATTTCTTCAAACATGCACTTTCGATCTTCAAGCGATGAGGCAGCGATGAACATCTCAACCGACGGAATGACATTCAAAGAAATCGTGCTCACGGGGGGAGCGTTGATTGTTATGGCGATTGGTGTTGCCGGTGTAATTCTGCCGATTCTGCCGGGACTGCCGCTGGTTTGGGTCGGCGCGTTTCTGTATGCGCATTTCACCGGCTACGCGGTGATCGACAAAACCTATCTAATCAACTTCGGTCTGGCGGCCGGTGGACTGGTTATTTTGGAATACATCTTCAAGGCCTTTGGCGCCAAGAAAATGGGGGCGTCAAAATGGGGGATGATCGGCGCGTTTATCGGCATGATCGTTGGCGTCTCGATGGGGTCGCTTTGGGCGATGATTCTCGGACCGCTTGTCGGCGCAACACTATTCGAAATGATGCTTGGCCGACGCCTGATGGAATCCATGCGCGCCGGCTGTGGAACTTTCATCGCCTTTCTGATTGGCACGATCCTGCAGGTGGCATTGGGACTGATGATGATCGGCGTGTTCTTGACGAAGACAGTGTTGAAGTGAAGACGAATCGCGGCTAAAGCCGCTCCTACATTCGAGCCAACATGAGAAAGGGCGCACAGCCGTGCGCCCCTACGGATCCACTGAGTGTTTAATCCCTTATGCAAGCTTCTTGACCACCGCCATCACTTCATCGTAGTTTGGTTCGTTGGTCATTTCCTTGACGAGTTGGATGTAACGGACGACTCCCTGTTTGTCGATGACAAAGATCGCCCGTGCCAATAGTCGTAATTCGGTGCGCGGCGTACGTCCTCGTGCGCCGCGAGCAGACCCTTATGCGAGCTTTTTGACCGCTGCAATCACTTCATCATAGTTCGGTTCGCTGGTCATCTCTTTGACGAGTTGGATGTAGCGGACGACTCCCTGTTTGTCGATGACAAAGATCGCCCGTGCCAGCAGGCGTAGTTCCTTGATCAGCACGCCAAAACCGTTGCCAAATGCCGCGTCACGGTGATCAGATAACGTTTTTACTTTGTCGATTCCCGCCGCGCCGCACCAGCGGCCTTGAGCGAAGGGAAGGTCCATGCTGATTGTGAGTATAGCGACATCATTGCCAAGCCCGGCCGCTTCTTTATTGAAGCGACGCGTTTCGATGTCGCAAACGGGTGTATCGAGTGATGGCACTGTCGAGACAACAACGGTCTTGCCGCGATAGGCCGACAGCTTCACCGGTGACAAATCATTGCCAAGCGCTTCAACGTCGGGTGCTTGATCTCCGACTTTGATCTCATGCCCCAGTAGGGTGAGCGGGTTGCCCTTGAATGTAGTTGCTCCTAGTCGTTCTACCATTTTATGATCCTTTCCCTCACCCCTAAGCCCCTCTCCCGGAGGGAGAGGGGAAACGGGTGATCGGTATGTCGTTTGTTTAGCCCTTGCCGAGCGTCGTTTCGCCGGGCTGCCAGCCGCAACCGGTGAGTTCGCCGGTCTGAAGGGCTTTGAGCGTGCGGACGGTTTCGTCGATCGATCTGCCGATAGCGGTATCATTTATCACGATTGACTTCAGCACACCTTCGGGATCAATGATGAAGGTTCCGCGAAGCGCTACCTCGTCGTTGAGCAGTACACTGTAAGCCCGCGAGATGTTCTTGCTGATATCTGATAGCAACGGGAACGGGAGAGGTTTGAGGTCCTGTTCGATCCAGGCCAGATGCGAAAACTGGGAGTCGACGGAACAGCCGATGACCTCGGCGCCGACTTCCGTGAATTTCTTGTAGTTAGCGGCAAATCCCTTGATCTCCGTCGGGCAGACAAAAGTGAAATCAAGCGGGTAGAAGAATAGAACCAACCATTTGCCACGGTAGTCAGATAGTTGGATTTCCTTGAATTCCTTGTTTGGCATCACGGCCACCCCTTTGAAATAGGGGGCTTTTTCTGTGATTTGCATCGTTCCTCCTTAGAAGTCCGAATAATGTCCTGTCATCTTTGTTAAGACTATCACGAATATCAATCCAGGTCAACACCGTCATAGTCATTGAGTGTTACGATATTCAGTCACCGACCGATTGTCATTTCGCCGGGGGGCATCAACAAACCCGGAGATATTTGCCCGCCTGTGCGCAGAAGGCCCGCATCATAGACCGGTACACATATAACGTCCCCGTTGTCAAGTGGTTCCCAGCCGGTGCTGAATTAATTCATGTTAAGAATGCACTACTATTGCGGGGCAGTCTGTGAGATATTGCCGCAAAAAAGATGTAACGTTTGAGTACTGAGATTGTCTTTAGGGCAGGAGATGGAAGATAGAGACAGATTGGATTGGCTCCTCTTCGAGGAAGGGGACGAGAAGGCATTCGACAGAATCTTTCAGCGACACAGGAAGCATTTGCTGAAATACTGCAGCTATATGATGGGCAGCAGCGTCGCTGGTGAGGATGTCGTGCAGGAGACGTTTATGCGCTTGCTGGAACAGAAGGGTTCGTTGACGATTCGATCATCGCTGAAGTATTGGTTGTTCATCTGTGCGCGCAATTATTCCCTGAACTTCCTGGCCAAGCGACGACGAACGGTGGAATCCTCCCCTTTGATAGGAGGCAATGACGATTGCAGTGACGAAATGAAGTGGCTGTTGCATGAAGTACTCGGGAAGCTGAACTACGATGAACGGGACTTGATCCTGATGCGTGAGCAGCAGCAGTACTCGGTTGCGGATATGGCCGCGCTGCTGGGGAAAAGCCGGGAAGCCGTGCGAGTACGGCTGTTCCGCATAAGAAAGAAAATGTATGAATTGGGTAAGAGGTATAGATGAAAGAGTGTGAGCATTTCGAGCGGCTGATTTCGGACAGCATGGATGATCCACCAGGCGCTGAATCGAAGGCGGAGCTTATAGAGCACCTGCTGGACTGCGAACGCTGCAGGCAATTCGAAGAGATGCTGTTGGCGCAGCGGCAGCTCTTGCAGAACCTGCCGGAGCCAGCGCCGGCAGAGCGGCATTCGATTTGGATTGGGGATTTTTCGATTAAGCGGAAGTGGCGATCGCTGTGGAAGCGAAGGATATCCGTCCCACTCCCGGTCGCGGCAGTGTTGTCGGTTGTTATGCTCGCGGGTTGGCTTTTCGCGTTCGGTGGCTCGTCAGTAGAAAAGTCGGGCGAGTTACAACGTGTTACCTCAAGTCGCGCAGTGGAGATCATCAGACTCGCGCCAAAGAGCGCAGTGAAAATTGATAATGTCAAATTTGACTCACTAGATTCAAGGAGAGTGATATGATACGCTATTGGATTCTGATACTATTAACCGCGATTTCAGGTATCGCTGCCGCGGCGCAATCGTCCGAGCCGAAATTTCTGGATGTGAACATCATCTGCTCTGCAACAGGCACGGCGACAGAGGATAATGGATCGTTGGTCTTTGAGATCGCAAAAGGTCGGAGCTATGTTGGTAATTATGTGGTGACTGATAGCTCCTCGGGGATATCCGCTAATCTCGCCCAGCACTATACTGGCCGCAAGCTGTTCACCCTTGGGTTTGGCTTCGGTCTTCGACTCGACAGCACCGGCATGCGGCTTGTGGGGCAATGGTATACCTGGCGAACCCGGGGAGTCTCGGAGCCATCGGCTTGGAAGGAGGAAATAATTGACACGCTAATTGCTTTGGGAAAGCCGGTCACAATCGAGACCACTGACACGCGTGCAGGGCAGTGGTCCCCCGAGCGAACCCAGGGAGTCTCGGAGATGTCGGCTTGGAAGGAGGAAATGATAGACACACCAATTGCTTTGGGAAAGCCGGTGACAATTAGGATTGGTGATCTGACTGATGGCAGGCGGGTGGTCATGCAAGTAACCGCTTCGACTGAGGGACCAGATTTGCAGGAACGGCTCGGCGATAACGAAATAACTCTGATCTCAACGCAACTGCTGGAAGGAAAGCAATACTCAAGAGCGTTAAGTGGCAGGAAATACTTTGCGGACGGAGTACAGTTCCTGAACCCTTTTAATTTGCCGCAGGCTGACAAGCGGGAGCTGCGAATGATGTACAGCGTTTATGTCTGGGGAGTTCCGGATTCGATCAACGGATCGACACCGTGTCATCTTACATTCAAGCGCATGTATACAATGCAACCGTCGGGCCGTGAACAGGAGGGTGTGGTAGCACCTGACAACTACTCATCTCAATATTTCCGGGATATCGTGTTGGAGCCCGGAAAGGAAATGCGTCTCATATTTCCAGCCGACACGCCATCCGTCAGGGGTTTTGACATTGTAGACACTTTGATTCTTGTGCCGCGTTGATTGGCTCTTTCTCACATCAGGGTGTGACGGACACGGATATATTCGCACTCATAGATTAGTGCGAGACTCTTGCGCCAGGTAGCAATGCACCTCTCATGCGCGTCTAGACGGATAACCAGCATAAGACGAGAGAATCACAATCCCCTTGACAATGGCGGTTGCTGCGATAACTTATCGGAGAGTTTCGCCACCGTATAAGGAGTGAAAATACATGGACAAGGTGCTAAGCTACATTCAGGCAAATCGGAGCAAATTCGTCGATGATCTGGTAGAGTTGTTGAAGTTGCCGTCGATCTCCGCCGACTCGAAATACAAAAACGATCTGCTCAAATGCGCGGACCATCTGAAGGTGAAGTTCGAGAGGCTTGGACTTGCGGCCAAGGTCTATCCGACTGCCGGTCACCCAATCGTTTACGCTGAGTATATTAGCCCCGCCAACAAGCGCACGCTGTTGGTCTATGGCCATTATGATGTCCAGCCGGTTGATCCCCTCAATCTTTGGCTTCATCCGCCGTTTGAGCCGTTTATCGACGGTGAGACGATTTATGCTCGCGGCGCATCCGATGACAAGGGGCAGTTGCTGGTTCATATTCTCGCTGTCGAAGCTTATCTCAAGTCGGGAACGCCGCTGCCAGTCAATCTGAAATTCGTCCTTGAGGGTGAGGAAGAAAGCGGCCCGAGCCATCTATTCGACTTTATTCCACAGAACAAAGAGTTGCTCAAGGCCGATGGGGTGGTTGTCTCCGACACGGCTATGTACGCCAGGGGTCTGCCGGCGATCACCTACGGCCTGCGCGGCATCGCCGCCGCTGAGATCAAGGTTATGGGTCCCAATCGCGATCTGCATTCGGGTTCATTTGGTGGTTCCATAGCCAATCCGATCACCGAACTGGCGCGTTTGATTGCCAAGTTTCATGATGAGAATTACCGCATCAAGATCGACGGCTTCTATGACGACGTCCGTGAGTTGGAACCCTGGGAGCGGGAGATGTGGACGTCGCTGCCACACACTGATATCGGCTGGTTGAAGACGACCGGTTCGCCGGCAGTTCTCGGCGAAAAGAATTACACCACGCTGGAGCGTGTCTGGGCGCGTCCGACCTGCGAAATCAACGGCATCTACGGCGGTTACTCCGGTGAGGGAGGCAAGACGATCGTGCCGTCGTGGGCCGGCTGCAAAGTGACAATGCGATTGGTGCCGGATCAGCGGCCGGATGATATTCTTGAGAAGTTCACCAAGTACGTGAACAGGGTTGCCTCACCGGCTGTTAAAGTCGAAGTCGGTAACACTGTCGGCGCCAAGCCTGCCCTGGTTGAACGCGACAATTTTATGGTCAAAGCGGCTGTCAAGGCGCTGGAGAAGGGATTCGGCAAAAAGCCGGTCTTCATGCGCGAGGGTGGATCGATTCCGATCGTCAACACGTTCAAAGAAGAACTCGGTCTGGAGACGCTGCTGTTGGGCTTCTGTCAGAACGATGACAATGTCCACTCACCGAACGAGAAGTTTTCGCTGACCGATTTCCATCAAGGCATTGTTACTGCCGCACACCTGTTCGCGGAAATGAAATAGTGGATCTTGGCATCAAAGGCAGGACGGCGCTCGTAGCGGGCGCTTCCGCTGGAATCGGCAAGGCGATTGCTATGGCTCTCTCGAAAGAGGGGGTCAAGGTAGCTGTCCTGTCGCGGGACAAGGTAAGAATAACGACTGCTGCCAAGGATATCGTTGACAAGACCGCCGGCGAAGTGCTACCAGTGGTCTGCAACGTAACCAACCGGAAGCAAATTGATGCCGCCATTGCGAAGGTCAACAAGCGCTTTGGTGTAATCGACATACTCGTTTGCAATGCCGGTGGACCGCCGATGCGGCGTTTCGAGCAGATGGCGGACGCTGATTGGGATGCCGCTTACAACCTCAATCTCAAATCCACGATTCGCCTCTGTACTGCCGTAATACCTGCAATGAAGAAGCAGAAGTGGGGAAGGATCATCAACGTTACTTCGATTGTCGCCATACAGGCCAGCGAGACATTGATTCTATCCAGTACCATCCGACCGGGAGTGCACGGTTTGACCAAATCGCTATCGAACGAATTCGCGCAATACGGCATTACTGTCAACACGATTTGCCCAGGTTACACGAATACCGAACGCTTGGTGGAACTGGCAGCGGCGACAGCGAAAGCCACCGGTGTGAAGCCAGAGCGCATCTACGATGGCTGGAAGCAGAACATCCCCGCAGGTCGATTGGCAGAACCAGAAGAACTCGGTTATCTCGCAGCATTTCTGGCCAGCGAGAAAGCGGCCTATATCAACGGCGTGGCGCTGAACATCGACGGCGGTTTCATCAAGGCGATTTAGGCTGCCAGTGACCCTGCTACGACCGTCTGCCCGTTTGATCTATCCGCTGATTATTGTCGGGCAACTGATCGCAGGCGGCACATTCCCCATCGCCAAAATCGCTGTCAACTCGATTGAACCGTTTACACTGGCATTGCTGCGCTTTGGCATTGCGTCGGTGGCGATGGTGTTGATCATTGTTGCCACCGGTCGCGTTCGCAAAATCGAGCGCGGTGACTGGCTACGTTTCATCGTGATCGGCCTATTGGCTGTTCCACTCAATCAACTGCTGTTTTTGTATGGTCTGAAGTTCACGACTGCCGGAAGGTCGGCGCTTTACTACGGCGCCACTCCGATCTTTGTCTTCCTGATGGCAATTCTGTACCTCAAAGAGAAAGTGACCCCGCTCAAAATCATCGGCATCGGCGCTTCATTTGCAGGAGTAGCGGTGATCCTGCAGGGTGGGAGAATGGACGAGGGCGTGCTCTTCGGCGATTTTCTGGTGATCTTAGCTGTCATCGCCTGGGCAGCATACACGGTGCTTGGCAAGAATCTCCTCCGCAAGTACGGATCGCTGACCGTGACCGCGTACGCGCTCATCATCGGAACGATTGCGTACTTGCCGATCGGCCTCGTTCCGGCGATTCGCTTCGACTATTCGCAGGTGCCAAATGCGGCTTGGTTGTCGCTGCTTTATATTGCCATTATGACTTCCGTGGTCGCCTACTCGCTCTGGTACTGGGCTCTGGCGCGCATGGAAGCATCCAAGCTGGCGATCTTCCAGAACCTGCAGCCGATCTTCGCCGCGATTTTGTCGATGATTGTGGTCAGTGAGACGTTTGGTTTAGATTTCTATCTGGGTGGAGTGTTAGTGATCGGCGGTGTGCTGCTGACGCAAAGGGGATAGACGAAAGAAGCTCGTCAACCATATCTGAGGGGAGTGTTGAAAAACCTCCGTGGTTGTCATTCTGAGCGGAGCGGAGAATCTAGTGTGGTGTCACAGAGAAAACCTTACAAATGAGAGGAATCTTCAAGAATCGTCATTCCCGCGAAAGCGAGAATCCAGTATTGACATTGGCCTGGATCCCTGCCTTCGCAGGGATGACGGATTAGGGATTACTGCTGTAAAGAAGCGTTAGGGACTCTACACTAGCGCACTTGTCCTACAACAACTTGGAGATTCTTTGTCGCGCTTCGCGCTCCTCAGAACGACAGTCGTGGATGTTTTTCAACAGCCCCCTGAGTATGCGAGTGTGCCGAAAGTGACGTGTTCTATGACAGAATCAAGGTTCGCAAGCGGATTGCCGCCGCTGCCGACCTGGCTAAAAATTCGTCGGTCGGAATCTGCCCGTTGTTTTCAACTTCAAGCAGGAGTGGGTACGCATAACGCACTTCGTGCAATATGTAGCAAATGCGCTCCCAGTCAACGATACCTGTGAACGGTATCCAATGTCGGTCTTCCAAGCCGTCGTTGTCGGAGAGATGTACGGCGAAGAGCCTGTCGGCGAATTCCTCCAGTATCTCGTATGGCTTCCCGGGGCCCAATTGATCGTGGGATGAGTCATAACAGAAGCCGAAGTTGTCCGATTTGAATTCAGCCAATGCTCGGCGCAGAAACACGTTAGCAGCCTTGCCCGGAAGGTTCTCCGCAGCCAGTCGTATTCGCATGTTTTCCGCCGTTTCGACCAGCGCTTCCAGTGAGCGAAGCAGCGAATCGACGTCTTGAATACCGACCTCCACAGGCAAGGACTGGAGGTGAAGGATGACGGTTTTGGCGTCGAGTTCAACCGCCGCTGCCATAACCAGAGCAATGCGACAAACGGAAGCCATTCGCGCTTCAGAATCGGAATAGGAAATATCATGTTGCCGTCTGTACGGCGAGTGCAGGGAATCGATGGCAATCCCGTGTTCCTCGGCCAGCCCTGATAGCCTAAAACGCCCCTGAGTCGCCAAATAGCCCGAATGGTTGGGGTCACCGCCCAGGCTGATGGATCTGAAAGGGGTCATCGCAATTTGCGCAAGCTGCTGATCGATTGGGATTCTGTAATCGAAGCAAGTTCCTATGGCAATCTGCATGATGCATGATGTTGGGAGAGGTGAACTCAATTGTCAAGAATAATTTGACATCCGGGCGACCGCGACATAACTTTCGGCCAGAGGAGAGCGGTATAGATGAAGGTCAGGAATATCAACAGAGTTGAAAGACGCGATGCTTTCTTGAAGGAGAAGGCTGCCGGTGTAAGCATCAGAGTTGCGATAGCCGAGGAAGACGGCGCGAAGAACTCAATCATGCGGATACTGGAAATCGATCCCGAAGGCTTTACACCCTTGCACACGCACGACTATGAGCATTTGATGTTCGTCGTTCGGGGTGCCGGGATGGTTACTGACGGTGGTAAGGAATGTCGTTTGGAGAAAGAGGACGTGATCTTTGTACCACCGGGGCAGAAGCATCAAATCAAGAATACCGGTGATGCAGAGTTGATTTTGGTCTCCGTGCTTCCGGTCCAGCGGGATTGACCTTCGCAATGCCTGCATCCTGAGCAGGTGGGTGAGGGGGAGAGCAATCACGCTTCCGTGACATGCAGACGTTGCTGATAACAAAAGAACCCGCCGTCAATCGGACGGCGGGGTCTTTCAATATACGCGAAAGCCTCTACCTATTCAAACTTGATGATGAAAGGCTTCGAACCGGAATGGCGCTCGAACGCATGGTCCATAATCGCCAATGTCGCTTGAAATTCTTTGCGGCCATCCTTGAAATTGACGTCTTCAGCGGTATACGGCGTGGTCAAACGACGCCACATGACGATCGTCCAACGCTTGAGTTGGTTGTCATACGATGACCTGGCCCTTACATCATAGCGCGACGTGTTCCCGGTATTCCAGTCAGTGCTGAGCACATATCCCGGCACACCATCGCGCGGCTGCCAATTGGACATTATGTCCATCATCACAGTGTCTGTGGTGAAGAGGAAGTTGAGCGTATCAAGGGTGGGGCCGGTACGGTGCATCCATTTCGGCTCGCTTGGGTCTTCGGAATAAAGGCTATTCTTCAGACAGGATTCCGCCGTGTATGAGTCTTCGCGGCGCGTTTGGCTCTTGGGTCCCCAGCACTGATCGTCGGCTAATCCCAGGGGATTCGAGCGTCCGGCACGCCAAACCCAGGCGTCGATGTTACCATCACCGGTCGTATAATGTTGATATCCAATATCGCTTGTGTCAGTGCCACTATGGCAGGTGGTAAAGCAATTGGCTTTTTCCACCCCGTTGTTGCCCATATCGATAAGCAGACCCAACACGTCCTCGTTCTCCCAGCGCGGATTAAGAGCGTTGGGTAGGGCGCAAAGCGAATCGCTACTCTGTGTCCATACGGGGCACTCCGGCCCGACCTCGTCAGTCCAGTAGCCCGGACGAACGGACATAGAGGAGTCGCGCCAGTCGAAACGCATGTAGATATAAGCAGTGTCAGCCACGGCTTTGGTCTTCACGATTCCGATCCCGAGGTGGTTGGTGTAATCCCCATCTTCTCCTATCCGGATACTGGTCTCATCAGCCTGATCCCAGAGGCTATCGTTGATGATGTCGGCGGTGTCAGGCGAAGTAGCTACTGACTTAACATTGAGGATGCCGCTGCTGCCGGTGTCAATCACGCCTTTGTCCTTGCTACAACTGGAGGACATAACTGCCACTATGAAGAACAGCTCGAATCCAGCCAAGACAAGCCATTTGCGACTCATAATAACTCCAATCTATTTTGCCAAACAAATCTATCAATTATAACAACGTTGCACCGCTTTGTCAACGCTATTCGGACTTCACGACAACCAGCGTCAAATCGTCCGGCTGATAGTTGATGTCACGGAACCGCGCAATCTCGTCGAAAATCTTCGCACGAATTCCCTTGGCAGGCAGCCGACGGTTATTCCTCACGAGTTCCACCAGACGCTCGATATCAAACTGCTCCCCCTTATCATTCTCAGTATCGGTTACACCGTCAGTGTACATGACCATTATGTCACCCGACCCGAACTGGACTGGCCGCTCTTGATATTGCCGTTCCGGAACGATACCGAGAATCAAACCACCGTCGGTAAGTGATTCGACTTCTCCGGATTTCCGCAAGATGAAAGGCGGATTGTGGCCGGCGTTGGAGAAAGTGAAAACGCGGTTTCTGGTATCCAGCACGCCATACAACGCCGTGACGAAATTGCCCCGTTCAACCGACTCGAAGATCAGATTATTAACCTTTCTCATGATCGTTCGAATGGCGTAGTTATTCCGAATCTCGGCGATCAGTGACGCTCGATATGAGGCCATGATCAGCGAGGCAGGCAGTCCCTTCCCGGAAACATCGGCAATCGTGATCCCGAGTTGGTGATCGACAATCGGAATGAAATCAAAATAGTCACCACCCACCTGTTCGGATGAGATGTTGATTGCATCAAAATCGAAACCGGGATAAGAGGGTGGAACCCTGGGAAGGAATGATTTCTGAATGTCACGTGCAACCTGAAGCTGGTCCTCGATTCGGTTCTTGGCTACCATCTCCTTGTAAAGTCTGGCGCGCGTAATCGACAGCGCTGCTTGATTGGCGAAAGCTCTGACCATTTCTAGATCTAGCGGGGAATAGGCGTCAGGTTGATCGGATTCCAGATTGAAGGCGCCAATGACCTGCCTACCGGAAAACAGCGGTACGACCAACTCAGAAGCGGTTGTTTCGCGGGTTTTCACATAGCGCGGGTCTTCGTTTACATCCGGCACTATCACTGGCTCTCCGGTCTTCGTAACCCAGCCGACCAGTCCACGATCCGCTTTCGTTTCAAGAAGATGTCGCGACGTCTCTGTCTCATAGCCTGAGGAAAATATCTCCTCTATGGTCTCACCGTTTTTGGAAAGAATGAATATGCCGAGAGCGTCAAAGGGGTGAAGCTTTTTGAGTGCCGCAACTATGCTGCGGAAGACATCATCAATCCGCAGCGACATCGACAGGATTTCGCCTGTTTCCTGTAAGAGCTCCAGTTCCAAGAGGTTGCGGTCCAAGGCATCCGCCAGAATGGCATTCTGCAACCTGAGAGTGTAAAGTTCAATATGCCTCTCCACATGATCGGACAGCGGCTTCAGGTCCTCTTTGGCAAACAGCAGTATTGTGGCGGAGATGTAGCCTATCGTCTTGATCAAATGGGCAGCGTGTCCGACTGGGCAGTAGCCCACGGATTGGCATAGCGATAGATAGATGGGGTTATCTTCGGGAATCTCCAACAGCCCGAGTTCGTCGAACTCTCCCGGCGCAATCTCACGCAAAGAGAAGGTCTCAAGCCCCTGTGGCAGGAAGAGGTGGATTTCCAGTTCCATCCGCAACCGATGATAAATCAATACCGCCAAGGACGCTTCCTGCAGCAGGTCTTTGATTTCCTGATAGAATTCCCCGATGGTTTTGGTTCGAGATTCCGCGAACCGGATTTCAGTCGTAAAGTGCTTAGTTGTCATCCTTGGTTCTTAGCAAGCTTACGTTTCGTTTTACCCGAAAGTTCCTCACCAGTTGACCGGATTGGCCCCGGCTGCGAACTATATATTGTCCGCCAATGAAATACGCAATCACAAATTCAAAGCGTAAATAGGCTAAAGATGATCGGAATTATGGTGCGGTCGGCAATCGGCACGCCGACGGCATTCACGCCGCATTTGCCCGTCGATATTCGCTGCCCTCGGGTAAATACAACATGAATCTTGTACGGGTTTGGCCTGGAATAGACGATAACGCTTATTGGCGGGCGAATACAGTCAGGAGATAGATCAAGGGATCTGCTGGAGTTCGTGAATTTGGCAGATGGGCGACATTTGATGGGCTTTGCAGGAATACGCGGAGAGTTTAGCTGCTCTCTGAGTGGACGAAACGACAACTGTAGATACACTTTGTGAAAAATATCTCTTGACTGTAGTTCGCATTGGGTATAGTATGTCCGTACACTAAACAATAAGAGACAGGTTTAGTGTGGTTATTTCTGGGTGCGATTTTGAGGCACCCCGGGCATTGCGCACGGCAACCGGAATGTCCGCAGTTAACCGGCCATGCGGGAGAGCGTATGATCGAAAAAATCGAACCTTTTCCCAAGAGCGAGGCGGAGTTACGCACTGCTTTTTGGGGTCAGCTCGGCATGTTCCCCGAAGGGGACAAGATCAAAACCTGTCTGCAATGTGGCACTTGCAGCGGCACTTGTCCGGTGTCGTATGCGATGGACATCACCCCGCGACAGGTGGTTGCTCTATTTCGCGCGGGAAGAATTGAAGACATCCTCCACAGTCGGACGATCTGGATTTGTGCTTCCTGCTATTCCTGCACTGTGCGCTGTCCGGTAGGAATAAGAGTCACTGATACGTTGTATGCTCTGAAGCGAATAGCAATGTCGCGCAAAATCTATCCGGCGCAATTCCACGTACAAACTATGTCCAAAGCCTTCATTGGTAATATTTACAGATATGGTCGGAACTATGAGCTTGGTCTGGTCATTCGCTTCTTTTTGAAGTCTGACATTGTGAAACTGTTCACAATGGCGGGCTTCGGCATGGCAATGATGCGACGGGGTCGGCTGGCGATACTTCCCAGCAAGATCAGACGCGTCAAGGAAGTGCGAGCGATTATCCAACGTGCCAGCCAGTTGGGAGAGAATTGATGTCGGACTACGCTTACTACCCCGGTTGCAGTTTGGAAACGGCCGCCAGCCCTTATGACAAGTCGGTCCGTGAGGTATTCAAGGCGCTCGGGATCAATCTGCATGAGATCGAGGACTGGAACTGCTGCGGTGCAACGATGTACATGTCTGTCAACAACACCGTGGCCTACTCGATCAGCGCTCGCAATCTTGCGATTGCTCAGAAGATGGGAATGGACGTCTGCGCTCCTTGCAGTAGCTGTTTCACGATTCTGCAGAAAACCAACCGTTACATCGACTGGGATCCTAAAGAGCGGGAGAAGATCAACCAAGCGCTCGCGGCCGCTAATCTGGTTTACGACAAACCCGTAGCGGTGCGACACCCACTTGACATCCTAGTGAATGAAATCGGTCTCGACACGATCAAGGCAAAAGTGGCCAACTCACTCGCGGGTCTTAAAGTTGCGCCTTATTATGGCTGCCAAATTGTTCGACCTTACGGATATTTCGACGATGTCGATGATCCAGTGACGATGGACAAGCTCCTGCAGGCTCTCGGTGCAGAAGTGATACCCTACCCCGGAAAAGTACGGTGCTGCGGGGGGATGCTGATGACTACGGAAGAGAATATCGCATTGAAGCTAAACTTGGGCTTGCTGCAGGCGGCAGTCGACAATGGCGCCGAGATAATCGCCACGGCCTGTCCACTTTGCCAGATGAACCTCGAGGCCTATCAAAGCAAGATCAATCAGGCGTTCGGCAAGAACTTCAATATGCCTATCGTTTACTTCACTCACCTCGTCGGTGTGGCTCTTGGCATAACACCATCCAAGATGGGACTCGACAAGTTGCTCGTCTCGCCGGATAAGTTGCTCGCCAGAGCGAAGGAGGTTAGAGTATGACCGAGAAGCTCAATAGCGGCAGCGACGACGAAGCTATTCGTATCGGAGTGTATATATGCCATTGCGGTACGAATATCGCGAAGACCGTTGATGTCGCGAAGGTCGCAGAGATGAGTCAGTCACTTCCGGGCGTAGTGATCTCCCGACACTACAAGTTCATGTGTTCTGACCCGGGTCAGGAAATGATTCAGAATGATATCAGAGAACTCAACCTAACCCGCATCGTCGTGGCCGCGTGCAGCCCTTTGATGCACGAGAGTACTTTCCGTAAGGCTGTCGAGGTCGCGGGAATGAATCGCTACCTGTTCGAGATGGCCAACATCCGCGAGCAAGTGAGTTGGGTCACGATCGACCAGAAGCTGGCGACGACCAAAGCTGCCGCATTGGTAAGAGCCGCTATCGCGCGCGTAAAGTACCAGCAGCCGTTGGAGATGCGGCGCGTACCCATCACCCGCCGAGCGCTGATAGTTGGCGCCGGTATCGCCGGCATCGAGTCTGCGCTGCAGATGGCGGATGCCGGTTATGAAGTGGTCCTGGTGGAACGGGAGGCCTCCGTCGGCGGACACATGTCGCGCTTTGATAAGACCTTCCCGACGTTGGACTGTGCGGCCTGTATTCTGACACCTAAGATGGTGTCGGTGGGTAAGCATCCCAACATCCGCCTGATTACCTATGCCGAAATCGAGCAAGTGGATGGTTACATTGGCAATTTCAAGGTCAAGATAAAGAAGAAGGCCCGCTACGTTGACCCCTCTAAGTGCAATAGCTGTGGGTCTTGTTATGAGGCGTGTCCCAGTGTCCCGTATCCCCTGCATCGCCGCATGATACTTGGCGATCGCGTGTTTCGCGTAGGTCGATTGCTCGATGCGCAAGACAAATGGTCGATGGGACCAGAGCACGACCTGACTTCGCTGACGGGCGCGCAACCGATGCCGGAAAACGTCGAGACGACCGCGAACGGGGTGTTGGAAGGAGTTGACTCATGACAGTGGCAGTAGATACCAAATATGATCTGCAGAGCAAGATCGAAGAGATCGTCGGAGAATATGGCGCCAAGTCAACAGCGCTAATCATGATCCTGCAGGATGTCCAGAGGCAATATCGCTATTTGCCGGAGGAAGCGCTGCGGGCGGTTGCCAAGACCATGAAACTGCCGCTGGCCCAAATCTACGGCGTGGCGACGTTCTATCGCTCATTCACTCTCAAGCCTAAGGGCAGGAATCACATCTGTGTCTGCACCGGCACGGCCTGTCATGTACGCCAAGCGGTAGTGATCGTCGACAAACTGGAGCGCGATCTCGGCATCACGGCCGGTGAAACAACGGCGGATGGGGAGGTAAGCTTGGAAACCGTCAACTGTCTCGGCGCCTGCGCGCTCGGACCGTTGGTCACAGCTAATGGCATCTACTATGGCAACATGACGGTCACCAAGGTAGATAAAATGATGTCGGAAGTACTGCACAAGACATATGACTCTGAGACGACGGAGGAGGCCGCATGAGCACAAACAGACTAAACTCGCCGGCCGAACTCGCCGCTCTCAAGCAGCGTCTGGAAAAGAATCGCAATGCCAACAAGACCGTAGTTACGGTTTGCGCCGGCACCGGCTGTATGGCATGCGGCTGTGAGGCGGTGCTGAAAACCTTCCATGAGGAACGCAAAAAAGATCGGCTCGAAAACGAAGTCGAGATCAAAGCCACCGGCTGTCACGGCTTCTGTGAGCGCGGACCGCTGGTTGTGGTTCACCCTTCGGGTGTGTTTTATCAGCGCGTAAAACCGGCGGATGCCAAGCTGATTTGGGAGCAAACCGTCAAGGGGGGACAACTCGTAAACAAGCTGCTTTATCGCGATCCGCAGAGCAATGAGATCATCAAGCATGAAAAGGACATCCCATTCTACAAGAGGCAGATGCGCATCATCTTCGGCAAGAATGGCTTTATGGATCCAACGGCGATCAACGACTACATTCTGCTCGGCGGATATCTGGCGCTGGCTACGGCCCTGACCAAGATGACTTCGGAACAGATTATTGGGGATGTCAAGAAGTCAGGTCTGCGGGGAAGAGGAGGTGGCGGATTCTTGACCGGCAAGAAGTGGGCGACCTGTCGTGCGGTCAAAGTCGATCCGAAGTATGTCATCTGCAATGCCGACGAGGGGGATCCGGGAGCCTTTATGGATCGATCGTTGCTCGAAGGCAATCCGCATCAAGTGATCGAGGGCATGATAATAGGAGCATACGCTATCGGCAGCCACGAAGGTTTCGTTTATGTCCGCAACGAATATCCGCTTGCGGTGAAGAACCTGACGGTTGCGATCAAAGCGGCTCGTGACTATGGCCTGCTGGGCGAGAATATTCTCGGTACCGGTTTCAATTTCGATATCGTGATTTCGCGCGGCGGCGGCGCCTTTGTTTGTGGTGAATCGACCGCCCTGATGGCGTCGCTGGAAGGTAAAGTCGGAGAACCACGCGCCAAATACATCCACACGGTTGAATCCGGCCTGTGGGACAAGCCGTCGAACTTGAACAACGTTGAGACTTGGGCGAATGTCCCTCTGATCATAGAACGCGGCGCCGATTGGTTTGCCTCGATCGGCACCGAAAACTCTAAGGGCACCAAGGTCTTTGCTCTTACCGGCAGAGTCAACAACACCGGTTTGGTGGAAGTCCCGATGGGGATTACACTCCGCGAGATCTTGTACGATATCGGTGGGGGTGCGCCTCGCGGCAAGAGGTTCAAGGCGGTGCAGACCGGAGGTCCGTCCGGCGGCATGCTGATCGTGGAGGAGGCACAACCCAAGAGTCATGGGAGTCCGGTCGCGCACGGCGACATCCGCAATGAAAACGAAGCGGTTAATCTGCTCGATCTGCCGGTCGATTTTGACGAGTTGACGAGGGTCGGTTCGATGATGGGTTCCGGCGGCATGATTGTGATGGATGAAGATTCTTGCATGGTCGACGTCGCTCGCTACTTCATTCATTTTCTGACCGAGGAAAGCTGCGGCAAATGCCTGCCCTGTCGGGAGGGGTTGGTTACGATGTTGAGCGTCCTCCGAAAGATCTCGGCGGGTAAGGGCACTATGGAAGACATCAAGTATCTTGAGGAGCTGTCGCAGGTAATCATCGACACCAGTCTATGCCAACTCGGCGGCAGCGCTCCTAACCCGGTATTGTCAGCGCTTCGCTATTTCCGACAGGAGTTTCTGGCGCACGTGGTTGACAAACGCTGCCCGGCCGGTGTCTGCAAAGACTTGGTTTCGCATGCGATCGATAACACATGCAACGGTTGCCATGCCTGTCTGAAATCGTGCCCGACAAGTGCCATCGTAGGCGAGCCAAAGCGGTTGCATTATGTCATTCAAGACAAGTGCATCCAGTGCGGCGCCTGCTATCAAATCTGCCGCTACAACTCGATCAAACGCGTCAAGCGTGGCGAGGGCGACAAATTGCAGGAGCGTGCTCGCGAGCAATGGCGGCCACCCTTGAAAAAAGTGACGGCGGAGGTCTCGTAGGAGAAAAACGATGGACAAAGTGAAAATAAAAATAGACGGTCAGCAGATGGAAGTCGACGATGGGACATACGTGCTGGAGGCGGCTAAGTCGATCAGTATCGAGATTCCCACGCTCTGCTACTATCCTTATATGGTTCCCTACGCCGCCTGTCGCATCTGCAGCGTGGAAGCGCGCAGCGCGAGCGGCTGGTCTAAGATCGTAACGGCGTGTAACTATCCGGTCTGGAACGGTCTGGAAATTCTCACTAACACTCCGCGTGTGATTAACGCCCGGCGCACGAATCTGGAAATGCTGATGGCGAGTTGCGCGCCGGTTCCGGTACTGCAACACCTCGCAGAGCAGCTTGGGATCACAGAACCACGCTGGGGAACCGATAAACACACTTGCATTCTCTGCGGGTTATGTGTCCGTATTTGCGATGAGATCGTGGGTGCGCACGCACTGGCCTTTGTCGATCGGGGCGCCAACCGTGACGTGTCAACGCCGTTCCAGCTTGATTCCGAGTCGTGCATTCTTTGCGGCGCTTGCGCCAAGCACTGCCCGACCGGCTATATTAAGATGGAGGAGATCGAAAAACGGTTTATCGTACACCAGGAGATGAACCTGTCGCCCAATGCGGCAATCACCTTGCCGTTCCGACAGGCCGTGCCCAACGTGCCGCAGATCGTCCGTGAAAACTGCATCCACTTCAAGACGGGTGGCTGCATGGTCTGCTCCAAGGTCTGTCCCAAAGATTGCATCGATTACGAAGATAGCCCGAAATCTGAGGAGGTTGAAGTCGGCGCGGTAGTGATTGCCACCGGTTTCGACAGTTTCGACCCGACGCCGATGAAGCAATACGGGTACGGCAAGTATCCAAATGTGATTTCGTCGGAAGAGTTTGAAGTGATGAACAATGCCGCGGGTCCGACCGGAGGCAAAATAGTGATGGAAAACGGCGAGGAGCCGCGCGCTATTGCCATTCTGCATTGCATCGGCAGCCGTGACCATGATTACCACAAGTATTGCAGCCGTGTTTGCTGCATGTACTCCCTTAAGTTCTCGCATTTGGTGAAGGAGAAAACCTCAGCCGAGGTTTACCAACTCTATATCGACATGCGCTCCTTCGGCAAGGGCTACGAGGAATTCTACGGGCGCATTCTGGACGAAGGCGTGAACGTCATTCGCGGAAAGGCAGCGGAAGTAGTGCCGTCCGGCTATCGACAGCATGAGGAAGGTCATCTGATCGTTCGCTGCGAGGATACGTTGATCGGCAAGTATCGTGAGATACCGGTGGATATGGTCATTCTCAGCACGGCCTTGGAAGCGCGCCGGGATGCCAAGGAATTCGGACGAAAGTTCAACATTTCTACCGGCGCCGACGGTTGGTTTATCGAGGCGCACCCGAAGCTGGCTCCGGTTTCGACGACTACCGAAGGTATCTTTCTAGCGGGCGCTTGTCAGGGAGCAAAAGACATCCCCGACGCCGTAGCGCAGGGAGGCGCCGCCGCCGCGCAGGCGATGAAGCTGATGGCACAGGGCGAAGTGATGATGGATGCCGCCTACGCCGTCATTGATGAAGCATTCTGCAGCGGTTGCAAGATGTGCAATGATATGTGTCCGTACACGGCGATTTCATTTGACGACGCCAAGAAGGTCAGCGTCGTGAATTCAGCTCTCTGTAAGGGTTGTGGTACTTGTGTGGCGGCTTGTCCCGCCGGCGCCATCATGGCTCGTCATTTCACCGATGAACAGATCTATGCTCAGATCGAGGGGATACTTGCATGAGTTTCGAACCACGTATTGTCGGATTTCTCTGCAATTGGTGCAGTTATACGGGCGCCGATCTGGCCGGCACCGCGCGCATGAAGTATGCCCCGAATGTCATGACCGTGCGCGTGATGTGTTCCGGCAGAGTTGACCCCGGTTTTGTTCTCGACTCCTTCCGTGCCGGCGCCGATGGCGTACTCGTTTGTGGCTGCCACTTCGGTGATTGCCACTATGTCGAGGGCAATCACAAGTGTATGCGCCGTATCGCCATCACCAAACGCATTTTGAAGGGTATGGGCATTCAACCGGAGCGTCTGCGTTTGGAATGGGTGTCTGCTTCGGAGGGCGCGCGTTTTCAGGAAGTGGTCAATAGCTTTACCGAAGAGATTCGGGGGCTGGGGCCGATGCGCTTGAAGGAATGGGCTTTTGTACCTGAGCAAGTGGAAGCTGCTGCGGCAGCGCACGGGGAGTGAATGATATGGCAAAACCAAAATTAGCAATATACTGGGCAGCTTCCTGTGGCGGCTGTGACATCGCCATCTTGGACATCGAGGCGAAGATTCTGGAAGTGGCCGACTTCTTCGACCTTGTCTTCTGGCCTTGCGCTATGGACTTCAAATATGATGATGTCCGCAAGATGCAGGCCAAGGAAATCACGCTGACCCTTTTTAACGGCGCAATCCGCAGTGACGAAAACTATGAAATCGCCAAGTTGCTAAGGGATAAGTCGGTCGTGCTGTGCGCGTTCGGAAGTTGTGCGTCAGAGGGGTGTATTCCCGGATTGGCAAACTTCACCGACAAACAGACGATCATGGACTATGTCTACAAGACGTCGCCTTCGTTAGAGCCTGGCAACGGCGTTGTTCCACAGCCGGAGACCAAAGTCGCCGAGGGCACGCTGCACATTCCCAATCTCTGGAACACCGTGCGCACATTACCGCAGGTGGTTGATGTCGATTATATCATACCCGGATGCCCGCCGCAATCGAACCAGATTGCCGCGGTTATCGATGCGGTGGTTGACATCCTCAAAAACGGCAAACCGCTGCCGCCGAAGGGGACGGTTCTGGGCGCCAGCGACAAATGTTGTTGTGACGAATGCAAGCGTCAACGGAATGTCAAGAAAATCAAGAAGTTCATCCGGCCTTTCGAAATCGTGACCGACCCTGAAGTCTGCTTGATGGAGCAGGGGATGGTTTGTCTCGGTCCGGCGACGCGTTCGGGCTGCGGCGCCAAGTGCGTGGCAGCGGGTGTACCGTGTCGCGGCTGTTACGGATTGCCTTCTAATATCCGCGATCAGGGCGCCAAAATGGCGTCCGCGTTGGCGAGCGTGATCGACTCGATCGACGAAGCGGAAATCGAAAAAATTCTCGACACGGTCGCCGATCCGCTGGGGACTTTCTATCGCTTCAGCTTGCCGGCTTCGCTGCTAAGGAGAGTGCAACAGTGAAACAGATACTCATCGACCCGATCACTCGCTTGGAGGGGCATGGCAAGATTCATCTCTTCGTGAAGGATGACGGCGAACTGGCCAACTGCTATTTCCAGGTTCCTGAGCTACGAGGCTTTGAAGTCTTTGCCATAGGTCGTCCCGTTGAGGAGATGGCGCGGATTACAACTCGCATTTGCGGTGTCTGTCCCGACGCGCATCATTTCGCTGCGGCCAAGGCAGCTGATGCCGTTTATGGCGTCACAATTCCTTCGGCGGCGCGTAAGTTGCGCGAGTTGATGTACAATGCCTTCTATGCCGGTGACCACACAACGCATTTTTATGCGCTCGGCGGTCCCGATTTCGTCTGCGGTCCCGATGCGCCTCCAGCCGAACGCAATATCCTCGGTGTTGTGGCGAAAGTCGGTCTTGATGCGGGCAAGGCCGTTATTGCCCAGCGCGCCGCCGGTCAACGGGTGATTGAAATCATCGGCGGCAAGAAGGTTCATCCGGTAACGGCCATCCCGGGTGGCAATTCCAAGCGCGTAACCAAAGAGGAACAGCAGGAGATCATCAAGCTCGGTGAACAAATGGTAGAATTCGCCAAGTTCACGATCAAGGTGCTTAATGATGTTGTGTTGGCGAACAAGGGATATGTCGATCTGATTCTTTCCGACATGTTCACCCACAAGACTTACAACATGGGCTTGGTGGACGCCAATGGCAAAACCAACTTCTATGATGGCAAAGTCAGAGTCACAGCGCCGGATGGCAGCAGACATGCCGAATACGAGCCGAAAGACTATCTCCAATATGTGGCCGAGCATGTTGAACCCTACAGCTATCTCAAGTATCCCTACTTGAAGAAAGTGGGTTGGAAGGGATTTGTTGACGGGATGGAATCGGGCGTGTACAAAGCGACGCCGTTGTCACGATGCAATGTCGCCGACGGTATGGCGACGCCACTGGCACAGGCCGAATACGAACGGATGTACGAGACCCTGACCGGTGATCGCACCGGCAAAAAGCCGATTCACTCGACACTGGCGACCCATTGGGCGCGGGTAGTTGAATTGGTGTTTGCGGCTGAGGCGACACTTCAGCAGGCCAAGAATGACGAAATCACTTCCGACAAGATACTGAATCCTCCGACAGGTATTGTCGGCGAAGGGGTCGGCATTGTTGAAGCACCGCGCGGAACGCTGACGCATCACTATAAGACCGACCAGAACGGTATCGTGACCGAAGCCAATCTGATCGTCGGTACGACGAATAACAACGCGCCGATATCGATGTCGATCAAGAAGGCGGCACAGGGTTTAATCAAGAAGGGCGTAAAAGTCACCGATGGCATGCTAAATCGGATTGAGATGGGGTTCCGTGCCTATGATCCCTGCTTCGGTTGCGCTACGCACACGCTGCTCGGAGAAATGCCGCTGGAAGTAATCGTGCATGATGCGGAGAGCGGCGAAGTCGTTCAAGTAGTGCGGAGGAATTTTTGAAGCCATTGCTGGTGCTCTGCCTCGGCAATGACATTTTAACGGATGACGCATTCGGCTCAGTCGTTGCCAAGCGACTGAGCCGTAATAATTCTGGTGCCTTTGTTGAGGTGATATTTGCAGCTACGGCCGGTTTCGGACTGCTCGATTTGCTGAAGGACCGCGAGGCGGTGCTGATCATCGATGCGATCATCACCGGTAAGGCCAAGCCGGGTACGGTGCATTTCTTTCCAGCAGGAATATTGACACCATCATACAACCTGATCAACAGCCACCAGATTAACTTGCCAACCGCGTTAGAATTGGGCAAACAGTTGGGTATGGCGATGCCGTCTGATATTCAGGTGGTTGCGGTTGAAGCTCAGGACGTCGAGACCATCGGTGAGCAGATGACGCCACCGGTGAAGAAAGCGGTTGAGACGGTACTAACGGCAGTGAAAAGCTGGATTGACTCCAAGATAACAGAGAGGTTACAAACATGACTTCAGACGACAAGACCAGGAACGCGTCAAACTTGCCGGGTAGTCCGCCATCGTGCCCTGATTGCCAGGGCAGAGGCTGGATGGACAATCGTTGTGCCACTCCCGAGGCATCGGACCTTTGCAGCGTCTGCAACGGCAAGGGTTTTGATGCGGGTGGCAAAGATTGCTATGCCTGCCACGGCACCGGTCGAATCGAAGTTCGTCAGACTGACAAGACTGTTTGCTCCAAGTGTCGCGGCGCCGGCGTCTATCCGGTTCCGCCGTCAATGACCGAGGATCAGTTCGCCTACCGACCGGGGAAGAAGTAGCGACACCGTCTCGCACACTCGGAAAGGCTTTCGAGGGTTGCAGCTTCTGGCAACCCTCTTTCTCTTCGCACACGGCTGGCATTGGACGCGAGCATTCTTACTCGTTGACATCTCAAGTCAAATCAATAACTTACCGATAATTTGAAACAATGGCTCTTTTCTGAGTAAAACCATTGATAGGGTGATTGTTCGTTAGAAAAACAAATGAACTTGAGGAGAGAAATGAAACGCTTCGCCATCCTTCTGATCTTATTAGTATTCGCCCTCGCCGCCGCAGCAGTGGCCGGTAACAGTATCAAGAAAGGTTCCACGATCGCCTTCCTTCGTAGTGGTGACATCTGGCTGATGGAATCGGACGGCTCCAACCAGCGCCCCTTTGTCGCCGGCATCGGCAACGCCATAGGCCGAATGAGCTGGTCTCCGGATAACAAGAGACTGGCGTTCGTCCGTCGTGGCGATATTTCGCTGAAATATCCGGACGGTGGCGGCGGACAACACAAGCTCTACGATCTGTTCTACGCCGAAGCTGATTCTACCAACAACTGGTTTGAGGGAATCACCGAGACGATGGGCGGACAATCGCCGGAATTTAGTCGCGACGGCAGCCGTGTCTTGTTCGTTCATGATCGCAATGCCAACACGGTCAATGCGATGATGCCAAAGTGGCGGCTTAGTTTCTACGACACCAAGAGTTATCTTTTGCGTGACTTGGAGCTTGAGCCCAGCTCCGATCTACTGTGTTCCGCTCCAACCATGTCGCCTGATATGAAGCAGGTGGCGTTCGTTGTAATGCAGCTAAAGGATAAGCAGCCTTCTCCGGTAGGTATAGCTATTGCCTCGATAACGGAATTTCCAGTTAAGGACAGCGTTCTGGTGGCGCGTGCACAGAAGCTGACCCTGGCGACTCAGCCGTCCTGGTCTCCGGACGGGCAATGGATCGCGTATTTGTCAAATGATATCAAGAATCAAGGATTGCTTATCATAAAGCCTGATCTGTCCGGCCAGAAAGTGCTCTGGACGCTTCCGGAAGGCATGGGCTTGGCAGGATCGGCGCCGGCTTGGTCGCCAGACTCGAAAATGCTACTCTTCGCCACCCAAAACGGATCGATCTACAAGATCTCCCTTGCCGGCGGTGAACCGGTACGTCTGTCGGGTCCGGGCAATGACGGAAGTCCAGCTTGGTCCAATTAGCGCTCGGCTAACTGATCGATGACCATTCGTAGGGCGCGGAGACAGTTCGTTTGTATCTCCTTGCGCAGAACACAGCGATACTGCCCGGCGGAAACGGGCACCTGCTGGATGTAGAAGGGACTGACGTGGACGACCATATTGCCAGCGTCTTCTACGATGTATTTGGCGACCTGCCGCGGCAAGGGCCGGGAGACGCTAAGTCAACAGCTAAGGCATTGTCCTTCATGACGGAGCGACCAGCCCATCCGCGCATTCTCGACGTCGGCTGTGGCTCGGGTGCACAGACGCTCCAGCTGGCGCGTCTAATCGATGGGGAAATCGTGGCAGTCGACAACCACCAACCCTTCCTTGAAGCTCTTCAATTGAAAGCTGCTGAACGGGCGTTAGACAGCCGAATTCGGGTCATGAACTCTGACATGAATGGTCTGAGATTCTGCGATCAGAGCTTCGACATTATCTGGTCGGAGGGCGCGATCTATATTATTGGCTTTGTGAATGGCTTGCGAGAGTGGCGGCGATTTCTCAAATCGGGAGGATACATGGCTGTGACCGAGATAACCTGGCTGAAACCCGAGCCTCCGGAAGAAATTAGCATCTTTTTGAGTCGCGAGTGCCCGGCAATGCAAAATGTGGAGACCAATTTGCGGACGATAGCCGAAGCCGGATACGTAATCGCCGATCATTTCACGCTGCCGGAATCTTCATGGTGGAACGACTACTACAATCCGCTGGAGATACGGCTGCAGGCAATGCGATCAAAGTACGCCGACGACGAAAGCGCGTTGGAAGTAGTCGAGGCTCGTCAGCTCGAAATCGACCTCTTCCGTAAGTATTCTGAATACTACGGTTACGTTTTCTATGTGATGCGCGCGCAGTAGAGCCGGATTTCAGGCGTCGTCAGGAATCCTGAGGTTGTCCCACAAGTGGGATTTCACCGGCCAGACGAACGATTTGTCGTAGGGGCGCATGGCAGTGCGCCCGCCGACCTGTCGTTTCACTCAATGTTAATGCGGGTCGCCGCAAGAGCGACCCCTATGCATTGCGCGCCATGCTTGGCTTCTGTGCTCAAAGCGTAACTTATGAGACAACCTCTCCTTTCCTGACGACCATGACTGGCTTGACGAACTGGCAGGAAAGGAGAGGTTGTCCCATAAGCATGATCTTCGCGGATGGAGGAAGGATTTCCTGTAGGGGCGACCCTCGCGGTCGTCCACTGATTCTTCATTCCACCCAATGTTTATGCGGGTCGCCGCAAAGGCGACCCCCACACATTGCAGCACGCTATACTTGGCTTGTTGGTCCAAGGTGTAACTTATGAGACAGCTTCAGGACGTACGCCGCGCAGTGCGCGATCCATTCTCAGATTCCTCTGTTAACATGACAAAGAGCACTCTGAAAAACAGACCCGCTTTTCCCGATCAAAGCTCCCTCCCGGAGCAAATGATCGATTCTGCCCTTGACAGTAAAGACGCCTTCTACTCGTCTGACTCAATCCTGCAAAGAGATCAAGTAACTTCGTGAACGTGTATCTGTGACAAGACACCGGGACAGTAGGTTTTGGTCCCGTGCGATCCTACGCCTTTGCATCACCTGAACTTAGTGGTTTGATTGATTTCACTTTGTAATTGGCGTCCACATTTACCCTTACGACATCTGCTGTGAAAGTATAGGCTCGCAACAGGAAGGCGACCAACGCTTTCGGACTCCCGTCGGGCGCGCGCTCGACCTCTACCTGAACCTTGTGATAAGTCTCCTTACTGGTCAAGAGCAGTTTGTCTTTGATCAAGGTCTCGATCTTCCTGCGATCCGTCGCCCGGCAGGCTTCCCCGTCTGTACCGGGCAGGACGACGATCTCGACGTTCTCATTGGGATGATTGCTCTTCATCTATTCCTCGCGTTCAAAGGCATGAAAGGGAATGGCTCGCTCCTCGTGTTGTAGAGTCTTAATTGCCTTGCGACGGCCGCGCCTTTCTCCCTCGGCCTTCCCGAAATCACACATGAATAACCGGTCTGTAACCACAGCCCGAAAGCAAACGGCCGTCCGCGACGCCTGTTTCTTGCCGGCCATGTTCGGGCCTCACACGTCTTGTCAGAACACGCCGATGTCGCCGCTTATGCCATGCGAACCCGGCGTCGGATACTTCTGCTTCTCACACGTCGTAAGCGCTACTCCCATTTTCACGGAATTCCTCAAGACTCTGGTCCAGAAACACTTGAAGACCTCTTCGGATGGACCGATCAGCAGATTGACCTTTCCACCAACAAACGTTCTGGCTCCCGCGCGCATGATCGCCGGCTGCAGCGGGGGATTAAAGGTCTGGCACGAGTTGAAGTAAATGACTTCTGGCGAAAGCCCTTTCTTCGCAAGACCGGAAAACCACGTCGACGTCAGCGAGCCATCGGCCAGCACGATGCCGCCTGTCCACCCGTGTCCGATGTTGCCGAATGCCTTCAGGTGTCCGCTCAAATACTTCGTGTAGTTTGACAAGTTCGCTCTTGCCCCGAGGAGTTTGACAACCTTGTAACCTGCGGCGGTCGCAACCTCGCAGGCGATGTCAACCCCATTCTTGGCCGTTGGGATATCCGGAACCGGGGTGCCGAACACCATGTCCGGACCTCGCTTCGGCTTGATGGGACCGGGTTCGATAGCCGAGTGTGGCAGGCCAATTCCCTCATAGTCCTCTTCTTCGACCCCGGCAAACGACGTGTCGACCGACTTGACCTTGTAGTCAGCGTCCACGACCAGGCTGATCATGTCCGCCGTGTAGGTGTAAGCGCGCAACATGGTCAGATGCAGAGCTTGCGGACTTCCATCCGGCCGGTGCTTCACGTTCACGTGAACTTTGTGGTAGGCGTTCATGCTCGTCAGCAAGTAGCCTGTTACCGCTTGTTGAACCTTGCCACTCTCCCGGGCGCCGTAGGTTGCCACCGTTGCGCTTGGAAAGATGACAATCTTGACGTTCTCATTCGGGTGCTTGTCTTTCATACGCCTCTTCCTCCTGGGTATTTGCATCATTTACCCGTGATAGTTAGGCATACCTGAACCCCCATGGTTCCGACACTTATCGATCCCTCCTGCGGATTGTCAACGACAATATCCTCAGTAAGGATACTTCTTGAGTGAGGCGTGTCAAGCTTTTTTGGGGGGGGCCGGTACACCGGCCCCTGCGCTCTGGATTCCCGCCTTCGCGGGAATGACGAAGTGGGCTGGATTCCTGCTCGTCAGAGCCGGGTCAGTGACTCTTGCGGGAGAACGTACCGAGGTTGCCCCATAAGTTACGTTTTGGGACCACAAACCCTGCATGGTCTACATTGTTTGTGTAGGGGTCGCCCTTGCGGCGACCCGCATAAACATTGGAGCAGATGACAGACGCGAAGGCGCACGTCGTGCGCGTGCGCCGCTACGAGAAATCCTTTGTCTATCCGCCAAATCATGCTTGTGGGACAACCTCTACCCCTCGATCCCCTCTCAAGAGGGGAATGGGAACCTGCAGGCGAGGACGACTGCAGCGCACGGGACGTATGGAGGCGGCAGGTCACCTATGAAAAGGCCGGCGTCAAGTTATTTGTTTGTTTGCCAAGTCGGAGCGAACGCTTTTGGCGCCAGCTCGGCGAGCGACGACTTGGCGATGGCTGTAGGAGCACAGTCACCTATTCGGGCTCATCTCTGCTGGAGAGGCCCACGCTAATGTTCGTCAAGGGACATTGCCCAATCACACCCGCGGATTGATAGTCATCCAGACCTGCCGCCGGGCTAATGTCTCTTGTTTGTGATCCTCTAAGCCATCAACTATCGTCTGTTAGATATGGAACGGTTCTTGCCGCGTCCACATTGCGTATATAACCAAGGCCAACTTGTGAGCTATCGCCACGCGCGCTTTGAGGCGGTTCTGTTTGAACAGTATCCGGTAATAAAGACCGCGTAGCGATGGTGTCTCGTGCGCGGTCAGAGCCGCTTCCACCAATGTTCGCCGTAACAACGCTGAACCTTCTCGACTGATGTTTCCGGTGCGAAAATGATCCCCGCTCTGATGCACCGTCGGCACTAATCCACAATAACTGGCAAACGCCTTGGCGGAGCGAAAACGTTTGATGTCAACCACCTCCGCATACGCCGTCGCCGCTCGCAGACGTCCAATCCCCGGTATCGACATCAGCAACTTCACCTCGCTTATTTCATGACAACTCTCTTCGATGACCTTCTCTAATGCCGTAATCTCCGCATTCAAGTTACCAATCAAGCGCTGGTTTTGAGCGATCATTGCCGTCACCGACTCGGCCAAATCAAACGTCGCTATCTCAGCCGCCGCTCGTTTCGACCCAACATCTCGCGCCCGCAATTCATAACCATGCCGAAACAAGAGCACCCGCACCCGGTTCTTAAGCATCACCCGCTGTTTTACCAAATGATCCCGTTGCCGAATCGCTTCCCGTAATCCTCGAATCTCACGCGGCACATAATATGACTCCGGCAAAAATTTGTCCGCAACAACTCCGCCAATACCCAAACGTCTTGACGATCCGTCTTGCACTTCGCCTCCGCTATGACTCGTACTCTCAACGGGTTCGCTGGATGCAACGAGCCTACCACCGGCTCCAGGTAGTCGCAGAGCCACAAATAATTCAACGTCGGCTCTACCACCACATGCACGTTTGGACCCACGCTCCCTAAAAAACCGATCACTCCCTCCTTGCTGTTCTCAAATCGGTTCCGCCGCAATACCTTTCCCGTACCATCAATCTCCACAAAAACACACTTGCGCTTGTGCACATCAATCCCTAAATAGCTCTCATTCATGGCCGCTCCTCTAAGCTTATTGTCCTGGGGAAGATATCACCTTCTTCCCCGAGCGGCCTTTTCATATTATCACCGTCGCGAGGAGCCACCTAAGACCCGCCGCGACGACAACAACAGGCCGCTGTGTATGAGACTAAGCCAGCCCTCGCAGTACTTCCGTCAACAACCGCACACCGTAGCCCGAAGCGCCTTTGGGCGTATATTCCGTGCCGCGATGCTCCAAGTCCATTCCGGCGATGTCAAGATGCAGCCAGGGCACATCATCGACAAAATGCCTAAGTATCGTCGCCGCCACGCACGCTCCCGCCGGACGACCGCCGGAGTTTTTCATATCGGCAATCGGCGATTTGATCGCATGCTCATACTCAGGCCAGAGCGGCATCTGCCAGACTTTTTCGCCGGTAACCTCGGATGCCTTCTTGAATTGCGTAAGCAGGCTCTCCGATGTCGATAGCATCGCAGCCCCCACATATCCCAGCGCGACAATTACGGCGCTGGTGAGCGTTGCGATGTCGATCAGATAATCGGGCTTCATCTTGGACGCATAGCCAAGCACGTCCGCAAGCAGCAGGCGACCTTCAGCATCGGTGCTGATGATTTCGATTGTCTTGCCGATGCTGGTAGTCAGCACATCGCCGGGTCGATAAGCGCGACTGCCGGGCATATTTTCACACGTCGGAATAAAACCTGTGACTTCGAGATTCGGCTTGATCTGTGAGATAGCCGCCATCGTTGATAATACCACCGCAGCGCCAGCCATATCCTGTTTCATCTCGTGCATGTCGGCGCCGGGCTTGAGCGTGATGCCGCCCGTATCGAAGGTGATGCCTTTGCCGACGAGCACTACGCGTTTCTTTGCCTTTGCCTTCGGTTTGTAGTCAATGCGAATCAAGTAGGGAGGTTCGGCAGAACCTTTCGCAACCGCGATAAATGCGCCCATCTTGAGTTTCTCAATCTGCTGACGACCCATCACTTGCACGCGCAATCCGAAGTGTCGTGACAGTCGCCGTGCTTCATCGGCAAGGTAGGTGGGAGTAACGACATTGCCGGGTGAGCCGGCAAGATCGCGGCAGTAGTTCTGAAGGTCTGAGACGATCAGACCGTTTCGCGCGCCGACCTTGGCGCTTGTCGCCTGTTTCTGTTCGGCGAAGAGTACTGTCAAGGTCTTCGGCTTGACCTGTTTGTCGTTACCGCTCTTGTATTTGTCAAAGAAGTAGCTCCCCAGATTAAATCCTTCGACCACCGCGCAGCCGACGTTGTTGGCGCTCAATTCCTTGGGCAGTCGTTGACCTGGCAGGAGGAATGCCGTAGAAGCGGCCTTGTTGCAGAGAGCTTTCCGGCCGGCTATGCCTGCTGTCTTGCGCAGCTTTTCAAGGTCAAAGTCTTTGCTCTTGCCCAGTCCGAGTATTAGCAAGTATCGAAACTCGCGTTTTGGGAATACGATCAGAAGATGTTGCTCGCCGGTCTTACCGGAGAATTGCTTGTCTCTAATCAGTTGCTTGATCTGGCCGAGCAACAGACGGTCGAGGGCTTCCAGATGATCATCATTGTGCCTATCTTCGAATACCGGCAAGCAGAGCATATCCGTCCGAAGTGACTTCTTGGAAAGAACGTCGCAGTTTACTCGCATAGAGATTCCTTTTCAATAAGTGGCCTGTCGAAAAAACATCCAGCAGCGCCGGCGGGAACCCTCTCCTGCCGGCTTTTCAAGCCAGTCGAGGTCGACAGGAAAGGGGAGGCTATCCCATAAGTTCCTTTCCCTCGCCCCTACACCCCTCTCCCAGTGGGAGAGGGGAAGGTGTAAGCCGTTGCAACACCATGACCTCGCCCAACATTCTCAACCATCGCGATCGCTGTTCACAACTGTATGCCAACTTGTGGGACGACCTCAGGGTTCCTGACGACGCTTAAGAAGAGATAGTCCTTCAACAGTCCACAAGAACAAAACACGGGGCTATTAATAGGACAAAGAAAAGGGGATGTCACTCTAAAACTTGCAGGATAGTTTCATAGCGTCCAAATGACGGCATGAGGTAAGCGCCCTGCACAAGATGTTTGGCGTCGTGAAGCAGTTCGCGGCAGGACTCGATCCCTACTGACGCCGCGTCCTTCCCCGCACGATTGAGGCGATCGCGGATTTCCTGCGGGATATCTATGCCCGGAACTTCGTTGTGCAGGAATTCCGCATGACGATACGATTGCAGGGGCAGCAGTCCCAGAATTGTCGGAATCTTGTATTCATTTGCTCTCGTCAGGAAACGCTCGAGCACATCGAGTCTATACATCGGCTGTGTCATCGCAAACTGGGCGCCGGCGGCAATCTTGAGCTTCAGTCTGTCAAGTTCCGTATCGAGATTGTCAGCCGTAGGGTTGATGGCCACACCGATAGAAAAATCGGTGTGAGAACCAAGAGAATTGCCGGCAAGATCGGTGCCGTTGTTCAGTTTGCTGATGATTTCCACGAGTCCGATTGCATCAACGTCATATACCGCTGTTGCATTTGGATAGTCTCCCAACGATGGAGGATCGCCGGTCAACGCCAGGATGTTTCGCACTCCGAGAGCGTGAGCACCGATCAGATCGGAATGCAGTCCCATCAAGTTGCGATCACGACAGGTAAAATGCAGAATCACATCGAGACCGACGCGGTCCGAAATCAGTCCCGCCATTGCCAGACAGCTCATTCGTACGCGCGCCATCGGGGAGTCGGCGACATTGACCGCATCAACTCCGGAATCACGCAGTTTGATTGCCGCATTTAGTATCTTCTCGGGATTTGCGCCGCGGGGCGGATCTATTTCAACCGACACCACGAACTTGCTGCCGAGTTTGGCGGCAAAGTCGGAGACGCGCGCCGTCGGCGATTCCCGTTGGGGCTTGTGTGCCAACTGAGTAACTTCGATTGTTGACGGTTCGGTTCCGACCCTGGAAAACGAATCGAATACCTGGCGCATAGCGCGAATGTGCTCCGGTGTTGTACCGCAGCATCCACCGATCAGCGAAACGCCGAGGTTAAGGAATTTGCGACAGTAATCGGCGAAGTATTCCGGCGAGGAGACATAGAAAAAACGCCCGTCATAATAGCGGGGCAGACCTGCGTTCGGTTGTGCCGACAAGGGGATATCGGTCAGGGCATGCAGAATTGCAACGAAATCATACAGTCGCTGCGGCCCCACCGAACAGTTGGCGCCGATGACTTCGACTTTGGATTCACGCGCTAATTCCATGAGATCTGCCGGCGTATGACCGTTGCTGGTCGTGAGATCGTCGTTTATTGTCAACTGCGCCACGATCGGCAGATCGCACAGGCGGTGGATTTCCTCGACGGCAATTCGTAGCTCCTCGATATCTGCGATGGTCTCCACCATAAAGAGATCAACGCCCCCTTCGAGGAGCGCCTCCGCCTGTTCGGCAAAGATGCCACGAGCTTCAGGTATCGTTACGCCGCTGTGGTGACCGACTCGCTTGCCAACGGGACCGACTGAACCGGCAACATAAACGTCGCGACCGGATGCCTCGCGCCGGTCACGGGCGATGCGAGCAGCCTTCATATTAATTTCGCGCACGCGTTGATCGAGGCCATGCAGCAGTAATCTTTGACGGTTGGCGCCGAAAGTGTTGGTTTCGATCAACTCGCTCCCGGCGGCGATATAATCATCGTGCACCTGCCCCACCAATTGCGGACTGGTGATGTTCAGTTCATCAAAACAGCGGCTGAATGATACGCCTTTGGCATAGAGATAGGTGCCCATGGCGCCATCGCCTAACAGCGGTCCCTCCTTAATGCGTTTGACAAATGGATGCATGGCTTGAGGCTAATGCAGACCGAGTTCGGATTTCACCTGACGTACGGCGGCGACCATATTGCGGAGCTTTGCGAAGGATTCTTCGGTAGTGCGTGTCTTGAGACCGCAGTCGGGATCAATCGTCATTTTCTCGACGCCGAAGACATCTATACCCTTCTTAATTCCCGACACTATCTCCTCGACCGTCTCAATGCGATGGTTGTGGATATCGAGCACCCCGAACGCAATTTCCTTGGTGAACCTGGGCGTGCGAAAGATGTCGAGATTGACATAGCCGGAATTGGCGAACTCCAGATCGAGTTGATCAACCGGTAATTCGAGGATAAGGGGATAGATCGTGCGGAAGTCGCCGTAACAGATATGCGAAATCGTCTTGGCTCTAATGCCTTCAGTCACGATTGCCATAGCCTCTATCGCCAGAGGAAGCTCCTCGGGACGCGTTGAGATTGCCGGTTCATCAATCTGAATGTATTTCGCGCCGGCGGATTGGAGGTCCCTCACTTCATCGTGAAGCAAGCGCGCAAATGCCAACACGACTTCGCGACGAGTTTCATAATGAGTATTAAACGACCAGTCGCACATCGTGTATGGTCCCGTAAGCATTCCTTTAACGGGTTTGTCCGTCAGGGATTGGGCATACTTAAACGTCTCAATCGTCATCGGCGCCGGTCGTTGCAGGGCATCGGCGACAATCGGTTTGCGGTAGTAGCGGTTGCCGTATGAGCGGACGAGGTCGCTGATTCCCATGCCGACAAGCTTCTCAGCGAAGTAGGTAGTCATGTCGCCGCGTTCCATCTCGCCGTGTACGAGAATGTCAAGCCCAACTTCCTCTTGTTGCCTGATTATTTCACGCGTTGCCTGCAACTCCAGCTCGTGCAGTCCCATATCACTCAGCTTGCCGGCTGAATGTTGTGTCCGGGCTTTTTGTAGATAGTCCGGTTTTGGGAAACTCCCGACGGTTGTTGTATCCAGCATCGATTTATTCTCCCCGGAATCGCTTTACAGTGCGTCCCAGCAACCTGATCTTCTCCAGTGCGCTTGCGTGGGGCAGAAACTCAAGTCCACAAGAAGTGCTTATGTAGGCATCAGGAAGCAGCAGGCTGATTCGCTCGTACTTCTGGCGCAAGATGTCGTCTTGCTCCAGCTTGATATTGCGGGCATCGACCACTCCGAAACAGGGAATCTGGTGATGTGCAAAACGCAGCAATTGCTCACAGTTGGCCGGTACAGATACGCAATCCGCTGCGATTACGCTGACGTCAAACGCTCCAAAGTCAGGCGCGATCTTCTCGATGCTGCCAAAATAGAAGCAGAGCCAGAAGGTCGCGTGAAGCCCCTTGACCACGCTATTAAGTGCTTCCGCAGCTAACGGCAAATCCTCTGCGTGATATTGCAGACAGGGATCATCAAACTGAATATGCTCAGCGCCGGCCTCGACAAGCGCTTCGACCTCGGCGCGCAACAGCGCCGCGAGATCGGCAAGGAGCCTATCCTGATTATGATAATAGCAGTCCTCGGAAAGCCTCATGAAGCTATACGGAGCCGGGAGCACCGCCTTGACTGCCTTGCCCGCCTGCGTGGACGCCAGCCGGAAGGCGTTTGCCGCTACCGGTTTTCGCCACTTGATATCGCTGACGACGGTTGGTTTCCGATAGTAAACGTTGTTGTCAAACCAGCGAATCAAGCCATTGATCTCAAAGCCGTCGGCCTGTGAGGCGAAGGGGGTCACGATGTCGTCCCAGCGGATTTGTCCGTCGGTCAGCAGGTCGATTCCCGAATCGAGTTGCTCGCGGACTACGCGCGCAGTCACTGTATCAAACGCCTGCTCCAGTTCCTGGCGGTCGATCTCGGCCTTGTCGAGCCGGTGCAACATGCGCCTGATGTTGATATCGCCCTTCTGGGTCGGCAGCTTCGGATAATTTCCGGTGACGGTCGACTTAAGCATGAACGGTCCAGGTCCCTTTCTGATCTAAGTCAGCGAATCTATTACCAATGATACGAGGGCACGCCGAAAAAAGTGGGTGTCTTAGTGAGATGCGTTCGCATGAGTCTGATCGATTGATTGCATGCGCACTTTAATGCGCTCATCAATGTTCAGAGCGTCGGAATCGTTGTAGAAACTTTGATCATCGAAACGCGATAGCGATTTCAACTCAGCCAGCACGGCCAACAGTTTCAAAATTGAACTCTCGATTACCCTCAGCGATACCGGGAATTTGTCCGTCTTGTCGACAACCTCATTCTTTTCCAGGGCTAGTTGCATCAACTGTACTCGGCCGGAAATGGCGGTAGCTACGTTGTTGAGATAATGCGACAGCGTAGCGATCGCGATGTTCTTCGATCGCATCATGCCGGCCGTGCGTTCCTCGGCCAGAAGCTTTCCCGACAATTCCTGTCGCTCCCTAAATAGTCCCTCGATCAGAAGATAAGCCTTGCAGAGTTCCCGGTTGGCCCGATTCATCAATTCGGAGGTGTCGCCGATGTCAATACCGATGTTCGAGGCCGCTTTGACTGTCTCCTCCAACAGCAGGAAGGAAATGGTGTCGAGGAACTCCCGGTCGAGTTTCAAGCCCTCGGACAATTGCGCGACGACGCCAGAGTAGCGTTCCATCATCTTCAGGTTTGGTGCTTGAATCACCACAGCCATCAGGTTCGATAGCATCACGATCTTCGTCAATTCATCGGAACCGGGGTCGGTCAGGTGATGATGTCTGCAAACAGTCCGCTGCAGCGCCTCCGGCAGCCGCCAGCGGTTCGCAATGATACTACCCAACTCGGCGTGGTCAACATCGAAATACTTGCGCTCCGCATCGATGATGTCTTCACCCTTCTCCGCCAGCGCGTTTATTTCCAGATAAATTTGGGGAAACCGTTGCATAATATGAAGCTTGCCAAGATCATGCAAAAGCCCGGCGATAAACGCCTCCTCGCTACCCGGATAACCGGCTTTTGTGGCGATCGCCCGCGACAGGATCGCGACACCCAGCGAGTGGAAATAGAACTGCCGAAACATCTCGATCTCGGCCGCCTGCCCCCTCGGCGGACTGAACACAGACACTGATAAAGCAATGCACTTCACCGCGTTGGCGCCGAGCACCATAACGGCTTGGTGGACGGTTTTGATTGTCGTTGCGCGGCGGTAGTAACTGGAGTTAGCCATTTTCAGCGTTCGCGCCGTCAGCGACGGGTCTCTCAGGATAATGGTGGCGATATCATCTGGCGAACTCTCGTCGGAAGAGACCGCATCCAGAACTTTCACCAGTGTATCCGGCAATGAGAGCAGATCTTTGGGTGTTTCAATGTTTTCGAGAAGTCGGATTTTTTCCATATTTCCCGCAAGTATGAATAATAGTCAATCATAAGAAGTATCGGAAAGGATGGCAGGAATCTATAGCGAGATATTCATCCGGCAATCATTTGGCAGGCGGCCGTGATGACCTCGCTCAACTGATCCATTTTGAACGGTTTAGTGAGGATGAAGTCGGCGTTTCGTTGCAGAACCGTCTGACGGTCACTTAGCGGGCCCCAACCGGAAAGCATGATAACCGGCGTCGCCGGCGACAGCGATTTAACCTGAGCGGCAACGTCCCAACCGTCGATTCCGGGCAGTCCTGATTCCAGAATCACAACGTCGAACTTCTCTTCGTTGAAGAGTTTCAAAGCGTCCTGACCGTTGCCGGCGGTGACGATTCGATGCCCCATACGGGAGATGATATTGTGTAGCAATTCCCGGATGACTTCCTGATCATCGATGCCCAACACGTTTATCCGACGCGATTTCACCGGTGTCGACATCAGTACCGGCACTCTCCAGGTTACGGTTACGACTTTCCCGTCCACAATCTGGGTCTGATGGTCGCCTACTAAGGAGCGAAACTCTTTCGGAAAGTCTGCAGCCAGAGCGCAGGCGTGCCATTCGTCGCTGTTGAACTGCCGCTTGTGAAAACGCTCGATCTCGTTGGGACTGATGCTAATCTGATAGTAGCGGAACCGTCGTTCGCTTAGCGACGACAGATACAGCTTCTCGCGAGGATAACTCTGGAAGAGGCGCATGACTAGAGTTTCCACAAGAGCTGTCAACTCGTTTCTTTCGGTGGGGGGCATCGTGGCCAGTTCCAGATCGGTGTCAATACCTTCCCAGCCGCGGCTATCAGTTCGATATCGCATGTTGCTGTCGGCAAATGAGTTGGCTATTGTGGCGTCGGTTGGCATAGGATTGTTGGCAGGCTCTTTGTCGTTGGACGCCGGGTGACTCGTAACATACAGACTAAGAGAAGCTATATGAACCAGGCGTCGATAGAGCGCGACCGCTTCGCGCGGCGCCGGCTCTTCTTCGGAAAAAAAGAGTCCAACCACACCGAAGTAGCGGTCACCGAATTCGATTGGCATCACTGACTGAACCATTACCGACGGCAAATGGGCGAGGTACTTGTCGAACCGTTCACGCAGATCGGCCGGCGCGACATCCGCCATCACCGATTTTTCGATTCGCTTCTCACCTTCTCCAGTCGCGAGAAGGATATCCTGCATCGCCTTCAGGAAACGATTGTAACGAATCCAATCCATCTCGTTGGTAATGGTGAGCCCGGCAGCGTCGGCAACTAACAGGTCATCGTCGTCATCCGCGGCCGCAAGGATAACCAGCCGACCCTTGGCCGCGGGCAGCACCGTTGCGCATGCCTCTCCCAGTGCAGCCGCCATCTGGCTGCGGGAGGTTGCCTGCAGGATGCGACCGATTGCGTCGTCGAGCTGCGCCGCCGTTGTCCGGAAACGGTCGCCGTCGCGCTTGGCCAGAAAGAGAAAATGCAGGTCCGCCAGATAGACCGACGCTACTCGCACCGCCGACAGCTTCGCCTCGGAAAACTCCAGTGCCGCCGTCTCGCTTTCCAACAGAAGTGCCAGATCGTCGCGATCTGGATAAGGGACAGGAATAAACAAGGTTTGACGCGGCATCGAGTCGTAGCCATTACCCGCCGGAGACGACAATGGCGATGTCAAGAGCAGGAGTTTTTTCTCGGAAACGGCTCGCGAGATGCCGGTCAGTTTACGTTTGTCAAGCATCAAACCCGTCTCAGCGCCGCCGGATGAGGCCTTGACGCGATACTCGCCATCGCCGTCGCGGAAGACCAGTTTGATTGAATCAGCGTCGAAGAAACGTCGTACTCGTTCGAATTCGACCGCCTCACGCAGTTCCAGGTTCGCTCCGATGCCGCGTCGGAAGAACAACTCCTCGACGATTCGTTTGGCTTCCTCGGAAGGTTTCAGCCGGTCCTTCAATCGAATGATTTCTTTGTCATTTCGGACGGTTTCAAGTAGCGTCGCCAGATGATTGGTGGCAACGGCGATTGCTTCACAACGCTTCTGGATGAAATGGAACGGTTTAGCCGAGAAGAGCCCGACTGAGCCGAGGACTCGGTCCCGCGAACGCAACGGAAAGACCGCCGCCGACATAAATCCGGAGCCTCCGAGCAGTTCCACAGTGCCGCCGTCAGCTTCAGCTACGTTGGCCACCGACTGGACCCGTCCCAGTTTCTGCGCCCGGCCAAAGATGTCGCCGGTGATCTTGAGTAGCTCAAGTTTCTTCGTCGTCTCGGGCGCGAGATTCGAGAAAGCGGCAAGTACCAGTTCGGAAGAATTCTCCTTGAACAGCACTACGGCGGCGCCGTCGGCTTCCGCGCGTTTGAGCAACTGGTTCAGCGCCAGGTTGAGTATCTCCACGAATGAAAACGGTTGTTGGGACAAATCCTGCAACTGCAGATAGAGATTACGCCAATCTTCGTCGTCGCTTTTCTGATCCTCAATGTACCGCACCGATGACACTATACCACCGATGCCCCAGACGATTAGCGCCAGCCCGATGCCGATTGCCAAATATGATGATGCGGCAAGCCAGGTTGTGGCCGCCGGCGCCAGAAGCTGTGTCAAAGAGGCCGTGCTGACGAGCGAAGTAAGAAGACCTGCGATCACGAAGCAAGTCAGGCCGAAATAGAGTGTGCCCCAGCCATGAGCGGTGACGACGAGAAGTTGCCGGCGCAGGCGACCGACAACGGGAATAAGTACTCCCGCCACGGCGGCGATGATCAGACCGTAAAGCTGTGGACCCATTAGTGTACTAACCCGCACTTCATCTTTGCTTACTCATATAGTTGAACCTGTCGTAGGTTCTCAACTGCTTTGCTGATGCAGACCTTCGGCGGTTGCCGCCGCATTACACAAAACGAAGTAAAAACCGACCCGTTCGACGGGCCGCTTCCGGAATCAGCGATGTCGCTTTTTGAAGACCAGCGATGCCCCAAAGGCAATGATCAACAGCGGCCAGAGAATATCCCAAGTGTCGCCGTAAACTACACCGAGATTCTTCAACAGAAACAGGATTCCGAGCGCAAGTATGAAGAATCCGAAAAACATCACTACTCCTCAAGCTTAGCTGAAGGGATTAAAACAAATGCTTGAGGTCACTGCAAGCGGTTTTTCGTGTCATCATCGCCAATCTTGCGCAGATGCAAGGAAATCCTTACCGATACCCCGCCGGCCGTAATTGCACCGAGTAAGCGCAATAATAAGAGCAGGGGGCAGCCTCCGTTGGGCTACCCCTGCGGTATTGTGTACATACACGCCAGTGACTTAGGGACAGCCCCGACCAAACAGGACTGCTGTCAGACCAGGACTCAGCATCCCGGAAGAGGTGCAGTCCCCCCGCTGAAGATGTAGCCAATGAGATAGACTACATCACTTATGTCTACGAGACAGTCAGCGTTCGCATCGCCCGCTATCAGTGGTACCGGCGCCGAGCCTCCGGAAAAGATGTAAGCGATCAGATGAACAACGTCGCTGATGTCGACAATGTTGTCGTGGTTGGCATCACCCGGAACGTATGCCGGAGGTGGCTCCGGAGCAATCCGCACAGTAATCTGCTTGCTGTCAGAACCGCCGCTTGTTCCGGTGGCCGAAACCGCGAAAGTGACGCGCCCGCTATCCGTTGGTGTACCGCTGACGATACCGCTCGCAGTGTTCAGGGTCAGTCCGGCCGGTAGACTGCCGCTCGTCACACTGAACGTGTATGGCTTCGAGCCGCCTCGCACTATCACAGAATCCTGATAGCCGCCAAACTGCCGACCGGTCATGAGCGTATCGTAAATCACATGCACAGCGTAGGATTCAGACGCGGCGGTTTTGAGAATCCAGTCGTTGCGGTCGACAGCCACTCCGGTCGGCGTTGCGACGTCATTCAAGTCGAACACGTAATCCTTCTCGCGATCCATCATCGGCACATGGAAGTCGATGTAGGAGCCGGCATTCACTGACACATCTATTAACGGCATACGGAACACTGTAGGATTAGTCGACTGTGTTTGCCGGACATGGACGTAGACGCGATAGGAATTGGCCCCGCGTTGTTCTGACAGGTACGAGTACGAGTATTTCGGGTAGTACTGACCGTAAATCCAGTCCTGGAAGAATCCGTGCAAATCCAGGCCGGAAACCTGCTCGCAGAGGTCGCGGAAATCCTCGGTCGAAACGTCCTTCCATTTGTAGCGCGGGTCGGCGTAGTAGGCGTGCAGGATATCGAAGAAGGTCTGATCGCCGACGACGTGCCGCAGCATGTGCAACGCCCAGGCGCCTTTGTCGTAGACGCGACTGTCAAAGATCGCCCAAACGCTGGTGGTGTCGGTGCAATAAATTGACCCGCCGAAAGTGTAACGCATTCCGTTCATGTAACTGCGCAAGCTGGCGAAGCCACCCAATGACTCGAACCAAAGCGCTTCGACATAGCTGGCAAATCCTTCATTCATCCAAATATTTTGCCAATCGCGACAGGTGATCATGTCGCCCCACCACTGGTGTCCCATTTCGTGCACGATCATCGATTGTGCATAGTAGCCGTAAATGATGGACGTGTTGGTCTGATGTTCCATGGCGCCGCCCCAGTTGAAGGCCGACATCGCGTATTTCTCATTTATGAATGGATACAGGCCGAAAATACGAGAGAGCGTGTCCAACATGGGAACAGTGGGCGCATAACCGGTGCGCGCATCCGCCGAGTCATTGGGGAAGACCCAGTAATCTACCGGCATGGAGTCAGTCGCGGTGTATTTCATCCAATCACGCCAGTGCCTGAAATCGGACATAGTCAAGCTGATCAGATAGGTGGTAATTGGATAACGAACCTGCCAAGAAGTTGTCCTCGCACTACCGTCAACTACATCGCTGACCATAGTCCCATTTGAAGTGCAAAACATTCCGGAGGGATAGGTCACAATAACGTCTACCGAATCGGCCTTATCGTCGGGATAGTCTTTGCAGGGCCACCAGGTGCGTGCCAAATAGGGTTCCGATAGCGTAGAAACCAGAGTCTGGCCTTGCACAATCTCAAATGCAAAAGCCTGGAATCCACCCTCCACCGGATGTCCGCGATAGAAGGTCTGTACGGTGAACTGCCCACCAGTGTTGACCGGCGTCGGCAGATTTACACGAAAAACATTGCCATTGCGAGTGAAGGTTGTCGGGCTGTTGTCAACCAGCACGGAATCGATGATCATGTTCGCAAAGAGGTCAATATCGCAGAACGTGACATTATCCTGCGTTGCGGTCGACATCTGGTCGACTTGGGCGTAAACCGATTCGACGTCCACATCAACTCGCATTTGCATCCGATAATAGTGTACGTCATATTGATATTGCGTCGGTAGGGCGCCCTGAATCCCGAGTATTTTCTCGAGGCCACGTTGCTTCTCCAACTGGCGGCTTTTCATCCCGAGTTCCATTTGATGCGATTCTCTGGCTTCTCTAATAGCCTGCTCAATAGGGATTTTCTGAAAGTCAGCCGGCGTCGCGGCTGAAGTAAGGACGGCAACAAATGAGATCGCCAGCGCGAGAAGCAGCGATCCGTAAGTTTTCCAAGAATTTAGCAGATAGAGCACCAATTCCTCCTAAGGTCTTTCTGGTCCTGCTGGAGAGAGCCCAGAATGGCCGGAACGTCTCATTAAGACCATATCTGTCGTCATTATCCATATACGCAGCAAGGTGTTAGAAGTATGGCGAATCGCCGAACTGCCCTAGCGCGACAATTCGCTTGTCAATACAATATAAGGTGTTGGCGTGATTAGTCAAGCGCGGATTATCTAGACAAGAAAAGGACCGCGCGGGCGCGGTCCTTGTAGAAGTCAATTATAACTGGTGGTCACCAGACGCAGGGAGCATTGCCACCACTGAAGATATACTCCATCAGCCAGACGACGTCACTAACGTCAACCGTTTGAGAGCAGTCGGTGTCACCTGCGAAGAGGACAGGTATCGGCGCCTTGCCACCGGAGAAGATGTACGTCAGAAGGTACACCACATCACTGACGTCAACAAGACCATCGGCGTTGGCATCGCCAAAGGTATAGACCCAAAGCACGACTTTCACTTCCCTCGGTGAATTGACCGCCCCACTGGCCGTGAACGTGACCTTGCCGTCGTGACGTCCCAAAGACAGTCCCACGGCATTCGATCTGATCTTGATTGCCTGAGTTGTGGTGCCGGACGCGGGGATTGGTGTCAGCCAAGATGCATTTGACGTCGCCTGCCAGTCAACGCATCCACCCGGACTGTTGTAAATCACGATGTTCTCATCAACCGAGCTAACCTCTGTGTACTTAAAGATATATAGTAGCGAGTCCTTTGTCAGCCCAATCTCCTTAACCGACGGCGTCGCCAGGACGGTGAACCCCACGAGCATCTTGACCGATGGATTGATCGTGACCTTGGAACTAATGAGGATGACGCCAGCGTAGTTACCCGGTGCGAGCCCAGCAGCCGACACTTGCAAAGTCACTGTCGTATTTTCGTTGCCCGAAGTCGGACTCATTGTGAGCCAACTCCCGAAGTGAGTCGAAGTCCACGTCATTGCCGGTTGCCCTATTCCCGGATCGACTATGAAGGAATCTGGGCCTACGCCGGGGTAGTTGCCACATTCATATTCACTGAACCTGACGACGCTGTCACTGACGATCAGAGTCGGAGGATTCTGCACCTTCGAGAACACCACCGGCACTTTTACGGGGGAGTTAGTAGCAAGGGGGGAGGTGATTGTGATAGTATCGCTATACTCGCCGAAATCGAGGCCAGTGCCATCAAAATTAATGATAACGCTACCTGGGTCACCTTGAGTTGCAGTGCCTGAGTCAGGATCAAGCGACATCCAGAACAGTCTCCTGGAGACTTGCCAGTTCATTACTCCGCCACCAGTGTTCTGAATCAGAAGCAGGCGCGACGTGGGATTCTGAGTCCCAGAGCCGATGACAGATATCGAAGTTGGTAAAGGCACGATTACCGGAAACTCCGAGAAAACCTCGAAAGTCACAACGGCATACTGGGGGTTATTCGTGGCAGTCGGATCGCTGATCCGAATGGAGTCAACATGGACGCCTGCCAGCAAGCCGGTGTTGTTAACGTTGACGGTCACACTGGATGGCGCAGTTCCGCTATAACTGGACGGGGTCAACCAAGTGGAGTTCTTGGTCGCTGACCAGTGTAGATTGCCCTGACTAGTAGTGATATTGAGCGCCTGACCGGGAGGATTCGCGCCTCCTTGCTGTGCCAGGAAATAAAAGCTGCTGGGGGTCAATTTGATCGTCGGAGGAGGCGGGGCCAATGTCAGAGTCACAGCGAACTTCTGTGGTGTGTTGGTTGCTCCCGGAGCCGACACACTCACCGAGTCGTGATATGTTCCGGCGGTCAGTCCGACAGTATTCACAGCCACAACCATGACCGAGGGAGCTGTGCCGTTCGATGGCGTCAGGACCAACCAGGAAGCCAGCTTGGTGGCCGTCCAGTGGAGTGTTTGCCCTCCGCCGTTTGAAATCTGCTGTACTTGCGACGTTGGATTGGTGCCGTCCGCCACGCCTGCGAACGTGAACGCCGGATTGCTCAGGACGATTACCGGGGGTGGCTGGGGATTGCCGATCTTGATCTCGCCCTTGACGAATTCCGGCGAGATGCTGACTCCGGAGGCTGTTGAGAGCAGGAATGGCCCCGCGGGGGGAATGTAAATCGAATCAAGCGAGACATACTGATCCGGCACGCCCGGGGGAACAGTGCACCAGATCGTAAATACTAGACCGTTGCCTGGTTCAAGAAAATCCTGTTCGACATCCATACTGTACATGCCGACCAGCACTCCTTGGAGTGTGCTGTCGATTGTCCTTTTCTTCTTCAACTCACTACTAAGGCGCGTGCCGATATACGAAATCGAATCGAATCTGGCAGCGCTCCAGTTCCACTTGATGCCCAGCGAGTATCCCCCCAGGCTTTCGTCATTATTAATCGTAACCGGCACTCCCACCTTTTGGCCCGCGTTTGTTGTGACCTTAGCAACGCGCACCGTATCGCGGTTACCGGGATCTTGAGCGAGAACTGTCCCAGTCATCAGTAAGAACACTGACAGCAGCAGAACGCTTGAACGGACGTTCCTCATGGTTTTCCCTCCTCATCCAATAAGGTTTTTGTGAAAATATCCATTATACAACCACTGCGCTTTTGTATCTACAAAACCAAGAAATGCAGTTTCGATAAAATATAGCTACCTGAAAGATACAGAGATTCGAAAGGTTGCAGAACAACCTTGGATGTAATAAAAGCATAAGCGGAGTTAATGTCAAGTGATATTTGGAGTTGGCGATTCTTTTCTGCCGTGACCGAAGTTTGCTTTTCAGGCAGGTCTAGTCCTATTTTGTAAGATTGAGCACTTCGGGGACGGGTGCGCTTCTCCCGAATTACGGTCGCTCAGAAAGCGCGGTCGCCTCCTGAACTAATCAGCGCTTAGCGCGGATCCGAGGACGGTGGATGTTTGCGGCATCGGCTACGGTAGTCGATTTGATTGTTTCGCCCACTTTTTTTGAACAACCGCTGGTCGATTTGGCCGTACACATGTGTATATTGTTCTATCGGTGGTGAGCTATAGCTGTGGGGAATAGAGAGACTTTGCACTGAAGCTGCAATACAAGCGGCTCTGAAATCACGGTAGTTATAACTAGAAGCGGACACAATCGGGCTGTCGATTCTCTTATGCGCATCAAAGGGCGAAACTCAAGAATAGGGGAAGCCGCGCGCGGGACACGCGTCTTGCCGGATGGAGCATTGTATCGGATTCACTCGAATTCGTTCCGTGGTAAGCTCACTGTTCTGCCATTTACGCCGGAATGTGCTGCAGGCCGTGCGGGTGGTCGCGGTGTTTTCGCTCCTGCATCGGGGGCGTTACGTCGACCCCGCAGTCGATGTCAGTGCACTCAGTGGTGATATGTGAACATGTGGAAAGAAAATGAAGCGAATACAAAAAGGATCGGCAGGTGAGCGTCATCAAGAAGATTGCTGTGGTGATAATAGCCGTGGGTTTTGTTGCTCTGGTGGCATTACCACAGCCGACGTCAGCATCACAGGTTAGCAGGCAAACGTTGGACTTGATCAAGAAAGCGGGTGGCAAAGAGCAGTATCCCGATGCCAACGCGATTATAATCCTCGACAAGACCGATGTCGAGTTCCACAGCGACGGCACGGGAACGACTCGCAATTACAGTCTGGTCAAGATTCTCACTCAGTCTGGATTGGAGAGCTACGGCGATTACAGGATCGGCTATTACAAAGCTTACGATACCGTGCGGGTAGAACAGGCACGTGTGGTCAAGGCGGATGGCTCCGCGGTCGACGTGCCTAACGATATGATCAAAGACATCAACTCAACAGTCGCCGAGGCGATGAACGTGTACGTGCCGAATGCCAAGACGAAAGTGATCACGTTCAAGAATCTCGAAATCGGCGACTGTATCGAGTACTACACGGTGGACAGCATTTTCCATGCGCCGATCGAGAATGAGTTCGATGGCATAGCGGAATTCCAGTCATTTGACCCGATCATCAGGGTCGAGTACAATATCTCCGGTCCGAAGGACAGACCTTTGCGTCACATGACTCGCAATGGCAAGGTCGATCTCGCTCGGAAGGAAGTGGGTGACAAAACCAGCTATAGTTGGTGGGCAGAGAATGTGCAACGCATCGTCAGCGAGCCGGCCATGCCCGCATTGCGGGATGTCGCCACTACGGTTACCTTCACAACGATCAAGTCATGGGAAGACATGAGCCGCTGGTGGAACGCAATCGAAGAATCGAAGTACACCATGAACGATTCACTACGAGCCGAGGTAGCATCGCTGACAGCAGATAAGCAGACAAAGGACGAAAGAATCGATGCCATTTATCGCTTTGTAGCCCAGAACGTCCGCTACATGGGTTTGGGTACCGGCAAGAAGGAAGGTCTTGAGCCAAAGCCGGTTACCGAGACCTATGAGACTAAGTATGGTGTTTGCCGAGATGTGGCGGCTCTGACGGTCGCGATGTTGCGAGAAGCCAAGATCGAATCCGAAGTGCCGCAGTCAAATACTCATCGAGCGTAACGCTGACCGACAACACGATCAGTACCGATGAATACCAGCAGTTCAAAAAGGCGTTCGACGACTTCACCACCCCGAAGAACACGATGATTTTGCTGGAGAGGCGATAGGGTCTTAGAGAGCACGCCGAGGGTTGAGGATGTTATGGTGTCAGGTCACGCTCGCGGGGCGAGCTAAGACCTGACACAACATTGAACATTGACAGCGACTTGCGAGCTGGAGAAGTCGAAACCCCGATTGGTGTGTCGATGATGAGAGCCGAGAGTCGTACGGGGTTTCGACCTACGGAACGGCGAAGCGGCGCGACCTCGATCAGAAGCACTCGACGGCGGTAAAGAGGAAGGTGTCGTCATAGATGTCGTCGAAGGTGACATCGGTCAGCGGCTTGGCCATCACGACGCCATAGTTTCCGGGATCGCTGCGATAACCCATCTTTGCCAGCAACCTGGCCACTTCCGGATCGAAGACGCAGCGGGCGAAAATTCCCGCCGTTGATGTGGCCTCGGACCGCCGGATAAGCTCGCGGGCGGTTTTCCGGTCGGGAGCGATGACCTCGGACATCCAGACCGAACCCAGTTGCTTGCCGGCCAGCAAATAGCCGTCGTCGAGCAGCACCGACGGTCGCGGTTCGAAGGCTCCCATTTCCTGACGTTCCTGCATCATGCCAATGTCGCGGATCACGAAGCCACAACGATTACGAGCATAGTTCTCGAAGATCTTGCCGATCTTCTTGAGGTCGAGTTTGGCAACTTTTCCTTTCGCTTCGGGAGGAAGTGGGTCTGCTCCGGCGCTGCGACGCAGGACCTTATAGAAATGTGGGCAGTTGTCGATGATCTCGACATCCCGATATCCGAACGACACATAGCCGCGATGCGCGATAAGCGCGCGCGAGGTGATGAGCATTGAGAGTCGAAAACCTTTCTGTCGGAAGTGGTTCTCCGCTGCTTCCAGCAATCGCCCGCCGACGCCCTGTCGGGCAAATCTTGGTCGGGTTGCGACCGCCCAAATGCCGCCGATCAGTTCCGTCTCGCCATGCTTGTTCCGAGTCGGGATTTCCATGACGCCGACGAAACCGGCGAGCATGTCATCGATGATGGCGCAGACACCGACGGGCGTTCCGGTCAAGCGGATATCCGTTTTCACCCAGTGTGCCATTTGCTGCGGCGTGCAGAGCCAACCAAACGATTTGGCCCACAGAAGGAACAAGTCGGTCTTATCTTTCAATTCGTGGTATGTGATGATTTGCATGCGTCCTCACTTGGCAAACGCCGGATACTGATATCTGCCCTCTTTCTTACGAAAGAAGAACATAATGGTTCTGCGGCGGGAACGCAATTATCATGTCCAGAGAATCAACCGCCGAGATAGGCCTGTTTCACCTGCTCGTTTTCGAGTAGCTTGGCAGCAGTGTCGGCAAGCACGATTTTGCCGGTTTCGAGCACGTAGGCGCGATGGGCGATCTGAAGTGACTTCTTCGCGTTTTGCTCGACAAGCAGAATCGTAATGCCTTGCCGGTTTATCTCCTGAATCGTCTGGAACACTCTTTCCACCATCACCGGTGACAATCCCATCGACGGCTCATCAAAGAGCAGCAATTCAGGATGAGCCATGAGGCCCCGCGCGATCGCCAGCATTTGTTGCTCGCCGCCGCTCAATGTGCCTGCCAACTGATTGCGTCGCTCGCTAAGCACTGGGAACAGGGTATACATTCGTTCAATGCTGGTTCTAATTGCGGATTTGTCTTTGATCGAATAGGCGCCCAATTCGAGATTCTCAAGTACGCTCTGTTTGGCAAAAACCTTGCGACCCTCGGGAATTTGCATAATGCCTTTGCGGGCGATTCTCCATGCCGGTAGCGTGTGGATTGGCTCGCCGTTAAATTCAACCGATCCACTGCGCGGATGAAGGACGCCGGAAATAGTGTTGATCAGCGTCGTTTTGCCGGCGCCGTTGGCGCCGATGATAGCGAGGATCTCGCCGCGTTCAAGATTGAGAGAAACGCCTTTGAGCGCGGCGATCTGTTCGTAGTAGACCTCAATCTGCTTAATCTCCAACAACATGCTATCGTGCGCCATCTTCATGACCCCAGATAGGCTTCGATCACTTTGGGATCGCGTTGGACTTCGTCGGGTTTGCCTTCGGCAATTTTGACTCCGTAATCCAGCACGACAACGCGATCGGACAATGTCATCACAACGTTCATGCGGTGCTCGATGATGATCACCGCGATTTTCTTCCGTCTGATTTTCTCCACGAGTGCAACCAGGTCATTGCATTCGCGGGGGTTCATGCCGGCAGTTGGTTCGTCCAGCAACAACAATGACGGTTCGGTCGCCAGGGCGCGGGCGATTTCGACGCGGCGCTGACTGCCATAGGGGAGATTCTTGACGATCTCGTTACCCGACTTGAGCAAGCCGACAAACTCCAATACTTCTTTGGCGCTCTCCTCGATTTCTCTCTCTTCGCGAATGAAGGCGCCGGTGTGGAGCAGGGATTGGAGAAGATCGGCCTTGGTCCGGCAATGCCGACCTACCATAACGTTTTCCAGAGCGGTCATCTCACCAAATAGGCGGATGTTCTGAAAAGTGCGAGCCGCACCAAGCTTGACCACTTCGTGGGAGGCGAAGCCGTTGATCTTCTTTCCGTTGAAAATGACCTCACCTTCGTCGGGGGGATAGACACCGGTGACGACATTGAATAGCGTCGACTTGCCGGCGCCATTGGGTCCGATCAAGCCGACGATTTCGTCGCTATTCGCGTGCATGCCGAGTGCGGAGAGCGCTTTCAGTCCGCCGAAATTTTTGGTAACGGTTTTGACTTCAAGCAGCATCCTATGACTCCTCGCCGGCGGTTTTCAGTTCAAGCTCGCGGCGGCGTGACGGAAGCAGTCCCTGCGGACGGAATATGATGATCACAACCATTAGCAAGCCAAAAGCGATCATCCGATAGTCGACAAACGCCGTGCCGAGAGTGGAACGGAGCACTTCCGGTACTGCGACCAGCAACACTACACCAAGCAGGATGCCCCAGACATTTCCCATGCCGCCGATCACCAGCATCGAAACGAGCAACACTGATTCCCAAAAAGTGAATGATTCCGGAGACACGAATTGATTCCAGTGGACATAGATGTCGCCGGCAACGGCGCCGATTATGCCGCTGATTACGAATGCCACGGCTTTGGTGCGGGCGATATTTATGCCCGAGAGTTTTGCCGCCAGTTCGTCCTCCCGAATTGCGATCAGGGCGCGACCCAGGCGTGAATGTTCGAGGCGATGGCTAATGAAGATTGCGATCAAAAGGAACGCGAGAATCAGATAATAGAAATGGATATTCTCCGTGAGTGTGAAGGACAGAAATTTAACCTCGGCGATTTTTTCACCGACGCGTGGCAGACCCTTGGGTCCATTAGTGATCGCATCGAGATTGATCAGTACCAGACGGACGATTTCGCCAAAGCCGAGGGTGACGATGGCGAGATAGTCGCCGCGCAATCGTAGGACCGGCGCACCGAGGCCGAGCCGGATGGCGCCGCCGACGATCATGACAATCGGCAGTCCGAGCCAGAAGGAGATGCCGGCAATGCTCAGAATCGCGGCAGTGTATGCGCCGATTGCATAAAAGGCGATGTAACCGAGGTCGAGCAGACCCGTGTAGCCGATCGTGATGTTGAGTCCGACACCCAGAATGCAGTAGATGCCAACTAAGCCGATTACGCGGACGGCATAGAGGTTTCCCAGTTGATTTAGCACTAACGGCAGAATCAGAACGACCAGCAGTCCTGTGGCTATCAGGGGCCATCGACGAGGCAAGGTCATGTTTTCTCAGTAACCTCCTCACCGAAGATGCCGGTGGGTCTGAAGATCAGAACCAGAATCAGCACGGCAAAGAGAATGACGTCTTTGTAAGCCGACGAGATATAGCCAACGGTAAGCGCTTCGATGATGCCAAGCAAGAAACCACCAACCATCGCGCCTTTGATATTGCCGATACCGCCGACAACGGCAGCGGTAAATGCTTTGAGACCGGGGAAGAAGCCCATGTTGAATTTGATGCTTCCGTAGTACATGCCGTTGAGCACTCCGGCCAGTCCGCCGAGCGCGCCGCCTATAAGGAAGGTAACCGTGATGATAAAACTAACGTTGATCCCCATCAATTGCGAAACGGTATGATTCTGAGCGGTCGCGCGCATGGCTTTGCCGAGCCGGGTTTTGGTGATAAAGACTTGCAGCAGCACCATGGCCGAAATGGCCAGGGCAAAGATAAATATTTGTAGTGAATTGACCTGCACACCGAAAAACTCGTAGTGACTGATCTTGAATGTGTCGGGATAGGGCTGTGATTGAGCGCTGACCGTAACTTGGATGAGATTCTGCAGGAAAATGGAAACACCAATCGCACTTATTAAGGGCGCCAATCGGGAAGCGCGACGCAGCGGTCGATAGGCGGCGCGTTCAATTGTCACCGCCAGCAGTCCGGCTCCCATCATAGCGATGGCAAATACTATCGTGAAATAGCCGGGGGTCCAACCCTGAACCCAAACCGGCAGGAGCGACAAAGCCCAGAATCCGAGATAAGCGCCGACCATGAAGATTTCGCTGTGGGCGAAGTTGATCATCAGCAGGATGCCATAGACCATCGTGTAGCCCAGGGCAAACAGGGCATAGATACTACCGAGAGTGATGCCGTTGACAAGTTGCTGGAAGAACATTAGCGGGTCAGTTTCAGATTCTCAATCGACGTATACGAACTTGCCGTTTCTTACCGTGTAAATGGTTATCAGCTTGTTGCGCGTGTCGCCCCGTTCATCGAAGCTTGATTCACCGAGAATGCCACTATAGGTCACTTTGGCAACGTAATCGATCATCTTGTTGCGGTCGCCGCCGGTCTTCTCAATGGCATCCAGAACGATATTGATCGCTTCGTAAGTGTAGGGGTCATAGGGTTGCATATCATCCTTGGGAAAACGTCGATGATAGCTTTCGAGAAACTTGCCCGCTGCCGGTAGTTTCTCCGGCGGCAGTCCAGTCATTGATGCGAAATCACCCTCGGTTGCCGGACCGCCGATCTTGGCATATTCCGGCGTCAGGATGCCGTCACCGGCAAAGACCGGCACACTAAGTCCGAGTTCCTTTGCCTGCTTCGACAATAATCCACACTCCGGATGCATGCCGCCGAAATAGACCAACTGGGGGTTCTCTCCTTTGATACGGGTGAGGAGTGCCTTGAAATCCTTCTCCCCGACGTCAATACCGTCAAAGCTCAATAGCTGTCCATTGCGGGCTTGAAACTCCTTCTTGAATTCTTCGGCCAGCCCCTGACCATAGGCGGTCTTGTCATGCACGAGCGCAGCTTTGTCGATCTTGAGCTTGTCAATGGCGTAATCGGCGGCGAATTTGCCTTGAACGTCGTCGGTCGTGCAGAGCCGGAAGACGTTGCGAAGACCCTGCTGGGTGAGCTTGGGATTCGTGGATGCCGGCGTGATCATCAGGACATTACGCCTGGCATAGACCTGACTTGCCGGAATCGAGCAACCGCTGTTGAGATGGCCGACGATACCGAGGATAGAAGGATCGGAGATGATCTGATTGGCAATTGTGACCGCTTCTTTGGGATCGCCGCGGTCGTCGAAGGCCGCCAATTCCAGTTTGAAGTCCTTGAAACGGTTCGACTGTATTGCCTCTTCGATGGCAAGCTGTGAGGCGCGTTTCATTCCCTGTCCGTGCGCGGCAATATCGCCGGTCAATGGCGCTACCAATGCTACTTTGACCACACGGGGACCCTTCTGATCACATCCGGAGATCACGATAAAGATGCAAAGAAGAAAGATGAAGGTGAGCGTTAGCCGGAAGACGCTGTGCGGTTTCATGCAATGACCTCCATAGAGTCGAGTCGTTTCTTGTGAGCGATACAACTACCTTTCAAATCGCCGCAAAATGACAAATCAAAGGTCGAGAGTCAACAGGTAAATCGCGTCTTCACCGCCAACTCCCTTGGGGCGGGCTCGAACGGCCTGCAACTGCAAAAGTGTGATTGCCAAAGGCCGCCGTTGTCAATACGTTGTTTCAATTAATCGTGTCTGTAACCAGAGAACGGAGTTGCGATGAAATACTATTTGCTTGGCAGAAGTGGTCTGCGGGTTTCTGAAATTAGCCTCGGCACAATGACATTCGGAGAAGAATGGGGTTGGGGCGCATCAAAAGACGAAAGCCGCAAGCAATTCGATCTGTACGTTGAGCGCGGCGGCAATTTTATCGACACCGCCAATCGCTATACCGAAGGAACCAGCGAGCGTCTGGTGGGTGAGTTTGTCGGGGCGAGGCGAGAAGAGTTCGTGATCGCCACCAAGTACACGCTCTATGCGCGCAAGGGGGATCCCAATTCCGCCGGAAACCATCGCAAGAACCTGATGCAATCATTAGAAGCCAGCCTCAAGCGTCTCAAAACGGATCATATTGATCTCTATTGGCTGCACGCCTGGGACTACCTGACACCAATCGACGAAGTAATGCGGGCGCTGGATGATCAGGTACGCGCGGGAAAAGTCCTATACATCGGTATCTCGGATACCCCGGCATGGATTGTCTCTCAGGCCAATATGCTTGCGATGTTGCGGGGCTGGACGCCGTTTATTGCCCTGCAAATTGAGTACAGCCTGATCGAGCGCACAGTTGAGCGCGAGCTGTTGCCGATGGCGCGAGAACTGGAATTGACAGTAACTCCCTGGGCGCCAATCGGCGGCGGTTTGCTAACCGGCAAGTACAACAAGAAGAACTTTGATCCCAAGGTTCCGAAACGTTTATCTCCCGAAGGCAAGCGGCTCTCAGAGAGAAACCTCACCATCGCCGAGGAAGTCGAGAGAATTGCCAATGAACTCGGCAAAAAACCGTCGCAAGTGGCGCTGAACTGGATTCGTCAACGTGAGCAACGGATGATTCCCATCATCGGCGCGCGAACTGCGGGGCAACTGGCGGAAGATCTGGATTGCGTGAACTTCGAGCTGACTCCAGGCCAGATCACGAGACTGAATCAGGTCAGCGCCATCGAACTCGGATTCCCACACGATTTCTTGGCGCAGGATTTCATCAAGGATTTGGTGTACGCGGGAACACAGGGGCAAATTCTGCGGCGGTAACTGCAGGCGGCAGTTTAAGAGGTTGTCCCATAAGCTTGGCCGCAGAGACATCAGAACGAGGACAGGTTATTCCCCCTTATTAAAGGGGGATTTAGGGGGTTGTCTTTCCTCTTGGTGGATAGATGCTTACAACCCCCTTGGTCCCCCTTTGCTAAGGGGGAAAATCAACTTAATCCTCGCGCATTTCACGAAGTCCAACTTATGGAACAGCCTCTTCAATCTCTACCCGAATACGGGCGCAACGGTGTTGCGCCCGATCACTTGATTGAAACCTACTTCTGTTTTGTGGCGGTGAAGATACCGTTGGGCTGGTAGAAGACCGCCTCAGTCACCAGACCCGACTTGTCGAGAATAAACGCCACCCTGAACCCGGTCAGCCCCTTGATCGTGAACTCGCGGTCTTTGTAGGGCTCAAGCTCGTAAACCGTTTGACCGGCTACGTACAGAGTGAGTGTTGTGTCGCCTTTTAGTCCTATGATACAAGTCTGTATCTCCCCCTCAACCTTGTACTCGCCCAGGAACTGCTTCAGATACTTCGGATCGCGCATGAACGAGGGCGGGATCCGCGTAAAGACAATCTCCTTGACACTCATTTCCAGCGGCACGGAAATCCGGTCAACGTCACCGCCATTGTTGGTCAGGAAATTGAGAAAGAGTTTCAACCCTTCGAACTCCTCGGCTCGCGCGCGGAAAACGTCATAGTGCCAGTGTTCCAACTTGGCGGCTATCTGATTATAGGTTGCCTCCAGCATTTTGCCGTTCAGCTTGACCGTGAAGACACCATATCCGGGATTCTCGTATTCACCGGCGTAGTCCGTCAATGGATGTGACGGCTTGGTGTTGGGTTTGCGGTCACTGACATCCTTCTCGCCCTTCTCTTGGCCGGCTTTGGCCACGTCAACTTGTGTCTTGATGCGACCGCTCCAATCGATTGGCTCCAGTCCCAGCAGGATGTCGGCGACGCAATTGCTGATGATGCCCGGAAGCGGAGTTCCGTCGAGATTCGTCAATACGACGATGCCGACGTTGTCCTGAGGCAGCATGGTCACTTCCGCCGAGAAGCCGTCGATATTGCCGCCGTGTTCAACGACTTGATGTCCCCGATAGACTTCGCTTACCCATCCCAGGGCGTAGCTGGAATTCAAGATCTCTTTGTTCAAGCTTGATTGCGGCATAACCATGTGGGGTGAATGGATGTTGGTCATTGCGGCGACACTCAGCAATTGTTTGTCGCCAACCTTGCCATTGTTCAGATGCAACCGCACCCATTCGAGCATCTCGCTGACATTGGAATTGATCGATCCAGCCGGTCCGCCTGCGGTAATATTGCGGAAAGGAATCAGCTTTACCGTGTCTTTAACCTCGCGATAGGGGAAAGCGAAATCGGATGCCTTCTGCGATTCGTCCACTGAGAAGTTGCTTGCTTTCATTCCCAGCGGCTCGAAAATGCGACTCCGAACAAAGCTCTCCCAGGTGCCACCACTGACCTGTTCAAGCAGGTAACCGGCAGTCATAAACATGATATTCTGATACTGCCAGTCGGTGCGGAAGTCCTTGTTGGGTTCGAGATACTGAAGGCGATTAAAGATATCCTTGCGCGAGAACGAAGAGTTGTACCACATGAAATCATGGCGCGGCAGTCCGGAACGATGGGTAATCAAGTCGGTGACGGTCATCCGCTGGGTGGCGAAGTCGTCGTACATCTTGAAAGTGGGGAGATACTGTTTGACTGGCTTGTCCCACTCAAGTTTTCCCTCATCGACCAATATTCCCAGAGCGGCCGTGGTGAATGCCTTCGTGCACGACCCAATCGCAAACAGTGTCTGCGGCGTAACCGGCAGGTTGTCCTTAACGCTCCGCTGGCCGAATCCTTCACTCAGGATGACTTTGTCATCCTTGATGATCCCCAAAGCAGCGCCTGGCGCTTTCCAGACCTTGCGCAGCGAATCGACAACTACCCGGAGGCGATCAAGCTTGTCCTTGAGCGCTCCCTCGGCGGCGGCGGCCTGAGCAGCGTCCTGACGTTTGAGGGAGAAGGGAAACTTCCCGCCACCCTGAGTGAAATCGCCGGCTATGGTCTTGCCGTCATCTGCCATCGTACCCGTGAATTTCGGCTCCCCCGGAATGCCGGCAATTTCGAACGAGACAGCCTTACCTTCCACATTGATGTTCGCCAACGGCAGACCCTTGGCGTTCTGCAACGGGATGTCGATCTTGCCCGCAAAGCTGCCGTCGGTGGCTTGAGTGAATTCGATTGTAATCCCGAGAGGCATGCCGGGCAGGGTAATTGCTCCTTCCCAGACACCGGAAATGTCTGGTACACTCTGCGCATACGCAGACGCAGCCAATAGCAGGGCGGCGATAATGATTCGCCTTAGCGTTTGCAGCGGTTTCATCTATCCTCCATTGTGTGCGCATTCTGATTCTTCAGACAGCGCGACTGTGTTTGCCCAATTATTACTGCTTTTTGGATTTATGTCGACAAAAAGATGTTTCAGTTTTTCACCATGATCAGGACTAAGGGGAGCTGGTCATACGCCGAGAAAACTGTTGCGCCGTTAGCGTGAACGTTTATATTCTCTCCCCGTCTTCTTGGAGGGGTTCCCGAGCGGTCAAAGGGAACAGACTGTAAATCTGTCGGCGAAGCCTTCGGAGGTTCGAATCCTCCCCCCTCCACAGTAATCGTATCAGCTTGGCTTGAGAAACCCGCTTTAGGTCAGTCCCTGACATTATGGCGCGCGTCTTTTTTCGCTACTCCACCCCTCTATGCCTAAGGCGACGCCGGAGCAGCAAGCCAGCGTAAGCAACCGCAAAGACTCCTTCGGCGCTGGAGAAAAGCTAAACTCCAATTCAGTTTTGCAGCAGCAATCTTTCTGCTTTTGTTTTTGCTTCTCTCGGGCGGGGCTTAGTCCCCGCCCATCTTTTTGTGCTCGCGGGGGAATTGCCCACCCAATCCAGCAATACAGGTAGCTTAAAGCCATCTGCAGGTTCTAACTTACCCCTGACTCTATTAGTTGCTCACAATTGCAGTGTTTAGCCTAATGCCAGTTCCCAGATGCTCACCGACGACAGCAGTTACTATTGCTTTCGTGCGGAAAAATTGTCATAAAGGCCTTCGAGCCACACACGAATTGAATCGAATAATACCTCGTACTTTACGCTTGTCGGGTCAGTTTCAGGCAATTTTTGAGGAATGAGTTTTCGTCGACCAGTTATTCTATTCGATCGAAGATCAAGGAGCAATACATCTAACGCAAGTGATCCCTCTGTTGTCCTCCTACCAAATCCAGGTGGTATATGTTGAATCCGAGTTATTTGCTGCCCCCATGGGGAGTCGTGGGTATTAATAATCATCCTTTCTTCATAATCCTTTGTCTCATATACTGAAGGTACGACTATAACAAGTGTCTTCGCTGGCTTCCATTCAAAACGCGAGCAACAACCCTTCAGCAGTTGTTGGGGGAGTACCCTCCAGTTCTCCAATTCATCGAGGAACCCGTTTTCTCTCACAAAGGATGAGTCATATGGTTCCATATATGTCCCAGCTGCACGGGTAAACCACACTATATACTTACCTGAGAGGTAGGCGGAGTCAGAGCAACTTGCAAGCGACGTGTCGGAAAGGACAGTAGGAATCAGAACATTCAGGGAATCAAGAAACAAAGCGAGTTCTTTTTCCCGTTCACGGTAATTTTTGGCCTCATCGACCCCAAGATAGATTATCAAGCCGATAAGCGCCAGCAGAGCGCTACCTATCGTGATACCTTGTTGAATTCGCCCCATACAACAATCTCCTTGTTATTGTTCATTTTCTTTGGGAATGAGCTAATAACCTGTCAAGAAGTCAACGGACTTCCCACTTTGTCTAAAGTAGGCAATCTTTGTTGTTGACACCCCTTCTCTCGCAAGTCTATAATGACCGAGAGAGAGAAGTTTTTCCTACTTGTAAGAAACTAGGAAAAGATGGTCAAGAGTCAACTCAAAATTCAGATTTATTCTCTCGCACAGACGCTGTTTCCCCTTGACAAGAATCGCAATGACAACTCGGAGATTTCTTAACAGTCCCCTACAAATACGGCGCGAAGTCGAGGAGAATACTGCCACGTTTGGGAATGAGCTTCTCAGTGACGACGCCTGCCATAGTGAACATTTTGCGGGCAGCGACAAACAGATGGTTCTCGGTGTATTTGTCGCTCAAATAAACGACTTTCTTAATGCCGACTTGAATGATCAGCTTAGCGCACTCGTTGCAGGGAAAGAGACTGACGTAGAGTCGATTGTCTGACAGGTTTGCCTGGGTGCTGTTTACGATGGCATTCATCTCAGCGTGACAGACGTAAGGATATTTTGTGTCGAGCGGTTCCCCTTCGCGGTCCCAGGGTAGTTCATCATCCGAACATCCGATCGGGAAGCCGTTGTAGCCGATACCGACGATTTTGTTCTGCGGGCTGACAATGCAGGCGCCAACCTGAGTACTGGGATCTTTGCTTCGTTGCGCCGATAGCAGCGCGACAGCCATGAAGTAATCGTCCCAACTCAAATAATCACTACGCTTGTGCATCCGCTACCGTGCCTTTGCTCGTACTCGTTCGCCGTCCGCTATCGAACCGACATATAAGCGATTTCGTTGGCGGCAGGCAAACCCTTTCTTGTTGGGTTGCTGCTACTAATAGGTGGCTAAGAGAAATTCTTGACACGGCGGCGGGAAACGATTATAAAATGGACTGCTTGCCGGAGTGGTGAAATTGGTAGACGCACCGGACTCAAAATCCGGCGGGGCTTACACCCCGTGGGGGTTCGATTCCCCCCTCCGGCATAGAAAAACACGCGTTCTTTGCACATAGTTCTTGGGGGATTGGATAGCGGAAGAAAGAGCAGCTTCCTCGACGTTCGCGCGGATTCACCGTGATCTTGTGAATAACTTCCTTGAGAATCTCTCTGATCTTCAAGGGATCTGCTGACTCCAAGACGCTCTCGATTCGATCAAAATTCCCAGCTATTGACCTAGCAATCTCGCTTTCGTCCCGCTCTGGTTGACCGGAGCCTTCAATCACAGACTTCCTATGTACAATTCGCTCGTGCTCGCGGCCAAGCGCTTCGAGAGAGTTTTTGGTCAGTCTGTAGTCCATTCCACCGACCACGGAGTCGACAAGATTCTGAATCTTGCGGTTAGTGTCAGAGAGCTTCGAGTTTAGTTCCGAAATCGACGGTCACATCACAATGTGGGTGGATTTAGTCAGATTCCGTCGTGAGAAACCTTTGCTCCAAAATGAGGATCGGACTCCAGTTCCTTTGGCGAAGGACCGGCGTGATGCTCGACCGCTCTTGCCTTGAATACCTCCGCTTGGTGCTTGTCTCCAAGGAGGGCATAGCATCGCGCTATGTTGTGCAACAAATCCCCTTGGCAATCGGGGTTCGCCGCCAGCTTCGCCAAGATCGGTAGTGTCTCCACTTCTTTTCCGGCGGCCGCAAGCGCCAAGGCTTGATAGCTTGCCACATGACAATTAGTCGGATCACGACCCAAGTACTCCTCCGTGGACTGGCGGGCCATTTCAAAGTTGGCGGCCGCGTGCTCGGAGTTACCTTGGAGGATGTCAATAAGCCCGAGAAAATAGTGCGCAATAAACGGTAGAAATCCGTGCTCAATCGACTGTCGAAATAGCGATTTCGCCACCTCGTAGTTTCCCGTCACGAGCTGGGCATATCCGGCATCAACATGACTATTGGGGTCTCCCTCGTACTTGATGGCAAGCTGGAAATTGTCGATGGCAAGCTCTGGGACCCCCAATTTCATGTATACGACGCCCAGATAGTAGTAAGCACGCCCATAGTCGGGACCCAATTCCACGGCACGTTGCAAAGTTGCCATAGCCAGAGTGAACTTGCGCAGATCCAGATACAGCATACCCAAAAGGAGCAATGTCTCCAGATCAGTAGGTGCTAATTCAAGAGCTTTCTTGGCCCAGATCAGTGCCGCCTCATCATCGCCCGCCGTATCCTTCAACCATGCCAGCGCTCGATAGCCCATGGCAAACTTCGGTGAGATGTTTACGGACGTCTTGAGCGCTTTCTCAGCATTCTCCAAGTCCCCCATGAACATGTAACATCGCCCCAACGCGCGATGCGCCTCCGGTAACAGGGGATCAATTGCCAATGCTTGGTGAGCTTCCTCGATCGCCAAGGCGATTTTCTCCGGGCGCCTGTCATAATAGGCGTTATACTGGAACGCGTGAACGTCGGAGAGGCCGGTCTTCGCCAGTGCAAAACCGGGGTCGAGTTCGAGAGCTTTAGCAAACATATTGATTGCGAATTCGAGGTCTTCCGGCTTGCTAGTATGGTAGTAGTTTCTTCCCTTCAGATAGAAGTCATAGGCCGTCACGTTGGTGTCCATGAGGCGATCGACATCGACAAAAGCTACGCCGCTGGCTCTGGCCAGCGCCTCAGAGGCATTACGAGCGGCACGAGAAAGCAGTTCGAACAGCTGCTTCACGTCACCGCGAAACTGCTCACCATAAATCAGCTTATTGCCATTCTCACCGTAGACACTTAGACCCAGCTTGATCTCATCCTGCCACCGCATCAGAGTCCCTGTGATCACATAATCTGATCGACATCTCCGGAAAATGCTTGTGATCTCTCGTTCCGTCGAACCGGCAGGCTCAACCGACACCACCGCGTCAGTACGTAGCGAAATCTCTCGAATCAGATCCTCGGTAAAACCTGCAGAGAAGTAGTCCCACGATGGATCACCAGAGAGGTTTCTGAGATGCGTGACCGTTATCGTTCGTCGCCTGGCCTTGTAAGCGCCGACGCCGGCAATCGCAGCATCTGTCGTCTCTGTCGCATCAAGATAGTCGATTACCGAGCCCATGTCTGGGAAGCGGTCGACCGCATTTCTGGATAGGAGCCTCATCACCAGTGGATCGACCCAAGCCGGCAATGACGTTTCTAGCTCGCAGGGAGGGGTCGGATCTTCATGCAGTATTGCATAAATAATCGCTGCTGAATACTCGCCATCAAACGGTTTGTGACCAGTGAATAGCTCATAGAGGATCACACCGTAGCTGAAAATGTCAGTGGACAAAGACTGCTTTGCACCCGAAACCTGCTCCGGTGACATATAGAAAAGAGTGCCCTCGATGTTTCCCTGACTGTCAATGGTGTCGGCGCTGATGATCTTGGCTAGACCGAAGTCAAGGATCTTGATCGAACCGCCATCGGACACGATGACGTTCCCCGGTTTCAAATCGCGATGAATGACCCCTAAGGAATGTGCAATCTGTAAGCCTTCTGCCAGTTCACGGGCAATTCTCATTTTCTCCTCGAAAGTGAGTTCCGNCATAACTTCATCCAAACCGCGACCGGAGACATACTCATAGGAAATGAAAGGGGTGCCCTCAAACTCCGAGCATTCCCAAATCTTCACGACGTGTTCTGTATTGATCTTGGCGGCGCTTCTGGCTTCCTGAAAGAGCCTGGTGCGATACGCCGGATCACGCGCGAACTTGTCCGAGATTACTTTGAGCGCCACCGTTCGATCAAGTCGCTCGTCGACGGCCTCATAGACGACCCCCATGCCACCTTCGCCAAGTCGCCTAA
>Ga0031655_10000012_pt1 | contig 110371 bp, 105 predicted proteins | sample FrelakmetHBP12HB_FD_55187 | JGI IMG/M metagenome (GOLD analysis project Ga0031655, IMG submission 55187) | Freshwater lake sediment microbial communities from the University of Notre Dame, USA, for methane emissions studies -HBP12 HB | ecosystem: Environmental > Aquatic > Freshwater > Lake >... | reverse complement strand
CATGATTGATTTTGCAGATCGGCCAGTTGGAAAGTTATCTGGTGGTGAACTTCAAAAAATCCTCTTTGCTAGAGCATTAGTACAAGAGCCAAAATTACTGCTGTTAGATGAACCTTTTTCAAATCTTGATATTTCTGCACGAAACCAAATGGAGATATTACTAAATAGAACTCATGAAAAATACCAGATGACAATCATAATGGTCTCTCATGATCTCAGTTTTATTCCATCTAGATGTAAACGTGTTGTCGTTTTAGACAAAGGAAAAATAATAATCGATGGGAAAAAAGAGAAAGTTCTAACATCCGAGGGTCTTAAAAATATTTTTAATAAAAATGAGGTGAAATCTTGATTGATTTACCTCTGACACTGTTCATTACATCAATTTTCGGAGCGGTACTTGCAGGATTTGTATGTTCTACAATGGGTGCATTTGTCGTTCGAATGAATCTTTCATCTATTGGTTTCTGTATGTCACACGCGGCCTTTGCTGGTGCTGCCTTCGGACTTATGATTTCGATAGATCCATTGATTAGCTCAGTAATATTTTCCTTTGGAACCGCACTTGTTCTTGGTCCGCTTTCCGAAAAGGCGCGTCTTGAGAGCAATGTTATAATAGGTTTTTTGTTTTCGATTCTAATCGCCCTTGCTTTTATCTTTCTCAATTTTATTCCAGGTCAAGNGGCAAGTGGTACCGCGCTACGTATTCTGTGGGGTAGCATATTTTCAATAGGGTATAATGATTTGATGTTGTTGGCTCTTCTTTCTTTTATTCTCGTTCTTTTCGTAATTCTATTCTACAAGGAACTAATGGCAGTAATGTTTCATAGAAAGCTTGCAGAATCAGTTGGCATCAATACAAAATTGTTTTATTTTTCTGTTCTTTTTTTAACTGGATTTGCCGTGTCACTTTCGTTACGATTGGTTGGAGGATTGTTGGTATTTGCTTTGATTATTAATCCAACGTCCACAGCGTACCAGTTCTTCTATGATTTCAAAAAGATCATAATTTTCTCGCCTATTATTGGCGTTATCAGTTGCCTTGTTGGGTTTTGGCTTTCTCTAGTTACTGATTTTCCTATTGGCGCATCAATTGTCGTTGTATCTGCGATTGTGTTTGCCGTTGCTATTGTGGTTTCGCCAAAACGAAAAAAAGGAAACGGTGGACGGAAGAACCTGGTACAAAAAAGCAGCATTGAACCTGTCCGATAAACGGCCATGAAACCTGTTTTCTTGCATATGTTAGTTTTATACTTCTGCTAAGAGAACAACGTAATTTTTACCGTACTCCTTGGCGCAGTGAGGGCAGGTGGCATAGAAAAAATACAGTTTTTTCATCTCTTTATTTTTCGAACTAACGTAGCTATTCATTTCGTCTATCCATTGTTTCATATTTTTGTAATGACCTTCAAATACTTTGGATAGAAAACTCCCAGATATTTTTTCCATCTCTGCTCCAGGGACTTCTTTACTGACGGCTATATAGATATTTGTTTTCCACGGAGAGCATTCATCTGATAGCATAAGCGGTTGTGGGTTGAGCGCATCCGCTTCTTTTGTCATCTCCATATTTTTGACCATGGCTTTACCAAAACCAAGAGGAATATGCGCAAAACTTCTGACTTGGTCTTTGATAAAAAGTTTGTTCTTCCACGCAATCTCTTTTTCATTCCCCGGCTCAGGATTAAATCGCGGACAGCAACCTGTTTCTGAATTTTCATAAAGTTTATCCATTTTATTTCGCCTGTAATGATATGCACATCTTATTTTAAAAACTTAGCAGGTTAAATTACTATTAGATATGGTTAGTAACATTTAAACCATAAGGAGAACTACCTGGTTTTAATATGCATGAATGGGCGCTAGCTGAATCAATAATTACTGCGGCACTTGATGCAGCTGATAAAGACAAACTTAAAAAAATTAATGAAATCATCATTCAAATTGGTGAGCTACAACAGATAGAACGAGATATTTTTGAATTCGCTCTAAAAGAGATCATAAAATCGCAAAATAAGAAATTAAAAAGCACTAAAATTCTTATTGAAACTGAAGGAAGTACGTTGAAATGTAAAAACTGTGAACATGCATGGAGTTTCAACGATATGAAGAAAAAACTCACTGAAGATGAATCAGAATCAATACATTTCATTCCAGAAGTTGCTTTTGTTCATGCTCGATGTCCCAAATGCGGTAGCCCTGATTTTGAAATTGTCAAAGGAAGAGGCGTTTCTATTAAATCGATTAAAGGAGTCCGGTGAAAAATCATGGAGCCAAGAACTAGTGTTATAGAGAAACGACTAAAAAACATCAAACGAATCATCTCGGTTGCAAGCGGAAAAGGTGGCGTTGGGAAAAGCCTTGTTGCATCAGGTATTGCATTGAATCTTTCAAAAAAAGGATACAAAGTTGGACTCTTAGATCTTGATTTGTATGGGCCTTCTTCGCATATCATACTTGGAGTAAAAGATGTTTTTCCAGAAGAAGAAAAAGGCATCATTCCTCCAGATATTAATGGTATCAAATTCATGTCCATAGTCTACTTCACAAAGGATAAACCTGCTCCATTTAGAGGCATAGATATCTCAAACATCATAATAGAACTCCTGGCTATCACTCAATGGGGATCGCTTGACTATTTGATTATTGATATGCCGCCAGGCATAGGGGATGAAACACTTGACATAATCCGGTTAGTAAAAAATAGTGAGTTTCTCGTAGTTACAACACCTTCTAAAGTTGTAATGGGGTCGGTAAGCAAACTTTTAAAAATATTGAAAGAACTGAAGATACCAATCCTTGGTGTTATCGAAAACATGTCGATGACTAAATCTCCTTTTATTAGAGGCGAAATCTGTGAGATGGATTTATCATATCTAGGTTCGATATCATTTGATAAAAATCTTGAAAATTCGATAGGTGACACTGATAAAATACTAAAAACTAATTTTATGAAAGATTTGGTCGAAGCAACTAAATCAATTTTTAAATTGAACCAATAACGAAATAAAAAACATTATTGATGATGCATGTAAAAACTTCCATTCATTTTGAAGGCAAACGCTTAAAACCATAATTTATATGCAAAATCTCATGGAGAACATAGTTGCTGTAGTATATACGACAGTTGATAACACGAAGAACGCAAGAAAAATCGCTCGTACACTTGTTGAAGAAAAACTGGTTGCTTGTGTCAATATACTTCCAAAAATAGAATCAATATATCGTTGGAAAAGAAATATTGAGAAAGGGCACGAATGCATTTTACTTGCAAAGACGACAGAGAAACAGGTGAAGAAAACAATACAGAGAATAAAAGAACTTCACACTTACGAATTGCCAGATATAATTGTCCTACCAATAATTGGTGGTTTAAAGGAGTATCTTAATTATCTTGTAGATGAGACAGCATGAAATTTGTAGCCTTAGTTTCAAGCGGCATAGATTCGCCGGTTGCTACTTATCTAATTTCAAAGAAAGCAAAAGAAATAATTCTTGTTCATGCAGACAACAGACCTTTTACTGATGACAGAGAAATAAAGAATTTTATCACTCTTGCGAAACATCTCAAGAAACATCTTTCTTTATCTCTTAAAGCATATATTGTACCTCATGGAAGTACTCTTAATGCCTATAAGCAGAATTGCAATAGTCGATTTACCTGTGTGATATGCAAGCGGATGATGGTGCGATACGCAGAAAAAATAGCGGAAAAAGAGCATGCCGATGCAATTGTCATGGGTGATTCACTTGGGCAGGTAGCCTCACAAACACTACAAAATATTCGTGTTGTAGAGCAGGCAGTAAAGATTCCCATATTGCGACCGCTCATAGGATTGGATAAAGAGGACGTCGTAAAAATAGCAAAAGAAATTGGCACCTATGATCTTTCTATTTTACCATCTGGTGGATGCAGTGCAGTACCAATAAAACCAGCTACACGTGCAAGGCTTGATCAGATTTTGAAAGAAGAAAAAAGAATTGCAGTCGACAATTTGGTACAAAAAGCAGTACATGATGCTAAGTCTGTTAATTTTTAGTAAAATCAAAAGTTTTAAAAACCCCACAAATATACAACATAATGTAGATTTTAATTTTTGACATACAATATGTTGTGTCATAATTCTATCTGAAGTGATGGATATGAACTGCCCCTATTGCAACTATATCGAATCAAAAGTCACCGACTCTCGTGACGCAGGAAAGTATGCGGTACGTAGACGACGGGAATGCCTCAAATGTAACAAACGATTTACAACCTACGAATCTATTGAAATGGAACCACTCTATGTAATAAAAAAAAACGGGAGACGAGAAAAATTCGATAGAACTAAAATCAAAAACGGGATGATGAAAGCACTTGAAAAGCGTCCAGTCAGTCATGAAAAAATCGAAGAAGCTCTTGATTGCATTGAAGAGAAAATCCGTCGCAATGGCCAAGAGGAAATTCAAACCTCGCTCATTGGAGAATACGTTATGGAATGCCTTAGAGAACTAGATCAAATCGCTTACATTCGATTTGCTTCAGTCTACCGATCATTTACTGATGTTGCATCATTTGAAAAAGAGGTTAAAAATTTAGTCAAACCATAAAAAAGAGGAGAAGAAACTATGATACGAAAAATAAAAAAGCGAGATGGGCAAGTTGTTGACTTCAATCCTGTTAAAATAACAGACGCCATATGGAAAGCAGCTCAAGCAGTTGGCGGAAAGGACTACAAGAAAGCAGCACAACTAACCGATAAGGTTTTGGAAATTCTTGAAAAAACACTGAAACGTGGTGAAATTCCAACCGTTGAGCAAGTTCAAGATATTGTTGAAAAAGTCATCATTGAAGGGGGACATGCAAAGACCGCAAAGGCGTATATCCTATATAGAAAACAGCATAAAGACATGCGAGACATTGGGGGGCTCCTCAAAGATATCGATGTGGTTGACGGCTACCTTAGTATGATGGATTGGAAGGTGAAAGAGAACAGCAACATGAGCTACTCCCTCCAAGGATTAAACGTTTATGCTACAGAAAATATTATTTCTCATTACTGGCTCAATAAGATCTATCCTCCAGAGATTGGGGATGCGCACACCCATGGCGATTACCACATTCACGACCTTGGGACACTCGGAGCTTATTGCGTGGGGTGGGATTTGAAAGATTTATTACTCCTCGGTTTCAAAGGTGTTTCAGGGAAAATCGAAAGTAAACCAGCAAAACACTTCAGTACAGCGCTGATGCAAATTGTGAATTATTTGTACACGCTGCAGGGTGAGGCTGCTGGAGCACAAGCGTTGTCGAATTTTGATTCATTACTTGCGCCATTCGTAGAAAAGGACGGCCTACAGTATGAAAACGTGAAACAGGAGATGCAGAAATTCATGTTCAACATGAACGTGCCTACGAGGGTCGGGTTCCAAAGCCCGTTCACGAACATTACCATGGACCTTACCGTCCCTGGTTACATGGCTGAGGAGCCAGCGATTATAGGTGGAGATCTCACCGACAATAACTACAGCGAGTACTCTGATGAAATGGACATGGTGAACCACGCATTCGCAGAAATTATGTATGATGGAGATGCAAAAGGACGGCCATTTACGTTTCCCATCCCAACCTATAATATCACGAAGGATTTCAACTGGAACAACGAAGGACTCGAACCACTCTGGGATATGACTGCGAAATACGGTATCCCCTACTTTTCTAACTTTATCAACAGTGACATGAAACCGGATGACGCCAGGAGTATGTGCTGCCGTTTACGCTTGGACAACAGAGAACTTCGGAAACGCGGTGGCGGACTATTTGGTGCAAATCCAAAGACTGGTTCGATAGGAGTTGTCACTCTCAACATGCCACGGATCGGATATCTGGCAAAAAATGACAACGATTTCTTTGACAGACTCGATAAACTTATGATACTTGCAAAAAACAGTCTTGAAACCAAGAGGGAGCTCATAGAAAATTTAACTGACAGCGGTTTACATCCATATTCACGATTCTATCTATCGGATGTAAAGAAAACCTTTGGCGAATACTGGAAGAATCATTTTTCAACCATTGGCCTCATTGGCATGAATGATGCATTGCTGAACTTTATGAACAAGAGCATTGCAGACAAAGAAGGAAAAGCATTTGCAGAAAAAGCCCTCGATTACATGAGAAAGCGAATCGCCGACTTCCAAGAAGAAACAGGAAACATATACAACCTTGAAGCAACACCTGCTGAAGGAACGAGCTACCGACTTGCCAAGATTGATCAGGCAGAATATCCTGACATCAGATCATACAACCAAGAGAAATATTCGAACAACGGCGGAATGGGTGTAGAGCCCTATTATACCAATTCTACACAACTGCCTGTTGGATATACATCTGATGTTTTTGAAGCACTTGACTTACAAGATTCCCTGCAAACCAAATACACCGGCGGCACAGTATTGCATATTTTCTTGGGAGAAGAAGAACCATCCTCAACTGCTACAAAAAAGCTTGTGAGGAAAGTAGCAGAGAATTATTCACTGCCATATTATACAATCACTCCAACCTTCAGCGTTTGTCCAGATCACGGATATATCGCAGGCAAGCATCAGTACTGTCCAATTTGTAAAACTCAAAAGAAAACAACCGAATGTGAGGTCTATTCAAGAGTTGTTGGGTACATCCGTCCCATTAATCAGTGGAATAAGGGTAAGCAACAAGAGTTTGCTGACCGAAGAACATTTGATATGATGGAAAAACCACTGGTCGCAGCATGAAAATAGGAGGATTTCAAAAGACTTCCCTTCTGGATTACCCAGAGCGCATTAGTGCAATAATTTGGATCATGGGCTGCAATTTTAGGTGTCCATTTTGCTACAACAAGCAAATCGTTTTTGGGGAAGCAGAGGAAATGCCTGAAAAAGAAATCCTTTCTTTTCTTGAAAAACGAAAGGGGCTACTTGAAGGTCTGGTTATAACTGGAGGAGAGCCACTTTTACAAGAAGATATAGCAACTTTTGCAGAGAAAGTCAAAAAACTTGGTTATCCTATAAAAATTGATACTAATGGTACGTACCCAGAAAAACTCAAAGAACTCATTGATAAAAAACTGGTTGATTATGTAGCAATGGATGTAAAAGCACCAAAGAATAAATACAATCAACTTACTGGTGCGAAAACAGATATTTCTAAAATCGAAAAATCCATCGAGATTATAAAAGCTGATGCACCTGATTATGAATTTAGGACAACCTTTGCGCCAGAATTGCTTAAAAAAGAGGATATAATTGAAATAGCGAAATGGTTAGATGGAGCAAAGCTATTTTATCTTCAGCAGTTCAAAAATAACTCGCCTTTGATGTCATCTAAACTAGATAATGTTGCACCGTATTCTAAGGAGTATCTCAATGAGACTTTAAATGAAATAAAACCATTTTTCAAAAACTGCTATGTTAGAGGAATCTGAATATAATAAAAACTAGGGTTTTTTAAACAGTCGCGTCATTATTGATTTGTCTGAGGAGGATTAGCCATTCAGAATATCGAAGCAATTAACCTTGCAAGGGAAATACTTCTTGGATCTGACTATTCCATTGTGGTTGTAAAAAATGGGACCTTATTGACTTCAAAGCGAGGAAATGGAATCAGACCAATTCTAGAGGCAATTGACGAGCTAGGGGAAAAAATGCAAGGATCTACAGTTGGTGACAGAATCCTTGGTAAAGCTTCAGCGCTTCTCTGCGCCTATGCAAAGGTAGCTGGTGTATACACACCGCAGGCAACAAAGACCGCTATCGCAGTACTGTTACGTGCAAACATTCCAGGCCAAACCGATGAAATGATTCCTTGCATCAAAAACAAAGATGGCAGTGACATATGTCCCTTTGAAAAGATGCTCTCTGGCGTTGATTCCCCAGAAGAGGCATATAATATTTTGAAAAAAACTTTGAAAAGAACACAATAAAAAACTAAATATCGCATAAGTATTTGGGGCATAGCATGGATTATGAATTGGCAATTATCGGAGCAGGACCTGCGGGATACTCGGCAGGAATTTATGCGGTACGAGCTGGTATAAAAACTGTTATTTTTGATAGAGGTGACGGCGGAGGACGTGCGGTACTTTCTCCAAAAATTGAAAATTATGCAGGATTCGAGTCGATTTCAGGCATGGAACTCATGGAGAAAATGAAACATCATGCTAGTAAATATGTTACTTTTCATTTCTATGAAGAAGCAAAAAAAATAGAACGATCTGGCGATAAATTTACTATTGAAACAGGAAAAGGAAAATACACCGTTGGTGCAATACTTCTCTGTACTGGCACAGAACATAAAACCCTAGAAATTTCTGGTGAGGAAGAATTTCTAGGAAAAGGGGTTTCATATTGTGCTACTTGTGATGGATATCTCTTCAAAGGAAAACGAGTTGCTGTAATTGGTGGTGGAAATACTGCCTTAATGGAAGCAATTTTTCTAAAACAGACTGGTTGCAAAGAAGTAACTCTTATTCACAGAAGAGATCAACTTAAGGCCGATAAAATATACCAAGATCAAGCACGAGGAAAAAGCGTTCAGATTCTTTTAAATAAGGAAGTTGAAAAAATTGACGGCAAAGAAACGATAACATCACTTCATCTTACAGATGTTGTAAGTGGCAAGAAATCCGTTCTTGAGGTCGATGGTGTGTTTGTTTCCATTGGTGATAAACCCCAAAATGAACTGGCAAAACAGTTAAAAATAAAACTTGATGAACAAGGATATATTGTCGTCGATAGGCAGCAAAGAACAAATGTTAAAGGTGTATATGCTGCTGGAGACATAACTGGTGGTTTACGACAAGTCATCACTGCATGTGCTGAAGGTGCAATAGCTGCCCTTTCCTCAACAGAAGCGCTTGGTAAAAAGTATCCATATTAAAGTCATACTAATTCTTATACCGGTTTGTGCTGGGTGTAGGCCGTAGAATTACTCCTAGAACTCGTCAGAAAGCTCTTCTTTTAGAAGAGATCCATCAAAAACTCGTCCTTGATGAGCACAAATTAAAGAACCAATATGGGGGAGATTAATACTCCCCATTTTTTCCTTTTTGTTTTTGATATGAGATTAGTGTAAAAACCCGACTCTTTTTTTTGTTGCAGGATATTCGTTCCATAACATTTATATATATATTATTATATAAATGTGTAACTTATAAAAATATAGCCGGTGAAAAATATGAAGAAAATAACCATATCAATATTGATAATAGGCTTGTTACTAACAGCTTCTTTTGTTAGTACGACTGCTTTTGGGGCAAAAAAATCACAAGAAAAGCAAGAGATTATGAAAACGTTCTCCGTTATCAAATATAATCGTATAAATGATAATAATATCGATGGTTTCATCGACCCCATATTTCTAGAGACTTGGAAAAATGATACATTTGCTGTTTCTAGAGGAAGTAAATCGACAATATATGATGGTTATATGTATCAATTAACATACAATAGCAAGATCGATTCATCCGATTCCAATTTGCTTGTACAACAACACGTTGCTATATTGAAATACGATGTTGATACTGGCGATTTAATTAGAGACAAGACATTAATAATTACTGATGACCAGGGAACAGATTATCTGTCGAAACCACGCCAAATCCTATTTTCTCAAAATTATATCTACATGTTGGTAGACTTGGGAGTAGACTTTGCAGGGATGTTTTATTATCTCGATGGGCTTATAATAAAATTTGACACAAATCTAAATATGATAGATTTTAACACAACACGGAAAGATGTGCCTGGTTTTATTCAGCCGGAAGGTATGGCTAATGATGACGATGGCATATATATTACAGGTTATTATATAAGACCTTATCCGCCTCAGGATAATAATTTATTCTTATTAAAATTCGATCATAATCTTAATTTAATTTGGAATGTGACATGGGGCGTAGATGGCTTAGGAGAATGCGTAGTAGATGAAAGAAAGATTATAACAACATGCGATAACCATGTATTCATCACTGCAAGTAATTCCAGTGGACCAGTGATTTTAAAATACGATCCCAATGGTAATCTGGTGAAATCAATAAAAAGTGAGAACGGCTACTCCGGATATAATATTGTAGCCTTAAATGGTAAACTTTATGCAAGTGGCGAAAGGTTAGATTTATCAGCGTATGACACCGATTTAAATTTTCTCTGGAAACAATCATATGATGATAATATACCTGGGAGGATTAATCCATTTGATATCATAGCGCAAGATAGCATATACGTATGCGGTGAATACTACAACTGGAATCCCCCTAGACTTATCAGAGGATTTGTGTTAAAATGCGATATTAATAACAACGGGACTAAAGACTGGTTAAAATTCATCATCGATGTGGATTCCGATTCCAAATCTATTAATGGAGACAACAATTATCTGTATTTATCTGGGACATATTGGGGCACTGGGACAGGCGATATTAAAGAATTATCCTATGTAGTGAAATGTACAAAAGATGGTGGCGATGGAGACAATATCGCAGTATGTCCACCTTTACTTGACTTTGGGACAGTAGGAAAATGGCAGGTTGTAACTAAAACATTTACGATAGAAAATAATGGTGAATCTGCGCTTACATGGACGATCAAAGATTATCCCTCTTGGGTGAAAGATATTTCTCCAAAATCAGGTTCTTTAGATCCCGACGGAAAAGCCACAATTACGGTAACTATAAACACAGGAATATGGGAATTGAAGCGCGGTAAATATTATGAAGATAGTATATCAATAGAGTCAACAGGTGGAAATGAAGAGGTAAAAGTAATGTTAAAAATAGTATCTTTGTTTGACTCAGGCATTTCAGCTTTTTCATACGTCCTAGAAGAACCGGTTGAAAACTTTGGCCAATCTATCGCTATTTACAGCAATCAACTAGTTATTTCAAGCAACCCACAAATTAATCCGTCACCGAATCAACAGAGCAGCCTCAGTGTACAACAAACTGCCCATTTACTTAAAAACATCATAGTTCGTCAACAAACGACAAAGTAAACGATCTAAGCAATCAACAAACTAATTCCTCTTCTTTTTTTCTATCTTAAGTAGATGAGATAGCCTATAGGCTACTAGGTGCTGGGTGTAGGCCGTAAGCCTCTTTCTGTTTTCTCACTGAAGGGTTTGAAGTCCCTCTAGATTTTTACTCTTTATAATTTCTACTAGCTTATCTCCACTTCTTTTAACAGATTTTGTAATTTTTCCTGAAAATATATCGGGCTCAATTCCAATTAAAACGATTTTTTCTGCATAAGGTTCAAGATATGTAATCAAAACAGGAAGCGGAATGCCATGTGTACTTACATGCATTGAACCAATCCTCTCTTTTGGGACAATTCGTATCTCGCCAGCAGATAAACCCATTTTAGTTGCATCAATAATTATGAGATTTTTTGGTTTATATTTCTTGACGACTGAAGTATAATTTTCCGGTGCAATACCGCAATCAAGTGCAACAAAATTATCGTTCTTTTCTTTTAATCTATCAGCTATATAGGGACCAATGGTATCGTCCCCGCTATCTCTGTTACCAATACACATGATAAGATAATCCATCAATAGTTCTAACAATCAAAAATAGATAAAATTTACGTATAAGGCAAAAATCCACAATTTTACTTCTTACCGTATTTTATTTTTTGATAAGTCAAAGCAATCCACATGAAGGCGCTACCTGCTGTAGAAAGGCTGCTAAGAAACAGATCAAGAGTTAAAAAAATGTATGCAACAGCCGCAAGTAAAATAGTTGTAGAAAGATACATCAGGAGAGATTGTCCTCTAACGTCCTTTAATTGGTAATTACGTACAATGGCTGGAATTACTGTAACGATAAAACCGAAGTTAATGACTGTTAAAATAATATCTTGCCACTCTTGCAACATGTATCTATCCTTAAACAGAGAGTATAAATAAAACTTATGTATCGGTAGAAAGCAATGACCAAGAAGATTGCACTATCTCAGGGGGCTGGCGGCGAACTGATGGATCAGCTCATTAAACAGAGCATATTGAAATATTTTAAAAAACAAGGGAGTGCTGAAGTCTCTCTTGCTGATCTAGATGATGCTGCAGTAATTGATGATATTGTATTTTCTACTGACTCTCATACAGTTCAGCCACTCATCTTTCCGGGAGGAGATATCGGTTCTCTTGCGGTTTGTGGAACAATTAATGATGTATCTGTTATGGGTGCAACACCAATCGCTCTTTCTGCCGGGTTTATCGTTGAAGAAGGTTTTTCATTAGAAACATTTGAAAAAATTGTAAAAAGTATGGCAACAACTTCATCAAATGCTGGCGTTCCCATAATTACAGGTGATACAAAGGTCGTCGAAAAGGGAGCAATACAGGAGTTCATGATCAATACAACAGGCATAGGAAAAAGAAGCAAGATTTTAGAGAACAATATCAAAGAAGTCAGGCGATATCGACCTTTTAAGCAGCGATGGCTCCTTGATTCAAACATTAGAAAGGGCGATAAAATAATTATTTCAGGAAATATTGGTGAGCACGGAATCGCACTGATTTCTTTTCGAGAGGGATATGGTTTTGAAACAAGAATTAAATCAGATATTGCTCCTTTAAATGGTCTGATGGAAAAAGCAATGATTGTGGGAGGAATCGTATCTGCAAAAGATCCAACTAGAGGGGGGCTTGCAAACACAGTAAATGAATTCAGTGATAAATCAAAGGTAGGAATTCTACTAGCTGAAGAAAGAATTCCAATCCCCAATGGTGTGCGCTCTGCGTGCGATATGCTTGGAATAGATCCGTTGGAAATTGGAAATGAAGGCAAGGTAGTTTTAGGTGTCGTTAAAGAGAAAGCTGAAGATATTCTATCAGTTCTCAAAAAGCATCCGCTTGGAAAAAATGCAGCAATAATCGGAGAAGCAACAGATTCAGTAAAAAATGTAGTAATGCAAACAACTGTTGGTGGAAAAAGAATTTTACACAAACCACTTGGCGATCCAGTTCCAAGGATATGCTAATAGAATGGTTTAGATGCCGATGTATTCGAAAGATTTGATTGTTGAGTAGGATCCGATGAAAATTATCTTTAAAGGAATTGTTCAAGGTGTTGGTTTCCGACCAACGATTTATCGTGTTGCGAAAAAGTTAGGTTTAAAAGGATACGTTCTTAACAAAGGTTCTGAGGTTGAAGTAGTAATCGACAGAAATGTAGATGAGTTTGTTTCGCAACTAAAAAAACACATTCCATCGATTGCAAAGATAGAGGATATCACCATTGAAGAGGATTCTAGAAACTTTGATGATTTTCGTATCCTGCATAGCAAAAACGGTGAGCGTCATTCTCTGATTCCAGTTGACATAAGCACCTGTGATGAATGTTTGGAAGAATTGCTTGATCCTAAAAATAGACGATATCATTACCCGTTTACCAACTGCGCAGTATGTGGCGCTCGTTTCAGTCTTATCAAAGACGTACCATACGACAGAGAACGTACATCCATGGATATATTCAAACTCTGTGAGACGTGCAAGAAAGATTACAGCAATCCATTAAATAGACGGTATCATGCGCAGACGATATCCTGTCCAAAATGTGGCCCGAAATACAAGCTGTATGACAAAAAACAAAAGGATCTTGGAGAAAAAGATGCAATAAAGCGATTTGCAGAACAAATTGATGCAGGTAAAATAGGTGTAATAAAATCTTGGGGCGGCATGCATATCTGCTGTAAAATCGATGAGTTGGAGCATTTTAGAAAATGGTACAATCGCCCTCAAAAATCCTTTGCAATTATCGTTAGAGACATCAAAACTGCAGAAAAATATGGGGAAATAACAAAGGATGAGAAAACTCTATTACTATCGAACAAAAGACCAATCATCCTTATTAAAAAGAAAAAAGCAGAGTCAGCATCTCCCGGTTTGAACACAATTGGGTTGTATCTTCCGTATACGGGTCTGCATTATATTCTATTTTCATTTCTCAAGGCTGATGCATTAGTTATGACCTCTGCAAACATACCTGGCGAACCGATGATCATTTGCAATGAAGACGTGTTTTTGCTAGGTGCGGACGTGTATCTTTTGCACAATCGCAACATACCGAACCGAGTTGACGATTCAGTTATCCGAATCTGGAAAGATAAAACTTTTTTCCTTCGTAAATCACGTGGTTTTGTACCAGATCCAATTGATGTTTCATACGACAAACGTGTTTTGTGTGTGGGCGCTGGCGAAAACATTACAGGTGCTATTTCATGTTATAAGAAAGTTTATACAACTCAGTACATAGGTAATTCAAAGTATTATCCAACTTTAGAATTTTTAGAGCAAAGCCTTAGGCATCTCATGGATCTTACAATGAAAGAAAAAAAGATAGATGCTGTGGTCATGGACTTGCATCCGGGATACAATACAAGAAAAGTAGCGCAAAGTTTTGCGCAAGAGTTTTCAGTTCCAACCTTTGAAGTGCAACACCATTGGGCGCATGCTGCATCGTTATTGTTGGACAACAAACTAAACGAAAGTGTTGTTCTTACACTTGATGGATTGGGTTACGGTAGTGATGGCACATTCTGGGGTGGTGAAGTATTAGTTTCAAGATTTGATTCTTTTGAACGAGTCGGGCATCTCGAATATGTTCCATTGTTAGGCGGTGATCAGTCTACGATGGATCCACGTAGATTAGTTTTTGCCATATTCAAGAAATTCAACGAAGAAAAATACTTCACTGGAAACGAAGCAGCAGTACTTAGTAAGATGATGGATAAAGCGCCTCAGTCTAGTAGTTTTGGTAGAGTTCTCGATGCATTATCTTGTTATCTTAATATTTGTACAAAGAGAACTTATGACGGCGAACCAGCGATGAAACTTGAAAAATATCTTGCAAATGGCAACGCTAAGTATTCTTTTGATGTAGAAGTTAAAAATGGTGTTGTTGGTACAACTGGCCTTTTTAGACAGATTGAAGTAAAAGCAAAATCACCTTTTACAGAAAGTCAGAAGGCAAATATTTCTTACTCCATTGTAAAAACAATTGTCGATAAACTTGTAGAAATCGCAGTTGAAAATGCTGAAACCAACGATGTTAAAAATATAGGTCTGACTGGAGGAGTTTCATATAACATTCCAATTACGGAGATGGTTGAAAAAAAGGTAAAGACGTCAGGTTTATCAATAGTTGTACACAACAGAGTGCCTAATGGTGATGGCGGTATCTCTATAGGGCAAAATGTTATTGCTGGTCACAAGTTACTTAACTAAAATTTAATAATAAAATTTATATAACCAATATTATATTAATTTTAAAGAGGATTTTAATCTTGGAGGCATTAAATATGAATAAAAAAATCGTAATAATTGGAGTTTTGGCGATGCTTTTGATGACAAGCTTTGCAGCGTTACCAGCAATGAGTCTAAACACTACAAACGAGCAGAAAATTTATACAAATCGCGGTTGCGGAGGAGAATCAGTTGATAAAATACAATTGACAAAAGAGGAAGTAAAACAATTATACATTTGGTGTAAAAGCATAGATGATATAAAAATACAACAAGAGGTAGAGCATTCCTTAAAAGAAACGATTAACTCTGCCGGTGAACTCTACATAACAATATTGGAGGAAAAGTTAGAATCAATAAGTCATAGTTATTCTCCTCAACCATTAGGAATTCTCCCTGCAATAGCCATTGTAAAATGCGTATGGAAAATAACAAGTGATTCTGCTGGAGAAAGAACCATACATTTCTGGATTATTGGTTTCGGTCATCATGAACTTACATGGGACACATTGGATGATTTTGATGGCGATGGAACATGGGACCTTGGCCCAGGCACGCCTTGGAATTATGAGTGGTTTGCCTTACTGTTTCCTATACGTCACTTTCATGATTGGGCATCATGGAGCGGATATCCAGGCAGAGCAAAAGTTCAAGTTAACTACGCGCTTGACGGAAGTTCTTCTGTAAAGACATTTCAAGAGCCTGCCAATGATCAAAATATATTACAGCTTGGTTCTGCATCAAATCAACTCAACATTCAATCTGGTTACAATCAGGAATACGCAACTGGCTATAACATCAACATTAAACAAAACAACTAAACTCTTCTCATTTCTTAGATTTCAACTAAGGACCATCAAATTTCTAAATGGTTGCCTCGTGGGTCTTTATATGTTTTAAAAAAGCATCAGCAACCATCTGTGCACCGGCATGATTTAGATGTGCACCGTCTAGCGTTAGATGCAAACCTCTTTCCCTTGATTTCTTTTCCACAAGTTTCGGATAATTAAATAACCAAGAAAATACAGTGTTAGTTATTGTACCTGGTGAAATGTAAGAAGAGATCTTTTTAGAAGATAAGGTTGAAATAAAATCCTTACGAAGATCAATATACTCTACATTTTTGTTTTTAGAGGATAAACCTTTAATTTCTTCACACAATCGTCCAAGATCTTCATTCCATTTATTGTGTGTGTTTTCACCTATAAGCAAAGGCGAAACTGTAAAAATTTTTTTTGCATTTACAGAAACAGTTTCAATAATATCGAGGTAATATTTCCTAAATTCTTCTATATCTTTCGCATAAGTTTGATTTAAAATTTTGTTAATGAGAGGATATTTGTTTGATACTTTTTTAAAAACATCATTTGTTCCTATCCCGATAAATGCGATATCATACTTTTTAGAAATATTCATTTTTTTAATTCTATGATAAAGACTAGTAACAGTATCGCCACCTTTTCCACAATTAACTAAACTATCTTCAGAAAGTTTTTCTTTTAAAATTTTATAATAAGACGCACCGGGAACACCTTCAGTTAAACTGTCACCAAAGAATATTATGTCCATTCTTTTTCACCGTTTCTTCGCATAGTGGTACTCTATATTGCAACTACCTTCCATACTAACCATACAAGGACCAACAGGGCTATCGGGTTTACATTTTACTCCAAACAATGGACAATCTTGTGGTGATAACAACCCTCGCAATAATTCTCCACACTTGCATCCTTTCGGTTCTTTGAAATCTTTATCTCTTATCTCTTCTAGATCATCTTCATATTTTTTATGCGCATTATAATCATCAAATCGTTTCCGTAAATCTAAACTAGATTGAGGAATAACAGGAAAACCTCTCCATTTTTTATCTCCTGGTTCAAAAACCTCTTCGATAACCTTTTTGGCTTTCATGTTTCCATCTTCATGTACAGCTCTGGCATATTCATTTTGAACAATTGCAGTTCCATGTTGGATCTGTTCCACAAGCATCCATATGCCCATCAATAGATCAAGCGGTTCAAAACCTGCAACAACTTGAGGTACGTTATAATTTTTTGAAATAAACCCATATGGTTTCGTTCCAATAATTGTAGAAACATGTCCTGGTTCTATCAAGCCATCTATCTTTATCTCGCCCATATCAAGAATAGCTTTCAATGCAGGCGGTATCATGCGATGACAACTAAGTACAGAAAAATTATCTGGAGGATTTTTTAGTAAAACCGAAGCAGTTGTAGGGGCAGTAGTTTCAAAACCAACAGCCATGAAAACAACATCTTTATCTTTATTTTTTTGAGCAATTGAAACGGCATCTTCTATGCCATACACAGTTCTAATGTCGCATCCTTCTGCTTTCATACTTTGTAGCGAATGTTTTTCTCCAGGCACTCTCATCATGTCACCAAACGTTGCCACAGTCTTTCCCTTTCTTGCAAGAAGTAACATCTCTTCAATTTCTTTCTGGGTAGTTACACAAACTGGACATCCTGGTCCCTGGCCAATTTCTATGCCACATTTTTGTAACAATACATCCAAACCATGTTTCACCAGAGTATCTTGATGAGTCCCACAGACATGCATAAATTTGAGATTAACATTCAGTTTTTTTATCCTAGAAACTATATCTTCAGCCAGCTCTTTGTCTTTCAATGAAAACACTAAGGCTCCCCCATCGACAGCATCTCTCTAAAAAGATTAAGTGTTTCGAGAGCCTCTTTTTCGTCTAAAACCTGAATGGCAAAACCAGCATGAACTAAAACATAATCGCCCAATTTTACATCAACAAGCGTGATGTTTGCTTTACGTTTGGTACCGTCGCCATAATCAACGGTTGCATGTTCCTTTTTCTTATCGATATCTACGATTTTACCAGGTATTGCTAGGCACATAATTCATTCTTTGTGTGTTTTCTTCCATTCAGCAAGAGGAATGCCAAATTTCTGTTCGACTTCAGTTCGGTAGGTCGGTCCACCATTGTATGCGCAAAAAGGAATAATTCGATCATCAGGAGTTGCATAATGAACAACACAGCGTTTCACTCGTTCAATATCATAATTATACGAATCTTGGAAATGCATTGCACCAATAAGCATAGTCTTCCAGGTAAATTCTCCAACTGATTTCTTATCCTTCTTCTCTGCTACATTTGAAAGTATCTCGACAATGTCAAGTTCTTTTGGCATCTTATCCTTATAGATATATTCGCCGAAGTACTTGTCAAAGGCTTTCGCTAGATCAGTTTTCTTCTTGAATTTTCTTGCTAGTTTAATGAAAAATTGGTATCTTTTTGCTGTCCCTGCCAATTTATTCATTCGCTCGAAGAGTCCTTCGACGTCAATGAATCTTGGTATGGGCGTTACCTTTCCGTTGTTTATGAAAACAAATGTTGCATAGCCGCAGTGAGGATGAGATGTAAATATTATCTCTTCTCGACCTGATAGAGCGGAAACAAGATCAGATATTGGTGCAACAGTTGGCACTGGATAAAAATCATCTTTTTTTAGAAAATCAGTTTGTCGCTCTAAATCATTTATCAGATCAGGAATGGTATATCGTTGTTTTTTTAACTGTTTTTCATCAATTCTTCCAGCAAATGATACTGGTTGGAAATTTACCCCACGAATTACATCTGCGTTTTTAATTGCAAATTTAACAATAGCGCCAACTTGATCATTGTTGATGGTTTTTACAACTGTTGGGACCAAAACAGTAGACAGTGGTTTTGGTTTTACCTTTCTGCAGTTTTCAATTGCTTTGAGTTTTACATCAAGTAGTTTTCTTCCTCTTGTTGATATGTAATCTTCTTCGCGCACTCCGTCAAACTGCAAATAAATCGTATTCATCCCCGCATCTTTCATCTTTTGACAAAAATCAAAATCAACCATCTTGAGGCCATTTGTAGCCACTTGTATCTGAGAAAATTTCAATTCTTTTGCTTTAGCAATTACATCAAAAAATCTTGGATAAATAGTCGGTTCTCCACCAGCAAACTGGATGGCTTTGCAGGGAACTGGTTTTTCTGCACGCAAGTTTTCCATCATTTTTACAACATCTTCGTACGAGGGTTCGAATACGTATCCAGCCGCATTGGCATTTGCAAAACAAATCGGGCACTTCAGATTACATCGGTTTGTTAGATCAATGAGAGCTAAACAAGTATGAGATAAATGTAAATTGCAAAGACCACAATCATCAGGGCAGGTTGTGGCATTAGGAATTTTTGGATTGTTTACGCCTTTTCCGTCGTATGCCCATTCCTCAGCCTTCAAATACATATCTACATCTGACCAGTAAACATCCTCAAAATCACCATGTTCTTCACAAGCCTTTTTCATCATAACTTTTCCGTCTTTTTCGTAGATGGTTGCTGAAATCAGTTTTTTACATTCTGGACAGAGCGACATGGTTTCTTTTGGAAGCCCTTTCTTTATTACTGATTTTTGATAACTCATATAATCACTTTCTATATTTTGAGTCATAGTAAAAAATCGCTATATTTAATTGTGTCGCCCCTATCCATTTGCCAAATTATATTTAGCCCTTCTAGAATTCATAGCATAAATGGATATATCTGGAAATATCATCCCTGCGTTAATCCTGACAACTTTGGCCGGTCTTTCAACAGGTATAGGGGGCGCTATTGCTTATTTTATTAAAAAACCAAAGATGCAATATCTATCTTTACTCCTTGGTTTTTCTGCCGGCGTAATGATATACATTTCGTTCATGGAACTTTTACCTAAAACTATAGAATCCATTGGAGAAAGATGGGGAATTACTGTCTTCTTTATAGGAATCATTGTTATTGCCATAATTGACATGCTAATACCTGAACAAAAGAATCCTCATCATCTCAAAGAATCATCTGATTTCAATGGTGTAAAAGTAGACAAAACTATCATGAGGGCCGGTCTTTTTACCGCACTGGCAATTTCAATTCATAATTTCCCAGAAGGACTAGCTACTCTCGGAGCATCCCTTTCAAATTTAAAGTTAGGTTTTATTATCGCTATAGCAATCGCGATTCATAACATTCCTGAGGGAATTTCTGTATCCGTCCCTATCTTTTATGCTACAAAAAACAAGAAAAAGGCATTTATCTACTCATTTTTATCAGGTCTTGCAGAACCTGCAGGGGCCATAATAGGAATCCTAATATTATTACCAATTTTATCAACTGGAGTTATATCTGCCCTTATGGCCTTTGCTGCAGGAATTATGATATACATATCACTGGACGAACTTCTTCCATTGGCACATCGATACGGTCATAGTCATACCGTCATTGTAGGAATAGTTTTAGGCATGCTAGTCATGGCCATCAGTCTTACTACTTTGAATTTCTAAAATATTGATCAAAAATAATCTTGTATTTTATCTACTCTTTGTAAGGAATTAAGCACAAAAATTTCAACATACCCTTTCCAGTGTTTACAAACTGATGCCATTCCATCGGCGGAACAAAAAATACATCTCCTTGTTCAAATGGCTCTTCGTGGGTTTTACTTTTTGCAACGCCGCTTCCTTCTAAGATAAAGACCTCATGCTCCCAATCATGCTGGTGTAAAGGAGAACAGCCACCAGATTTTACTTCAAACAAGCGCATGGCAAAATTCTCAGCGCCATCTTTTTTCGAAATCAACCATCTTATCTTTATGTCTTTTATTCCCTGTTCGGTAGGCTCTTCCAATTCTACTTTTGTATAATGTATGTGCTTCAAGGATATCGCCTCTTTTTTCTTTTCAGAAATTAAGGGTTTACTTTATTAATTTATTCAATCTATAACCTATGTAGATTCAAGGAGATTTAAATTGGTTACGCTAAGCCAGATGTCAGATGATATATCAGATGCAATAACTAAGGTGTTCGGAGATAACACCTATGTAACTAAAGCAATAAAGGCATCTCTGAAAATTCACAAGGACTGGAAAGATGAGCAGAGAGGTCTCTTTTCTGATACGATATATGATATAGTTCGCTACTGGAGACTTCTTTGGTATTTACTAAAAAAGAAGCCATCTCTTGAGAAAAACGACCTTCTAGACATTATTGATGCATATCTATTCTATAAAGAAAAAATAATCCATAAAACAGAGATAGAGCGCCTTGATTACAACGAGATGGCAAAAACATTATCTTATGCAAAAACCGTCAGAGTTTTGAGAGAATCCATTCCAGATTGGCTTGATAAAGCTGGAATAAATGAAACCGGAGAAAGATGGGATCCCGTTATAAATGCCTTGAATCAGAGGCCAGAACTCGTTATCAGAACGAACACTTTGAAGATTACAATAGACAAACTTATAGAAATTCTTAGCCAAGAGAGAATACGAGCTGAAAAAATTGATTGGGCTCCAGATGCTCTCATACTTAGAGACAGAACAAATATTTTCAAACTTCAAAGTTTCAAAGATGGATTTTTTGAAGTGCAAAGCGGCGCGTCACAAATTGTTTCCAGATTCTTGGGACCAAAGCCCGGAATGCGTGTTGTGGATGCATGTGCCGGAGAAGGTAGCAAAACAATTCATCTCGCAGCATTGATGGAGAACAAAGGGAAGATTCTTGCCCTGGATACCCAAGAATGGCGACTGACTGAGTTGAGAAGAAGGGCTGCTAGAGCTGGAGCAGACAACATAGAGACAAGATACATAGATTCATCCAAGGCTTACAAAAGACTCAAAGGAACAGCGGACCGACTCTTGCTTGATGTTCCATGTTCGGGACTGGGAACACTTAGAAGAAATCCAGACATAAAATGGAAACTGACTCTTCCAGACCTAGAAAGACTCAAGGAAATTCAAAGAGATTTGCTTGACATATATTGTACAATATTGAAACCGGGAGGACGGATGGTTTATTCTGTTTGCAGTATCTTTCCATCAGAGGGTGAAGAGCAGGTAAAATCTTTCCTTAAAAGACAAAACAACGAGTTACAACTTATCGAAGGGCGAAGATACTGGCCGGATATCGATGATACTGACGGATTCTATATGGCCTTAATAGAACGTAAATAATTTTATAGCAAATAAATAGATAGCTTTGTTAATTCAATCTAAAAAGTGAATGTATGAAAATTCTCTCATGGAACGTAAATGGCATAAGAGCAGCGGACAAAAAAGGACTATTTGCTTTACTTGAAAAAGAATCCCCTGATATTCTTTGTCTTCAAGAAACAAAAGCAATGCCCGATCAAGTGCCGCCGTATCTTAGAAATTTCCCAAACTATCACATATACTGGAAATCCGCTGAGAAAAAGGGGTATAGTGGAGTTGTAACCTATACAAAAGTAAAACCAATCGACGTCAAAACCGGTTTTGGTATGGAAAAATTTGATTCCGAAGGAAGAATTCTAATTACAGAATTCCCATTATTTGCTCTATTCAACATTTATTTTCCAAATGGCAAACAAAGTCAAGAGCGATTAGATTACAAGCTTAAGTTCTACGACACTTTTTTGGCGTATGCTGACAACCTGAAAGCAAAAGGGGAAAATATCGTTGTCTGTGGTGATTTTAATACGGCCCATGAGGAAATTGATCTATCAAGACCCAAAGAAAATGAAAAAATTTCAGGATTCTTACCAATTGAGAGGGCATGGATTGACACATTCATTGATCATGGTTACGTGGACACGTTTCGACATTTTAACAAAGAACCAAACCAATACTCATGGTGGGATATGAAAACAGGTGCCCGTGAACGCAATGTGGGCTGGAGGATAGACTACTTTTTTGTAAACAAAGAATTTATGTCAAAGGTTAAAAGCGCGTTTATCATGCAGCAGGTCAAAGGATCAGATCATTGTCCAGTTGGAATAGAAATCAAAACGNAAAGGCCGTGNAATTAGATGAANGAATCACTTGATTTTATCTATAAAGAACAGAAAGATCTTTCAAATTTTGGAGGAATCGCTGCACTTCTTGGCTGGGATCAAATGACATACATGCCTCCAAAAGGAATTGAAGAGCGATCCGAGCAAATTTCATTAATTTCACGCCTGGCACATGAGAAATTCATTTCTGATAAGTTATGGAATCACGTGAGAAAGCTTGCAGATACCAGTATTCTGAATACACTTGAAGAAAAAGATAAAATCGTTGTAATTAGACTCGAAAAAGACATTGAAAAAGCACGTAAGATACCAACTGATTTTGTCGAAGAAATGTCAAAAGCAACAAGCCTTGCCTATGGTGCATGGCAAGAAGCGCGAGAGAAAAACAAATTTATTGCATTCGCTCCGCATCTTGAAAAAATTGTAGAGCTGGAAAAGAAATACTGCGCGTACATGAGTCTTCCAGGCCACCCTTACAACAGCCTCCTCGATGGTTATGAGGAAGGCATGACCGTTGAAAAATTACAAAATGCTTTTTCCTATCTTAAACCAAAGATCATCGAGATCCTTACTAAGATCAAAGATAGCGAAAAATTTGTTAAACAACATGACTTAAAAATCAGATTCAATCAAGATAAACAAAAGGAAATGTGTCGTCTTCTTCTTAAAACAATGTTCATGCCAGATGATCAATCAAGAATGGATGTTTCCACCCATCCGTTCTCTACGTCTATCGGCTATGGCGATGTGCGCATTACAACAAATTTTGGTCGTGAGCAGCCTCTGTTTGCATTTTTTTCAACTATGCATGAGGCAGGTCACGCATTATATGAATTGGGGCTTCCAAAAGGGAAATTTAAAGATACGGTAATATCTGATGCACCATCATTGGGTTTGCATGAATCCCAATCTCGTTTCTGGGAAAATATGATTGGACATAGCAAAGCATTTTGGACTTATTTTTATCCAATTTTTCAGAGAACATTTCCAGACCAACTGAAAAAAGTGGATTGCATTACATGGTATTCCTATGTAAATCAGGTGAAACCATCACCTGTCAGAATAGAAGCAGATGAACTAACCTATTGTCTGCATGTTATATTACGATTTGAAATTGAAATGGATCTTATGAACGGTAAAATCAAAGTGTCTGAACTTCCTAGAGTGTGGAATGAAAAAATGGAAGAGTCGTTAGACATAGTTCCAAAAACTGACAAGGAAGGAGTCTTGCAGGATATGCATTGGAGCGGCGGGGATTTCGGCTATTTTCCAACCTATGCGATTGGAACAATTTATGCTGCTCAGTTGTTTAGTCAGCTCGCGAATGAGAAACCTGAAGTTACACAGCAAATTACTGGAGGGGAATTCAAGAATATAATTGAATGGCTTCGTGGACATGTTTACGAATACGGCCGCATGATGACTGCTGATGAAATAATCAAAAAGGCATGTCATGAGGGATTAAATCCTCAGATTTTCGTAAGTTATCTAAAAGAAAAATACTATACCCTTTACGAGATATAGGTTTGATGAAAAAGGTGGTAAATTGTCCTGTTTAATATTGGTTCGGCACGGTCAGTCGGTATGGAATCTTGAAAACAGATTTACTGGTTGGGTGGATGTTCCTTTGTCTAAGAAGGGCATAGACGAAGCTATTTCTGCGGGTAGGAAACTGAAAGATGTTGAATTTGATACAGCATATGTATCTCACATGCTTCGTGCAGTGCAGACATTACATTATGTACTTTTGGAATTAAACAGTAAAAAAACGCCAATTATGTACCACGAAGAAAAATGGATACACGATCGGGAACACTACACGGGAGACAGGAAAAAAGAACTACCTATATATCAATCAGTTGACTTGGCAGAACGATACTACGGAAATCTTCAGGGTTTAAACAAAGCAGAGACCATTGAAAAATACGGCAAGGATCAGGTGCATTTGTGGAGGAGAAGCTTTGATGTAAATCCTCCTGCTGGCGAAAGTTTAAAAGATACCACATTGCGCACTATTCCTTATTTTAAAAACCATATTTTAAAGGATTTGCAAGATGATAAAACGGTTTTAGTAGTAGCTCATGGAAATAGTCTCAGATCGATTGTTATGTATGTTGAGGGCATCTCGGAAAAAGATATTCCTAATCTAGAAATACCAACCGGGGTTCCAATTTCATATAAATTTGACAAAAACATGAAAAAGTTGGAAAAGACACTTTTGTAGCAACTAAAAAAACATAAATACTAGTTTTTATATGGGTTCGCCTATTAAAAAAAGGAAATATAATATATGGTTGAGAAAACTGTTCGCTGTCCAAATTGTCACGAAATATCCACTTTTTCTGGCGAATCTGGAGAGGTTAAGAAAGTTACCTGCCCAAAATGTAGTACTTTAGGTAAGGTCACATTTGTAGAACAATTTTCAACTGATGGTGTTGCAATCCAGGTATCTCATTTGAAAAAAGTGTATGGTGATCTCACTGCTGTTAATGATATTTCATTTTCTGTAAAAAAAGGAGAAGTTTTTGCATTTCTAGGACCCAATGGTGCAGGCAAAACAACCACCGTGGAAATAATCGAATCAATACGAAAACCAACGGCCGGAACAGTGAAAATATTTGATAAAGATGTATCCACTTCTTTTAATGAAGTAAAAGAAAAAATTGGCATTCTTCCTCAGGAATTCCATTCTTTTGAGCGACTCACGGTACGAGAAACTCTTGATTACTTTTCAAAGTTCTACAAAAAGAAAGCAAATATTGATGAAATTATTGAAACCATGGATTTGGCAGAATATAAAAAAATGCTATATCGGAATCTTTCCGGTGGATTAAAACAACGTGTAGGAGTTGCAATGGCTCTAGTAAATAATCCAGAAATAATATTTCTAGATGAACCAACAACAGGGCTTGATCCAAAAGCTAGAAGGGAAGTATGGGAAGTTATTGCGGGTCTGCGAAATAAGGGAAAAACAGTTTTTCTCACCACACATTATATGGAGGAAGCAGAGTATCTTGCTGATCACATTGCTATCATTCACAAAGGAAAAATCATTGCAGAAGGTTCTCTTGACGAATTAATCGATAAATACGGGCAGGGAAGCATACTTCATATTAAAAATTGCAGTACTAAAGATGCTGTTGAAATGATAAAAGAAAGGGGCTTCGATGCACATACTGAAGGAAATGGCGATATCGCGATTAAAATAGATTACAAAGAGCGAGTGTTGGAGGTTCTATCAATTCTTCGTCATGATTGTGTTGAATACGATAGCATCGATATTCGGCGTTCTAATCTGGAGGAAGTATTCTTAAGTCTTACTGGCTCAAAATTAGCGGAAGGTGAGGCATGAACCCAAAAATTATCTTAGTAGATTTTGCTGCCAGTGTGAAAAGCTGGTATCGAAGTAAAGGTACGCTATTTTGGTCCCTTTTATTTCCCATTATGCTCATTTTGATTTTTGGTGCAATTTTCTCTGGCGTAGGCGATACAAAGTATACATTGCCTGTGCAGGACCTGGACGATTCTTCATGGTCGCACACTTTTGTAGGTACACTAAGCAATATTTCAATTTTTAAGGTTGAGAAAGTTTCTGCCGATGAAAATATTTCTGCCTATGTTAAAGATAAAAATCTTGCAGGAGCATTGGTTATTCCCAAAGGTTTTGGAGATACCATTAGTAGATCATTTATTGATAAAAACGTTTCAGTTAACGTATCATTCTATTATGATCCATCATCCAGTTCAGCTTCTGTAATTCAAAGCGTAGTTACAAGTACTCTTCAGGAATACAATATGCATCTCTCGAACAGTAATCATGTAATCGGCATAAATCAAATTAGTACAATTGGTAAAAAATTTAACTATATCGATTTTTTTGTCCCAGGAATGATTGGTTTTACTCTCATGCAAACATGCATATATGGAAGTATTGAAAGAAATACAAAATATAGAAAGGACGGCATCCTCAGAAAACTACTGACTATGCCAGTCACACGGACGGAATGGATACTTGCAAAGATGCTATTTATGTTATTCCTCTCGTTCGTATCAACAGTAGCTATAATACTCGTTGGAATTTTAGTTTGGGGTATGACCGTCAATATTAATCCTATTATGATTGCAATAATCATAGCCAACAGTTTCCTGTTTTCAGGATTAGGAATGGTTATCAGTCGATTTGTCAAAGAAGAAGAAACTGCCGATATGGCCGGTGGTGCGATTTCCTTCCCTATGATGTTTCTTGCAGGGACATTTTTCCCATTAGAACAGATGCCTGTCTTTTTACAATCTTTTGCAAAGATCCTGCCTCTTTATTATGTGAATGAGGGGCTTAGAAATGCGATGATATATCTGGATTTTGACAAAGCCATCTTTAACATGGCAATCGTTATAGTATTTGCAATCGTCTTCTTCGTTGCAGGTGTACTACTTACTAAATGGAAAGAGGACTAATAAAAATCTAGATTTTCTCCCTTTAAAATTAAATTTTTAAGTTTTGATTTTTTATTTTATTTAACTTCGTTAATTTTTATTCACTATTTTTTAAAAAAATAGAAATATATTTATATTACCTGCGACAAATAGTACTATAGTGAATCATGTTAACAATTAACATTAAATGAAAAGAAACGTGAGAAAAATGTTNATCGTAGGGCAAGTATCAAGCGAAGAAGAAAAATACGAAATAAGATTCATAGCAGAGATGTTCGTAATTGGTGAAAGAATCAGATATCTNGCNCGTCAACAGAGAGAAAAATAGAAATTTTTTAANTTTCTCCAGNTAGACTCTTAGTTCCAATAAGTGTTTTTGTNTCCACTATGCCTTGTATGGATCTTATCTTTTTTATGACTACNCACCCTATGGAATCTATGTCTGAAGATTCTATCTTTATTAAAATGTCGTATTCTCCAAATAGAGGATGTACTTCAGTTACTTCTGGAATTGACTTAAGAACTTCGTATACACCTTTTTCGTGAAGCGGGCTTATAGATAGTAATGCGAATCCAATTGCCATGAGATACTGAATGCTGATTACATATCTTATAGTTTTTCATTTTATTGTCATCTAAATTAATAATACTTAGCAAATCAACAAACAGTGAGTTTATATAGCACGACATCATTCTATGTGTTAACAATTAGCCCGGAGGTATTTATTTGGAAGAAAAAATCAAAAATAGGTCGAACATCACCAGTGTCGCAGAAAAAGAGCTAGATCTCCTGGGCAGACACTTGGAGGTTTTAAAGACAGTCAAAGACCAGGGGCCCATAGGAATTATAAGACTGTCTCAGGTGACGGGGCAGCCACAACATATGATTAGATACTCCCTAAGAACATTGGAAAAAGATGGAATAATAAAACCTTCTCCTCATGGAGCCGTAGTTACAGATAAAATACATGAAACTTTGGGCACACTTGAATCGACATTGGATGAATTCAGCACCTTGACAAAAGATTTTAAGAAGAAATTGAAATAAATAGAAAATTTGTAAAAAAGATAAATTGCATTTCCTTTTATCTTCCATCAGATGCAAATATAGAAATTTTAGAAGATTTTTTTTGGCTTTGGTTGTTAAATAAATATTATAAACCATGTCGTCTATAGCTTGAATACAAATATCAGAAAAAAAGATGTGATAAAAATGATGAAGAAAATATTTATCGCTGGATTGATAGTATGTAGTTTTTTTGCTGTTTCAATTAGTTCAGTTCTTGCAACACCAGAAACACACACAATTACCGATGCTCCAGGTGATGTTACTGATGGCTCAGGAACTCCTGTTAGTGGGAAAAATTACCTAGATATTAAAGAGGTAAATTGTACTCAAGATGGCAAATATGTTGAATTAAAACTTATCCTGGCAACCGGTGGCAAAATCCAAAATTCGGATTTAATTTTCTATGCGATTTATCTTATAACTTCTGAAAATAAGTATGATATTTATTTTAACAATGGTAGTTGCATAGTTACAGATTTCGAGCAAAATGATATGGAAGGCGTTAATTATTCAGGTGTAGGAACAGACACACTTATTATATCATTTTATTTGTCAAACAGTAGCGAAGAATATGTTTTCGTTTACGCAGTTGCATATGAAAGTACTGAAGAAGAAGAATACGTTGATTATGCCCCTTCCGAGAATATCCCACAATTTGATGTGGTCGGTATTCCTGAAATCGGCGTGACGAGAGAAAGCATTGTTTTCTCTGCAAATGTGTCGTATGGTACAACTCCATATGCCTTTTTATGGAAGTTTGGGGATGGAAAAACATCTGATGCGCAGAATCCAACCCACACATATGGCCAAGCGGGAATTTATAAAGTTATTGTCCTTGTAACTGATAATAACAAGTATGCTGACATTTATTATGGAACATTAAACATAACTTCCAGTTCTAGCGATGGTAACAATGGGAATCAAGATGGAGGAAATAACGATAGTGGAAATAAAGGAAGTCCTTCAAATTCCGGATTACTTCTCTTCGTCGTAATCATTGCCATAATAGTCATAGCAGGAACTGCAATAGTAATCTATATAATACGAAGATAAAAACCCAATCTAAAGTATTTCTTTCGATTCTTTCATATTTATTTTTAGTTACCTTTTTATTTTGCTATCACATGGACCCATGAGAGGTATTTTGATGGCAGAAAAAGAGAGCAAATATTCCTATAAGAAGAAACCAGCATGGGACACTCTTTCCAAGGATCAGATAAAAGAGACATTTGATTTTGCAGAAGAATACAAAAAATTTTTAAACGAATCCAAAACAGAGAGAGAAACTGTAAAAAAAATAAAAGAAACTGCATTAAAAAACAAGAAAAAAATCATGCTAAATAGAGAATCTGAAGCTGCCATCGTAGTACCTGGCAAAAAATCTGTCAAGGAAGGTCTTCGTATCGTTATTTCTCACGTTGATTCTCCACGACTGGATTTAAAACAAGTTCCATTGTATGAAGATTCGGAAAGTAACCTTGCTCTTTTTGAAACCCACTATTATGGAGGAATCAAGAAATTCCAATGGGTCACAATACCACTTGCTCTGCATGGAGTTATTGTTAAGAAAGACGGTAAAAAACAGACGTTTGCTCTTGGTGAAGATGAAAAAGACCCTGTATTTTCGGTTCCTGATATATTGCCGCATCTTTCCCAAGAGGTTCAGGATGAAAAAAAATTGGAAGAAGCAATAAAAGGCGAGAGCCTCGACATTGTTGTAGGCAATAGACCCGTTAAAGGCGATTTTAAGGAAAAGATAAAGGTCGCAATCCTTGAAAAATTGAATAAGGATTACGGACTTATTGAGGAGGATTTTGTTTCTGCTGAGCTTGAAGCAGTTCCTGCATACAAAGCAAGAGACATGGGTTTTGATAGGTCGCTAGTAGGCGCCTACGGGCACGACGATAGAGCATGTGCTTTTGCATCTTTAAAAGCAATTTCAGATTTGAAAAATCCCGAGCACACGGCCATATCACTTTTTGTAGATAAGGAGGAAATTGGTAGCGAGGGTAGCGGTACTGCCCAGGTTAAAACGTTTATAAGATCTATTATCAAAGAACTGGATCCAGATGTAAATACGGATTCGGTAATGCTAAAATCAAAGGTCATTTCCGCCGATGTGAACTCTGCAGTAACTCCAAATTACACTGATGTTTTTGAACTTAAAAATGCATCATCACTCGGTCACGGCGTTGCAATGTCCAAATATACAGGACACGGTGGCAAATACTCTGCAAACGATGCGTCAGCTGAGTACGTTGGTGAGATAAGAACACTACTAAATAAGGGAAAAATACCGTGGCAAACCGGGGAGCTTGGAAAGGTTGACAAGGGCGGTGGAGGCACTGTTGCAAAGTATTTCTCAAGATTTGGTATGGAAGTCGTTGATCTAGGGCCACCCGTGCTATCCATGCATTCGCCTTTTGAAGTCGTAAGCAAGGTTGATATTTACTCTTCATACCTGGCGTACAAGGCATTTCTAAAAAGCTAATAACCAAGGTGCCCAGATTAAAATCGTTCTTTTATTTGTTCAAAAATTTCTTTGAAACTGCCTTCCTGACAATATTCTGGGTTACATTTTCTATCGATTTTACTGGCGACTGGAAAACCCGCAAGATGCATCATCGGTAATGTTGTTTTTTTGCCATGTTTCCATCTAGAGTACAACCAATGAGTAAAGAAGAAACCAGGTCCAATAAATTTCTGCATGTCTGGTGCCCAGAAATCGATGTTGTTCCTCCAGCATCTGGCTAGTATCTCCCATTGCAATTCTGTGAGGTTCTTGAGATTAGTTCTGCTATTGTTGCCCAAAATCGCTTCTTTCAATGGTATAAATAAAACAGGTGTGTAAAACATCTTGGCATTGTGGTTTCTGAGATCATCGATGAGATTCAAGGTGGCAATTACATCATCCTCAGTTTCATCTGGCTGTCCTGTCATAATTGTACACAGTGGCCACCAGTCATAGTCGTTCATAGTCCCTATTCCCTGAACGACGAGCTCTGGCCAGTTGTCAACAGTATATGGCAATGCTTTGCCTTTCATGTACTTCTTCATCAGTTTAACGCTACCAGTCTCTATTCCGACTTCAACTGAGACGAACGGTTTTTTGTATGTCGTACTAGTCTTTGGGTTCCATTTGGTCTTTTCTAGTAAAATCGGTGATAATTCTTCAAGAATTTTTCTGTCGTATATCGCCGGTGCAAGCGATGCATGTGAGAGTAAAATGTATTCAACGCCAGGATAGGAGGCGATTGTTTTGTAAAGCTTAACTATCTCTTCCCTATTAGGTATAAATCCTGGTTTTGACTTGTAAAGAAAGATATCCTCAGTTACGGTAAAGATGGATTTCGCTCCTTCTTTTATGTTAATTTCAACTTCTTTCATTATGTGGTCGATGGGGAAAGAATATTTAGTTCGATTCGTTGGGCTGCAAAATTGACAGCCGCGTCCGCAGCCTCTTGTTATCTCTACCATTCCATAGGATGCAGCATGTTTTATTAGAGGCACTTTTTCTCGATCAGGTTTTTTTGCCTCAAAGTATGATGGAACTTTTTCTCCATTAATCATTTTTTTAAAAATGTTAACAAGATCTGCTTCACTTTCTCCTTGGAAAAGCACGTCGATTCCCAAGCTCTTTTGCGCACCTGCTTCACTTATTTGCCAGGAGCCGGCACCACCAACTATTATCTTTGGTTTATATTTCTGTATAGATGGATGCGCGACTAATTTTTTAAATTCAAATGCGTTTAGTGCTTCTCCACCAAAACCAATAAGAGAATTATAAGTTGTAGATACATAGGCAAGTCCCATGGGGTCCATTGACGAGATGCCGACTATCTTTGTTTTTTTGCCGATAAATTTATGTAAATTATCATAGTGAGATACAACTACGTTTTCTTCGCCAAATTCATCGACAAGCATGGATTCTACTTTTCTTAACCCGTAAATGGTGCATTTGGCGTTTCCATCTGCGTTATTTTCTAAATTTGCTAGATGATCTCTAAGTATATATCCTGATAATTTTCTTGGAAATGTACATATAAAAGCATTGAAAGGATTGTTATCGTACTCGTTTGCTTCAGCTCTTGAAGCTGTAAGAACTATTGGTATGCCATCTGCCTCATACTCGTTATTCATTTAATTCTCTCCTATGATTTTGCTAGTATTGTTTTAAAAACTGGATCTGCAAGGGTTTTCTGTATTTTAATTAAAAAATCTCTCCAAGACAATGTGTCCCATGACCATTTTATCATATCTTTTTTGTGAAGTGCTAGTATTTTTAAGAAGCTCTGCCAGTTGTATCCCTCTTCCTTAAGAGGTTTTGCCCATCCACCTTCATTCCATAGGTAGCTTGGAAGCCTATTTCCAAACCATAGAGTGAGCGTTTCTATTTTCATTTCAATTTTGCTAATTTCTTTATTGAATTGATTTTTTATTATAGTTGGTTCTGGAGGAATTGATAATTTCATAAATCATGCCCCATGTACTATGTATATGGTACACCGAATCAAAAAGTAGTTTTTTAATCTTTTGGGAGCGTTGCAACACCCCATTATGCACCAGTACCCAAAGCCCAAAAATATTTTTATTTCTAGTTGGTCAATCAGATATAAATCTAATAAATCCTAGAAAAACTTTATATATAAGTTCCATAATGTCGTTTAAAAGGATATCGAAAAGTATAAAAAATTTATGGGGGAATTTTATGGCGGTTCAATCTCCGGTAAGGAAGAAAAAAGATAAGCCAAGTATTGAAGAAATTACCCAATGTCCAGAATGTAATAGCACACATCTAACCAAAGATTATTCAAGAGCCGAGTTGGTTTGTGAAGACTGTGGACTTGTTATTGATGAAGCTTTTATCGATCACGGGCCTGAGTGGCGTGCATTCGACAGCGATCAACGTGAAAAACGAGCACGAACAGGAGCACCGATGACGTATACGATTCATGATAAAGGTCTATCAACAATGATTGGTTGGAAAAACCGTGATTCTTATGGAAAATCAATTCCGACAAGAAACAGAGCACAACTATACAGACTTAGAAAATGGCAGAGACGAATAAGAGTTAGTGATGCAACAGAGCGTAACCTTGCATTTGCGTTATCTGAACTGGATAGAATGGCCTCAGGTATGGGGCTGCCTAGAAACGTCAGAGAAACAGCAGCCATGGTTTATAGAAAAGCCGTTCTGAAAAATCTCATCCGTGGTAGAAGCATCGAAGGCGTATCTGCCGCTGCACTTTATGCCGCATGCCGTCAGTGTAACGTGCCAAGAACATTGGACGAAATTGCTGGTTCATCAAGAGTATCGCGTAAGGAAATAGGAAGAACATACCGCTTTATTGCAAGAGAATTGGGATTAAAACTCATGCCCACTTCACCACAAGACTATATCTCACGATTCTGCAGTGAATTAAAACTTTCTGGAGACGTACAATCAAAAGCAATTGAAATTTTAAAAGATGCAGCCGATAAAGAATTAACAAGCGGACGAGGACCAACCGGTGTTGCCGCTGCTTCAATCTACATTGCATCAATTCTTTGCGGTGAACGCAGAACACAACGAGAAGTAGCAGATGTAGCTGGTGTTACAGAAGTCACCATTCGAAACAGATACAAGGAACTTGCTGAGAGATTGGACATTGATATTATACTCTAATTGCTATGACTCGCTGGTACACAGAAAAAAAGAGAGAACATTTCTATAAAGAAGCCAAACGGGTTGGGTATAGAGCCCGTTCAGCGTTTAAACTTGAACAGATTCAAGATAAATTTAAAATTATAAGAAGAGGAAATACTGTTATTGATCTCGGCGCGGCTCCTGGTGGATGGAGCCAAGTTGCAAAGGAACTAGTTGGGAACCAGGGAACAGTACTAGGTATAGATCTTTCTCGTATCCGTTCCATAGATGGAGTAACATTTTTGCAGGGTGATTTGACGGAGGATTCAACCATCGAAAAAATTAAACAAATCATCGGAGACAAAAAGGTAGACACTGTATTATCAGACATGTCCCCAAATATTTCAGGCAACTATTCTGTTGATCAGGCAAGAAGTGTCCATCTTTGTGAACATGCACTCAAATTGGCCGAAATACTGCTTAGATCTGATGGAAACTTTATCTGCAAAGTATTCGAAGGTGAGGATTTACCCGATTTTATCAAAAAGACGAGTAAACTATTTAAAACAGTTAAGCAGTTCTCACCACCTGCCTCTCGCAAAAGTAGCTCAGAGATATACGTGATAGCTCGGCATCTGCAAAAATAGATGCTCACAAAAGATTTAAAAATACCATGGCCGATTAACGCATGTTAATCAAATGTGGGAGGTGAAAATAAAATATACAAAGGCTGGGTTATTATAAATGACAATATATAAATATTATTAGATTTATGTAGTCTTGAAGGATATTTGTACTATAAAACTTATATATCTGAATTAATTAAAGATGAATGTCCGTGAGGAAATAATTAATAATGAAAAACCAAAAACTTAACCTGGATGATGTTTTTGCAGACACAACACAAGATTTAGAAAAAAAGATAGAAACCACAATTTCCGATAAAAAAATAATTTCAATTTTAAAAGCTGGAAAACGTCTACGCCCACTGCTTGCGCATCTCTCATTTAAAGTCTGTACTGGTGGAAAAGAAACACCATATCAATATCAGAGGGCCATAGAGGGTGCCGTAGCTATAGAACTAGCGCATACTGCATCTCTTGTTCATGATGATATAATCGATAAAGATAAAGAGCGAAGAGGAAAACCTGCCTTTTACATTAAAGAGGGCGTGCCCAGTGCCCTCCTCACAGGTCATAAGATGCTTGCAATCGGATTTGATATTGCTCTCAGTCATGGAGAAAAAATAGCAAGGCTATATTGTGATACATGGAATGAGATTTTGAACGGTGAATTTAAAGAAGTCAATTTTAACAAAAAAAATATCGAAAACAATTCAGAAGAAATATCAAAATCAAAGATTTTTATCGAGTATAACAAGATAATTAATATGAAAACTGCCTCACTTTTCTCTTCTGCATGCAAAGCAGGGGCAATCGAAGCAGATGCATCTGGACCAATACTGGAAACACTCGCAGATTACGGACGAGAGATAGGACTTGCGTATCAGCTGGCCGACGATATCGTAGATCTTGAAAATGGAGAGATGATAGATAGTGTTATTATTCCATTACTAAACAGATTAGAAAATAAAACAATCAACAATAATTTTTTCCAAACAAGAACTATAAAGAAAAAGCTCGTCAAAAACTCAACAAAAATCAAACAACTATATATGGAAGAAATTAAACGACATATAGACAATGCCGAAAAACTAAGCAAATCCGAGGTAATACCACCATCACCATACAAAGATTTGCTAACAGAAGCACCAGCCTACATTATAAATAAGATGCTAAAAGAAATAAGCATGAAAATCTAAAATTCTATAGAGATACCAAAATCGTAGCATGGTCTTTTTCATAGGGATTGAGCTCTATCATATTTTCGATCTTAAATCCATTTTTTTTCAATTCATTGTTTACAATTTCATATGCTTGTTTTGGTTTCAAAGCCACATCTATGCTCCTTGCCTTCACCATGAGAATTCCCTGCCCGTTTTTTCTTAGATATCTCTCAACATTTTTTATGAAAATCTCGGCTTGATTTCTCTGGGATATGTCTTGGTATACTAGATTCACTGAAGAGACAAGAGAACCGTATCTATCTGGGTGATTTGCATCGGCCAAGATTGGTATTATGTTATGTCTCTTCTTACTTACTTCTAGTAAATTTTTCAGTGAAACGGGGGAGCTTTCAACTGCATAAACTACACCATCTTTTACAATATCTGAAATGTGACTGACAGTTGTACCTGTTGCAGCACCTAGATATAATACCTTAAAGTCAGACTTTATTTTGATATTTTTTAATCCTTTTAAAATTGCAGCGGCTAGTTTACTTCTATACGGATTCCAAGATCTAAATTCTTTGTCATCATAAGATAGTAGTTGTTCGTTGTATACTTTTAATCCTATGCATGAAGAAGGGTTTTCTGTGAATAGGCGATTGTTATTTTTAAACACGCCATCCATTTCTGTCGGTTTCATTGTTTTATGTTATGAGACATGTTTGATAAATGTTTTGTCGAAATGTTAAATTACAGTTACATTATACACCTGGTGGGGCGTTAGCTATGGCATTGAAGTCACCATTATATAAAATTCATGAAAAACTTGGAGCAAAATTTACTGAATTCGCAGGTTTTGAGATGCCAATACAATATTCATCGATACGAGATGAGCATCTAGCGGTGAGAAAGACCGTTGGCCTTTTTGATGTTTCTCACATGAGCAATGTATGGATCACTGGAAAAGATGCCATGAACTTGCTGAGTCTTACTACAGTAGCAGACGCATCAAAAGTTGGGGAAAAACAGAGCCAGTATACTGAGATATTGAAAGAAGATGGGACCATCATCGATGATACCATTTTTATGAACCTTGAGGACAAATATATGATGATCCCCAATGCAGGGATGAATATTATTGTGACTAACTGGCTAAATGAACAAGCCAAAAAATATAAACTTGCTGCTAAAGCAGAGGACGTATCAAGAGACTTTGTTATTCTTGCAATTCAAGGACCAAAATCAAGAGAAATCTTGCAGAAACTTACCGATACTGATCTGAATTTGGTAAAATTTTTCGGCTGCCAATACATCAAGATTGCAGGCGTTGACTGCATTATTTCTCATACCGGATATACTGGAGAACTAGGTTTTGAGTTGCAGATAACTCCGTCAAAAAAAGCAGAGATTGTATTCAATAAAATACTCGATGTCGGAAAAGAATTTGATATTAAACCAATCGGATTGGGCGCACGAGATACGCTTAGATTGGAAAAATGTTTCATGCTTGCAGGAAATGAGTTTCACGGTGGAAGAACCCCGCTTGAAGCAACACTTGGCTGGACTGTTAATTGGGATCATGATTTCATAGGAAAAGAGGCGCTTTTAAAACAAAAAGAAAAAGGCACTTTTGAGAGAATGACTTGTTTAATGTGTGTTGATAAAGGCATTCCCCGGCATGGTTGTGAAATCCACAAAGATGGAAAGGCGGTCGGTGTCGTTACTAGTGGAACACTTTCTCCATGTCTTAATGTAGGTATTGCCATGGGTTACGTGCATCCTGATTGTAGAACGGAAGGCTCTATGCTTGACATAATTGTGAGAGACAAACCTTTGAAAGCTAAAGTAGTAAAACCACCATTTGTACCAAAAGATTGGGCTCAAAAGAATTAGAAAATGTTTAAAACATTTAAAAAAATAACGAGGTTTGATAAATATGGCAAATGAAGTGAAAGATGATTTAAAATATACAAAGACGCACGAATGGTTAAAAGTAAAGGGCAATAAAGCAACAGTTGGAATAACTGATCATGCACAGGCTGAACTTACCGATATTGTTTATGTAGAATTACCATCGGTTGGTAAAGCAGTCAAAAAAGGCGAAGAACTTTGTGTTGTTGAATCGGTGAAGTCTGTTTCAGAGATATATGCGCCGGTGGGTGGAAAGGTCGTCGGTGTCAACAAAAAACTCGAGGATTCCCCGGAAACTATTAACAAAAGTCCATATGGTGATGGGTGGCTTGTCGAGTTAGAAATAAAAGACGAATCTGAAGTAGACAACCTAATGGACGCAAAGTCATACAAGAAAACAATATAAACAATTTTTCACAGCAAACCGTCATTTACTTTGAAATAGCAAATTCGCGGTTTACGTTAATCCTAGTACCATCCTCATATAACCATGGAGAAACTTTTCATTGATAGTTTTCCGAAACGTTCTTATATTGTTTAATGTATTTCTCTTTTAGGCGGAGAGATGGGATTGCAAGTCAGTTCAATTATAGATTTTTGAAGCGGTGTTAAACACCTCCGCCGCCTCCCCCATTAATCTTTTTAAAGTTTTGACATTATATTTAATAACAGTTATTGTTTTACAGAGTTTGATTCCATGAAACTATTACTTATTCATAGCGACTATATAGAATACGAAGTAAAAGAAAAAGCAATAAAAACTCCTGAAGAAACAAAAATTAAAAAGGATAGATTTGAGGAGGTATTAACTGCTTTTACCGCTGTTGAAAAGGTTGATGAAAAATCACCTCAGCAAGCAGTTAAACAGGCCGCCTTTGAGATTGAAAAAACGGCTGAACAACTTAAAGTCAAAAACATAATGCTTTATCCTTATGCGCATCTGTCTTCGAATCTGGCCAGCCCAAAAAAGGCTCAAGAAATTCTTATTGAGATTGAACACGAATTAAAAAATAAAAATTTCAATGTTCGCAGAGCACCTTTTGGTTGGTACAAATCATTTAAAATATCGTGCAAAGGTCATCCGTTATCAGAGCTTTCTAGAGAAATTATTCCCATGGGCGAAGAAACTGAGTCGTTGAAAAAAGAGAGAAAACTTAGTTCTTATTGGCATATTTTAACAGAAGATGGTAAGTTGCATGATGTCGGTAAATTTGATTTCAAAGGACATGAAAATCTAAAGAAATTTGCCTTTTATGAAAAAGAAAAAGCAAGAGCAGTCAAAGGTGAACCACCACATGTTGCATTAATGCAAAAATTGGAAATAGCAGATTACGAGCCTGCGTCTGACGCAGGAAACATGAGGTTTTATCCAAAGGGCAGATTTATTAAAAAATTGATTGAGGAGTATGTAACCCAGCGAGTAGTTGAATACGGTGGTTTGGAAGTTGAAACTCCAATAATGTATGATATGGATCACCCAACACTTTCAAAATATTTACAGAGGTTTCCTGCAAGGCAGTACCAGATTGAAAGTGATAAGAGAAATTTTTTCTTAAGATTTGCAGCATGCTTNGGACAATTTTTAATGGCTCATGATGCCACAATTAGCTACAAGGATTTGCCATTAAAAATCTATGAATTAACAAGATATTCNTTTAGACGAGAACAATCTGGGGAACTTACTGGGTTAAGAAGACTTAGAGCTTTTACAATGCCGGATGTNCATGCCTTTACTTCCGACTTAANGATGGCTATGGGTGAGTTCAAAGTAAGATATGATTTATGTATTTCCGTTTTGAAAAATATCGGCATCGAGAAAGATGATGTTGAGATGGCTTTACGTACAACTAAAGATTTTTATGAACAAAATAAGGATTTTATGATGGATCTTGTAAAAAAATTAGGAAAACCGGTTTTAATAGAGATGTGGGATGAAAGAATATTTTACTTTATTTTAAAATACGAGTTTAACTTTGTTGATATATCGGATAAAGCATCAGCTTTAAGCACGGATCAAATTGATATTGAGAATGGTGAAAGATACGATATTAAATTTACAGATAAAGATGGAACAGCGAAACATCCATTGATACTTCATTGTAGCCCATCAGGTGCCATAGAACGAGTAATTTTCGCTTTACTTGAAAAAGAAGCAATTAAGATGAGCAAAGGTCAAAAACCAATGCTTCCCGTCTGGCTTTCACCAACTCAAATCAGATTTATTCCTGTTGGTAGTGATTTTGTTAAAACATGCGAAAAGTTTATTGAAGAATTTAATAAAAAATCACCATACGTTCACATAAGAGCAGATATTGATGATCGTGAGGAAAGCGTTAGCCGTAAAATACGAGATGCAGAGCAAGAATGGGTGCCAATAATTGTTGTTGTTGGCGAAAAAGAAAGTAATAGTAAAACATTTACGCCACGTTTCAGAGTTAAAACACTTGGTGAGGAGAGCCATGCGTACAATCTAAATGAACTGTACAACTTAATCAATCAAATTGCATCCGACTATCCGCAACAAAGAATTCCATTATCTGTTCATTTGTCTAAAAGGCCAAAATTCAAATAATAGCGCCGTATATGGGGAGGCTTCCATATGATAGAAAGGAATAAAATTCAGAAATTAGTAGATTCTTACGATAAAAACAAGATTACTATTGGTGTTTTGGGAGGGCACTCTGCTCTTGATGTCTGTCGTGGAGCAAAAAAACACGGTTTTCGAACACTTGCTGTTTGTCAGAAAGGTAGAGAGAAAACCTATGCCAAATACTACAAAACACGTGAAGATGGCAGAGGCTGTATAGATGAAACAATTGTTCTTGATAAATTTTCAGACATAGTTAAATCATCTGTTCAAGAAGAACTGAGAAAGAAAAACACGATTTTCATTCATAACAGATATTTTTGGGTATATTTCGATTTCAAAGATATTGAGAATAAATTTATTGTACCAATATTTGGGGCCCGCTCCATGCTTAAACTTGAGGAAAGAGATGTACCAAAGAATCAGTATTATCTCCTTGAAAAAGCAGGCATAAGGCACCCCAAGATATTCAAATCACCCAAGGATATCGACAGACTTGTTATAGTGAAGGTAAGCGAGGCTATTCGCGGCTACGAAAGGGCGTTTTTTTATGCAACAAGTTTTAATGATTATAAGAAAAAATCTGAGGACATGATTAAAAAGAAGCAAATAACTAAGGAATCGCTTAAAAAAGCAGTAATTGAGGAATATATAATCGGCGCGCAGATAAATTTCAACTACTTCTATTCGGTCCTTGATGATGAACTTGAGATAATGGGTACAGATACAAGAAGACAAACCAATATAGATGGTCTTATTCGACTCCCTGTAGATGAACAGCAAGAAGTACTAAAATATCTTAGACCCAAAATCATTGAAACGGGCCATATTGCGGCTACCACTAAGGAGTCTATTATTGAGAAAATATTTGATCTCGGGGAAAAATTTGTCAAAACTACAAAAAAAGAATATCCGCCTGGTATAATTGGTCCGTTTGCGCTACAAGGTGCTGTTGCTGCAGAAAAAGGTAAAGAAGAGATGGTTGTTTTTGATGTATCTATGAGGATTCCTGGTAGCCCATTGACCCAGTTTACACCACACTCTGGTTATCTCTATGGCGATTCTATCAGCTACGGTGAAAGGATTGCGATGGAAATCAAAAAAGCAATAGAAACTAATAAGCTAAAAGAGATCGTCACTTAGACGATTTTTAAATATTGGCAAACACGCTAATTTTGTTATTATTATAACAAATTCTTACTATTATTTTTAATTCTGTTCTGATATGTTACTATAATAACATAACTTATATATGTTATTATACACATTTTTACTTATATGGAATAAATTTGGAGGAAAGATGAATGAGTAAAATAAAAAATAGAAAGGTGGAAGTTTTCGGGATAATACTTGTCCTGATTTTATCAGGAACTATTACAATAGCTAGCGCGCGCAGTCCTGGTGCTGTGTCGTCTACCAATGCAAAATGGACAGTGATGATGTATTGTGCTTTTGATAATCATAGAGATTTGGAGACAAATTACACAATTAAAAGTTTTACAGATATAGGTTCTGATACCAACCTCAATATTGTTGTTCTATTGGATGAGAGAGCAATTGATGATACGCGTTATTTATATATCGAAAAGGATGGAGTTGTGCCCCTCCCCTGGTCTGAATCCGAATCAAATATGGGTGATCCTGGCACTCTTGAGAGTTTTCTTGATTTAACTATGGCGAGTTATCCAGCAGATCATTATGCATTATTTGTTTTATCGGCGTGGGGCAGTGGCTGGCAGGGATTAGGTGGCGATACCGCTGGTACAGACAGTTCTAGATACTTGTCTCTAATTACTTTACCTGATTATACTAATATATTGAAAAATGTCACAGATAATGGTAGCAAGAAAATTGACTTAGTAGGATATGACATCTGTGTGACAGGCAGTTTTGAAGCTGCCTACGAATTAGCTCCTTACGTAAAATATATGGTATCCACTCAGCAGGAGCATGGGTTTGGTTATGGTGAGTTTTCTGATTACGGAAAACCACTTTGGTGGAATTACAGTTATTTCTTGCAACAGTTAAAAGACAACCCAGATATGCCACCAGAACAATTCGCTATTTCGACAGTTGATTACTATGTCCCTGGAACATCCACAGAAAAAATTTTCTTTTTCGTTAAAGCCCCAAAATTCTATCCAGTTGTAAAATTCCATACTACTTTATCCGCAGCAAATCTCAGCAAAGCAGATGAAATAAGTAATGCAGTAGATTTGCTTGCATCTAGCCTAAAGGATTGTCTATCTGAGATTAAAAAAGAAATAAAATCGGCAAGATCTGAAGTAAGAGAATATGGGAAACTCTACAAAAGATTCTGGTTTTTGCCGTGGCAGATTTCGTACGTATTCCGTTTAGATTCATTAGGTTACGATTGTTTCATTGATCTGTACGACTTCGCAGAGAAACTAAAGGAGAAAACCAGTGTTACAGAGATAAAGACTGCTTGTGATGCTGTAATGGATGCGTTCAATGGAACAGTGATTGCAAATAAGGCGGAGCCAACAGATCCCTCGCATGGATTCAGTATATATTTCCCGCAACTTAGATGCCAATATGACCAAAGCATTTGGAGATCCGTTGGCGTTAAAAATTTCAGGAAGATACCTTCACCTTACGAAGACTTGAGATTTTCAAAAGATACTTCATGGGATGAATTTTTAAGAGCGTATCTCAAAGTCTAAAAACAATTAATAATTCTTTCTTCGGTTACTATTTTATCCACTTTTACGTCGTGCTCTTCTGCCGGTATATTATCCACAATTTGCAATTCAAACGCTAGTCCTATGTGAATTGCATTCTTCGAATTCTTCAATAGTTTGTCGTAATAACCCACGCCATGCCCAATTCTATTGCCAGATTCATCAAAAACTACTCCGGGTACTAAGACAAAATCTATTTTATCGAGAGAGACTTCGCGTATACCGTTCTTTTTTGGTTCCAATATGGAATAGGTGCTGCATTCCAAATCCTCCCAACTATTAAGTTTAGATAGAATCAAACAGTGTTTTTCAGCGTCAGTAATTGGTACTACCACATTTTTCCCATTTGATAGATGTTCTTTAATCATATCATGGGTATAAACCTCATTATCATAAGAAACATAAAACAGAATCGTAGATGCTTGCTGGAACTCTTTCATCTTGTAAAGTCTTTTTTTAATCTGTTTACTTTTTTCCATTAATTCCATTTCAGGTAAATTTTTTCTTATCTGCATTCCTTCTTTACGAAGTTCTTCTTTCATCTTAGATATGTATTAATCTTAGGCTATTTAGAGATTAACCATTCGTTTTTCGAACATAATATTACAAAATATTTAATTTAATGGATTCATATATACTAGGTTAAAAGTTATTTCATCTTGGAAGAGATGTTTATAATGAGGCATAATGACTGCAACAAAATTCTCAAAAATATAGATGAGCCGATAGCTTTTGTTCTTGGTGGGTGTGCAGCAACTGGCCTTGGCGTTACACGCAGTTTTGGACGAAAAGGTATTCCAGTTGTTTGGTTGGATTCAAATCAAAATCAAATCGGTTTTCTTTCAAAATATTGTATGGGATTTGTTTGCCCACACCCTAAAAACAAAGAGGAAGAGTATATAAAATTTCTACTGAGCATGGGCGATAATTTGAATAACAAAGGCGTATTGTTTCCAATTGGGGATGTTGAAGTACTGGTTTTATTGAAAAATAGGCGTAAACTGGAAAAATATTATATTTTCCCTATGGCAAATTTGATTGCCGCTAAAAAATTATTAAATAAACATATTTTTTACGAAGCACTCGAAAAGCAAGGAATTTCTCACCCAAAGACGCATTTCCCTTGCAATGTTTCAGAATTGCGTGCTATAAGTAAGAAAATTAACTATCCTTGTATCGTCAAACCATCTTTTTCAGGTTATTTTAGACTCGATTTCAAAACCAAGGCGTTCAGAGCAGAGTCAGAGAAGCAGCTTTTCTATTGGTATAATATGGCCCTATCGAAAAGCCATGACGTAATTGTACAGGAGATCATCCCCGGCGATGCTAGGTGCATGTATGGTCTCAATGCATATTATGATAAGAATTTCAGTCCCAACGGTGTTTTTACATATCGGCGAATTCGTGAATGGCCAATTGGCTTTGGCAATGGATGTTTGATGGAAAACGTTGTTGCTCCCGAACTCGAAAAGATCGTTGATCCTTTTATAAAGAAAATTAAATATCACGGCATCATTGATGCCGAATTTAAAAGAGATCCAAGGGATGACCAGTTTAAATTAATTGAAATCAATGCACGATGTTGGATGCAAGTTAGTTTTCCATCTAGATGCGGTATTAATCTTCCATATATAGCATATATGAATGAAATAGGAAAGAACATCGAAAAAGTAATGCCCAGCAAGAAATATGTTAAATGGCTTTGTGTTTTCGAAGACGCAATGTCATCACTTAGCGGCATGTTAAAAGGTGACGTTCATCTTCGTGAGTGGGCGGGCTCTTTTAGAGGTAAAAAAGAATACTCAATTTTTGCGGGAGATGATCCAATTCCCCTTCTCGCTTCAATTGCAAATTCAATCTATTATCACAAATCAAATTCTCTTAGAAATTATCGTTATTAGGATGATATCTTTAAGTTTAATAACTTTTTTCATCTAAGCACAGATAAAAGCTAAGTGCATGGCTGTTTTAAATCCCATGTCCATTAAATTTGGTACAAAGATGGAAGTCATATAACCAAAAATTCTAAAAGAAGAAATAGCTAATAGAATACGGACAGAAATATCTAAAGCATCATGGTTATATCACTCACTAAAAAAGAGTTGATGGGGTTTCTTTTGATGGAAGACATTAGATGATAATTGGCAAATAGTCATTTTTTACCATAATCATAAAAAACATATACTAATTATAGTATTGCAATAAAAATCAGCAATAATAAAACCTAGGACAATATATGTGATACACATGAAGGGCGAGGGCATTGGTTTTGGGAAGGCCATTTTATTTAATGAGCACTTTGTAGTATATGGAGTACCTGCAATTGTGTCGGCCATCGGAAAATATACGGTTGCAAAGGTGGAGCCACTTAGTACTCATGGAATGAAGCTAGATGACAAGAGAGGTGCGACACCCAGATATAAAGAAGATAAACTAGAGCAGCAAAAAGACTCAATTAACAGGATTTTGAAGGCGGCAAACATTGATACGTCGAAGAGAGGCATTAAAATTCTATTGGAGGGCAATCTCTATGCTGCCAGCGGCATCGGCGCAAGTGCAGCATCCTGCGTGGCAATCGCTAGGGCTCTTTCGCAATGTTTTAATCTAAATCTATCTGATGATGAAATCAATAATGTTGCTTTTGAAGGAGAAAAAGGATATCATGGCACTCCTTCTGGAATAGACAACACTGCAGCAACTTTTGGCGGACTCATATGGTTCAAAAAAGGTGAACCAAATGTTATGGATAGAATTTCTTTACCAAGTCCCGTTGAAGTTGTAATAGGAAATACAGGCAAAGTAGCAGATACATCTGCGGTTGTTGCTGGTGTAAAAGAAAGAAGAGAGAAAAACCCAACTAAATACAAGGAAATATTCGAACGTGCTGAAAACATAGCTTTTTTGGCAAAACGTGCTTTGCAAGATGAAGATTATGAAGGCGTTGGCAAACTGATGAATGAAAATCATAAACTTTTGCAGCAGATTGAAGTTTCTTCCAACGAACTTGATTTTATTGTGGATGCAGCCAGAAACAATGGTGCACTTGGAGCAAAACTTACTGGTGGAGGAAAAGGCGGTAACATGATTGCACTTACTCCTGGCAAAGATTTACAAGAGCAAGTGGCAACAGCAATTGAAAAAGAAGGATTTGGAGTTTTAAAAACTACAATAGGAGTTAGCAGAAGAGGTAGCTGAGGATGAATCTTCGGGATTTTCTTGCTAAACTTGAAAAAGAAGATAAACTGGTACGAATCAAAAAAGAAGTCTCTACTCAGTACGAGATTGCAAATATTATTTATTCTCTTGATGAAAAACCAGTGATTTTTGAAAAAGTAAAAGGTTACGATTTCCCAATTTTTGCAGGCATTACCTCAAATAGAGATATAATTGCAGAATCTCTGAGTACAACCAAAGATAAGCTTTTGTTTAAAATGGTTGATGCACTGCGCAATCCAAAACTTCCAAAGGTAGTTGATAAAGGCCCTTGCCAAGAAATTGTTATTAAAAATCCTGATATTGATAAACTTCCGCTACTATTTCATTTGCCTGGTGATGGGGGCCGTTATGCCACAGCAACAGTTGCGACAATAAAAGATCCAGATACTGGTAGAAATGTTTCTTATCATCGTCTCATGCAAAGGAGTAAGAATAAGTTTACAGCCCGTCTTATCAAAGGGAGACAAACCAGGACGACTTATGATAAAATCAATGGAGATTTAGAGATGGCTGTTTGTATAGGTAATTCCGTTCCTGTTATGATAGCTGCTTCTCTTGGTCCGCCATCTGGCGTTGATGAATTTTCCATTGCTAACGCTCTTGATCCCATGAAGATGGTTAAGTGCATAACAAAGAATTTGGAGGTTCCAACTGAATCTGAGTTTGTAATTGAAGGCCGGTTAACCAGAGATGTAGATAAAGAAGGACCTTTTTTAGATTTAACTGAGACAAGAGATTTCGAGCGAAAAGAACCAGTGTTTGTTGTTGATTGCATCACACATCGCAAGGATGCCATGTACCAGGCTCTTATTCCTGGACGTTTTGAGCATAAGCTACTTATGGGGATGCCCAAGGAACCAACTATCTATGATGAGGTTAGTAAAGTTGCTAAATGTAAGAATGTGTTAATTACAATCGGTGGCGGCTCTTGGCTGCATGGTATAGTTCAGATCGAAAAGAAAAATCCTGATGATGGTAAAAAATCAATAGAAGCAGCATTTAACGGTCACAAGAGCATGAAACATGTTGTAATCATTGATGAAGACGTTGATATCTACAATCCAACTGCTATTGAGTGGTCAATTGCTACACGTTTCCAGGGAGATAAAGACTTGATTGTTAAATCTGATTCGCCTGGTAGTTCACTAGATCCATCTGCCAAGCACGAGGAAGGTAAAAAGACATTAACTGCTAAAGTTGGTGTTGATGCAACAATTCCCTTTGATGTTGACAAGAGTAAATACGAGATTGTAAAGTATAAAAAAGTTGATGTTAATGCTTACATCAGGTAAAGGCAAGTATAAAGTTTGGTTAAAGCAAGAAAAGATTGGCGATAACCTTCTTTTTGTTCTTGGTGGTAGAGAAAAGTCTCATATTGGTGGCGTTGTTATTTGTGAGCCAGACAAAAAAGCTCAAGCGATTAGATTGGAAGGGCATTTTGATGATGTTGTTTTAAAACCAATAGCCGAAGCTGCTTGTAAAAAATATAAAACAAAGGTTGTTGCCATCGGCGGCGTGCATGTTGATAATGCTACGAAAAAGGAAATAGACCTTCTTGTTGAAAACTGTCTTGTGCTTGTGAATCAATTATAAAAATAATTTCTACTTTTTAGTGCCCAAAAAGTCGTTTGGTTACAATTGTGGCATAGCTTCCCTTTGGTAAAGAAAATGATACTTCAATTTTGTATTTAGATGTTTTATTACTATTCAACTCATCTTTTACAGGATTAGATATAATAAAATTCTCAGGTATTATGATTATGGGGCGTGCACGCGTTTTAAAAAAATTCCCTGTTTTTTCTTCAATTGCTAAATCTGCAAGTGTGATTTCCTCTTGCGATAAAACATCGTTTATTATATTTTTTTCATAATCTGAAAAATTTACTTTTTCACTGGCAGTTCCAAAAGTTGAAGGGATTTTTTGTATTTCCTGCTCAGTAAGATCTTTATAAAAAAGCAGCGAACCAACTGCATATTCAACCGGATACAGTTTTTCTTTTTTCACACAGTTTTTTAACACTTCTTTCACACACTCATTCCATATGTAACTCTGATATGCATTCACAAACATCTCTCGCAAGTGTGCCGGTATCTTTTTGTAGGCAGCAAGCCAGCTTTTTGTTTTTAGATACTCTTTGATGACTGCAGAAAATGCCTTATTTTGTACAACTGCATTCTCAAGATTATTCCATTGAGCCAATATTCTTCGTTTTTCGTCTTTGATTTTCTTCGGCTCCGATTTAAGATAAAAAGTTAGATATTTTTTGACCGCTTGTTCGTACTGCTGTTTAATAATATCTTTTATTATGAATTCATTGTGTATCACGCTGCCGAACCGCTGTGAATCAAAATAATTAGGAACACCACAGCAAGAAATGGTCTCCGCCCTCTTGGAAACATTGTCTAACTCATTCTCTTTTACATCACGAACGATAATCGTGAATTTATTTCCGTTGAGATCACCAATTTTTATTTTCTTTCTGTTGTAACCAACGAGATGGATGTTCAATGTGTCGATCTTTGTATCAATTACCTTGTAATGCGTCGGTATAGAAATGTATTGTTTAGCAAGTGCATGCCTGTCTTTTAATCCTGCATAACCAATCTCAAAGAGGGGAACACGAAGTTTTTTTGCAATCAAACGAATAGCATCAAACGTATCAATTTCTTTCTTTTCCAGGAGAAAGATTGCGTGTTCATCTTTTTCTTGAGAGATTTCAATGTTTGGAATTTCTTCGACAATGAAATCTGTAGACAACTGTTTTAGTTTCATGAAAGACAAAACAATAAAATATTACAAGCATATAACCCTGTTCATAAGGGGAGCGTATGTATCTTATTAAAGAAGAAGAGAAAATTCTTGATGGTGAAGAAGGCGAAGTACCGGAAAGAATGCTTAGACTTTTAGTTCGTTTAGGAGAAATTTACGGTGCAGATAAAATGATACCTGTAGGATCTGTTCAAGTTGCAGGTGTCTCTTACAAATCAATCGCCGATCCAGGCACAGAGTTTTTAGAGGATATTGCAAAAAAGGGAGCAAAAGTAAAGGTACTTACATATCTCAACCCAGCAGGCATGGATTTAGAAAATTGGGAAAAACTTGGTTTTCCAAAGGATTTTGCAAAGAATCAACTGAGAATAATGAACGCATTCAAAAGTATGGGCATTGTAACAACCTCAACTTGTACTCCATATCTAGCTGGTAATCTTCCAAGATTTAGAGAACACATTGCCTGGTCAGAGTCATCAGCTGTATGCTTTTCCAACTCAGTAATTGGCGCTCGTACCAACAGAGAAGGCGGACCATCGGCCCTTGCTGCTGCAATCATTGGAAAGACACCAAACTACGGTTTACATATCTGGGAAAACCGACAGCCTACTTTCCATATAAAAGTTGATGCTGACCTTAAGTTCAGCTCTGACTTTGGAGCATTAGGTTATTTCGTCGGTAAGCAGGTAAAAGACAAAAATCCATATTTTACCGGAATAAAAGATGCAGACACGGATCAACTAAAGGCACTGGGTGCTGCAATGGCCGCATCAGGTGCTGTTGCATTGTATCACGTTGAAGGATTGACACCAGAGGCAGATCTTGTAAAAAAGGACAAATTAGAAACTATCACAGTTGGAAAAAAAGAATTAGATGAAACATATGCAAAGCTAAACACAGGTAAAGATCCCGATATTGTTATCTTAGGTTGTCCGCATGCTTCTTTAAAAGAAATTTCAACACTTGCAGAGAAACTCAAAGGAAAACACCTGAAAAAACCCATTTGGATTTGCACCTCAAGAATGATGAAAGAAGCGGCAGATAGAATGGGCTTTACAGACACAATTGAAAAGTCAGGTGGCAGTATTGTTGCCGATACATGCATGGTTGTTTCTCCAATTGAGAATATGGGATACAAAGTAACTGGTGTAAACTCCGGGAAAGCTGCAAACTATTTGCCTGGTTTTTGTAAGCAAGGAGTTGTTTTTGCAGATATTGACAAACTAATTGAGGTGCAATCATGAAGGGAAGAATGATAGCCCCAGGTAAAACAAAAGGCGTTGCAATCGTTTCAAAGGAACCAATCGGTTTCTACGGAAGTTTTGATATAAAAACAGGCACTATGATCGAAAAAGGCCACCCTCTTGAAGGTAAAAACATAAAAGACAAGATTCTAGTATTTCCATGCGGCAAAGGTTCTACCGTTGGATCATACGTTATTTACGGTTTGAAGAAAAACGGTGCGGCGCCGGCAGGAATAATCAACAAAGAAACAGAAACAATTGTTGCAGCTGGCGTAATACTTGCAGGCATCCCATGTGTTGATCAGATCGATATTGAAAAAATAAAAGACGGCGACACAATACTACTTGATGCTGACAAGGGCAATGTAGAGATAGTTAAAAAATAATTTTTTACTAGAATATAAAATCAATAAATTCACAAATTAAAATTTATTTTGTGATTATAATCACATAATGTTTTAATATCACTTTATGTTATAAATATATCCATGCGTCGAAATACAAAAACGAGATTCAGAAATACAATAATTTCTGTTGTAGTAATTTCGTCATTTATCTCATTGTCATTATTTGTGACAAAAGAAGGATCTTGCAGCGGGTACGCCTCTTTTACATATGATCCAAAATATCCAGATGTTGGAGATGAAATAACTTTCATATCTGCAGGATCTGGATATGGTGAAAGTTGGAATTTTGGTGATGGTGCTAGAGGCAGTGGCAGGATAGTAACACACACTTATGTGAAAAAAGGAAATTATACAGTTAATCTGAGAATAGAATATAGAGAATATGAGTATGATTATAATACTCAAACCTGGAGATGGATAACTTATCACGACTACGCGTCACAATATGTAAATGTTGGTTTCCCTTACCCAAAATTTAATTATAACCCACAAAAACCAATCGCTTGGCAAAATGTTACATTCGACGCTTCAGAAAGTACCGATCCAGTTGGCAAAATTCTATACTATAACTGGAGTTACATTGACACCCTGAATCCAAATAATGTAATTCAGATGGGAAGCGGAATAACACTAACATATGCGTGGCCCAGACAAGGAACTTACAATGTGACAGTAACTGAAACAGATAACAATAGCAACGTAAATGGAATAATAAAGACAATAGTTGTTTCAGTATTAAGTGTCGGTGAAATTGCAACTCGTAAGAAAAATATAAACATTCAAATTCAAAATATCGGTAATTTAACAGCTCAAGATGTCACTTGGAATGTTCGCATAAACAAAGTGTTATTTAGTTTTTGGAGAAAATATACAAAGTCCGGAACAATGGAATCGATAGCTCCAGGAGATTCAGCGACCATACGTATCAGTCATTACAAAAGGTTCTTCGGATTTGTCAGAGTCACAATTACAGTGGAATCTGACAATGCAAAAATCACGGAGGTCAGATATGGTTTCATGTTTGGAAGGCACATCCATCTTTATCCCCCAAAAAATAGATGACCAAATCTTGTGGTTGGAGGCATAATTTATCTGTTTCCTTTACCTATTTTTACCTCCAATCACAATTTATTTTTTATTGAATGATATCACTAAGAATTTAAAAAAATTAGTCGTTTTGAAATTATTTTAGAATAGTGCACTCATGCTCCAAGTTGTGCCTAGACCATTTAGAGCAACTTCGCGACTTTCGCCGTTGTCGGTCCATGTAATTTTTCCACTAATTATGCTTCTTCCAACCTTCATTCCTACATAGGTTGGGAATTTCCATACTTTGTTACAGGTATTATCATCTTTCATGTCTATACTTAGTCTTATGTCGCTTTTTTTGATTGCTAATTGAAGAATACCTGGCTTTGCATTTATGCTAATTTCAGATGGTATTTTTATAAGTGGAAAAACTGTTGTATCTGAAGCTATTATCTTTGGATCAACATTATCTAGAATTGTTAGTGTTTCACCCTTATCTGTTGTTATAATCAATGTGCCAAATGGATTGATTCTTGATGTTTTACGTGATATAAATTGAGGCATCGGATAATAACTGGAGAAATATATGTTCCATCCGTTGTCTAGAGTCATATGACACCAATCCCAGCCATTGATTAGAGCTCTTGAAACAATATTTGAGGACCAAGAATGCTCGTGGAATCCAGTACCACCTACTTTATGCTCAGTTCCATCTATTTGTATGGTACCGTTCACAGTACACCCTAAGAATACATAATTTGCAATACTGCTTTTTGATTTGGCAATAGCTCTGTCGCCAAAGGTCCACAGTGGTTCAGAAGGTGCAAAATAATCTAAATCTATGATAATCTTGTGGTCCGGGTCTATGTCGCCGCTTTCAGCATGAACGTGCCACTTGGGTGCGCTTCCTGAAGCCCATGAGTTGTCATAGGTAACATTTACTCCAGGTGACTTTGCTTTCAATGTCGGCTGATTAAGTATTCCAAATCCCCTCTTTTTGTTTATCATCCCTCCATACTTTTCTCCATTGGGTCCGTTGAGCGTTACCACTAAAAGATCTGGTTTTAACGTTCCAAAAAGATCACCACGTGCCATATGGTTAAAGCTGACAGCAACTGACCAACCTTTTAGATCGTTATCTTTGCCATCAAGAATCGCACTCCAGTACCACAATTCTCTGCTGACACGAATCTTATTAAAATGAACTCCTTCATCTTGAGGAGAAACAGTCCTCATAAATGGAAGTAAGGTAGATTCCGGTGGTGTTGGAGGTGGCGGTGTAGTTACATTTTCTTCCGTGCCTGTCTCTTTTTTTTCTTGATTTAAAAATGGAAGGTATCCTGTTTTATACAATAAAATACCAGATGTGACTAGTATGACTACTATGATTATTGCATAAATCTTCTGTTTAGTATTCATTTGACACCAGCATAATATATTTTCGTATAAATATTTAATGGTATTTATTATTAAACCTTTCCTTACACTTGTTATCTGATTATCAGTAGTGCAACAGATAAGGAAAATACGGGCTGCGGAAATATCTACATAAACACACGTATACTCGTTTACATAGCTATCTGCGAAAAAGCCATTTAAAACCCCATATATTTCACTATTCGGTGATAAGTGAGAAGAGAGGGTAACCTTATTTTTCTATTAAGGAAACCCATCCAATTACCCCTCTAAATCAAACCTCTCTTCTCATTCCCATCCCTTTTATAACAATTTTTTATGAAGTTTTATATACCGAAATCTTTTACACGTATTAACGATTGTTTAGGGCGAGGGAGAAAATAAAATGATGAAGAAAATAGTAGGTATTTTTATTTGTACGCTGATGGTTTGCAGTGTATTGGTGGGTGCCAATAGCATAAGTAAAAACAAAGACAGTGCAATAAATGTGAACATTCCTGTAGGAGTATATGGGATCAAAAAAACCACACAGGGAGATATGATATCTGTTGAGAATTTTGGCCGTTTACTTGTACCAGGTAAGCCCAATCTGCCATCAAAGATATTCTCTGTGGCAATACCGCCTGGAGCCAAAGTTGTTGATATTAGTTACAATACAAAAGATACAGTCCTTTCTGGTTCCTATAAGATACCTCCGTCATCATTGCCAAGAGCAATCGGTGAAGAAAATCCACTTATTTATGAGCAAGAACTAAAGAAATATAATGAAAACTACAAGTCAGTTTATGGTAGTAATAATCCATATCCATCTTCTGTTGTTGAACTTGTCAATACTGGCGGTTATAGAAAATATAATCTAGTAGATTTGAGAGTAAATCCGTTTACCTATTGCCCCCTCTCTGGCAAGTTGATTTATCACTCTATCATTTCCGTATCTGTCAAATACACTATTTCTAAAGATTTTTCGTCCAAAGATATCATGATTGATAATCTTCCACGAACTGAACAAATTGCAAAGGGAATTATCCTAAATTATGATCAAGCAAAGAATTGGTACCTAAGCGGTCCACAAGGGAGAGAATCATATGATTATATAATTATTACAACTGATTCGCTAGTCTCTTCCATTACCCCACTTGCAGACTGGGAAAGCGCGAAAGGGCGAAATGTCAATGTGATTACTACCTCTTGGATTATTAATAACTATAATGGGTATGATCTTGCTGCAAAAATGAGAGCGTTTCTCCTCGATAAATATCCTTCAAGCGCATGGGGTATCCAGGACGTCTGTCTTGTTGGCAGTTACAGTGACGTACCAATGCGACTTACTGCACAAGATATTGGATATGGAGCACCTGAAACTGATTATTACTACGCAGAACTTTCACTTCCTGACAGCCAGTCCTGGGACGCGAATGGTAATCATCAATACGGGGAAGATTCAGATCCTATTGATTTTCAGGCTGAAATAAGCGTCGGTCGAATCCCCTGGAGTGATCCTGACACCGTTCAAAGTATTTGTGAGAAATCTGTTGCCTACGAACAAAATAGCGATCCTGCGTTCAAGAAGAACATCCTTCTCTTAGGTGCATTCTTCTGGTCAGATACCGATAATGCCGTGCTTATGGATTATAAGACAAACCCAAGTTACAATCCATGGATGTCTGATTGGACACGTACACGTTTGTACGAACAGGGTTATTCGACGCACCCCATGGATGGTGATATATCGTATGATAACGTGAAGAATGTCTGGTCAACTGGCATGTATGCATTCGTTGACTGGGCGGGCCATGGTTCACCAACTGAATGCGTCAGGCAATATCCTTACGAGACAGATTTTGTTAACACCGGCACCTGCCCGTATCTTAATGATAATTATCCTGCTATCATCTTTGCAGATGCTTGCAGTAACTCCGATACTGATTATTTGAACATTGGTCAGGCCATGCTGAAGCAAGGTGGTGTTGGTTTTGTGGGCTCTAATAAAGTTGCGTTAGGACAACCAGGTTGGAGCAACCCAATGTCGGGCTCGAGCCAATCAATGGACTACTATTTCACTTCTTGTTGTACCTCAGGCGACTATACACAGGGTGCGGCACTTCAGTGGTCACTTCACCAGATGTATACAAATAATCTATGGTCCTACAATAGATACGAAATTTTTGAATGGGGTTCGCTCTGGGGTAACCCTGATCTTACTATGGGTCCTGTCACCACAAGCAATCCACCGAACACGCCCTCCATAACGGGTCCAACCCATGGAGTGAAAAACGTAGAATATACATTCTCTGCCTCTACCACAGATCCAGATGGAGATCAAGTATACTACTGGTTTGATTGGGGTGATGGAATGAATAGTGGATGGCTTGGGCCATACACGTCAGGATTAACCATATCAGCGACTCATTCCTGGTCAGAATTAGGGATCTATGATGTTAAAGTAAAAGCCAAAGATACCAATGGCGCTACAAGCGACTGGTCAGCATCATTACCAATAACAATTGTTTTGGATGATCCACCAAGTACTCCCTCAATATCAGGTCCATCATCAGGAACGCCTGGAGTGACATATCTTTACACGTTCGTGACAACAGATCCAAATGGGGACGATGTATACTATTTCGTTGATTGGGGTGACAATACAAATAGCGGGTGGGTCGGCCCACATGCATCCGGTGCACAAGCATCTGCAACTCATAGTTGGAACCAACAAGGGACTTATACAATCAAAGTCAAAGCAAAAGATATCTACGGTATGGAGAGTGGCTGGGGAACATTACAAGTTACCATGCCATTGGATTTGCAAATCAGCCAAAGCAACAACTTACAACTCAGCCAACAGTCTTCAAGCCAGTTATTGATTAAAATGTTGCAACGACTGTAGGCTCTCAGCAAAAATCTAAGAACCTTTCTCTTTTTTCTTTTTTTACAATTTATTGCATAAAAGATTTAAGCACCTTCTGCATTAACATCTGTTAATTAAAACTAAGTGGAGGTGTATATTGTGGAAAAAGCGAATTTTGGAAAAATAAAATTAGGTAGATTAGCTGTAGCTGTAGTAATATGTGTTTTGATGATAACTACATCTATGGCAACAGCGACGACAAATTCTGTTAAAATGAATAAACAAGTGAACCCGATTGTTAACAGTTTAAGCTATACGTTCCTTTTCAAAGAACCAAGCTTTAGCTCTGTACAAACAGCTGGTTCTGGTTATACGACAATCAATATGCAAGGATCTTTGGCAATAGGCAAACAAGCTGGTGATCCATCGATGCCTGTAAGAACAGTTACTCTCTTACTACCGCCAAAGAAATCAGTGACTAGCATAAATGTAGTTGGAACACCTGTTCCGATCAATCCATCTGGTATTAATCTAAAGGAAAAACCAATTTTACCATATCAAAAACCAATTCCTATTGGGAGCAACGAGCAACAAGAATTTATCAAGAATACCAATATTTATTCTTCTAGCAATCTTTATCCATCTTCAATATACAATGATTATCAAATAGGTTACTCTCACGGCTATGCGCTTCTAGATTTCAGTCTTAATCCAATGCGGTATAATCCAAAGAGTGGTACTCTCGTTTACTACTCACAAATGACGGTTACCATAAATCTTCAGGACACAAATTACGTTAACCCGTTTTTCAGTCATAATCCAAGCGATGAAGCATATGTCAAAACCCTTGTATCAAATCCTGGCATAGTAAATCTCTACCAGACAGCCGATTTGCCCACATTTGAATATCCTGGAGGGCTGTGTGATCCCAGTCAGCATTTCGACTATGTCATTATTACCACTACGCAAAACGGACTTGATCACTGGGATATTGGTGGGACTCTAACATACAATTGGGATAGCCTTATAGCTAAGCACGCCGGTGATGGTTTAACCGGCACGGTAGTGACTGTACAGGATATCGATGCGTGTACAGATTACCAGAACTCGGATCCTCTGTTCAATGATCAGCAAGCGCACATACGTGAATTCTGCAAGGATGCATACGAAGATTGGGGAACACGTTATATTCTAATAGGGGGAGATGCCCCTTATATTAACGCTAGACAGTTATACTATGAGTACGAAGGCACCGTTGATTCCGATATTTATTGGAGTAATTTGGATCTAAATTTCAATGCTGATCATGATTCTCAGTGGGGTGAAGCAGGCGATAGCGGATTTGACTTATACTCTGAGATATACATCGGTCGAGTCACATGCGATGTACCGCAAGATGTGTCAAATTGGTTGACCAAGAGCTTCTTCTATGCAGATAGTTCAGATGCTGACTATCTTTCTTATACAGGATTTTACGGTGGAGATACCGGATGGAATTGTCAGGGGGATGATTTCATCGATTACAGTGCAATAAAAGGAACTAGCGATTGGCTCGGACCAATACCTGATGAAAATGGTCCATTCCCAACGTGGGCAGGCTTCCAGTATGGTTTTGAAACCTGGAATGAAGTAAATCCAGGTAACGCATTTGATCTATCTGTGAAGTGGACTGCAGAGCCACCAAATCCTGGTTGGCAGGGTGGCAGCGACAGCGCGGCTATCACTGGTTTTAAAAACGCCATTAATAACGATCATATGGCAGTTATTAGCGCCATTGCTCACGCAAACGAGCACATGTCTATGGATGTGTATGATACAGATTGGGCTTCTCAATACCACAACACGAAACCATTCTTCCTGCATGATTACGGATGTCACTGCGGTGATTTTGATGCAGCTGATGACGGTGTCGTAGATGTAATGCTCTTTAATTCTAATACTTACCTTGCCTTTGGTTGCGTTTATAACACTGGTTACGGGTGGGGACAATTTGACAATACTAACTCAAGCAGTGCATTTCAGGCAAAGCAATTCTGGAGTTATTTCCTTGACGTTCAAAACAAATCTGGAGATTTGGGAAGTTGGCAGCTTGGGCGTGGCCATGCTTGGTCAAAAGACTCAATGGCACCTACAATTGATTGGGATACTGGAAATGGTGGGACATGGCGAGGAGTTATTGAGTGTTGTCTACTATTTGGCGATCCTGCACAGATGCTAAATTCACCTCATCCAAGCGATCCACCAGCAAAACCCTCAAAACCAAATGGCCCGGCTCTAGGAATTTGGCATGTAGAGTATACTTATACAACTTCTACAACTGATCCAAATGGCGATGATATAAGTTATGTATTCAGCTGGGGCGATGGAACAAGTACAACCGTAGGACCTTATGCATCCGGACAGACTGCAACCGCAAAGCACACTTGGGATGAGCTTGGTAATTATTCAGTAACTGTTAGAGCAAAGGATTCTTGGGGTGCTGGTAGTGCACCGTCTGACCCATTAGTTGTTACAATCACAGATAATACACCACCAACAGCACCAGATATACAAGGCCCAACTTCAGTTAAACCAGGGCTTCAATACCTATATAACTTTGTTTCTACCGATGCACAGGATCAAAGTATCTATTACTACGTTGACTGGGGCGACGGTAACAATTCAGGATGGCTTGGTCCATATGACTCTGGTGAGATAGCACACACAACGCATGCTTGGGCTCAAAAAGGAACATACATTGTGAAGGCTAAAGCAAAAGATACGATGAATTCTGAAAGCGACTGGTCAACGATAACAGTAATTACGCCATTGGATATCATAGTCGGCAGTATGAATGGCCAGCTGCTGCATATTGATATGCAGCAGCTTTTCAGAATAATGCTGCTACACCAACAAACGATAAACTAAAAAACAGAACAATAAACTAAACCTCCTCTCTTTTTCTTTTTTTAACTTACTTTATAGTTTATTAACTAGAGAGAATGTTAATAACTAAGATTATAGATTACAGAAAAAGCCTCAGGGGAGAATATGGTAGAAAAAAGCGATATTAAAAATTGTTTCGCAGAGTTACAATGGATAAAAGATAAGAATTTGCAGGATAAAGTCGTCTCAGTATGGAAACTGGCTTCTGATCGCGGTAAATGGAAAAGATTGGAGGATATCCCATTCACACTCATTTTTGAAAATTCTGGTTTACTTGTTGATCACACTAAAAGAGTAACCAATTTAGTATGGAATGTCGGAAATACAAGAAAAGAAAATCTGAACAAAGACTATTTAGTTGCTGGCGCGCTACTTCACGACGTTGGGAAACTTTTAGAGTATGAATCCAAGGGTGGAAAAGTTGTGAAGAGTGAACTGGGCTCGAAGATGCGTCACCCTGAGTCTGGTGCAAAACTTGCTGAAGAATGCGGCTTACCAAAAGAAGTTGTCCATATCATTGCAGCACATTCCCATGAGGGTGACAATATGAATAGAACTCCTGAAGCCATAATCATTCATCATTGCGACTTCATCGATTTTGAAATTAAAAAGACCATGAAAAAATAAAGAGGCCAGCATAATGAAACTCTATGAATACGAAGCAAAGAAAGTCTTTGATAAGATGAAAATTCCAATACCGAAACAATACGGCATTATTCATTCTACAAAAGAACTTGAAAAATTGAAACTAAAATTTCCGGTAATGTTGAAATCCATGGTTCTTGTAGGTGGGCGAGGTAAAGCCGGCGGTATCAAAAAAGCAAAGAACATGGAAGAGGCAAAATTAATTGCTGGCGATTTACTAAAATTAAAAATCAAAGGGTTTCCCGTGGAATGCATTCTTCTTGAAGACGTTATAGAAGAAATCGGTGCATGTTACGTTGGCATAACAATGGATCCTGCAACGTTTAACAATGTAATAATTGTGAGTGCATTTGGCGGAGTCGATATAGAACAAGTTGCCATAGAAACACCCGAAGCAATTTTAAAGAAAGAAATTACTGACAACAGTAAAGAACTTTCAAAAACAACTGCAAATGATCTTGCGTCTTTTCTTGCGGCCAATTTAAAGAGTAAAAAAGATTTGAAAAATACGCTTGTTGAAATTATCTCCAAGGTATATGTGACCTATCAAAGGTTCGATGCAAGACTTTGTGAAATTAATCCATTGATAATTACAAATGATGGAGTAGTTGCAGCTGATGCCAAATTTGTATTGGATGACAACGCTCTTTTCAGACAGGTCGAACTATTAGAACTACTTGGAATCAAAGAAAAAAGGCACGATGTAGCAGAACGAACGAAAAATGAACTTAGAGCCCAGACTGCAGGTTTTCCGTACATCGATCTTTTATCTGAGGCCTTTACGAAAGATCCAAAAAAACTATACATAGGTCTTATTCCTGGAGGAGCAGGCTACGGGATATTCTCTATCGATGAAGTAGCAACCATCGGAAAGCGATACTTCAATGATGGAGTAGTGCCAGTAAATTTCATGGATAGCGGTGGTGGCCCCACACAAAATCGAGTTGCAGAAATGTTTCATCTCCTCATGGATTATCCAACTGTGGATCTCATTGTAACTTCACGATTTGGTGGTATTTCTAGCTGTGATATTTTCATACGCGGTATGGTACAGGCGATTAAGGAACGGTACGAAAGCGGAAAAAGAATGGTACCGATCTTTGGTAGAATGGTTGGAACAGACCTTCCAAGTGCTCGAGCATTTTTAGAAAAAGCGAAGGCTGAAGACCCCGATGCAATGAAGAATGTAACAATATATGTTGGAAATCAAAAAATAATGGCTGATGTGATCCGCGAAGGAATCGAAAAGGCGTTTGAATCTAAGGGGTGGAAGGTATGAAAACTGTTGCTCCTGATCAAGGAATGCTATATTACATCATAGAGAAAAAACGCCCAGATATCGCCAAAAAAATTAGAGAAACAGGGGCAGTCGAAACAGTCGTTGTAGGTCTTGGTGGGCAAGGAACACGACATGCCGAACTAATGCAGCAGTACGGAACAACGATTACAGCTGGAATTGCACCTGGTCGTGGTGGAACAAGACTACTTGAGACAATACCTGTTTATGATAATGTTAAAGAATGCCTAAAAGAGCATCCGAATATTGCGGTAGCTAGTGTATGGCGACATTACTCCACAGCAAAAGATGCCACAATAGAAGTTATCGAGGCCGGAATTCCTGTTGTGGTTCTCATCAGTGAAGGTATACCACTAAAAGATGTACGAGACATTCTTGTTGCTGCAAGAAAAAATAAAACAGTGCTTATCGGAGGCAATACCCCTGGAATTATTTTTCCGCCTGAAGGAATCAAAGCAGGTATGCTTCCTGATGTTTTTTACCCTGAAGAGGCTTCATCTGAAAAATTTGGACCGAGAGGCGTTACGATCATTTCTCGAAGCGGAGCAATACTCTATCATCTCTCAGATGCACTGGCGAGTGTAGGTATTGCGCAAAATGCAGTTCTTGGCGTTGGCGGGGACGGTGCAATAGGATCCACTTTCCGAGACCTTGTGCCTCTTGCAATGGAATATAAAAATACGGATCTCGTGGTCGTTGCCGGTGAAATTGGCGGATGTCAAGAAGAGGTACTTGCCGAGGATGTCAAGAGAAATCCGAAGAAATACCCAAAACCACTTGTGGCATTGATTTCCGGTGCGCATGCTCCAGAAGGAAAAACTATGGGTCATGCAGGAGCAATTGTTTCACCAGGGCAAACATATGGAACGTTTCAATCAAAGAAACAAGCACTTGAAAGTGCAGGTGTACCTGTTGTAAATAGCCAATATGATCTTATTAATGAAGTAAAAAAGAAACTGAACAATAAAACCTACTTTGATGTTGAAAATTACTACAAAAAAATGAAAACGATTTGGGATGCCCCAGCAAGAAAAGCTGGCTGGGGAACACTTATTACAAAAGTGATGCCAAACAACTTGCTCATTTCAGGTTATCCGTTACAAAATATTGTTGAAAAAAAGAGTTTCCTTGAAACTGCTTATCTTTTAGTAAAAGGAGAGTTCCCAGATAAAAAAACACTTGAGGAGATGAGACGAATTGCTGTTGAAGCAGCCAAAAAACCTGTATCAAAGATTAATCGTCTTAAAGATGAAGACATCTCAAAAACTCTGGTAAAATACTTTGTTCTAGATGACCAACTGGCAAATTTTCCAGAATTAGGAACCGATGGAGCTGTAAAGAAAACCGTATTTGCTCTTGGCAGAACCGCTAGGTATATAGGTGCAATATTGAACAACGAAAAAGCCCTAGAAAATCTCCACGGAAACGAACCTTTTTCTCATGTTATCTATCGTGCAGTTACTGGAAATTCGACAGTTAATGAAAAGCAATCTCGCATGATTGAAGCAATGATTGTTGCGTGTGTTGATCACGGAGTCACTCCACCATCGGCTCAAGCTACAATTATTGCTGCATCAACAAGAACGCCATATGAGGTAGCAGTTGCTCACGGTGTTGGTGCGATTACCGATGTTCATGGTGGTGCTGGTGCAAAAGCTGCGCAGTTCTTCAACGAATGCATTACGAAATCAAAAAAAGAAAAAGTTGGCATCGCTCAAACTGCACGAGAACTTATGGGAAAATACATTGAAGAAGGAAAACGAATAGAAGGCCTTGGGCATAGACTTCATACCAAGGATCCACGCCGTGACGTTCTTTGGAATTTTGCATCTCAGACTGGTGTTGCTGGTGCGCATGTACAACTTTCAAAGATGGTCAGTAAGATATTTGAACAAGTTAGAGGAATGAGTCTACCAATAAATGTCGATGGTGTGATTGGAGCAATTGTAGCAGACATGGGTCTTGATCCTGCGATGGCCAAAGCATTCTTTATTTATGGAAGAATTGCTGGTTTGTCTGCTCATTACTTTGAAGAAGTTGCATCACAACCAAGAATGCGACAGATAAACTTTGCAGAAGGAATTTACAAAGGAAAAGAAGCAAGAAGAATTCCTTAATCTAAAGGTGTTTGAAAATGGGTAAAACAATAATTCAGAAGATTTTTGAAAAGCATTCTGAAAGTAAGGCCAATGTGGATGACATTATTGATGTTGATATCGATGTTCGTATCGCTAGAGATTTTGGTGGAGCAAATGTTGTAAAAAATTTAGAGGAAAATAATTTATCCATTGGTGATCCAAAAAAGACGTTTTTTACATTTGATTGCAATCCGGGTGGATGCGATCAGAAATATGCTGCTAATCAACATATTTGTCGACTTTTTGCTAGAAGAAACAAAATTAAAGTATTTGATATTGAAAGAGGAATAGGCACTCATATTGTTATTGATGACGGGATTGCAAAACCTGGTGGTACTATTGTTTCAACAGATTCGCACGCAAATATTTTGGGTGCGATTGGTGCTTTTGGTCAGGGCATGGGCGATAACGATATTGCCCACGCGTTTGCCTACGGAAAGATATGGTTTAAGGTTCCACCCACAATTAAAATAATCCTTAAAGGTACACCTTCAAAATCTGCTTCTCCAAAAGATGTTGTGTTAAAGATGATGCAACATTTTGGTGCAAATGGATTGTTGGGCTATGCGGCTGAGATGTATGGAGATTACGTTGATTCTTTGTCTCTTGATGGAAAGATTACCATTGCATCTATGGCTACTGAGATGGGCGGTATAATAATATTGTTCTCATCTGGTTTAACTGCAGATAAAGATGCAAAATATGAGCGTACCGTTGAGATAGATATCAAAGGGGCTGGTCCGCAGATTTCACGTCCAGGTCATCCCGAAGATGTGATAAACGCTGGTGATGTAAAATGCACAAAAGTCGATTCAGGTTTTATTGGGTCTTGTACCAATGGGCGTATGGATGATATGAGAGCTGCAGCAAAGATTCTAAATGGCAAAAAAATCGCTCCGGGAAGAATTCTTAAGATTGTTCCGGCGACAGATAAAATTTGGAATCAATGTCTTGAAGAGGGTTTGATTAAAATTTTTAAGGATGCCGGTGCGCTTGTCGGCTCAGCTGGATGTGCAGGATGTGCCGCTGGACAAATAGGACAAACAGGTAACGGCGAGATATCCATATCGTCTGGCAATCGAAACTTTGTTGGTAAGCAAGGTAAGGGTGATATCTATTTAGCTTCTCCAGTCACAGTTGCAGCATCTCTTGCTGCTGGTGTTATTACCACTGCTGACGAGATACCAAATAAACCCGAGCCAGTCATTATATCTGCAGCTAAGCCATTTGCAATCGTCGCAAAAGGAAAAAATGTTATTTCACCTTTGAAAGTCGAGGGACTTGCATGGGTAATAAAAAAGGACAATATTGATACCGATATGATATTCCATAATAGGTATCTTGCAACTACAAATGTCAATGAAATGGGCCAGTATACTTTTGATAATCTGAAAGGCTACGAGAATTTTGCAAAAGAGGCAAAAAAAGGTGACATAGTTATAGTTGGCAAAAATTTTGGAGCAGGGAGTTCAAGGCAGCAAGCTGTTGATTGTTTCAAATCATTAGGGATTAGTGTTATAATGGCAGAATCTTTTGGTTCTATCTATGAGCGAAATGCGATCAATAGTGCAATGCCTATACTAGTTGCAGAGGGCATAATAAACAAGGCCAATGACAAAGATTTAATTTCAGTTGATTTCACGACTGGAGAGATTAAAAATAAAACACAGAACAAAACTTATCGTGCAAAACCTTTTTCACAAGTGCAACTCGAGATTTATAAAAAAGGCGGCTTACTAAAAAACGCAGATTAAGATACTAAAGATAGTCAAAAAGTAGTTTTCTTTCGAATTTTTTGTATGGTAAATACAGACATTTTTCAGGCTAATAATCTTCTTTTAAGTTCTATTTATTCTTTTTTTCTTTCTTCAAACAGCCACTACATAAAAAGATTTTCTTTCCGCGTCGTAACGTATAGTAATATTCTCCTTTCAAAATCTTTGCTTTTTTACCACACAACTTGCATTTTTTGGGCATTTCCTTCTCACTGATTACAATTATGTAACACGTATTATTTTATAAATCCAATCTTTTTTTCACTACAGATATGTTCTCGGAGAGGGTATAACTAGCATGATGTGAATAAAGACCTACTTTTAAGGAAGTTGAGGTGAATTACTAAGAACCTTACCTTAGTCTCGGAATTCTGAAGATATTTCCTCTCAAATTTGTCCCCTTTTTCCTTCTTGTGCTACCTGTTAGCAATCGATCGGTTTTGAAAATCCATACGACAATGCTGATGGTGATAATGGCAAATATTAGAACGTAGATGATGCCGCCTATAACAAGCGTGTAATCGTGGAATATGAGTGCTCGCGGTGCTATCATTGGATGGGAAAACGGTATTGCAAACGTGAAAATTTTAAGTGGTAATGGAAGCGTGTCATAATCAGTAAACATGGTAATAAACATTGGAATCAGCGCAAGCATCGTGATGGGAAAAGTAAGTGTCTGTGCGCTTTTGTAGTTCTTTGCAAAAGTACCAAGCAGCATGCAGAGGGCCAATCCTGCAATGAGGGTGACGAATAGAGAGATACCTATGATGATGTAATCTTGAGAGGTGGGTGTCAGGCCGTATTTGGCAATATTCACACCTCCAGACACTCCTAAGCCTTGGAAATAATAACTCATACCGACCATGTAGATCACGGAGAGAAGCAAACCGATGACCGCAGCCGCAACAATTTTTCCTGTAACAATACTGGTTCGATTCACTGGTAATGTCAACAGTGTCTCAAGAGTTTTATTCTCTTTTTCCAAGGCCATCGAGGTGATTACAATACTTCCTGCCATGATGATAATCATCATCATAACAATCGGGATAAGCAAGGACTGTGAGGACAGCATACTGACGATGGCGTCCGGTGACAGGTCTTTGAACTCTCTGTCTTTAAAATATGTAGTTTCAACCTTTCGTGTCGGCGTAAGAACAAATGAGGCGTTAACAGAAGAATTCGCTTGAATTAGTTCCGTGGAGATGTTAGTGTTGATGTAGGTAATCATGGATTGGAAAATGCTTGATGAGATTGTATCCATGAGTCCTGCGCCTTTCATAATCCAATCGACTTCGATTTGCCCTGGCTGTCCGTTAAGTATTTGTTTGGTGAAATTCTCAGGAATAATGATAAGTGCCACTCCATTTTTTTGTTTGAGTACATCTAATCCGTCTTGTTTGTCGCAGATACATGAAGAGTTGAAAACGACTTTGGCACTACTATTGAGAATATTTGTTGTGATGGTAGAAAATTTGCCGCTATCCATGTTGATGACGCCGATTATGGGCTTTTCTTTTGCTTGCTCTTGAATTCCTTGAATACTGCTGCCCATAGTGCCAAAAATAAGTGCGACAATAATAATTGGTACAAATGTTGCTGGTGTTAGCAGTTCTTTGATTTCTTTTTTAATTATATTTCCAAGCCCACTCATTGTTGCACCACCCTCATGAAAACTTCTTCTATGTTATTTGCTTCGTATTTATCCATCAAAGTTTTTGGTTCGCCTTCTTCCAAGATCCTTCCGTCCGATATCAAAGCGATGCGCTCGCAAAGGTATTCCACTTCAAGCATATTGTGTGAAGACAGTAATATCGTAGTTCCTTTTTTTGCAGTATTTTTTATAAGTTTCCTAATCTCCTGAGCATTAATCACATCCAGTCCTGAGGTTGGTTCATCAAGTATTGCAAGTTTTGGGTTTATCATCAACGCTCTTCCAACAAGTAGACGTCGCATCATACCTTTGCTGTATGTGTCAACCCTGTCGTCGATTCTTTTGCCAAGATCTGTTATTTCTATTCCTTTTTCAACCATTTGTTGGTGTTGTTTTGCATCAAAAAAATTTGCAATAAATTGAAGGTATGCCCTACCTGTTAGATTTTTGTACGCACCTGCATCTTCAGGTAAATAACTGATAATTTTACGTATTTTATCCGCATCTTTTTCTACATCAAGATTCATAATTTTGACCGATCCTGATGTTATTCTAAGTAAAGTTGAAATAACTCTCAATACAGTTGTTTTTCCAGCGCCATTCGGTCCAATAAGTCCAAATATTTCTCCATCTTTAACGCTAAATGATACACCTTTTACAGCTTCAATTGATCCATAACTTTTTACAAGATTTTTCACTTCAATAGCAACCATTGTCTTTTCCTCTCACAATGTTTATTCGTGAAAACTTTTAAGCGATAATCTACCACTCATCACGCCCTATGCATCATCACTCATTTTTCAATCTTATTCTTATTTTTAAGTTGCTCTTTTTTAATATATTCTTTTCGTACGGTCTCTGCCATTTTTCCATCTTCAACGATTAATGCTCCCACGTATCCACAATCTTTGCATTCATATTTTTGTCGGTCGTAGGGCAGAACCCAGCCGATGTCTGTTGAGCCGCATCTTGGACAGAATTTCATATCTTGTCACCTTCTATATTCAAGGCTATGTTTCGAACACCGTATGTTTTACCAATAAATATAAGTTTTTAACATCAAAATTCATACTATGATAAGATAAAAATCAGGTGATTCGTCAGTTGAACCCAAAATCTTCTACCAAAATTTTTCATTACAACGGACTTGTCATCGAGCTTAATCCTGAAATCTACGAACCTGCAGAGGATACTTTTCAGCTTTTAGAAGCCCTAGATGTCAACGAATGTGATGGAGTTCTTGAAATTGGCACTGGATGTGGAATTATAGCTCTTGAGTGCGCACGTCGCGTGGCAAAGGTAGTTTGTACCGACATTAATCCTCACGCAGTTGAACTTACTCAAAGCAATTACTCTAAAAATTTATCTTTGTTGAAAGGAAATGTTGAGGTTAGATGTGGAGATCTTTTTTCTGTGGTTAAACCTGGTGAACGGTTCGATGTAGTAATTTTCAACCCCCCATATCTTCCGACACGTGCCAAGGATCGCATCGGTGGTAGCGGATGGTTTGACGTTGCCACAGATGGAGGTGCAACGGGTCTAGTTGTTACCAAACGTTTCATCGAAGATCTGCATAAGCATCTTAACAAGAATGGCTGTGCATATTTTGTCTTTAGCTCTCTATCTGATAGAAAAAAACTTGATATATACCTATCAAATGCAAGATTAAAATCTGAAATATTATTGAGCCGTCGGTTTAATGATGAAAAAATTGATATCTATCGCGTACATTTTTAGGTGCGGGAGATAACAATGGACTATGAAGAAATCATTCAGAAATTACAATCACTTGCAAACCCAGAAAACGTCAAGGGAATGGCACGATATGGAATCACCATAAAAAACAACCTCGGAATATCGATTTATCAATTGAGACCTCTAGCAAAAGAAATAGGCACAAACCATCCTCTTGCATTGAAGTTATGGGACTCTAAGATTCATGATGCAAGATTACTCGCTTGTTTTATCGATGACCCAAAGAAAGTAACCGCAGACCAGATGGATGCATGGGCTGAGGATTTTGATTCATGGGACATTTGCGACCAGGCATGCACGAGTCTTTTCGATCTTTCCCCGCTTGCATATGAAAAGGTTTACCGGTGGGCAGACCATGAAAAGGAGTTTGTAAAACGAGCAGCATTTTCTCTTATCGCAGGATTAGCAGTACATGATAAAACCGCTACTGATAAAAAATTTGAAGAATTTTTTTCCATCATCATAAAACATTCTGTCGATGAACGTAACTACGTAAAAAAAGCCGTGAATTGGGCTTTACGTAACATTGGGAAACGAAATCTACATTTGAATAAAAGGGCTATTGAGACTGCAAAAGAGATTCAGAAAATTAATTCAAAATCAGCACGATGGATCGCATCTGATGCAATTCGTGAATTAACAAGTGATAAAATAAAAAGAAAGTTAGTTAATAGAAAATATTAATTTGGCAAAAGAGGCTATGTTATGGAGGAAAAGGAAACAAAAAAAACCATTAGAACATTCGCTATCGCATCATTTTTAAATGATTTTGGNTCAGATACGATTTATCCGATATGGCCCATATTTCTCACGACCATTTTGGGAGCCGATATGGCNATTCTCGGTTTTATNGATGGTTTGGGAGATGCTCTTGTTTCTATATCTCAAGCAATCTCCGGGTATGTGTCAGATCGTATACGAAAAAGAAAGGTGTTNGTTTGGACAGGATATCTGTTTGGTTCCTCATCACGAGTTGGCTATGCCTTCTCAACTGTATGGCANCATGTAATCCCCTTCCGCATTTTAGANAGAGCTGGAAAAATGAGAGGCGCACCACGGGATGCTATTATTGCCGACGTCTCGACCGATCAAAACAGAGGGAAAAATTTTGGTTTGTTACGAGCCATGGATAATCTTGGTGCCGTGTGCGGGATCATCTTTTGTATTTTCTTTATAGCGATGTTCGGAATGGGAGAATATNGGACTCTATTTCTTCTTGCAGCAATCCCCTCTGTGATCGGTGCATTATTNGTTATCGTTGTAATAAAAGAAAAGAAAAATACGGAAAGGAAAATCTTCAAAGGGCTTGCTTTAAAAGATTTGGATAGAAATTTTAAGATATTTCTTTTACTGAGTGCTCTGTTTGCTTTAGCTTCATTTAGTTATTCTTTTCTTTTGATTTATGCAAAAAGATTTGGTTTTGATGTAACGCTTTTGCCAGTTTTGTATCTCATCTTTACAGCCTTTGCTGCTCTCTTTTCACTTCCTTTTGGAAAACTTGCGGATATGATTGGAAGAAAATCCGTTTTACTGATTTCCTACATATTTTGGGGGCTNGTCTGCTTGTTTGTTATATTCATTCAAAGTTACCTGGCCATTATNCTCGTCTTTGTTTTATACGGCTTTCATAAAGCAGCATTGGATCCGGTACAACGAACATTGGTCGCAGAACTNGCTCCTTCGGCATATCGTGCAAGTAGTTTAGGGGGATTTCAATTAGTCGTTGGACTGTGTGCNCTTCCNGCCTCAGTCGTTGCTGGATTCCTTTGGGATGCAAAAGGNATAGCAANACCGTTTTATCTTTCGCTTGGATTAACCGCTGCTTCTGCTGTTCTCTTGCTGTTTGTTAAGGAGAAACAATCTCAGATAAAACAATCTGGCTAAAAAAATATAAGTACTATCTAAGTGATTCTCTAGCAATAATTTGAATGTTTAGTCTTGAAGAGGGGAAGAAAGAATATAGCAAATTTATTTCCCTAAAATTATAAGATGGGATTGCCAAATGAGAAAAACCATATCTCTGAAGTTGACTCCTGATGAAGAGAGGATAGTCGATTTGATACGGGGGCGGGGTGTGTCTCATAGTATTCTTTTGAGAGATGCATTGAAACACTACTTTAATTTGGTGGATCAAGCGGTAGACCACTTTTCAGGAGAAGAGGTAAACCGCAAGGTGAACCCAGTAAACCTCTTTACAGGAGATACGGTAGACCAAGTAGGCCAAGCGGTAGACCACTTTACAGGAGAAGAGGTAAACCAAAAGGTAGACCTGGTAGACCGAAAGGTAAACCCGGTAGACCGGACTGATAAATATCTGGCTCTTTACATTGAACAACTCAACACAAGGATGCATCAGCTGGAGAATGAGACACAAGAATGGAAGACCAAACACGCAGCAGAAGTTCAATATTTGAAAGATTCTTATAATTTGCTTCAAACTGAATATCACAACCAGGTTAAGGATTCAATTAATCGAATCGATGAAAAATTTAATCGCATAATGTTTTATCTCGAAGAATCTCACAAACCTGCATTACATACCCTAGATATGAAATCCGAACCTAAAGCTAAATCTGATTCTATAGTTGATGATGCTATCAAAGTTGAAAAAAAGATAAATGTCGAAAAAGCAAAGAACGGTTGGACTTTTAAACTATATAGAATGTAAAGTTTTTTTATCAAAGATTTAGTCAACAGCAACATTAACATTTATATGCCATGAAATTATTGCTGGTTTACTGGAATGGGATGCATATGGGAAGAGCAATTGCTTTAAAGTTAACCGACAAGGAAGAGAAAATAGTTAACCAATTGAACCAACAAGGCATGACTCATAGTGAACTTCTTAGAGATGCATTATGGCGTTATTTTGATTCGATAGGTCATCCCGTTAACCAAATACAACAGGAGAATGTCAATCATATTGAAATAGAGTCAGTTAACCCTGTTAATCGTGATTACATAAAGCACTTGGAAGAAGAAATACATCATCTACGTGAACAGAACCAGAGACTTCAAGATCAGCTTGGGGGCGAGATTACCAGATTGCACGGGCAGATATATCGATTCTCTATGATGAAAGCAAATAATGAAACACCAAGACAAACGTCAATCCATGGAGAAATAAAATCTGTTACAGATCGCCCTAGTGAAGTAGACAATTTTCTAAAAAAGAACCAAAAAAAGTATGAATTTTAGTGCATCGTTCTTTGTTTTGTTGCAAAAATTTTGTTTTAAATCGCAAAAGTCTTTTATTTAGAATACGTTATAGGGTTGAATATTATGAAAACGCTAGTAGCATATTATTCACGAACGGGGCGAACAAAAAAGATTGCCGAAACTATTTCAAATAATCTTGGCTGTGACATTGAAGAAATCATCGATACCAAGAAGAGATCCGGTCCTTTCGGTTATTTGCGCTCAGGACGTGAAGCTATGAGAAAAAAACTAACGATGATTAATAGTATTAAAAACGATCCATCTCTCTACGACCTTGTAATAATCGGCACACCTGTTTGGGCTAGTACTATGTCTTCTCCTATTAGAACCTATATTCATCAAAATAAAAATCGTTTCAAAAACGTAGCTTTTTTTTGCACCATGGGTGGAAGTGATTTTGAAACTGCATTCTCTCAAATGGAAGAACTCTGTGAAAAGAAACCAGTTGGTTCACTTTATGTTGAAGTGATGGACGTTTTAAAAGAAAATTATACTGATAAAGTTAAAAAATTCATCGACGACATACAAAAATAAAGAAGTCAAAGCACATCACAAAATATATATTATTTTAGTATATACTTCTGTTTGGTTGGAGGTAAAGTTGAATGATAAATATTATAGATGAATTTGGTCGGAATGCGGGAGAGTTATGGAAAGCACTTAACACGCACGGCCCTCTTCCGGAAACCAAGTTAATGGAAAACGCTAGGCTCCAAGAAGACGAATTCTATGTTGCAATTGGATGGCTTGCAAGAGAAAATAAGGTCTGTAAAACAGGTCCACTGTATAAAATCGGTGAAACAAATTTGACAAACAAGATCGGAGCAGATGCAGGTAAAGTATGGAAAGTGCTTGAGACAAGAGGAAAGGTTGATGTGCTCGATATTGCAAATATAACACAGCTTGACGAGAGAGAAGTATACTCTGCGTTAGGGTGGCTAGCAAGAGAAAACAAGATAGAACCAAAGACAACCATACCGAAAGAATACAAAATAAAAACCAAGTAAAATCTTAGTTGAAATAGAAGGTAATTCTTATTTTTTCTATGTTAATGGAGATTTGATAATATGAAGATAGGTGTCTGCGGAATTGCATGCGAAAAGTGCCCAAGGATGACAAAAAATATTTGTCCCAATGGAAAGCAAGGATGTACACCAAAAGAAAATAAGATGTGTAAGATAGCAACCTGCGCATATAATAAAAAAGTTCGATTGTGCTTTGAATGCACAGATTTTCCATGTGAGACCACAAAAATGGGACCAATAAGTTATGGCTATTGTCAGTATATATCTGCCAAAAGTTAGTTTGTAAAACGGTGCATAAAATTTACGAAAGTAATTTATGATGCATGTACTTTCTCGGTCGTGTGATTTCATGGCTGATAAAGAAGCACATAGCTATTCAATGGAAGATGTTTTTACAAATGTCAATAAAATTTTGAAGATTTTCAAAGAAGAAAAAATAGATCCAGCGGTTTTCTTGCACTCGATAATTTTCGCTTCTGAGCTGATGATTAAAAATTATCGTTTTGTTCCAAAAGATGTTGCAGAAATTAGACGTCAATCAAGGAAAATTGTTGATGATCTAAATAAGATGCCGCCAAAACCATCCAAGTAATTTTACTTTACAATCTCCAATTTTTTCATCTTAATGTAATTTTCAGGATGTTTTTCGAAATACTCATGAACTGGTTCAAGAATCTTATTTATGTAACTTGCTGTAGCATTTTTTAAATCAAGTGGATGAAGCCCGTCGACAAACTTTTTTTCAAGTTCTTTGTAACTCGCAAACTCAAGATTTCCGCCGAACTTTTCAGGTCGCTCAATCAAAAAAGATTTGCCATTCAATTCAGGAAAAATAACATACTTACACATCTCAAGCACTGGGTTTCCTTCAACTTGCTTTTCAGGACAGAACGCCTTACTAATCTTCTTCTTCACACTTTCAGGATCATCATGAATAGAAATCATCGAGTCAGGTTTGCTCTTACTCATCTTTGCTTCAATCGGATCCATGCGACCGCCTGCCTGAAGTCCAGTTAAAAGAGGCGTATGCAATGCAACAGGTGATTTCTTTCCAATTTTTTTTGCAACATCTCTAGCAAGCATGTGCGCATGACGTTGATCCATTCCACCATATGCAACATCCAAATCAAGATAAAAGATGTCGGATACCTGCATTGCCGGATAGAATAATTTGGATACGTCCTTTTCTGCTTCTTCTTCATCTCGTCCCATTATATCCATCGCCCGCTTCATCCGAGCAACAGATGTTGCTTTCGAAGTTTTTAAAACAAGTTCCCAATACTTTGGATCATTTACATAGTCGCTTGCATAAACAAATCTTACTTTGTCTTTTGCAACACCCATTGCAGCAAAACAATCTTCCATGTATTTTCCACAGAGTTTAATTTTCTCAAGATCCCCGCCAAGTTTGTCGTTAATGTACGCGTGCCAATCTGCAAGCAAAATTGTAAAATCAAAACCACAGTCAAGAAAATCTTTAATCTTGTTCGTACAAATCTTCCAGCCAATGTGAACAGTACCGGACGGCTCAAAACCAATGTATCCCTTTGGTTTGGATTTACCAAGAACCGCCTTTAGCTCTTCAACTGTAACAATTTCCTCTGCATTGGCTGTTATTTTTTCTAATTTGTCCATACTATCTATCTCTCAAGCTTCTTGACAGCCCGCTCAACTATTTCTCTAGAAACGCCTAAGTAATTCTTTGGATCTAAAGCCTCGTCTATTTCTTTTTGTTTCAATATTTTCAACTTTTTATTTTCTTGTATGAAAACTTCTTTCAGCGATTTATTTTGTTCAATTGCTTTCATCGACAACTTTCGCATCAAACTATGCGCTTCATCACGCCCGAATCCTTTTTCAATGAGTTTTGTCATCAATGATTCAGCCATTGGAAGACCTTTTGATGTCTCCATGTTTTTCTTCATGCGCTCAGGAAAAACCTTCAGATTTTTGAACACGTCATTTGTCTGGAAAATAATCCAGTCCGTCAGAATCAAAGAATGTGGCAGGATGAAACGCTCACCAGCGGAATTACATAAATCCCTTTCATGCCATTGAATTGCATTCTCAAAAGTAGGCGTCATAAAACCGCGAACCACCCGAGCCAAACCGCATATCTGTTCGCACATAATGGGATTTCGCTTATGTGGCATTGTCGAAGAACCAACTTGTTTTTTCGCTTCAAAGGCTTCGGCAACTTCGCCTATTTCATCTCTTTGCAGATTACGAACTTCAGTTGCAAATTTTTCCATACTTGTTGAAATATTACACAAAACGGCAATCAGCTCATTGTACCGATCACGGTCAACAATCTGGGTTGAAACGTCTTCAACACCAAGTTTCAAATCACTAAGCATGAGTTCTTGTAATTTCAATGCATGTTTTCCAAGAGCAGCACCAGTGCCAACAGCACCAGAAAGTTTTCCAACAAGCAAACGGCTTTTACATTCATACATGCGCTCGAGATGCCGCTCAACTTCCATCGCAAAGCCGGCCATCTTTAAACCAAAAGTTATTGGAATCGTATGCTGTCCGTGGGTCCTTCCAAGCATAATTGTATTTTTATGTTTCTTAGTAAGATTCACTAATGTTCTTTGCAGGTCTTTCAAATTCTTTTGGATATAGGTTGTTGCAGCAGCAAATTGCAATGCATTTGCCGTATCAACAATGTCATAACTTGTTGCGCCAAGATGAATGTATTTCCCCGCATCTTTTTTGCATACTTCGCTAAGCGCTCTAGTAACGGCCATGATGTCATGTTTTGTTTCGGCCTCAATCTTTTTCACACGTTCGACATCCACATATTCTACTGATGCTTTTTTAGAAATTTCGCCAGCAGCACTTTGTGGAATATTACCAACTTTTGCATGGGCACGGGCAAGTGCCGCCTCAACATCAAGTAAAAATTGCAGGCGACGGCTCTCACCAAAAATCTCTTTTATTTCTTTTCTACCATACCTGAAATCAAGCGGACAAACTGCATTCTCCATATTAAATCTCCAATCCAAGAATCAATTAATGCTTAATTTCTTTTTCCACAGAGCATTATAACTTTTGAAATGTCATAGTTGGCATTGATTCTATTTAACAACACGATCAACAAGATCAACACATCGGCGTGTCTCTTTTACGTCATGGACACGGACAATATCTGCACCATTTGCAACGGCAAGACATGCTGCTGCAAGACTTCCTTCCAATCTCTCATGAATCGGCAATGGTTTGTCACCACCACAAACATTACTGATGAATGTCTTTCGAGATGCACCAACTACAATTGGAAAACCAAGAGTTTTTAACTCAGAAAGGCGACTTAAAATCTTACAATTGTCTTCAACACCTCGTCCAGTTCGCTTCCCAAAACCAATACCTGGATCGACAAGTATGTTCTCCTTTTTTATTCCGTTAAAAATGGCAAATTCTGTCCTTTCTTTCAAAAAATTGTGTATTTCCATGACAACATCATCATACTCCGGGCTAATCTGCATATCTTTGGGGTTTCCTTTCATATGCATAAGACAAATGGGAACATCGTACTTTGCAACGACGTTGGCAAGTAGTTTATCTCCCTGCAGAGCACTAATGTCATTAACCAGGCCAACGCCTAACTTTAGTGCGCGCTTTGCAACTTCTGATTTATATGTATCAATGGAAATAGGAATATGTAGCGTTCCAACTAATTGTTCTATTACCGGAATAACACGACTCAACTCTTTTTCAAGGGTGACTGCTGAAGCACCGGGTCGTGAAGACTCTCCACCAATGTCAATGATGTCTGCACCATTTTTTTCCATAAAAATAGCGTGGTCTATGGCTCGCTCTAGTGAAAAATAGCTCCCGCCGTCTGAAAACGAATCAGGCGTAACATTCAAAATACCCATGACTAAAGTTCGTTTGCCAAGTTCAAATGTTTTATCACAGATTTTTAACAGGTTCATTTGATGCCCCTCAACATCACTGTTAATTCTTTTGCGATATTCTTTAGTCTTAGATAATGTCTATCCAGTTTGTCAACAAGTTCGTGTAACTGCTTGATGGTACCCATGACTAGTATGTCACCTGTTTTGTCGTGCAACTCAAACGTATTCTTTGGTACTGCAACTTCTCCACCAAGCGATAGCATATCTTGCTTAATGATAATGGCATCCTGAAGTAGCACGTTTTCAAGTTTAATAACTTTAGAAATGGCTTTAGGTGCCATGATTTCAATACTTTTTGGGTCGCTACCTATCTTTTGTATTTCTTTTCTTGCATCATTAAGTGTTTTCACATCGATGATGTGAGGATTGTAGTTTGTCACAAAAATAGAATATAGTTTTTCTATATCAAATATTTGTAGACAAAAAGACTACGTCTCTTTTGCTACATAATATAATATCACGAATGAGATGATTAAATAAATTAGACTCAAGATTGCAAGGAAACTATCCTTTCCTAAAATTCCAAAGAATATAAAAAGATAAAAGAAAACCAGCAACGCTGAAACAAATGCAAAATTTGAGGAAACCATATAATATTGAATCTTCTTTCTATCATATTAACATTTTTGGAGTTTATTAACTTATTAGATAACAGACAAAAATTATTTTCTATAATCATCTATTAGAAGTACTAAATCTGGCACTATCCAACATAAAAAAATAATCAATAAAATTGTATTCCGATTTTTTACTAAAAACACTTCGAGAGGAGGTCGGTCTCTGTAATAGCTCCAAGCTTCTGGCGGTAGATTATCTGGTTCTTTTGGCACAGGATTCTGCGTTACAAATATCGCAACTATGCCCCATATGATTAGTGATACTACTAAGAATAGGATTATTTTTATTCTTTTTTTCATCCTCTCAAATATCGCATCTTTATCCGAATATTAACATTTTTGGAGGTTTTTGTAAGAAATCAGATTTATTTAACAGATAAATTAAACTTTTTGGTCTATATACTTTGTTTTTGCTAGTAAAAGAAAGCTCAGAAACACCAAGAGATATGATACCAAACCTATCATGAAATAATATAGATTAAATTTTGTAACAGAACCAATTTGATAATTAATATCTGCCTGGATATAAGGAATCAATGTAAATAGGAAAACTAATCCCAATAGCACATATTTTTTCTTGCTTTTGAGGTTTGTTATTACAACTGCGAAAAGAACCAACGCAAACGAAATAGGCAGCCCATATGTCCAAAATTGATACCAGCAAAGTGATCCTATAAAGTTTATATTAACATCAATGCTTGATAGTAATCTCCATATCCAGTAAGGCATTGTCATTAAGAATGAGCTAATTATTACCAATATCGTTCTTTTGTATTTCAATAATTGAGTTTTTGTTTTTAACTCTGTAAAATCTTTAGGGTGAGTCAGATACCATATCGAAATAAAAACAACTAACATGACAACAAATTCAACTATGATAAACACATTGTTTGCAGTTTCAGTGATGGACCACCAATCTCTTAACGAACTTGGTTGCATTGTTCCCATACGTATAAATTGCTGTTCTATCGAAGGAGATGGATAAGGGTACAAATAATAGAATACTGGCCAATAGATTTTCCCTATGAACAACGTTACAAACATTGCTATATATGGCACTATTTTTCTTTTAATTAATTCATTGGTCAGTGCCCATGCAAGAACGACCCATGCAAAGGCATAGATAAATGCAGAAAAAATACTGCCAAATATATATTTAACTCCGACTGGAAAAACCAAGTTTAGTGAAATCAAAATTGCTGCTAGTACTACAAACCAGAAGTTTTTGTCCCAGATCAGTAAACGTAAAAAACCACTTGTTTTTTCTTTTTCGCTCATCATTTTATTTTACCAACTTATATAATATATTTAATAATCCATATAAACTTTGTGTCTCCTATTAAAGAAGATAATCTCTTGATTCTCCTACTGTGAAAAGAGAACCAGTAATACAGATCAAATCTTTCTTTTTTGCAATAGATTCTGCATATTCTATTGCATCAAAAATTTTATCTTTTACAACAACTTTTTTCTTGTAGCCAGATTTTTCTATCATTTCTTTAAGTTTAGATGGCTTGCAAGCCCGATTATTTTGAGACCTTGTTACAACAATAATATCTGCGACAGGAACAATAATCGATAACATGGAAGGAATATCTTTATCAGATAGAATTCCCAAAACTAGAATTAATTTATCATAGTCAAAATCTTCATCCAATGTCGTCCTTAGCGTTCGCATGCCATCCGGGTTATGAGCTCCATCCAACAAAACAAGAGGTTCATGTTTTACTACTTCTAATCTTCCCGGATTCGCCGCCTTCATAACACCATCTGTAATACTTGTTTCAGGAATGTAAACCCCATTCATCTGAAGATTTTCTATTGAAACTATCGCAAGAGCAATATTCTCCCCTTGATGTTTTCCCAACATAGATGTTTTAACAGAATAATCTGTCAAATTCCCTTTGACAACAAATTCCTGTCCTTCCGTATCACAATATGCTCTTTTCCATCTTTTTTCATCTATAACATAAACTTTTGATTTTTTCTCTTTTGCAACATTTTTGATTACTTTTAGAGCATCTCCCTTTGCAGCAGTAACTACAGCAACATCATCTTTTACAATTCCTGCTTTCTGCAATGCTATATCTTTGATTGTTTTTCCAAGAATGTCGGTATGCTCAAGAGTAATGTTTGTTATCACACTAACCACTGGCTCAACAATGTTTGTTGCGTCAAACTTACCACCAAGCCCTACTTCAATTACTGCAAAGTCAACACCTTTGTCACTGAAATATTGAAATGTGATCGCAGTAACAATTTCAAAAAACGTTGGGGTATTATCATTCTTAATCATTTCATCTACAATTGGTTTAATCTTATCTACAAGTGAAACAAACTCATCCTCAGAAATCTCTTTGTTATCAACAACTATACGTTCGGAAAAACGTTGTATATGAGGGGATAAATAAACACCAACCTTGTATCCACCACTGGTTAAAATAGATGCCAAAAACTTACAAACTGATCCTTTTCCATTTGTTCCAGCGACGTGAATAATTTTGTAATTATTCTGAGGATTTCCTAGCCTCTCAGCAATATGGTTGATTCTTTCTAAACCAAGCTTTATACCAAACTTCTCAAAACCATAAAGCCAGTTCAATGCTTCTTCAAACTTCATAAGTTTACCGCAGCTAATAACCTTCAGAATAAAGCACGTCAGGTATTGCTTTATATTTTTTCTTCCACGAATCGCCAGTTGTAATTTTTACAATTCTGCCTACGATTTTTAATCTGCCTTCGGCAAAAAGTTGTATGGTTCTTGGTAATACCTGATGTTCAACTTCAAGAATACGTTCTGCTAATTTATCTCGGTCATCATCAGGATGGACTCTTACGGCAGCCTGCAAGATGATAGGGCCGTGATCCATATGTTCATCCATAAAGTGAGTGGTACAACCAGATATTTTAGCGCCATAATCCAGTGCATCTTGCTGTCCGTTAGGTCCTTTGAACGATGGAAGGAGCGCAGGATGGATATTGATGAGTTTGCCATACCATTTCTTAACAAATGATGAAGAGAGTATCTTCATATATCCTGCACCAACAACAAGTTCGACTTTTCTATTTTCAAGAATATCGTCGATTTCTTTTTCGTGCTCTGCTTTATTTTTTCCTTTTGTAGAGACAAAAAAAGCTTCTATGTTGTGCTGTTCAGCTCTTTTCAAGGCGTAGGCATCTTCATTGTCACTTATTACTGCAACAATTTGTGCATCAATCATTTTGCATTCCGAGGCGTCAATGATGCTTTGTAAGTCTGTTCCTCGTCCCGATGCCAAAATGCCAACTCTAAGCTTTTTACCCATGGGATCACATTCCAACATTCACCTATTTCTACTCTTTATTTGTGGCAGGTAGTTTTGCAGTCCCCCATTCTAATATCAATCATCGTATGTCATGATCTGTTTTTGACTTTTTCCATTTAATCACTTTCAATACTGCCTGCAAAGCCTATAATAAAATATATATATTAAAATAATATTAACGAAATTTAAATGAGAACGAATAAAACCATAAAAACCAGATTGCAAATGGTCGTCATAATTTTCTTAATTTCCATTGCTGTAATAATTGCAACCACGCCAATACATGAAGCATGTCACTGGGTAATGTCAGATATTGATCCATACATAGAACCAACCGAATATCATGTTTTTGATGGCAAATCTCTACAGAATGGACAGCATATTCTATCATCCTCTCTTGGATGCGTCATAGTAAAAGAGTCATACCCTGGCGCTTTTAAAGATCGACCTCCATGGGCAGATGCACTTCAGGAAATAATATGCATCTTTATACAAATTATATTAACCTGTGTAATCGTTTTAAAAATACTTAGGCTATTAATCGTTAAACGCCTTAACCTATTCAATATCCCATCTATCTGAACAATTTTTTAATTTCATCTATTGAAGCGTTTGTTTTAAACCCGGTGGGACTAAAATGAGTACGTGCAACATTATATCCTTGGATCTGAAGTTTTTCAAAAATAATTTTCATTTTCGGAAGAGAACATTTCAATGATGATGCAAGACTATCGGCCGTATAAAAAAAAGCTGGGGCGTCAGCCTCATCTTCCAGCAGCGACAACAATTTCCAGAGTTCATGTTTTGTGCCAATCTTTTTTTCAAAAAGAATTGTTCTCAGCTCTTGCACTACATTTTTATTTTGCAACTTTCCCATCCACAGTGGACCGACATTAACGCCCGAATTTTTAGAAAGACATAGTTTGTCCGAACCAACAAATTTTAACTCACCAACAGATTCATCAGCACGTTTTATGCCGTTTTTTATTCTAACGTAGACTCTACAATAATGGTCACTTGCATGACATAATAGTGGTTCGATCCCCTTGTCATATTTGCCTGCCTCTCTGCAGATAAAACCAAGCAATATTCGTAATCCCGTCTCATGCATAACGGGCGAATGAAAAGACCGGGCACCATACCGCCGCAAACATACTTTTGGGTACACGCCACACAATGTCGCGGTATCTGTAGCAGTACAAGCAATAATTCCATCGTTGTATACGCCTCTTAGAGCGGAGTCTATAAAATAGGCAGGCGAGCCAAATGGATCGATATCTATGTAATGATAACAGTTTTCAGAAAGAATGGTACTTAGATTTTTGTTGGTTGCAACTGCATTTTCTAGTTTGCAGCCTTCCAAATTCTTTTTAATGAGATTAAGTGATTCTTCATCCCAGTCATTAATAGTGACATCAAAATCCCCCTCAACTTCATTTGCAAGTCTTATCCCACGAATTCCTGACGCTGCAAGACCATCCAGCAACTTCACATGTTTTTTACTGCAATTGACGAACCATTGAATCACTAGGACAGAAAGATCTCTATTTAGCTCCATGGCAGGATTATAAAATGGTCCTTTTTCTTTAGAGCCCGGCCCTTTCTTGGAAACCTTTTTTTTAAGAACTAAAACGCCGGTCTTTCCTTCGGTTATAGATTCAACTTTTTGAATTTCTTTCATATTAAAAAAGGGGTGGTAGTTTTTCTTCCATTATCTTCTGTATTTTGTATGGAAGTAGATTTCTATTAACTGGAGTAACCTCCAATATTCTTATGTCATCACGTCTTCGTACATCTTGTAAAAGTGGGCTTCTTGATTTTTTGTGCAATGTAACAATTATGGGTTTATCAGAATCCATGGCCTCAATGACTACTTCGCAAAAGCGCTCTGACATCATCTCCATTTTTCCTATCTCGTCTATTACTATGATTTTGATTTCAGGGTCGTTAATCGCTTTCTCAATTGCAGGTATGCCAACTTTTTCCAAGGCTAATACGTTTACTCCATATTTGCCAACTTTTTCTTTCGAGTCTATGTCAACGTGGGCAAAAACATCTTTTGCTTTGCTCTGCCAGTCTACAACATAGAAACCAACACGCTTCTTCTTCTCAACGATAGGCTCTGTAATCATTCCTTCCACAGTATATCCGTTTTCTTGAAGAAATTCTATGATTTTAACAAGAGTCTGTGTTTTTCCGACACTAGGCATTCCAGTAATGCCAATCTTTGGTATGTCATCCATAACATCAGTATGTAATGCATTTTTCGTTTAGAAATGTTGTCATGGCCATTTTTTGACAAAATTATAGCAAAAAAGCGCTATTTTATAATTTATCTTTTGTTTTCCACAGATAAATTGGCCCAGCTATAATATATATCACAATCATTGAAAGAAGAATCAAAGGAGCAGAATCGCTATAGTTTCTTCCTAATATCAATGTTAAAATGATTAGTATTGCCGCTAATGCATCCATTTTAAGTCCAGGCTTAGGGAAACGAACATTTGACACCATCACAATTGAAATAATTATTATGACTGGCAGAACGTATAAAAATTCAATTCCAAAAAACGATAGAGTTAGTATTATTATTGTACTTGCTGAAGCTGGAAGACCGACAAAGGAATTTTTATCTTTCATTATATGAAACGAAGCAAGTCTAATAACACTCGTTGATAAAAATACGATGAGAACAGCGACAAGAATAATATGACGATAAATGCAGCATGAAAGAGCATCATGGTATGTTGTGTAAACAAAAATTGCTGGTGCAATTCCTAACGACGTCATATCGGCCATTGCTTCAAAATACTCTCCAAGATCGCCCTTTCTTGTTCTTCTAGCTACAACACCGTCCAGGCCATCTGCTAGCAATGCTAAAAGAATAAATGAAAAAGAAAAACGCATCTCATGCAAAAAAGCCATGATTATTGCCATAAAACCAAAAATGACGTTAGTTAGTGTTACAATGTCGGCAATGGATAAGAGTTTAATCATTGATTTCTGCAATAGTATCTGCCCCTGCTTTTATTCTGTCATTAATTTTAACAGTTATATGCTTAATCTTTTTAGTTGGTAAATAAATATCGACGCGAGAACCAAGTCGTATCAATCCTATTTTATCTCCTTTTTTAAGTTCGTCTCCCACTTTTACGTAGGGCACTATACGACGCGCTAGAGTTCCTGCTATTTGTATAATTTTTATCAACCCAATATCTGTATTTGCTGTAATTATTACTCGCTCATTTCTTTCTGACTCTTTTTTAAAAGCTGGAAGGTGAGCCCCATCTATGTGAACAACATCTTTTATAATTCCATCAAAAGGCATGCGATTCACATGGACGTTATGTAAATTCATAAATGTAGATATCTTAGTGCATTCTCCAATATCCTCATCCTTAATTTTGCTGATTTCCCTTATTTTGCCATCAGCTGGGGCAACAATTCCATTTCCAATATTTCTTTCAGGATCTCTGAAAAAAACAAGGAAAAGAATCGTCATTAAAAACAATATGAATGAAATAAACAAAAAAATACTACCTAGCAATTCTTTAAAAATTAAAGATAAAATCACAAAAAAAATGCCTATAAAAAAAGGAGTTAAAATCCATGACCGAGCGCCTTGAGCAAACTTCATGCCGCCTTCTTTCTCCCAAAGTATTTTTTAAAGAAACTTTCTATTGGCCCATCTCTTTTGTATATGTCTATTAGTTTTATTATTTCATCAAAAAGTTCTGGTAGGATTTTGATAACGATAAGCAACAAGATTACTAATGCTAATAGACTTCCACCTTTTCCTATTACATTGTGAGCCATATTAAAATCGACGCCATTTATCATAAGATAAGGAACAAGTAAATTTCTTATGAGATTTAAAAAATATATTGGCACTACTGTTACAAGCAAACCATAAACCCTTCTTTTTTTATCGACCTTGTTTAGCGGAAGTATCATGCCAACAAAAAGAACCATGGATTGTATGGCGGTACATGCAAATATTATCCTTACAATAAATGAACCTTCGTAATAGATGTTCGATCCATATACTGCTACCTTCCCCATAAGTAAATTTAGTAACCAGCCACTTTGAGCAGCAACTGTATCAATTAGCCATGGTGCTAAAGGAGTATTTTCCATACCAAAATATATGAAACCTGCAATACACGATGCCCCGGCAATCCAATTCAGACATTCTATATTTTCGTTTCTTCTTAATGATAACCACTCATGATATGCTATGTATAAGAGCACATAAACTCCAGCAATGCAAAGGAATGCATTGACAAAATCTCCATCTTCACCAAAGTATAGGGCATTTGTCTTTGTTGACCAGTAGAAAGCAAAAATTATCCATCCAGCTATTTTTAATTTATTTGCAACTTCTTTTTTTAGAAAAAAACCGATCCCGAGCAGAACTAAACTACCGAAAAGTGGTATGAGCATTATAGTTTCTACTGTTTTTCCTGCCCCAAATGGATTGAAAGGTAAAAATAAGAGTCCAAGTACAACAAATATCGTTGGAACAAGTAGAAACATCAATGCAACTGAATTTTCAGAATAATTTGATTTTTCCATGCTTTACTCTCCTTTTGTTGAATAATGAAATACTTTAAGATAGTTATCATGGTTATTGGCCGTAACAAAAAGATAAGATAGTTATTAAAAAGTCATATTCTACCTCAAAAATAATAAGAATAAACCGTTATATAGGTTTAGGGAGACTTAAGATTTAGATGAATGTTACACTCATAGGCTTTAGTCCAGATCCAGAAAAAATACCTGCCATGGCTGCAAAATTGACTCACAGTAAAACAAAACCTGAAGACTTGGATAAAACATTAAATAAAGAACTAAAAGCAATTCTTGGGCAGGTAGTGAGTCTAGGTCATACTAGCGTTGTAGAACATGCAAGTTTTACATTTGCAATAAGTGATGTAAGCAGATCTCTAACGCATCAATTGGTACGGCACCGTATAGCAAGTTTTTCTCAGCAAAGCCAAAGATATGTAAATCTTAATGAATCAAACTACGTGACTCCTCCAAAGATAGCCAAAAACAAGCAAATGAAAAAAGCCTACGATCAAACTATGAAGATGATTTGGAAAGAATACAACAAACTTCTTGAAATGAATATTCCAGCCGAAGATGCAAGGTATGTTTTACCTAATGCTACTTGCACAAATATTATTGTTACAATGAATGCTCGTTCACTGCTCAATTTTTTTGAATTAAGATGTTGCCTGCACGCACAGTGGGAGATAAGAACGCTTGCAAATCTAATGCTTAAAGAAGTTAAAAAAGCGGCTCCAACTATTTTTAAAAATGCAGGTCCGCTATGCAAAAGCAAAAAAGTTTGTCCTGAAAACAAAAAAGGCTGTCCTCTTTATCCAAAAAAGTGAACATATGAAAAAACCACACGTAATTGTAAATTGTGCAATGTCCGCAGATGGTAAAATTGCTCTTCCTACTAGAAAACAATTGAGGATTTCGTCTGAAGAGGACATTGAAAGAATGTATAACCTGCGCAATGAATGCGATGCAGTTTTAGTAGGTGTAAATACTATTTTGTCAGATGATCCAAAGTTGACTGTCAAAGAAAAATATGTAAAACAGCCGCGTCAACCAATACGAATAATTTTAGATGCTAATTGTAACACCCCTGAGAATGCCCTTGCAGTAGACAAGTCCGCCAAAACAATGATTATCGTCGGGAAAAAATGTAATAAGAAATTTGGAAGCAATGTAGAAATGATTGAATGCAAAACTGATGAAAACGGATTTATAGATTTAAAAAAATTTTTAGAAATGCTTTGCGGACGCGGAATTAAAAAATTAATGGTGGAAGGTGGAAGTACAGTCATTTGGAGTTTTTTGAAACAGAAACTTGTGGATGATTTGTACGTTTACGTTGGTCCGATGATTATCGGTGGAAAAAATACCCCCACTCTTGCAGATGGTGACGGAATAGGTGGCGTTGGTGATCTTTTGTCCCTTGAAATCATCGATGTAACTACGATGGGTGCAGGAATATTGATTCATTACAAAATGAAAAAATGAAAGCCCTTTGCGATCAGATGTTAGGTACACTTGCGAAATGGCTTCGTCTTTTTGGTTTTGACACATTTTATGCAAATCAAGAAATAGAGGATGAAGAACTTTTGCAGGTTGCAAAGAAAGAAGACCGAGTTATTATTACAAAGGATAAACAATTAATTGCAAGAGGGAAAAAAGAAAAACTGGTTGTAATTGAAGTAAATACAACAGATCTTGATGAGCAAATAAAAATTGTTTTAAAAAATGTAAATATCGATGAAAAGATTGTTTTGTCTAGATGCTCAGTTTGTAATAATATTTTGAATGAAATTAAAAAAAGTGAAGTCAAAAACAAAGTACCTAAAAAGATCTTTGAGAACAATGAAAAATTCTGGTTTTGTTCAAAATGCAATAAGTTCTATTGGATGGGAAGTCATTATGAAAAAATCCTTGATAAGATTGAGAAAATAAAAACATCAATCCAATGACATCACTTAATCATAAAAATTAAAAGCGCATAGCTGTTTCATATAATTGGATGGGAAACATGTCAATCGAGATGTCAATAAATGAGGCTGTAGACAAATTAATTACAACACATGAAACAACTGAAATTGAGACTAAAAAAAGACCTTTATTCTTTCGTATTTTTTCAGAACCAAGAACACCAACTTTTAATGTAGATGATCACGAAGCGTTCCTTACAGTGATGAAAGTACCAATGGAAGCAAAGATGGTAGATGGAAAATCATGCATGGCGGGTTTAGGTGACAGCGAAGCCATAGAGCGAATCATCAAAAGACACGAAATGATTAGAAAATCGGCAATGAAGTAAAAAACTGTGGTAAATAGCCTAAATCATTTTTACCATCTGAGCGTGAGGTATGCCTTTTATTTTAATTACACAACTGGGGTCTACCAATCCTATTTCTATGGCGCATCTTACTGCTTCTTCACCAACAAGGTTTGCAATGGTGGCGTTTTCCAAGTATCTTTTTAGTTTTTCTTTGCCAATGCGCTCCCCATCATAGAATTCCTTTTTAACTTCTATTTGGAACTTTCCTTCACTGAACTTTTTACCAATAAGCTTTTCGTCACACGCACCGATAAGGACGTCTCTTCCCTGTTTGTAGATTCTTACGCTTATCATATGCTTTTTCCCTTACTTACGGCTTCAATCTAATGTTAGTTTATCCTATTTTATATTCTTTTCGAAAAATAAGTAGAAAATGCACCTTTAGCTACAACATATAAAATCTTTGTAAGTCCCCCTCTTCTTTTAGCCCATAAAATACAAGTTTTACAGGAAATTTTATATATTGCGTTGGTTAAAAGTATTCATTTAAGACAAAAATTACCTTTTTTACCGCAATTCTAAAAACCCAGAACGACATACATTTTAGAAATAGTATAGTTTTTTGTGGGATGGAGGTAAATGAAAGCAATCATTAAGTCGTTCTCAGAACATGGAACATTCGTCCAACCCGATGCCCTAAATTATATAATGTCAAAGGAGAAACCAGAGGAATTCACATCTTTTATCATTAAAAATCTCAAAGAGTATCCCCTTGTTTTAACAGCGGATCAGATAAAAAGTATAGAGATGGAACAACAACAATCAACAAAAATCGAAGAGATACCAAAACTATCTGTTTCAGATTCATTAGAAAAAGAGGTGCAAAAAAAAGTTCTCTTAAACCTGTACGGTAGCGAAATGCGGCATAGGGTACCTTCAGAAGAAAACGGTTTAGAAGATGATTCTGACAAAGAGGATTTGGTAGAATCAGACGAAGCTGAAGAAGAAACTGCGATGCCTAAGCTGATTGAGATCAAGCAAGTAAAGGGATGGAAACCAAAAGCCAAGGAGTATGAACCTGAAATCAGGATAATTAAGGATGTAACTGGCAGCAGTACATCTGAGGGTACTGTGAAGGATTTTACAAAATTGTTTGTCAATAGATACAATGTTTTACGCAAAATACTGCAAACTCAAAGGCGAGAAATGGTAAATGTCATGCCTATTAATCGTGTCAAGAAAAGCAATGTAAAAGAGATACAGATGATAGGAATAGTTAAAGACGTAAGAACAACGGTAAATGGCCATAGATTGATAGAGATAGAAGATGAAACCGATGTCGCAACCTGCATTGCTTTAAAAAGTAATCACGAAACGGTTCAGATGGCAAACGAGGTTGTGTTTGACGAAATAATAGGAATAAAAGGTCAACTCAGTAAAAACGGGGATTTGATAATTATACACAGCATTGTTTTTCCCGACATAAGCATGCAACATGAGAAACATAAATCTGAAGTACCTGTCTTTGCTGCGTTTCTATCTGATATTCACATCGGCAGCAAGATGTTTATGGAGGCTGAGTGGCAGTCATTTCTTAGATGGATAAATGGAGAACTTGGAAACTCCCGACAGAAAGACGTTGCTGGCAAAATAAAATACTTGGTGCTGCCGGGAGATCTGGTCGATGGCATCGGCATTTACCCAAATCAGGAGAAAGAACTCTCCATAACCGATGTGTATAGACAGTATGAGGCACTTGCTGAACAATTTAAACTAATTCCAGATTATATATCCATTATCATTCAACCCGGAAATCATGATGCAGTAAGACCTGCTGAGCCACAGCCAGCATTTGAAAAAGAGATACAAAATCTATTTTCAGGAAAGGATATAACGTTTGTTGGTAACCCTTGTTATTTCTCTTTGCACGGCGTGGAGGTATTGTCGTATCATGGGCAGAGTCTTCTTGATTTTGCGACAAATATACAATCCCTAAAGTACAATGAACCTGTGGAGACAATGAAACTTATGCTCAAAAAGCATCATCTTGCTCCAACCTACGGAGGATATACACCTCTTGCTCCAGAGCATTCTGATTATATGATAATTGATAGAGTCCCTGATATTTTTGTCACAGGTCACGTTCATGTGGCTACAATCGGTGATTACCGTGGAGTAACTCTAATCAACGCTTCAAGTTGGCAAGCGCAGACGTCTTATCAAAAAATGTTGAATTTCATTCCAGATTCGGCAAAACTTCCTATAGTTGATCTCAAAGTTGGAAATGTTACTATGATGGATTTCAGTAGGAAATTAGCATAATTTTTTTATTTTTTCAAGTTCAGGTCTTTAAAAACCTGATCTTTTTTTGTTTTTTTGCAGATGCTTCTCCAATAAAGTTTATATATAATTAAATTTACAATAATAATATAATAAAATAAGAATGTGAGTATATCTATGAAATTAAAAATCGCAGCAATAATACTTATTGTACTTACACTTAGCAGCATTTCTGCCAATGCCCAATGGGAACAGATAAATGAAGATGGATTTGGTAACAGGCACAATATCGGACCAAGGGGCATTACAATATTTAATGATACGTTAGTCATCGGCACTGATAATCTTATTGATTCTTGGACCCAAACTTATACAAGCATGCCTATCAAGGACATGTTAAAGCTACATAAAAAAATTAACGGGCGGAAAACTCTCCAGAGTGATGGGTGCGAAATATGGTCTTACGATGGTGATGCTTTAAGACAGATTGTTGGTGACAGACCAGCGGCAGTAATGAAAGCAGGTTTTGGAAATAAAAATAATTTAGAATTAGGGGTTCTGATTCAATATAAAGGATATCTGTATGCTGGTTTACACAACCATGAGGAAGGAGGCCAGATTTGGAGAACCAGAGATATAAATGAAACATGGGAACTTGCTCTTAAGGATGGATTTGGGGATAAAAACAACGAAGCTGTTTGGGTAGCCGAAATTTTCAGTGACTACTTATACGTAGGTACTATGAATTGGAAAACGGGTTGTGAAATTTTTAGGACGAATGATGGAGTAAACTGGGAAGCTGTTGTTGGAAGAACAGCAAATACCAAAAGTGGATTTGGAACTAAGAGTAATATTTATGCTTGGTCGATGTGCGTCTATGACAATTGTCTATATGTAGGAACCGCCAATCCAAATGGAGGTGAACTCTGGAAATCCTCAGATGGTACAACCTGGAAGCCAGTTATCGCATATAACGGATGGATTATGGCGAAACTTCACGGTGCAGATTACCCTGCAGGTAAAAATGGGCATAGAGTCGTTTTTCATAAAAATTGTGGTGGCATCAGAAGAATGATTGTATACAATGATGAGTTGTACTGTGGTTTTTTAGGTAATGACGTATGTTATAACTTTTTGTTACCAAATATAAAATTAATAGATCCTTTTGAATATCTTGGTTCACTTGGCTCACTATTTGGATTAGAAATATGGAAATATAACTCAAGTAATGATAAGTGGACTAGAGTTGTTGGTGGAATCGGAAAAGGAAACTCTAGTGGGGGATTTGGCGATATTTGGAATGCGTACCCATGGAGTATGGTAGTATGTGATGGGTATCTTTACGTTGGGACATTGCGTATAGAACCAACTAATGTCATCTTCTCGAAAATTAAAAATAATTCCTTACTTCCGCATCTGGAAGTAAAAATTAGTAGACCAGTGGGCGGAGGGGAATTGTGGCGATTAGATGGGCAAGAGTGGCAACTAATCAATGAGAAAGGATTTGGTGATCTTAACAACATGGGAATACGAGGAATGACGGTATATAAAAATTGTCTAATAGCGGCTACATTGAATCTTGAAACTGGGTGTGAAATGTGGAAGTATAATCTTTCTGATGAATAAAATATGAAATTAAAAATCCTTAATAATATCTTATTTTTTACAAAACTTCTTGTAAAATACAAAACTTTAAACTACTAGTTTGTATTATCAAAATTTGTCAAACTTTTTAGAACTGGATATTATGGGTGGGGACCAATCCATCGATGTTGCATTTAGCTCAACCATGCGGGAGTATTTTAACGGCTTACAGAAAGATATTGAAACATGCTATGCGATTGCAACAGAAGCACGTAAAAAGGGGCTCGATCCAGAACTCAAAGTTGAAATACCGCAAGCTCTAGATTTAGCTGCGCGAGTAGAGCAACTAGTTGGACCAAAAGGCATAGCTCCAAAAATTCGAAATTCTACAAAAAAATTAGCCAATAGAGAACTCGTTTCTATAGAAATCGCTCGAGAAATAGCCGCGGGTAAAACCTACAAATTTAACAGAGTAGAAGATGCAATAGATCAGGCCATCAGAACTGGTTTAGCTATACTTACAGAAGGCGTGTTAGTTGCACCTCTCGAGGGAATTGCTGAAATAAAACTAGGGGCAAACAAAGATGGTTCAAATTATGTTGACCTCTATTTTTCAGGACCAATCAGAAGCGCGGGTGGAACTGGGCAGGCAATGAGCGTTCTCATCGCAGATATCGTGAGACGAGAAATGGGAATCGACAGATACAAACCAACATCTGGCGAAATAGAACGATACAAAGAAGAAATTCCATTGTACAAAAGAGTCCAACACCTTCAGTATCTTCCATCGGTCGACGAAATAGAAAAGATAGTTGCTGGTTGTCCAATCTGCATAAACGGAGAAGGAACTGAGGATGAAGAGGTAACTGGATATAGAGATTTACCAAGAGTAGGAACAAATCGTCTTAGGGGCGGTGCATGTCTTGTAATAGCTGAGGGTCTTTGTTTAAAAGCACCAAAAATAATAAAACATGTTAAAAAACTAAAACTCAAAGGATGGGAATTTTTAGATATTTTTGTCAATAAAGAAAATACTGATGATAAAAACAAAGAGGGCATCCCTGCGATATTACCATCTTCCAAATACATTGGTGAAGTTATTGCTGGCAGACCAGTTTTTTCACACCCATCGCGGAAAGGAGGTTTTCGATTACGTTACGGCAGAGCTCGTACTGCGGGACTTGCGTCTACTGCAATAAATCCTGCTTCTATGCATTTGCTAGATGGTTTTATTGCTGTTGGTACACAACTTAAAACAGAACGACCTGGAAAGGGAACCATAGGAACTCCATGTAGCGAAATAGAAGGTCCGATTGTCCTCTTGCAGAACGGTGATTTAACTCAGGTTAATGATTCAGAGGACACAAATAAATACGATGTGCAAAAAATAATTGATCTTGGTGAGATACTTATACCATTTGGCGAATTTCTTGAAAATAATGCATTACTACCAAATTCAAGTTACGTATATGAATGGTGGATTCAAGATCTACAGAAATCGATTAAGTGTCTACCAAAAGAATATTTATTTGCATGCATCAAAGATGCAGATGAAAAAATAAAGGAAAAAATTAACAAAGATTTTGTTAGAGAAATCAATCTTCAACAACCATCAGCCCTAGATGCTTTCGAAATATCAAAAAAATACAATATTCCCTTGCATCCATTCTATAATCTTTTTTGGCACGATATAACTTCTAATGATTTAGTCGCACTCTCAAAATTTGTTAAAGAGCAAGGAAAAATAAACGGCGATCTTTCATTGATTTTACCAAAAGATTCAGAAATTAAAAGAATTCTAACGGAACTTGGTGCGCTTCACAAACAGAGAGAAGGAACGTTTATACTAGATAGATATTCATATCCTCTCATCAGATGTTGTGGTTTGGATATTAAAGACAAAAGCATCGTTGAAACAGACAGATCTGAAATACTTAAAGGTGTAAAAGAAGACGAAAACGTTGTTTCATTGGTTTCAAAACTTTCAGGAATTACAATTAGAGAACGTGCACCTTATCGGATTGGAACACGAATGGGACGACCTGAAAAAGCTTCTCCTAGGAAAATGAGACCACCACCGCATGTTTTATTCCCACTTGGTAACTACGGCGGAAACCAACGTTTAGTTAGAACTGCTGCAGAAAACAATACAATCGAAGTTGAATGCGGAGTTCGAATATGCCCAGAGTGTAATAAGAAAACGCACAAAATATCTTGTACGTGCGGTGGACATACAGAAACAAAAAATGGCAAAATCGAACTTCAACAAATAAACGTTGCAGAGGAGCTTAAAATTGCACAGAAGAACATCAAAGAGCGAGATCTTCCAGAAACAATAAAAGGTGTTGTCGGTACCATCTCAAAACATAAAACGCCAGAACCTTTGGAAAAAGGAATACTACGGGCAAAACATGATGTATCAGTTTTCAAGGATGGAACAATACGTTTTGATATGACAGATGCCCCCCTCACCCATTTCAAACCAAAAGAAACCCACATTTCAATAGAAAAATTGAAAAAATTAGGCTACACAAAAGATTATCTGGGGAGTCCTTTAGAGCGTGAAGATCAAATCTGTGAGTTAAAAGTTCAAGACCTAATAATTTCAAAATTTTGTGCAGAATATTTTGCGCAAGTATCAAGATTTATTGATGATCTTCTTGTCAAATTCTACAAATTGGATCGTTTTTACAAGATAAAAGATTTGGAGGATTTAACAGGTCATTTGGTAGTAGGTTTAGCACCTCATACATCTGCTGGAGCCTTGGCAAGAATAATAGGCTTCACTGATTCCCAGGTTTGTTTTTCGCATCCATTTTATCATGCAGCAAAAAGAAGAAACTGCGACGGTGACGAAGATGGTCTCATGCTTCTAATGGATGCATTGCTTAACTTCTCCCATGCATATATTCCAGATAAACGCGGCGGTAGGATGGATTTGCCTCTCATTCTCACAACACGTATAGATCCTTCAGAAGTAGACAAAGAGGCACATAATATTGATACACTTTTCAGGTATCCGCTAGAATTTTATGAGGCTACATTGAAACATGAAAATCCCAAGGAACTTGAGTCTATTATGGGTTTGGTTGCCTCGAGGTTGGGAACTGAATTGCAATATGAACAGTTTGGTTTCACTCACGATACAGATAACATATCCTCTGGCCCCAAGGCATCTGCCTACAAAACTTTGAAGACTATGATGGACAAGATGAATGCACAACTCAATCTCGCTGCAAAGATACGGGCGGTAGATACACAAGATGTTGCCTATAAGGTTATAGAGAGGCACTTTTTACCAGATATACTTGGTAACTTGAGGGCTTTCAGTAAACAGTCGATTCGTTGTCCGCAGTGCAATACAATATACCGCAGAATTCCACTACAAGGCGTTTGCATAACCTGCAAAGGAAAACTTACTTTAACGGTTCACGAAAAATCTGTCAAAAAATATCTAGAAATTTCAAAGGAGATTGCGGAAAGATATGATCTCCCACCATACGCACGCCAACGGATAAAACTGGTTGAGAAATCCATAGACTCTTTGTTCATGAGCGACAGGATTAAAACTACTAAATTAAGCGATTTTCTCTAATAAGGCTGCAGGCATAACGTTCATATATCCATTCTACAATTGCATTACTTGTTGAGAGGAGTTGCTACCATGATGGAAAATATAGCTCAAACATTAAGCAAAAAAACCTGGTATAGGTGGTCATTTTACGTAAATATAATCCTATTCTTCATAATCGCGTTGTCTACCTGCTTAGTTATAGTTGATGCGTACAATGTAGGTCATGTCGCTGCTCAATCAACATCTTCAGCTGATGATATATCACAAGCATGGCTCTCTGTACTTCGCGACATAGCATTTTTATCAGTTTCACTTGCTTTAGTGTTCTTCCAATTCTTCAGAGATCTCCTGATAATTATACGCAGATCATTGTAGAATCAAAATAATTGGCGAGAGGCGTGGAATAGACCGGGGAGGTAGGCGTTCCCTGTAACCAGAAATCGCCGACATGCTGGGGTCGAAACCAAGAAGCGATGTAACGGGCATCTGTTGATCCATTTGTTGACGATGAAACCTTGTCCTCTGGGATCGGAGGTGATGACCACATATGACTGGAAGGTCATATGTACGTCTTAGTTGCGGGTACTGGGCGAGGCACGGAAGTGAGCAACCTTACCGCAAACTGCTGGTGCTCAAAGGGTTATCGGGGTTAAGAAAGCATATGGGCAGTCAATAGGTGACACGTGCAGCCATTTGCGGTGCTTCTACGCCCGCTAAAATTTATTAAGGACAGCGCGTATTTCGCGTTCTAAAATAATGGGGGAATTAATACGGTACGACTGTTAAAGGATGAGAGTTTAGTAGCGACATGGACGAACTTCTTCGACGAAAACAGTAGACCTGACATTGAAACTATTGCGTTGTCTTATCCTGAAAAACGCAGTCTGTTTGTAAACTACTGGGATATTGACAAGCATGACCCCAAGCTGTCGGATTTAATTATAAATCAACCCTACAAGGCCATATTTAACGCTGAAGAGGCCCTTAAAAGTATTGATGTGGCTGCTGAAAACAAACTGCAACTCCATTTTAGGGTACGCGATATACCTGAAAACAATAAAATATTCATTAGAAAAATCCGTGCAAATCATCTAGGAAAATTTGCTGCAATAGAAGGGCTTGTAAAGAAAGTAACCGAGGTTCGTCCCAAACTTCAGATTGCTGCTTTTCAATGCCAAAAATGTGGTGCGGTTTTAAAAATCGAACAGGAAGAAGATATACTAAAAGAACCTTCTGAGTGTTATGAAGATCAAGGCGGATGCGGCAGGATGTCTTCTTTTAAACTTATGACCAATCTTTCAAGTTTTATAGATTCTCAAAAAATAGAGATTCAAGAAAACCCTGAAGGGCTGCGTGGCGGTGCTCAACCAGAACGCATCAGCGCTTACCTTGAAGATGATCTCGTTGGGTTGATCGCACCAGGCGATAGAGTGATTGTAAATGGCATTCTTCATTCTGCTACGCGACGGCGAGGAACTTATCGTCTTACATCTTTTGATAAAATCTTGGATGCGTATAGTATAGAACAACAAGAGCTGGCGTTTGAAGAGGTAGAGGTTACCGAGGAAGATGAAAAAGAGATAATTAAGATAAGCAAAGATCCTGGAATATATGATAAAATGAAACAGAGCATGGCTCCAACCATATTTGGAATGGGGGTAGAAAAGGAGGCGTTGGTTCTACAGTTGTTTGGCGGTTTATCTAAAAGAATGCCAGATGGAACCTACATAAGAGGAGATATACATGCACTACTCGTGGGTGATCCAGGTACTGCAAAGTCACAGTTACTTACCTACATGTCTAAACTGGCCCCCCGAAGTATTTATGCCTCGGGTAAGGCATCGTCTGCAGCCGGTCTTACCGCTGCAGCCGTAAGAGATGAATTTGGGGAAGGCCAATGGACACTTGAGGCAGGTGCACTTGTTCTTGCAGATATGGGTCTTGCTTGTATAGATGAAATTGATAAAATGGAAGAAGGCGACAGAAGTTCAATGCACCAAGCGATGGAACAGCAGGAAATATCTGTTGCAAAAGCAGGTATTAATGCAACACTTAAGGCTAGATGTGCAATACTTGCAGCAGCAAACCCAAAGCTCGGTCGTTTTGATGAATTCATTCCCATGCATGAGCAAATTAATATGCCACCCGCGTTGCTTTCTCGTTTTGATTTGATTTTTTCCATTGTCGACAAACCAAATAGAAAAGTCGATACAGATCTTGCTACGCATATTCTGCGTACTCATAAAGCAGGAGAGGTCAGCGAGAATATATCAAAATCTAAAAAGACAAAGCACACCAAAAAAGAGCAAGATGGCTTGATGGAAAACGTTATGCCGATATTTGCACCTGAATTTATCCGTAAATATGTGGCATATGCCAAGAGAAATATTTTCCCAGTGCTAGATGACGATGCGTTGGAAATATTGAAAAACTACTATGTTGATCTTAGAAGTTCATCTGAAGACTCCGTGCCATTTACCCCTAGACAATTAGAAGCTTTCGTGAGACTTTCAGAAGCAAGTGCAAGAGTTAGACTTAGTGAAGAGGCAAATGTCGACGACGCAAAAAGAGCAATTTCAATTATTGATCAATACCTGCGTAGAGTAGGCTTGGACAGAGAAACAGGTAAATTTGACATTGACATCATTGCAACCGGTATATCTCACAGCCAGCATGAGCGAATGCGTCTGCTTATAGACGTAATACAGAAACTGTGTAATGAAGCAAAAGATGGTAATGCTGCAAGAGGAGACATTATCAGAGAGGCAGAAATAGAAGGAATTGAATCAGGTAAAGTAGAAGAGGCATTGGACAGACTAAAACGCAACGGACAGATATACGAACCAGTACACGGTAAATACAAGGTTACAGAATACTAAAGTAAAATACCTTATTTCATCACTCTTTTTTCATCTTTTACAATTGGCTGTTACTGATGGGTCTCAATCTCCTTGTGATGTCATGATCTATTTGATTTTCTAGGAGGGGAGTATATAAAGTTGAGTTAAACCAAAATATTGATATTCTACTTCTTGCTACGTGCCCAGAATGTTCGGTAGCCAGTATCTGAATGGTAGACTACCCGTAATCTTAGAAGGCGAAAACAGTAAATGGAAAATATTCCTTGCAAGCCTGATATTAAGAAATGGGTTAGCTGCTCCATCGAGCAACTTTACGATAGTTTAAAAACGAGTCCCGAGGGGCTCTCTACCGCTGAGGCCGATCGACGACTTCAACAGCACGGATGCAATGTTTTACCCGAAAAGAAAAAACACCATCTCTACCGAAAAATTCTCATCCAGCTGAAAAATCTTTTTAACATTCTTCTTATTATTGCAGCCCTTCTCTCATTCATCACTGGATGGTCTTCCAATGATATGGGATCAGTCCAGATGGGTTTTGCGATTTTAGGTGTAGTGATACTGAGTATTTTGTTCAGTCTTTTTCAAGAACATCGTGCAGAGCGAGCAATAGAGGCAATTCGTACACTTGTACCCATGAACGCGAAAGTACTGAGGGACGGCCAGATTAAACAAATCCCCATTGCCAATATCGTTCCAGGTGATGTGCTATCTTTAGAAGAGGGCGACAAAGTCCCGGCTGATGCACGAATCCTCAGCAGTTATGAATTCAACCTTGACAACTCAACCTTGACTGGAGAATCCGAACCACAACCTCGTTCAGCTAATTTAAATGCAGGTTGGAAAGGCGAAATAATTGAATGTTCAAATCTTATCTTCACTGGTACGACAGTGGCATCGGGTTTAGCGACCGCAGTTGTATTTGCAACGGGAACTGAAACTCAGCTAGGCCAGATTGTTACGATGACACAAACTATCGAAGAACCACCAAGCCCTCTCCAGCGAGAACTTGACCATACTGCAAAGTTGAACTTTGGCGCTGCCATAGGGGTCGGCGTTCTTTTCCTCACCATCGCCTTTTTCATTCTTCACTTGCAGATTTCTGAGAGTCTATTGTTTATGATAGGTGTAATGATTTCGCTTGTCCCTGAAGGTTTACAGATAACCGTTACACTCTCTCTTGCACTCAGTAGCCTTGCAATGTCAAAAAGACATGTTATTGTAAAACGCTTATCTTCCGTGGAAACATTAGGCTCTACTACAGTTATCTGCACAGATAAAACAGGCACAATCACAACAGGTCAGATGACCGTTCGAAAGATCTGGATGGGAGGACGCATTTTTGATGTTACTGGTGAAGGATACGAACCGGAAGGTTCTATTTTCTTGGAAGGTAGGAAGCTTACTATCTCTGATCGGACAGATTTATGCGAACTTTGCGAAGTGGCAGCACTCAACAACAAGGCGACTCTAGTACCTCCTCTAGATAGACGAAAATCTCGATGGACTGCAATCGGAGACTCAACAGATGCAGCCTTGTTAGTGCTTGCGGCGAAGGCTGGGATCCAATATAAACAGGCTCTCACTCAACAGCCGCGGGTTGGGATGATACCATTTGAATCCATCCGTAAGATGATGACAAGTGTTCATAGAGATTCAAGTGGAAAGCTGACAGCATATGTGAAAGGCGCTGGGCTTGAAATTCTCTCTCGGTGCACATCAGTATATTGGAACGATCAGGTCGTTCCTCTGACAAAGGATTTATCGGCGCAGATTAACAAGCAGATCGATTCCTTTGCACGAGAGGCATACCGGGTTTTGGCTCTTGCAACACGTAATCTCCCGAACGAACCGCAGAAGTATGATTCTGCAACGGTCGAGAATCAGCTCACACTTATTGGCCTTGTGGCGATCTACGATCCACCCCGCCATGATGTTCCTGATGCTGTCCAAAAAGCCCAAAATGCTGGAATACGCATAATCATGATGACTGGAGATCACGAGCTCACAGCAGAGGCAATCGCAAGAAAAGTCGGTATCATCACTTCCAAATCCTATGTGATTATGACGGGATATAAACTCGCGGAGATTTCTGATGAAGAACTCAGCAAAGTTCTCGACGTACCAGATATTGTTTTTGCTCGGATCACCCCTGATCAAAAACTGAGGATTGTTCGTATTCTACGATCAAAGGGAGAAACTGTCGCAGTCACGGGAGATGGCGCGAACGATGCACCAGCCTTACTTGAGGCAGACATCGGTATCGCAATGGGAATCTCAGGAACAGATGTCGCAAGAGAATCTGCAGACATGGTTCTCCTGGATGACAACTTCGCATCAATTGTCAATGGAATCGAAGAAGGTAGATCGGTCTTTGACAATCTGAAAAAATTCAACGTCTACGTATTTAGTCACAATTGGGCGGAGCTCGCAACATTCATAGCATTCGTCCTGCTACAAACACCGTTACCTCTCGCCGTGGTCGGAGTCCTTCTCATTGACCTGGTGTTGGATATACCTCCGTCGCTGTCGCTCACCCTTGAGCCGTCCGAGCCGGGAATCATGGAAAGGCCACCGCGTAAAAAGGAGAGTCGCTTGTTCGGTATCGGATCACTGGCGAGATCTGGATATATCGGCACGTTCATAGGAATTATTGCGCTGTTTTGGTGTTTCCAAGCATGGTCTCAAACTGGATGGAGCATCGGTCACACCACTATTGCAAACCATGCCGCATACCTGAAGGGCACCACAGTAGTCATCGTTGGCATCATGGCTGGGCAACTCGGTATGCTCATCGCCACCAGGACGAACATCCAATCAACATTTACCGTTAGTCTGCGCCGCAACAAATGGCTCCTGATAGCGATCCTAGCGGATCTCGTGATACTTGTTGCGATTGTATACCTCCCATTCTTTGGACCCATATTAAATACGGTTTCTTTGACCCTGATAGAGTGGTTGTTCCTTTTTAGTATTGTTCCTGTTGTTATCCTTTTGGAAGAAGGTCGCAAGCTTATTCTACGAACATATATCATACCTACAAAAGCAGCTCCCATTCGAGGTGTCATCCCGCTCCCAACTTCAGTCGAACTCGAACCGGCTGCCGAGACAAAGATTCAGGCGCCAATACCTTTTATCGAACGTGCTGGGCCGGTCGTCCTATCACTCACCTCACAACCAGGGGAAGAAGACGTAGCAATTATTTCGATAAATCTTGCACGGAACTCCGGTTCACGTCTTATTGTTTTACGAATTTTAAATGAAAAATTAAAAACTTCACTGGATTATGACATGGAACGTTTTATTAAAGACTCTGCGACAGATGCAGGTATTCCATGCGAATATATTGATGTTCATGCACCACAAACGATGGTTAATAGTTTAAAAGAGGCCATCAAAAAAACTCACGCAGAAACTATCATTGTTCCTGTTCAACGAAATGTTTTTTTAGGCGGATGGCGCACTGCACAGACCACTGCATGGATTGAAGAATTTTCAAGCAAAAAAATAATTCTCGTTAGTAATCCCGCCCGTCCTATTGAAAAACCACACCCACCCTTCCGAATTCTCATACCTGTCCTTCATGAATTTCACCAAGAACCTTTCGAACTATCTGGATCTCTCACATCTTCCTCCGTCATCCCAGATGTGGATATTATCGCTGCCAAAGTGATAGAATTTCCCCCAAATGTACCGCTATATTCTCTCTATTACCCTGAATCGATTGCCTATAAAGATAACCAGTTCTCGTTTCTGAAACGCTCTTCCATGCACCCTATTAGAAGGCGTATCACTCCACTGACTTTGTTTGTACAAGACATAAGTCAAGGTATCGCAAATTTTGTAGCAGAACGGAGAGTTCATATGATAATCATGAAAGGTGATTGGGCAGCAAAACGTAGCGGTTTCCTTGGAAAGGAAGAGCGTAAACTTGCTAAGAAGGCTCCCTGTACTATTATTGTGACGTTACCACGTCCAATTAAATAATCAACCAACTCTCACGTTAAGAATGTACATTTATCCTCTAAGACTTTCATAACTACAATAAAGGTAAGGCGTGAGATATTAAAGCCGGCTTTCATATTTTTATAATTTAGGCGATGCTAGTTTGCCAATAGCTTTTTTTACGCCACTCTTGTGTTCTCCACCTATTTCCCCAATTATACAATCCCTGAAGCTATCCTTTATATCATGCCAATTAAGTGTTGTGACGCCAAAATAAAGTTTTTTTCTTACGTTTGCCGCTCTGTGAACATGTGGAGCCCATCTTCCCTCGCTTGTGTCACAGTTATCCATGTGTAGAACGTAATTTTTTCCAAGGCTTTTCTTTTCTATGAGATATATTTCGAATTTTCTGTTAAAATACTTGTAACTTGCATCTCTTTCATAATATCTGTATTCAAGTTCATACTGCTTGTCTATATCTATGATTCCTCTACTCATGGCATCCTCTAGGCGTGTAATATGGTTTTTCTATATAACTATTTATGATTTTTTTGATAGAAAATAAATTTTTTTAATTCATTTATTGATTAATCAGATATTGCTAAGAAGAATTTTTAATTTTAACAGACTTCTTATTATTTCCTGCTTCGCTAATCGATATGATGATCCCATAAAAGCCGGTTAACAAATCTGTTAGTAGGTAACCTGCTAGCGATATGACTAGAGTTTCTTCTGGCGCAACACCATAAAATGAAAACAATAGTATCAATGTTGCTTCACGGGTTCCAAGACCTGCAGCAGTAATGGGTATGAAGGATACTACATTGGCTATAGAATATAACATTAGGAACGTAAAGTACGGAATTTGAATATTTAGTGATAGTCCTATTATGTATATCTGTGAGAAAATTAATATCCACTCAGGTATTGCAACGATAAATGGCAAAATAAAATCCCTTATACTCGGAAAATCTTTATAGAACGTATCAACAAACTTTGTAAGATGTGGCTTCATGCTTTTTGGAATAAAAAGTCTGACAAGAAAGTAAAGGGTTTTTTCTCCACGCTCTCTTTTAAGAAAATAAATATAAATTATAATAGTTACCAACAGATATGCGCACGCTAAAGGAAATAATTGAGGTATTTTGTCTATTACCAAAAACGTACCGATAATCATCATACAATAAAGCGACAGCGTATGTAATGACGTTTGAACGAAAGTATTGACGAATAATTTGCCAAAAGGTTCGTTCGTCTCATCTTTTAGATAAGGTATTCGCATTAATTGTCCAATGTATCCTGGTGTTATAGATGCATAAAAGTAACTCATCAGGTATATTTTCAGAGATTTAATGTAACTAATATGTATTTTCTGCTTTTTCAAAATTAGTTGCCATTGAAAATTTATTATTATCAGTCTCGGAATCGTTAGGGATGCAGCAGCAATAATGTAAATTGGAGAAAGCCTCAAAAAAGTGGATGCAATTTTATCTATCCCAATATTGACAATTAAAAAAATAAGTAAAGCTATACCTATCAATGGCATGAATTTTTTAATATATTTTATTAAATTATCTTTTGTCAAAAAGTTTGCCTTCTTTTTTAATTTTGTTTTGTATAGCCTTTTTTATTTTCAAGACTAATATTGAAAGAAGTATAATTATTGATATTAAACATAGATAGAAACCAATGCTGGGTCCCCAACTTCCGGGAACAGTTTCTGTTAATCCCTCTCCGATTATGTTAACGTTAATGTTTCCCCCTCCCATAAAACTTCCAATTCCAATTTTAGTCACAAAAGACATTGCGTAGAAGAATACGGTAAATGCACCAGTTAATGTAATAGCTCCAAGCAAAAGCGAGAGGAACGCGGTCTTCTTTTTGTTTAATCTTTCAAAAATCATGTTCAATATTATAAGTGTGCATCCAGCGACTATCGCAATGGCTAAAAGGTTCATTCCGAGAGTAAAGATTGCAGGTAATGATTCTGATGAAATTTCTCCAGCAATTACATCAGATGTTGCTGTAGTAAAGATTACATTTCCTGGGACTAGAAAGATGCTTGTTGTAGTTTTAATTGTGTTTGTAGAACCTTCAAGCATCCACCATGGTGATACTAGTGCAAGCAAAGCCAGTGATATTGCTAATACTTTCATGAAAAATATTTTATCTTTTTTTCTAAAAGCAAAAAATGCACCAGTCATCATCATTACAATAATTACCAACGCCGATATTAGTGGAAATACTGGTTCTTCGATCGTAACTAATTGAAAGGAACTATCGCTTATTATGTTAATTTTTCTTGTTCCGATTAAATGATCTTTTAGGTATATACTAGCTTCGTAGTCGCCTGCAGGGAGTGGAAATTGCACAAACCCCTTTTCGTCAGAGTTTCCTTTGATTGTTTTTCCTGCCCTGAATATCACTACTGTTGTACCGCTCAGTGGCATTCCCCTTGAATTAAAAGTTTGTATACCCGTCTTAAATTCCACTGGTAAAACAATATTTATTTCCTCGCCATCACCAGGTATTTTGATATTTTTTTCTAAAACGTATGATTTGTAATTTATTTCAAGTTGATACTCAGCAGCGGAGAGATTTTTAAAAGCATATTCTCCATCCTCTGCTGAATCGGGTGCCATCATAGTTTTTTCATGCATCTCTGTACTTGTTAAAATTGGGTATATTTTGAACTGCGGTGTAAGTCCCCACGTATCACTCGTTTTCAATTTAAGGTCGTATAGTTCTATTTTTATTGATTTTTTTATCGGAAAAATACTTTGTGAATATTTTATTTTGACGTTTTCTTCGTCTATTATAAATCCATTGTAGGTTAACCTAAGTAGGTATGTGTCTTTTAATGAACACGGTGCTGTAATTGTTGTTTTTCCATCTTGGGAGGTTACACTTTTAGAGATAGTTGCATTTTCAAATATCAGACGGGCGTTTACATCTTTTATTCCTCTGCCATTCTGATCAAAAACAGTGACAATTATGCTACCCTGTGGTCTGCAGAATACATGCGTTTTTGTATCACCTTTTACTTCTACTATTTTATATCCTATAAATTTTCGTTCTTTTTCAAAAGGAACATTTTCTTTGTAAATTTTTACTAAATATGTACCTGGTTCAAGATTTTCGAATCTTACTTTCTTAAAAAATGAAAAATTCTTCCAATCAATAATACTTAATGCTACTTTTATTTTCTGTAAAAGCTTATCGCTTTCAGGAGTTAATATCGAGTTTAATGATATGCGACCAGTCACATCGGTCATTATGGAATCTTCACCGCGATACAACTCCGCGGTTATGTAGGATATGTTTTTACCAGTCAATATTGTGAGAGTCGTCCCCATTGGAAACGAGGGTGCAAAATGAATATATGTGGTTAACGAGCAGTTTCCCATATCCTTTTCAGTTTCTGAAACATCTTTTGCATTAGACGGTCTATTTTTTATGAGTGATTGGAAAATACATGCTTCTTTGTCAACACCGACATAGCCATCGGTCATTGTCGTGAAAAATTCAGCATCATATTCTATTACGAGATCTTTAGGTACTGTAAGATCGATCTGAGATCCTTTTTCATAAGAATTTCTGGTTAGATAAAATGATTCTGCGTCAGTCTCAAGGCCTAATAAGCCGGGCCCTGCATCTTCAATTGCTTTTATCTGAATACCATCGCGCTCATCAGTCCCTGATGTTATGATGCTGTTCGAACCGAAAATTAAAGCTTGAGCAACACCGGTTTTTCCTTCGTCAAAAGAAGCCCATGCTTTTGTTCCTAAATCGACATCACTACTGGTATCTAAAATTCTTATTCCTTCAGGCGTGTACTCAGGATTCATAACCAACGAATACTCTTGTATCATCTCATTTTCACTATAGACATGCATAAAAGGAAACATCCTGCCGAAATTCAAATCCCCTATTGATGGGCTCCTTACTTTACCTATTTGGAGGCCTGCAATATTACCGCAGGAATCACATGCAGGCTTACTTGGTTCGGCATGAGACTCTTCGAGAGCCTCATGTTTCACATGAACATTTATACGTCTATTTTGAGCCGGGCAATAATAACATTTATAAGTGGCATTTGTACGGAAATTGCTTATGCTGGTTTCACTTGTAATACCGAATTCAACCATTAAATTTCCATCGATAAATATCTCTTTAGAAATGAGTTTTTGGATTGTGGAATAAAAATCTAGTGTTTTTGGCCCATAGTTATAAAAATAATCAAAAGAAGCATATGCTTCTCCATCTTTTGGTGTACTGACTTGCAGGGTTTTTTCTTTAAAAATTGTTATTTGTTGCGCTGTGCTTGTTCCCAAGAATTCTCCTTGGTATGCAACTCCATAGGCTATAAAACCGTCCTGCGTTATTTTAAAATAAGATGATTCGAAAGGAAGACCAGGTATTGGTTCAAAATAATAATACGCCTCTTCTACATCAATATGGTCGGGATAATCAGGACCAGATTTCTCTGCATCGTCATAATATACGAAATATCTCTCTTTGCCGTTGGCCATTTCAGGGATTAAAAAAACTAAATTACACGCCTTTATATGATACTCATCTGTGTGATTCAGATCGCATATCTGGGATTCTAACTCCTGAAAATTACTATCATCTTGATAAATAACTCGTACCGAATGCTCTTTTTCATTTTTTGCCCAACAAGGATTATCAAATTTTATATGAATGTCAATTGGTTGGTATTTTGCATATTTGGTACTCGTATCAATAGAAATAGATAATTCCTGTTTGAATGACCAATCCTTATTCCACCATTGCGAGTCATTAGATGAAGAGCATATGGGTGCTAGTGTTAACAATATAAGACTAGCCAATATCATGGATATTTTTAGTTTATTTGACATTATTTCTAACCAAGTATATGTACACATTTTTTTTATTAGCAATAAAATTATATTATGTATTACATATATAATTTGTCGTAGTTCTATCGCCTAAAATTTTCGATAAATAAGATATACAACGCATCAGTTCATAGGCTAATCCACAAAATAGATAAATATTACTAACTAAGCTTCTTTTTTTCTTATTAATTCTAGAAATGAAATGGAATTTTAACCCATATAGTATTCAGCTGGATACGGTTCTGGTTTCAAGCCTTTTCGTTCTCTTATCTGTTTGACAACTGAGGCCTGTAGATTTTTGGGTAAAGGTTCAAATCCCATGTTTTCCGTGTTCCAAAGTACTCTTCCACCAGTTGCTGAGCGTATCGCTGATGCAAAACCAAACAAGTCTGCAACAGGTGCCTTCGCATCGATGTTTACCATGTCTCCTTCAGTTGTCATATCTCTTACAACTGCCCTTCGCGAATTCAATTCTCGAGATGCATCTCCCATAAGCTCCTGTGGGGTGTTTATGAATACTTTCTGCATGGGTTCTAGTAGTATCGGGTCAGAAATCGTTATAGCACCATAAATGGCGTTTCTAACTGCAGGTATAACCTGAGCGGGACCTCGGTGTATGGCATCTTCATGCAACTTTGCATCAACAAGTCTTATGAGCAATCCCTGGCAGGGCTCTGATGCAGTGGGTCCACTTTTCATGACCTCATCAAACGCCTCGCTAATAAGTTCTCGTGTTTCTAATAGGTACTGAATCCCCTTTGTCACATCGGCTATTAGGTTTAAACCGTGTATAGCAAAGACGCCTTTAGCAACCTCTTTATCCATTCCCAAATCCTGGAAAATTTTAGCAGATTCTTTCTTGTATTTTTTAACATTCTGAGGAACATCGCCGTTGTAGATTGCCTTAATAATGTTTTCGGGCAATGGCTCTACCTCGATGTAGAATCGGTTATGTTTGTTTGGTGATTTCCCCTCGAATTTACGTGGGCTCTTCTTTCCTACGCATTCTCTATATACCACAATGGGCTCTGAACAGACTATGTCGACTCCATGCTCTTTTCTTATTCTATACTCTGTAATCTCAAGATGCAACTCACCCATACCGGACATCAAGTTCTCACCGGTCTCTTGGTTGATTTCAACTTGTATACTTGGATCGGCTTTAGAGATGGAACGAAGTACTTCTATCAACTTTGGTAAGTCTTTCATACTTTTTGCTTCTACAGCGACAGTAACAACAGGTTCTGAAATATGTACAATACGCTCGAAAGGCTCTGCTTCTGGATCGGATGTAACAGTACTACCCGCTATTGCATCTTTTATTCCAGTTGCAGCAACAATATTACCAGCACTTACAAAATCGACAGGGATTCTATCAGGTCCAACCATTAGATTTACCTGTTGAACACGGTTAACCTTTGGCATACCTGCTACATAAACTTCAGTTCCACGCTCAATTTTCCCACTGTACATCCGCCCTACAGCGACTTCTCCGGCGTGCGGATCGATAATAATTTTAGTAATCATCAGAGCAAGTGGGCCGTTTTCTTTGCACTCAACCATGCTTTTTCCGATTTCACTATTCAGATCACCTTTCCATATGTGTGGTATCCTGTATCTTTGTGCCACTGCTGGTGAAGGAAGATGTCTAACGACCATGTTCAGTACGACTTCATGAATTGGTGATTTTTTTGCCAGTGTTTTCTGGTCATTATTTTTGCAATATTCGTAAATATCTTTAAACGTAAGTCCAGATTTTTTCATGTGTGGTGTCGAGATTGCCCAGTTATAAAAAGCAGAACCAAAAGCAACAGTGCCATCTTCTACCTTTACATTCCATTTTCCTCTGAATTCTTCAGGCACCGTTTTTTCGATAAGCTCATTGAACTTGGCAATTATCTTAATGAAACGCTGTTGCATTTCTTCTGGATTCAGTCGCAATTCGTTTATAAGCCGGTCAACTTTATTTATGAATAAAACAGGTTTAACTTTCTCACGAAGTGCTTGCCTTACGACTGTTTCGGTCTGAGGCATAGCCCCTTCAACAGCACAAACCAAAACGATACAACCATCAACTGCACGCATTGCTCTAGTTACATCACCGCCAAAATCAACGTGACCTGGAGTATCAATTAGGTTAATGAGATATTCTTTGTCTTCAAATGTATGAACCATTGATGCAGACGCAGCGTTAATGGTAATTCCACGAGCCTGCTCCTGTTCGTCATAATCTAAAACTAACTGTTTGCCCGCTAGCTCCTCACTCATCATACCGCAACCAGCAAGTAAGTTATCGGAAAACGTTGTTTTACCGTGATCGATGTGGGCGGCTATATCAATGTTACGAACCTGATCCAGTTTGTTCATCAAGTCCTTTGCTCTTTTGATATTCTCTTCTCGTCTTCCCATAAATTATCCCCTATAACATGTTTTTATAAATCTTATGTTTATCTTGCTGATTTAGCAATACGTTCTGCATCATTTTTCTTAGCAACTGCAAAAGATGAAACATCATTTTTAGATGCTTTTATTAGTTCTTCTGCAAGACAAACTTCGATGCGCTTCTTGTTTTTATGACTGGCGTTAAGTGAGCCCTGGCAGATATTTCGAAGGGCTACATCCAAACGTCTCTGTGGCGCTACATCAACAGCTTTAGGAACTGATATACCACCAAATTGCAGTCTGGTCGTTTCTTCTTTTGGTGCAGCATTCTGAAGGGCATCTACAAGAACCTGTACGGGGTTGGTTTTAGTTCTTTTGTCAATAATTTCAAAAGCAGATTTTACAACCCTATAAGACTTTGTTTTCTTGCCATTGTACGTTTCAGTTCTCATCAAATTGTTTATCAGACGCTCAACAATCGACATCTTGGATTTGCCAAACATTTTATTTGCAAAAATACCGCCAAGAAAAATGTTTTCAGCATTTATGTTTATATATCTTGCAAGTCCTCTGTCTTCTACTTTAACAGCACTCATGTCGTATTTAGACAAAAAAGGAAAAAAATTATTTTCCGTGATATCTTTTTTCTTCTCAGTCATATCTACCGTCTCATTGCCTTCTCAACTTTTCCTCTTAGCATTTCATTTAAGGATATATCGTTGACTTTTATCACCTTGAATCGTACGCCGGGAAGATCTCCGTAACTTCTTCCCATTCTCCCGCCAATTCCTTCCACAATTACTTCATCATGCTCGTCAATAAAACTAATGGCGTTGTTACCAGGTGCAAACGCGGTGATTTGTCGTCCGTTTTTTATAAGTTGAACCTTTACGCACTTCCTAATGGCAGAGTTGGGCTGTTTTGCCTCTATTCCTACTTTCTCGATAACGATACCTCTAGCTTGAGGTGCACCCTCAAGAGGATCTGCTTTTTCTTTCAAATGGAGGACTCGTCTCTTGTAATATCTATCACTCCATCGACGTTTTTTCTTGCCTTTTTTGATTGTTCTTGCTGCGTTTAATCCTTTGCCCATGTTTCACCCTACTGGTAAAGAGTAAGCCAGTATACACTTTTAATATTTAAATGCTTACCATCAAATAAACCCATATCTACGGATAATTATTCTTCTATAAAATCTCTAAAAAATAGGTTATTTGTATGCCCTTTTGCCGTTTTTATCTACCGTAAGCTCTTTTGATTCCAGTACACTATAGTTATAAATTCCTACAAAAGCCGTCATCTCAACTTCCATCCCAGCGTCGTAACGTGCCATTGGTCCAGATATAGATGCATCCATGGATTCATTACTTCCATCATCTTTAAATAATCTTAAATGACCAACACTCTCAACGCCAAAATTCTGATTAACTTGGACAGCCATATCTTTAGATGGACAGGCGCATTCTACAGGAATCCATCCTTGATTACCAATATTGCCACCAACGAATACTTCTGTCCATGCATGAGCAACTGCACTAACAACTCCGTCGGTTTCTTCCACAAGATATCCTCTTATGAATCGTGCAGGTATGCCTAGTGAACGACACAAGGATATGT